>ENA-OOZY01000994-OOZY01000994.1-human-gut-metagenome-genome-assembly--contig:-NODE-994-length-18669-cov-3.000430_pt1 | contig 18669 bp, 13 predicted proteins | sample MGYA00241047_ERZ501410 | MGnify/ENA primary metagenome ERZ501410 (study PRJEB25962, sample SAMEA2042621) | human gut metagenome | biome: human gut; feature: human-associated habitat; material: faeces... | reverse complement strand
GCCGTCACCTCTTGCGTATATTATAATGCAGAGCGTGATTTTTCACAAGCAACTTGCTGTTGCACGGCGAGCCGGCGAGCCGCCGTTCCCAATTCGTGTAGACAGTTTGATATATAAACAGCTATATTTCCCGAGCGTTACATTGTTATAGTTTTTCCGCCCAACAATGGCGAGTCGCCGTTTCCCGTTCGTGAAGTAGGGGCGTTCATTGGACGCCCGCCTTGATGAATGGGGTTGTTTTGTTATGTGTAAACTGTAGCGGCGAACCGTGTTCACCATTTGTTTTGGTTGTACAACCAAAACAAGCAAACCAATTTTGCAAATATTTACAAACATAAATTTCATATAACAAATGATTTGTATTAAGTCGAACCGATTTTGCAATCGGTTCGATTGGCGATCGCTGATCGCCACTACAGGTGAACAATGACTTTGTGACATTTATATGTTTTACATTCATCATAATGTATGTACTATTACCTGCGGGAGAACACGGTTCTTCCCTACAAAATAGCAACAACTTACATTTTACCTAATTCGGGCATTGGAATTGTTACTTTATCAAACTAACTACTCGAATTGGGGACGGCGGCCCGCCGTGCGGGCGTCCGATGAACGCCCCCACGAGATTGTGCCATTATAGAATTTGTTTTAACATATAATTTGTGATATTACCTGCATAAGGATGATATCTGCCCCTACAAAAAACACAAAAAGAGCCGATACAAATGTATCGGCTCTGAATGTTAGAAAATAAACGATAATCGGTTAAAATTATTCGTTAATAGCGATAACTGCACCTGAACCTACTGTTCTGCCGCCTTCACGAATAGCGAAACGAAGACCAACTTCGATAGCGATAGGAGTGATAAGTTCAACGTCCATTTCAACGTTATCACCAGGCATGCACATCTCTACGCCCTCTGGGAGTGAGATTGTACCTGTTACGTCAGTTGTTCTGAAATAGAACTGCGGACGATAGTTGTTGAAGAATGGAGTATGACGGCCACCTTCGTCCTTAGTAAGAACGTAAACCTGGCCACGGAACTTTGTGTGTGGGTGGATTGTACCTGGCTTAGCAAGTACCTGACCTCTCTGGATTTCAGTTCTCTGAACACCACGGAGAAGAACACCTACGTTGTCGCCTGCTTCAGCGAAGTCAAGAGTCTTTCTGAACATTTCAAGACCTGTAACAACAACTTTTCTCTTTTCGTCTGTAAGACCAACGATTTCAACTTCTTCACCGGTCTTAATCTGACCTCTTTCAACTCTACCAGTTGCAACAGTACCACGACCTGTGATTGTGAATACGTCCTCAACAGGCATAAGGAATGGCTGGTCAGCCTTACGGTCAGGAGTTGGAATATACTCGTCAACAGCGTCCATAAGCTCGTGGATGCACTTGTACTCAGGAGCGTTAGGATCCTTAGATGTGCTTGTAAGAGCAAGATAAGCTGAACCCTTGATGATTGGTGTATCATCGCCCGGGAACTCGTACTCGTTGAGAAGGTCACGGATCTCCATCTCTACGAGCTCGAGAAGCTCAGGATCGTCAACCTGGTCAGTCTTGTTCATGAATACTACGATGTAAGGTACACCTACCTGACGAGAAAGAAGGATGTGCTCTCTTGTCTGTGGCATAGGACCGTCAGCAGCTGATACAACGAGGATAGCGCCGTCCATCTGAGCAGCACCTGTGATCATGTTCTTTACATAGTCAGCATGGCCTGGGCAGTCAACGTGTGCATAGTGACGCTTGTCTGTTTCATACTCAACGTGAGCTGTGTTAATTGTGATACCACGCTCTCTCTCTTCGGGAGCCTTATCGATGTTAGCGTAATCAACGAAATCAGCATCGCCTTCGAGGTTGAGAACCTTTGTGATAGCAGCAGTAAGTGTTGTTTTACCATGGTCAACGTGGCCGATTGTACCAATGTTAACATGGGGCTTATTTCTTTCAAATTTTTCTCTTGCCATTGGAAATTTCCTCCTTATTGTTGTAAAAAGAATTTACAATAGATTTAATCATATTGTATCAATTTTTTCTAAAAAAATCAATACATTTTTGAAAAAAGTGCTTTAAAAGGTATGATTAGTCCTTTTTAGCTCTTTCACTCATAATCTTTTCAGCAATGTTCTTCGGAACCTCTGCATATGTGTCAGGCTCCATAACATACTGACCACGACCCTGAGTCTTGGAACGCATATCTGTTGCGTAACCAAACATCTCTGAAAGCGGAACATGAGCGATAACTCTCTGAACGCCGTTGTCAGCTTCCATGCTCTGGATCATACCACGACGAGAGTTAAGGTCGCCGATTACATCACCGAGGTATTCCTCAGGAGTGATAACAGTAACCTTCATGATCGGTTCGAGAAGTACAGGATCTGCCTTCTTCATAGCGTTTTTGAATGCCATTGAACCGGCAATCTTAAATGCCATTTCTGATGAGTCGACTTCATGATAAGAACCATCATAAAGCTCAACCTTAACATCAACTACATTGTAGCCTGCAACAACACCGCTGAGCATTGCGCCCTGAATACCCTGGTCAACAGCCGGAATGTATTCCTTTGGAATAGCACCGCCGACAATGTTGTTAACGAACTCATAGCCCTTGTCCTTGTTAGGATAGATATTGATCTTAACGTGACCGTACTGACCCTTACCACCTGACTGACGAGCATACTTTTCGTCAACAGAAGCTTCCTTGCGGATAGTTTCCTTGTATGCAACCTGTGGAGCACCGATGTTTGCTTCTACCTTAAATTCACGGAGAAGACGGTCAACAATGATTTCGAGGTGGAGTTCACCCATACCTGCGATGATTGTCTGGCCTGTTTCTTCGTCTGTATAAGCCTTGAAAGTAGGATCTTCTTCTGCAAGCTTTGCAAGAGCGATACCCATCTTTTCCTGACCTGCTTTTGTCTTCGGCTCAATAGCAACACGAATTACAGGATCAGGGAATTCCATAGACTCAAGGATAACAGGAGCCTTCTCATCACAGAGAGTATCACCTGTTGTTGTATTTTTAAGACCAACGGCAGCAGCGATGTCACCTGCGTATACGCAGTCGATATCTTTTCTGTCGTTAGCGTGCATCTGCAAGATACGACCGAGACGCTCGTTGGTGTCCTTAACTGAGTTGTAAACAGTTGTGCCGGCAGAAACTGTACCGGAGTAAACTCTGAAGAAGCAGAGCTTACCAACAAACGGGTCAGTAGCAATCTTGAATGCGAGAGCTGCGAATGGCTCTTTATCTGATGACGGTCTTTCAACCTCATCGCCTGTTTCAGGGTCAACACCCTTGATAGCAGGTACATCTGTCGGAGCAGGCATATAATCAACGATAGCATCAAGGAGCATCTGAACACCCTTGTTACGGTAAGAAGAACCGCAGGTTACAGGTACCATTGTGTTGTCAATAGTAGCCTTTCTGATTGTGCTCTTGATTTCGTCGATTGTAAGCTCTTCGCCGCCGAAGTATTTCTCCATAAGATCCTCATCGAGTTCAGCAACTGATTCGATAAGTTTCTCATGATACTCGTTAGCGAGATCCTGCATCTCTTCCGGAATTTCCTCTTCACTGTAGTCTGTGCCGTCTTCGTTGTGATAGATTTCGGCCTTCATAGTAACGAGGTCAACGATGCCTCTGAAATCGCTCTCAGCACCGATCGGAAGCTGAATCGGAACAGCATTACATTTAAGTCTGTCCTTCATCATCTGAACAACATGGTAGAAGTTAGCGCCCATGATGTCCATCTTGTTTACATAAACCATTCTCGGAACGCCGTAGTTATCAGCCTGACGCCATACTGTTTCAGACTGAGGCTCAACGCCGCCTTTTGCGCAGAGGACTGTTACAGAACCGTCAAGAACACGAAGTGAACGCTCAACTTCAACAGTGAAGTCAACGTGACCGGGGGTGTCGATGATGTTGATTCTGTGCTTGTCATACTGATGCTTGCTGCCGAACCAGAATGCAGTTGTAGCAGCAGAGGTGATTGTGATACCACGCTCTTTTTCCTGAACCATCCAGTCCATTGTGGAAGCACCGTCGTGTGTCTCACCGATTTTATGGTTTACGCCGGTATAATACAGGATACGCTCAGTTGTTGTGGTTTTACCGGCATCAATGTGAGCCATGATACCGATGTTTCTTGTTTTTTCAAGTGAAACCTGTCTTGGCATAAAATCCTCCTAATAAACGCTGATGATAAAATTACCATCTGTAATGAGCGAAAGCCTTGTTAGCTTCAGCCATCTTATGAGTGTCTTCACGCTTCTTGAAAGCACCGCCGGCACTGTTTGTGGCATCAAGGATTTCTCCTGCAAGTCTTTCCTTCATTGTCTTTTCGCTGCGAGCTCTTGAATAAGTAGAAATCCAGCGGAGACCGAGTGTCTGGCGTCTTTCAGGACGAACCTCCATAGGTACCTGATAAGTAGCACCGCCGACACGACGAGCCTTAACTTCGAGAACGGGCATTACATTTTCCATAGCCTGTTCAAAAACCTCAAGCGGGTTGTTACCTGTCTTTTCAGCAATAATGTCGAATGCACCGTAAACAATTTTCTGAGCAACGCCCTTTTTACCGTCGTACATAATGTTGTTGATAAGACGAGTTACGAGTTTTGAATTATAAAGCGGATCCGGTAATACGTCACGCTTCGCAATAGAACCTCTTCTTGGCACTTTGCTTCCCTCCTTCACAATAATTGAGATATCATAGGTACTCGAAAGCGACAAACTCCCGTATGCCAACAAGACATTCTACCATAACATATATATAGTAAAATTCCTGCCGCATAGCAGAACTTAAATAATTTAAGTCAAGAGAGTTTTGTCAATTCCTTATTTACCCTTCTTCGGACGCTTAGCACCGTACTTTGAACGGCTCTGCATACGGCCCGAAACACCCTGAGCATCGAGTGTACCACGAACGATGTGGTAACGAACACCAGGCAAGTCCTTAACACGGCCACCACGGATAAGAACAACGCTGTGTTCCTGAAGGTTGTGACCTACGCCGGGAATATAGGAACTGACTTCAATACCGTTAGAAAGTCTTACTCTGGCAATCTTTCTGAGCGCTGAGTTAGGCTTTTTAGGTGTAGCGGTCTTTACTGCAGTACAAACACCTCTCTTCTGTGGGGAGCTCTGATCAATAGCAACACGCTTTTTTGAGTTCCAACCCTTTAAGAGAGCAGGTGCCTTTGCCTTCTTCTCGGAAACCTGTCTGCCCTTGCGTACCAACTGGTTAAATGTAGGCATTATTTGTCCTCCTTTCAAAAAATATAAGAATTGATAAAACTGCTTTGCTTTTGCAAAGCCCTGTGAAACATCAATAATATCCCCAAAAACGGGCGCAATTACAGAATGTCCCACGATTAAACATTATAAACTATCCGCTCACTTTTTGTCAAGCATTTTTTTGTAAAATTTAAGCGAGGCAGCTATAACAAATATTAACTGCTATTTGGCTGACAACATAAAAATGGGAAATGCACAATCTGTAGCATTTCCCGATTAAACTTATTTACTTTTTTGTCTGCGAGGATTGCAACTGAAATCATTTCTTGAACACTATATACATTGAACTGGCAACCCACTTGTCTACGAGGATTGCAACTGCAAAATATTCGTAATTTGTGAGTGTTATGGTACTAAAGACCTTCTCAGTTACGGCGGCAAGTGCAAAAAAGTACTTACACGGCGCAAAAGCACTGAATCTGATTCCCATAACATTTTACTATCGTACAAATTCACCTTGAATTTGCAACATTGATAGTTTAGGACATGCCCTGACCTTCTTTATCTTTGTGCGAATATATCGCACATTTATGTTCACTAATTATTCGCACTTATTATGCGATTCCATAGCTCGAAATATTTTTCCTTTCTCTCAACTTCACCTCATTTCTTATGTTTTCTATTTCTGTATCGTGTAATTTTTTAAAGTTATCATATGTTTTTGAACATTTATCTAAATCAATTTCATCGTGTGTTTTATTACTGTTTTTTATTAAAAATGCCGAATACAAATCTCGCTGAACCTTGTCACCGTTTCCGAGTATCCGCCATCTGTCATTCAAACCGTGTTTTGTATATTCACCTGTTGTGTGGTCACACTGGCTCGCTCGATATGACATTATATCAACCTCATATACCTCTCCGCCATGTTGTTCAGCCTTAGTTTTCAGAATTGTAACAAACATTGCCGGCGCTTTATTGGCAAGAGATTTTCCAAAACGCTTTTTCTTTTTATATCTGCCTTTTTCGTCAACTTGCGTTTCTTTAGCCCTTTTTTGCAAGCCTTTGTAATTCATAGGCTCAATGTATATCTGATTTCCCATAGCAAGAATATCGTTTGCAAGACAAGTGTGCTGATATTTTCGTATATCGGCATTTTTCCTCTCGAGTTCACGAATTTTTCCGGCTATTTCTATATAATGTTTCGATTTATTCCATTTTAATTTATGCCCTTTTGTACCCCGTTTCACAGTACCGTCGGGATTAAAATTATCAGGATTAGTATATCGCCTGCTTCTATCAAGTTTTCTCTGTAACTCACACTTCTTTATGTGATTTTTATTTACTTTATCTGCAAGTTCAAGAAGTTTAACACTTTTATCCGATGCTATTGCTATTGTCTGCGTTCCTATATCTATACCGACTCTGCCTGTTGAAATTTCACGATGTTTGTCGGCTGGTTTTCCTGCAAAGGTAATTTGAAGATAGTACTTATATTTAGTTTTCATCCATTTTCTGACTACTCTGTAATACTTAATTTCATTATTTGCTACCATTTCTTTTTCGTAGTTAGTTTTTACCGAAGCACCCCGCAAGCAGAGAATAATACCACCCTTTGGTTTTGTTCCTCCGCCCGACCATTTAAATATATTCTCATCAGAATAATAAAACATACCTGTTTTCGGTGATTTTGATGCAACACTAGATAATGTTCCTCGTTTTTGATAATGTACTATTTGACCAGTGCCAAATAAAAACTTTTCAAATGAACTCCAAACATCAATGGCTGCTTTATGTGCAATCTGTACATTTATATGACTTTCAAAATGTTTTTGCATCAAACTCTTTTTTCCAGCCATATCATCCATAAAAGTATATTGAGAAAAGCCTGCGTCTTTCAACATTTTATTTCTTTCCTTATATAATGCTGTTCTCTCCGATTTTGGAACAGATTCAATTTGTTTTATCAAATTTTTGTACGCTTTGGTTCGTTGAAGTTTCTTAAGCTTTCTCAATTCAATGGATATAAGCTGATTTTTCAGATGTTCGATAATCTTAAATCTTTTTTCAATAATATGTTCTTGCCAAGGTTCAGTAAGGAGAGGTAAAGTAAGCACACATCTGTTGCTATCTTCTTTTTGCTTTGTGGGCATATACATTCTCCTTTCTGAAATTCTATATCATCATATGTTTGAATTATATCACATATAACTAATATTTTCAAGATTTATCTTAATAATATATTATTTTTGTTGCAACAATGTTTGATTTTAAAGCAAATGTAGGGTGGCGCGCCGCCGTAATGAAAAAGAGGCTGTAAAGAAATGAAGTTTAAGACTTCGTTCTCCACAGCCTCCGTTTTCATTTTTATTTAGGAGAGAGGAAAATATATCAAATAAAAACTTATACACTGTTTAATCGGGACGATGTTCGCCGTTCCCTTATGTTGTGACTTTATTATACCACACCAATATTGACAACTGTGTGACGAAAACAAGAATTTTTTCGGAATTTTCAATTTTTATCATTTGTAGTAATAAACAATGTATTTGAGAATTTATAAAATTTGTTTTTAAATGTAATTTCTGCCGTTACTCACGGAAGAACGAGGTTTTCCCCTACAAAACAGCAGTCATTTTGCGACATTTATAAAATTACATCTGTCAAACATTTTGTGATATTACTTGCAGGGCTGTGAAATAACAGCCTTACAAAAACAAGAAGGCACATAACCGTCATTGTTTTCGGTTATGTGCCTTTTGTGGTTTATATATATCCTTATACAAATGTTGCAAAGCTTCTATGATACCGCTACAAAATAACTGTCTTCACGAACGAAAAAAGTCAACTTCGGCACATTGTTGTGCTCGGGCGATATAGTCTTTAATACAAAATAACTGTCTTCACGAACGAAAAATCATTCAGCAGACTTAATGATTACCGTTGACTGTGGCGGTACAGAGATTTTTCCGTCTTTAAGTTCGGTATGCTTTGAACTGCTCTCGGGGATAAGGTCTGCACGGAGAGTTGCATTCTTAATCATATCGTCTGTAATTGTAAGCTCCTTGGCGTCATTCTTGCTGAAGTTGTGAATAATGAGGAGCTTTGAATCCTCATACTCAACATAGTAAGCGCCGACTGTCTTATCATCAAAGCCCTGTGTGCCTACAATTCTGCCCCTTGCAATTTCGGGGTTCTGATTTTTGATTGTGATAATTCTGCGATAGTAGTTGAGGAGAGAATCCTTGTCGGCAAGCTGCTGTTTTACACCGCCGCCGGTAGGCACATCCGGCTCATCTCCGATACCGTTTACATAAATATCGGGAAGGTTCTCACTGTCAAAAACCATCTGTGTTCTGTATGCCGCATCGTTTGTGGTATTCGGAGCCTTGACGCCGATTTCCTCTCCATAATAGATGAACGGATTACCCGGCGCAAGCATATAAACTGCGGCTGCAAGTTTCTGAGAAGAAAGTCCCTGAGATTCAAGTGCGTTTCCGCTACGAACCTGATCGTGGTTTGAAAGGAACATTGCATTGATAGCATTGGGATTTGACTCTGTCATTTTGTTATCGTAGTTCATAATTTTTTTGACAGTAGCCATACCGCCCTGCGAAATGATGTTGCTGATAATTGTGCCTGTTGAGGTTGAAAACTTGAATGCAAACTGGCTGTCAATGCCGGATTTGTAAAGCTCCTGAATATCGGAATCATCGGTCCAGTTCTCGCCAACCATATAGACATCTTTCTTAATGCCCTTGCAGGTGTCGTAGAACCACTTGAGAAATTCTGTTCCGTCAGTTTCCTTATTTGTAAAGTATTTGCAAGCGTCAAGTCTGAAACCGTCAACTCCTCGGTCAAGCCAGAATTTCGCAATTTTTGTAAATTCTTCTCTCGTCTTTTTAGAATTGAGATTCCATTCGGGCATCTCCTGAGAAAAGTTCGCCTCACAGGCATAACCGTTTCCAAGACTGATAGTCTGTGTATCGCTGTCAAAATATGAGGCACTGTGAATTTCAAAATATTCGGCATTGCCGTCAAGCTTATTATCGGCAACCTCTTCAACAGCCTTTGTAAAGAGCGGATTTTTTGAAGATGCGTGATTCAAAACAAGGTCAAGAATTACATTTATGCCACGCTTGTGACATTCTTCAATAAGCTTGTCGAAATCGTCGAGCGTACCGAAGTCGGGATCAATATTGTAATAATCTTCAACATCATACTTATGATATGACTTTGACGGCATAATCGGAGTAAGCCAGATTGCGTCAACACCGAGGTCGTCACCTGAATTCGGGTCGCCGTCATTAAGGTAGTCAAGCTGAGAGATAATTCCCTGAAGGTCGCCTGTTTCGTCACCGTTTGAATCGCAGAAAGAGTTTACGAAAATTTCGTAGTAGTTTCTGTATTTATCGGTTGATGCTGTTGCCTTAACGCCTTCAATCGGGTCGGCAACTTTTGCAGTATTGCCGTCGGATGAATCTGACTTTGATGATGAAGAATCAGAGCAGCCTGTAAGCACACAGCCCGCAAGCATTGCACCGGCAAGAAGAATGGAAAGAATTTTTTTCATAGTATCCTCCGTAAAATTAAAATGGGCGGCAGCCTGTGACTGCCGCCCGTGAGAGCTTTTGTATATTGGATTAACCCTTTACGCCACCGGCTGTTACACCTTCAACATAATACTTCTGCATCTTGAGGAAGAGAAGTGTAATCGGAACAGCAACAACAACAGAACCTGCAAGGAACTGCTTGTAGTATGTGTTCTTAAAGTCCTGATCAATCATTAGCTGAAGACCGATAGCAACAGTATAGTTGTCACGAGCATCACCCATGATAATCTTAGCAAGAATGAAGTCTGTCCACGGTCCGATGAATGAAGTAAGAACCGTGTAAACAACAATCGGCTTTGACATAGGAAGAATAATCTTCCAGAAAATCTGGTTCTTGGTAGCACCGTCAATGGTTGCCGCCTCGTCAAGTGCTCTTGGAATTGTATCGAAGAAGCCCTTTGAAATCTGGAAGCCAAGACCGGCACCGCAGCTGTAGCAGATTACAAGAGCAACGAGAGTCTGAGTAAGACCCATTGCCTTGAGAAGGTAGTAAATAGCAATCATTGTCATGAAGCCGGGGAACATACCGAGAATCATACCAACATTCATAAACTTTTTACGAGCCTTAAATCTGAGTCGGCTGAATGCATAACTAACCATAAGAACCGAAATTGTAGAAATTACGCAGCTGAAACAAGCAACTACGAATGTGTTAAGGAACCATCTTGGGAAGTTAAGGCTTGCAGTACCGCCTGAGCCTGTGAACAAATCAATGTAGTTCTGGAATGTCCATTCCTGCGGGATAATTGTACTTCCGTAAATTTCAGCACCGCCACGGAATGAATGCATTAAAAGATAGATGAACGGAGAAATCCAAACGAAACCCATTACAATAAGGAACAGGTAAACAAAAGCGTTCGCAATGTGTCTTCTTAATTTGTAACTTTTTATCATGAGAACGCCTCCTCATCCTTCATTGATTTTGAGTTATTATACACAATGAGTGAGAGCGTTGCGCAAATAACAAATACCAAAATACCTATCGCGGCGGCAAGTCCGTAGTCCTGAGAGTTCATGGTCAGCTTAAAGAGCCATGTAACAAGGATATCGGTTTGACCGGCCTGATAAAATTTTTCGGTCGTCGGATTACCGTTTGACAACAGGTAAATAACATTAAAGTTATTGATGTTGCCGACAAACTGGGTAATGAGCTGAGGAGTTGTAACAAAGAGCATATACGGAAGTGTGATAGCCGTAAATGTCTTGACAGGACCTGCACCGTCAATTCTTGCAGATTCGTAGAGATCCTCAGGAATATTCATAAGAATACCCGACATAGAGAGGATGGTGTACGGAATACCTACCCAACAGTTAATGATGATAACTACCCAACGAGCCAGCGTCGCGTCCTGATTCAGCCACTGAATTTCAACATGACTGTTTGTAATGTTTGAAAGCAGGATGTTTATAGCACCGTTTGACTGGAGCATCTGGTTCATGAGAAGAAGTGATACGAACTGAGGAACAGCAATTGTAATAACGAAAAGTGTTCTCCAGAGTGATTTAAACTTGATACCCTTCTTGTTGATCATAAGAGCGAAGATCAAACCAAGGATATAGTTTGAGAATGTAGCTGCAACAGCCCAGATAAGAGTCCATTCTGTGAGCTTAATAAATGTATAGCCCTTCTTAGCACCTTCAACGAGGTTGAAGAGTGAGCCGAAGTTGTCAAAACCAATCCATGTGAACAGTGTTCCCGGAGGCATATGCTGTTTATCATAGTTGGTAAATGCAATCAAAATCATAAATATGAGCGGCAGAACATTGAAGATACCGATCATAAGTACAGGGAATGACATAAGTGTGATATGATACTTACCGTCAAGGAACTGCTTCATATCATATTTGAATGAAGTCGGTTTCTGACCGTTAGCCTTCATAATCTGATGTCTGTACGCATCTTTGATGTTTACTATGTAAATAGCGAAAACCACTACTGTGATTACGAGTGTCAATACCGAGTAAAGCAGAATAAGCATTGAGTTATCGCCGGGTACCTGCTTTGGTATGATACCGTTGATATATTCAGTTCTCTGAGCCTGAATACCGAGTGTCGGGAACATTTTGAGATATCCCCAACCGAAAAATGCCATATAAAGGATATAGAGAACTTCAACAGCGAAGAAAAGAATACCCTTGTAATATTTACCTTTGCTAAGATCACCTACACCGAAAATAAGGTAGGAAAGTTTTGTAGCCCAGTCGCCTTTTACGAAGGTCTTGCCGTAGTTGGCAAAGCCCTTGCCGATGCCTACGAAGAACTTAACTATTGCCTTGCCGAGTGCTGTAAAAAAATGGGCAACGGCATGAGGAATGTTACAGAAAAACTTCTTTGTGTTGTAGGCAAATCTCTGGAAAGGATTGAGCTGTTTGTATTCAACATATGTCATTAGGCGCTCTCCTTAATAATTTGCAAATCTCTCTAATACACCAAACTAATAATGTCTTTTACGCTATCTTATAACAGTTGCCGTTCGTAATAAAACATTATTAGTCAGGCGAATACACAAATTGATAACGCAAGCGGACAGTCCGCATTTTTTCTTTTTTTACGGGACACTCCGTTTTCGGAGTGTCCCGCAGCTAATTAATCGATTAAATTAAATCAATTTAACTTACTTAATTTAACTTACTTAACGATTAGCCCTCATCCCTAACGTTAGAAATTGTTTCGTTAAGAAGCTTCTTCATAGCAGCTGCATCTGAAGGATCGCATGTGTCAGCGATGATCTTGTTGCCAAGGTTAGCCATAGGATCCCAGAATGTATTAGCAATATTAACCTGTATACAAGCATTCTTAGCCTGCTCACCGATAGCCTTGAGAACAGGAGAATCTGTTACAGCTTTGCTTTCCTGAACCTTCTTGTTTGAAGGTCCCCAACCGAGCTTCTCAGTTCTCTGGAGCTGGCACTCTTCACCTGCAAGATAGTGAGCAAGAATCTGAGCTGTTGCCGGGAACTTAGAAGAACCGTTTACACCGATGTACTTATAACCGAAAATTGAGATAAGCTGCTTGTCTGTGCCGTTGACATTGATTGTAGGAAGCTTTGCAGCACCGAAGTTGTCACCGAGAGCCTTCTGGTTAGAAGCTGTATCCCATGAACCGTCGATACCTGCGCCACACTTACCGCCTGCAAAACCTGAAGCGATGTTAGCAACGTCAAGCGATTGGAATGTACCTCTGTAATCCTTGATGAGCTTTGCAAAAGCCTGAAGTGTTTTAACAGCTTCATCTTCGTCATATTTAACAAACTTCTGTGTAATACCGTCTTTTTCAAGACCGTCAATTTTAACACCTGCAGTGAAAGCGAAAGTACAAGCATAGTAACCGTCACCGGCATTCATAATGAACTTCTTGCCTGCCTTCTTACAAGCATCAAGAATGCCCTCAAGTGTCTGAGCCTGCTCGTCGGAAACTACTGACTTATCATAAACGAGATAGTAACCGTTATCGTTTGTTTCAGGATAAGCGTAGAGGGTACCATTAAGTGTACCTGCTTTTACAGTTCCCTCATCATTAGCCTCTGTTACGGCATCCTTAAATGCAACCTGAGAAATAACGCCTGCGTCAACGAGCTTGTTGAGCTGGTCACTCGGGAAGCTGAATACATCTGCAGCTGTTGTAGCATCGTTAAGCATATTTGTAGCGGCATCTTTTTCGCCCTGTGCTACAACTGAGATTTCCTTGAACTTTCTGTTAGGATAAGCCTTTTTGAAAGCCTCAACCTGCTCTTTAACAAGGCTTACAGCAGCATCAGGAGCCCATACCTTAAGAGTTACAGGCTTGCTGTCTGTACCTTCATCGCCGAAGTAGCTGTCGTCAACAATTGAGCCTTCAATCTTAGCAGCACCGTCCGAAGAACCGTTGTCTGTTTTTGAACCATTGTCTGTTTTCGATGATGCGTCTCCGCCGCCGCAGCCAACAAGTGCAGTAGCAGTCATCATACCTGCCAATAAAATGGCGAGAATCTTTTTCATTGGAAAAATCCCTCTTTCTGAATATTTTCGTAGTGTCCTTTCGGATTACATACTTTCTTTGAGGATATAACGCACAAAGTACATCATATCCGCTATATAATCATATCAAAAAATCGCCTGAATTTCAACTCCCTTTGTACTTTTTATCTATGTTGTTAAAAATCAAAATTATTTTTGTGCAATATGATATCTTTTTTATTGAAATTTTACTTATTGCACAAATTACATTGACTTGAATTGTTTGTTTTGCTAAGATGCCATTTGTACAAGTTACACAATCACACCCGATGGTTATGTGACATAACACCCAAATTATATTCTTTATTCATAAAATAAGCTTGAATTTCGGCAAATTTTCCTGATTTTAGTAAAAAATGACCAATCACAAAACAAAGTCATTTATTTCAAACATCACACATTAATTTTTTAACATACAGTTGTAATAAGTGCTGACAATTGTTATAATTATAAAGACAGCGAAAATAAGCAAGCCGACTTTATGTCGGGGAAACGGAGATATATATGATGAAACTGAAAGATCTTCTTATAAATTTTGAATACACGGTTCAGGGCAATCTTGATACCGAAATTTCGGATATTATCTATGATTCACGAAAGGTTGAAAAAGGCACGGCTTTTGTGTGCCTTAAGGGCTATACCTCAGACGGACACAGGTACGCAAAGTCGGCCGTTGAAAAAGGTGCATCGGCACTCGTTATCAGCGACAGCCTCGACTTTGAAGTGCCGAGTGATGTTGCCGTTGTAAAGGTTGATGACACAAGATACGCCCTTTCGCTTATGAGCATTGAATTTTTCGGACATCCCGAGGATGAGCTCTACACGGTTGCAATCACAGGCACAAAGGGCAAAACCACAACAACAGCAATGGTTGCGGAAATTTTTGAACACGCAGGAATCAAGACAGGCACAATCGGAACACTCGGTGTTGTTTACGGCGGAGAAACCCACAAAACCGACAACACAACTCCCGAATCATACATTATTCAGAAATCAATGCGTGATATGATTAACGCCGGCTGCAAGGCTATGGTAATTGAGGCATCGTCAATCGGACTTAAACACAGCCGTCTTGCAGGCATGACTTTTGATGTCGGCATCTTTACAAACTTTTCGGATGACCACATCGGCGGTGTTGAACACAAAGACCTTGCGGAATATCTCTACTGCAAGAGTCTGCTTTTCAGACAATGCAAATTTGCCGCTGCAAATATTGACGATCCCGCATGGAAGGATATCACAAAGGATTTCAATGGTTCTGTTCTCACCTACGGTTTTGCCGACAATGCGGACTTGAAGGGCAAAAATGCTCATCTTCTCTCCGAAAACGGATTTGTCGGTGTTCACTTTGAAACAGAGGGAATCAAAAATCTTTCTGTTGATGTTGACATTCCCGGCAAATTCAATGCATACAACGCACTTGCGGCAATTTCGGCAGTTTCATTCTTTGACGAAATTGAAGATCAGATGATTATTGACGCTCTCAAGGTTGCCAAGGTCAAGGGCAGAGTTGAGCGTGTGCCTGTTCCCTACAACTACACACTCATCATCGACTACGCACACAACGCACTTTCAATGGAAAATGTACTTGAAACACTTCGTCAGTACAATCCGCACAGACTTATTACAATGTTCGGTGCAGGCGGCAACCGTCCTAAGGTCCGCCGTTATGAAATGGGCGAAACCTCGGGCAGACTTTCAGACCTTTCGGTTGTAACGGAAGACAACTCAAGATTTGAAGATGTTATGGACATCATTGAGGACATCAAGACAGGTCTTGCAAAAACCGATGGCAAGTATGTTGTCGTGCCGAACCGCAGAGATGCAATTAAATATTGCATGGACAATGCCGAAGACGGAGATATTATCGTACTTGCAGGCAAAGGTCATGAGGATTATCAGGAAATCAAGGGTGTTAAGTACCATATGGACGAGAGAGAAATCATTGCCGATATTCTCAACGGCAAAAGCTAAAAAACTTAAACATATATAAACAATTACGGTCGGGATTTATCTCCCGACCGTTTTTCTGTACTGATATTAAATTATCATTCCGCCGTTTACACCGACAATCTGACCCGTGATAAATTTTGCTCTGTCACTGCAGAGAAACACGGCAGTTTCTGCAATATCATCGGGCATACCGAGCATATTAAGCGGAGTTTCCTCTTTTAGTTCCTGTACGGTCTGCTCATCAAAGCCTTTCATCATATCGGTCATAATCACACCGGGACAAATACAGTTGACACGCACTCCCGACAGACCGACCTCCTTGGCAAGACCTTTGGTAAGTCCGATTACACCCGCCTTTGACGCACTGTAATGCACCTCACAAGACGCACCGACCTGTCCCCACATTGAGCTGATATTGAGAATAACACCGCTGTGGTTTTTAATCATATATCTTTTGAGTGCCTGTTGCGAGCAGTAGAAAACACCGTCAAGATTAACCCCCGTCATTTTCTTCCATTCATCGGGAGTTATGTCGGTAAACAGCTTTTGCTGTGCGATGCCTGCATTATTGACAAGTACATCGAGATTACCGAATCGGCTGTCAATTTTGTCAAACATTTTGCAAACGCTTTCATAATCGGAAACATCTGCCTGAACAGCAAAGGCATTTATGCCGTATTCATTTGTAAGCTTTTCGGCAAGGCTTTCGGCTTTTTCGGAATTTTTCGAGTAATGCAACGCAACATCGCAGCCGCATTTTGCAAAAGCGACAGCAGTCTGCGAACCGATTCCGCCGGACGCACCTGTTACAAGTATTTTTTTCATCATATTAATACCCGGTAGGGGCGGTTACCATCCGCCCGTTCGTGTGTATTGCACACGATTGAACACATTGTGTTCAAATTTAAACATATTATTGATTACATCAAAACATATTTAACGAACACAAATTCTTATTAAAGCGGGCGGTCAAAGAAAAGACCGCCCTTTGTTTATTTTACTTCTTAAAACTGTCTTTAAGGCTTACACTGCGGTTGAATACGAGGTGTTCGGGTGAACTGTCCTTGTTGTCAATGCAGAAATAGCCGTGGCGCATAAACTGATAGCTCTTCGGAGCCGTTGCACCTGCAATATTCTTTTCAGCCTTACAGCCTGTGAGAACTTCAAGTGAATTTTCGTTAAGATAATCGAGGAAGTTTCTGTCGCCTGTATCTGGGTCCGGAACCGTAAAGAGGTTATCGTAAAGTCTTACTTCCGCATCAAGACAGTTGTTAGCGTCAACCCAATGGATTGTGCCTCTTACCTTTCTGCCGTCGGGAGTATTTCCGCCCTTTGTTTCGGGATCATACTCTGCATAAATCTCAACAACATTGCCGTTTTCATCCTTTTTGCAGCCTGTGCATTTTACGATGTATGCAGACTTGATTCTTACCTCGTTGCCGGGATAAAGGCGCTGATACTTCTTTACGGGTTCTTCCATAAAGTCGGTTTCTTCAATGTAAAGCTCACGGCTGAAAGTAACCTTTCTTGTGCCGTCCTCAGGACGATTCGGGTTATTCTCAACCTCAAATTCTTCGCTCTGTCCCTCAGGATAGTTTGTAATAACAAGCTTAACAGGCTTTAAAACGCACATTGTACGCTCTGCTGTTTCGTTAAGGTCATCACGCAGACAATGCTCAAGAAAGCCGTATTCAACAATTGAATTAACCTTTGAAACGCCAATCTGCTCAATGAACGAACGAATTGACTTTGGTGTGTAACCCCTTCTGCGAAGTCCGCAGAGTGTAGGCATTCTCGGATCGTCCCAACCGCTTACATAGTTCTTTTCAACGAGTTCACGGAGCTTTCTCTTTGACATTACCGTGTTGTTAATTCCGAGTCTTGCAAATTCAATCTGTCTTGGCTTGCACGGAACGGAAATATTGTTAATTACCCAGTCATAAAGCGGACGGTGAGCCTCAAATTCAAGTGAACAAAGGCTGTGCGTAATACCCTCAAGAGCATCCTCAATCGGGTGAGCAAAGTCATACATAGGATAAATGCACCACTTGTCGCCTGTTCTGTGATGCTTGAGTCTGTTAATTCTGTAGATAACAGGATCACGCATATTAAAGTTACCCGACGCAAGGTCAATCTTTGCACGGAGAGTCATTTTGCCGTCCTCAAATTCGCCGTTTTTCATTCTTTCAAACAAATCAAGGCTTTCTTCTATAGGACGGTCACGATACGGACTCTTTGCAGGTGTCTGTGTGTCGCCTCTGTATTCTCTCACCTTATCGGGAGTAAGCTCGCAAACATATGCAAGTCCCTTTTTGATAAGCTCAACGGCAAATTCATACATCTGATCAAAATACTGTGATGCATAGAAAAATCTGTCGTCCCAATCATAACCAAGCCACTTGATATCCTCTTTGATAGCGTCAATATATTCTACATCTTCCTTTGTAGGGTTGGTATCATCCATACGAAGATTGCAGATTCCGCCGAAATGCTCGGCAGTACCAAAGTCAATGCAAAGAGCCTTTGCATGACCTATGTGAAGATAGCCGTTCGGTTCGGGAGGAAAACGGGTGTGAACCTTTTTACCCTCAAATTTTCCGCCCTCGGCAGTATCCTCTTTTATAAAATCCCAGATGAAGTTGCCCTGAACGGCAGCTTCACCCTCAACATTCTTTATTTCATCAGCCATTTGCCGTGTACCTCCGTCAGTAGAATCATGCGCCGAGCTTTTCAAGACCGATTTCAAGTCTTTTGAGCGACTCTTCTCTTCCGAGAATGTCAAGAATTTCAACAGCACCGCCCGGAGTTACTGTTTTGCCTGCTGCGGCAATTCTTACAGGCCACATAACTGTGCC
>ENA-OOZY01000992-OOZY01000992.1-human-gut-metagenome-genome-assembly--contig:-NODE-992-length-18687-cov-3.272810_pt1 | contig 18687 bp, 10 predicted proteins | sample MGYA00241047_ERZ501410 | MGnify/ENA primary metagenome ERZ501410 (study PRJEB25962, sample SAMEA2042621) | human gut metagenome | biome: human gut; feature: human-associated habitat; material: faeces... | reverse complement strand
CTTTCCTATCTGTGCGATGCTACAAGGGAGGCGGACGCGAAGGCATTTGCCGCTCTGATGGCGCACATCCGCAGTGTGGACGAAACAGAGAATACCGTCATTACTGTGCAGGTGGAAAATGAGACGGGCGTAATGGCATCGGCAAGAGAGAATTCGGATCGTGCGGACGAGCTTTTCTATGGGAAAGCTCCACAGGATTTCGTGGATTATATGAAAGCACATACGGAAACGATGGTTTCGGATGTGAAGGAAGCAGTGGAGAACGGCCAGGCGGGCGGAAGCTGGAGTGAGGTGTTTGGAGCCTGCGCTGAAGAACTGTTCAGCGCCTACTATGTGGCAGGCTATGTGAACGCCGTTGCGGCGGCAGGAAAGGCGGCCTATCCGCTTCCCATGACAGCAAACTGCTGGCTGGATAAGGGAGAGGCACCGGGAAAATATCCGACGGGAGGCCCGGTATCCAGAGTAATGGAGGTATGGCGGTACTGTGCGCCGAATATTGATGTGATCGCACCTGATATTTATGTCCCCAATTTTTTAGAAATCTGTGATGAGTATACAAGAAGAAATAACCCGCTTTTTATTCCTGAATGTGCGACACACAGTTATGCCGGCCCAAGGCTGGTGTATTCAGTGGGACATTACCATGCCATGTGTTATTCGCCATTTGGCTTTGAGGATATCGGAAAGCCCTTCTCGGCAACCCAGTCTTACCTGTTTGGTGTGGATGTCACAGATCCGGCTTTGAAAACACCGCAGAATGTGGAGGAATATGGCTGGTATTCCAGAACACTGAAAGAAATGATGCCGCTTTTGTGCGGGAAATACGGCACGAAGGATCTGCAGGCCGTTTCCAGTGAGCGGGCAGAGGAAAACACCATGCTCTTCGGTACTTTCGGCTTCATGGCGCTGACGGACAATCCCATGCTGCCCAGAAAAGACGGTGTCTGCCTCATCGTAAAGGAGTCTGAGGATACGTTTTATATTCTGGTAAACGGCGCCGGTCTGTCATTCTTTTCCGCGGATGAAAGCAGGCCGAACGTGGACGTGCTTTCTTTTGAAGAGGGAGTTTTTGAAAATGGATCCTGGAAGGCCGGCCGACGGTTCAATGGAGATGAGGTGGTTACTTTAATATTCAATGAACCAACCTTGTTAAAGATCCGGTTGTTTGCGTATTTATAAGAAAAGGAGATTCAAGGAATGAAAAAGTATTTTTGCAATCCCGTTAATATCAATTATCGCTATCAGTTCAATCAGGATACCACGCAGGGCAATCAGATCATCATTGACAGAGAGGCTGCCGATCCGTCCATGATCCTTTTCAGGGGAAGATACTATATCTTTGCTTCCATGACGCTGGGCGTCTGGGTGTCAGATGATCTGGTAAAATGGGAAAATCACAGATTGCCGGATAGTTTGCCCCTTTATGATTATGCGCCGGATGTGCGGGTGATGGGAGAGTATGTGTATTTCTGTGCCTCAAAAAGGGGAGAGGCATGTAATTTCTACCGCACAAAGGATGTGCTGAACGGGCCTTACGAAGAGATTCCCGGCACGTTTGATTTCTGGGATCCGAACCTTTTTGTGGATGACGATGGCAGGGTATATTTTTACTGGGGCTGTGCAAGCGTGAAACCGATCTGGGGCGTAGAGCTGGATCCTGAAACAATGAAACCCATCGGGGAAAAGAAGGGACTGATCTGGGGAGATTCTTTCTCGAAGGGGTTTGAGCGGATGGGAGAGGATAACTCGATCCTTCCTCTTACAAGTGAGGAACTGGATGCTGCCGTCAAAGCGTTTATGAAAAAGCAGGGCATTCCGGAGGATATGGAAATTCCGGAAGTACAGCTGGATATGCTGAAAGGTTATCTGGGCAAGGCGCCTTATATTGAAGGTGCATGGATGAATAAGTTTAACGGAAAATACTATCTCCAATATGCCTTTGCGGGCGCGCAGTACAATATTTACGGGGATGGTGTTTATGTAGCGGATTCTCCGCTGGGAGACTTCAAACCTTTAAAAAGCAATCCCTATTCTTTCAATCCGGGCGGTTTCATGCCGGGAGCAGGACATGGCTCCACCATGGAGGATAAAGCAGGGAATCTCTGGCACACAGCAACGATGCGTATCAGCGTGCAGCACTCCTTTGAGCGCAGAGTAGGCATCTGGCAGGCAGGACTGGACGAGGAAGGGGATCTGTTCTGCAACCAGCGGTACGGTGACTGGCCCATGAGTCTGGAAGAGGGCGAGAAGCAGGATCCCTGGAGAGAACCGGAGTGGTATCTGCTGAGCTATCAAAAGGCAGTGACCGCTTCCTCTTATGAGGAGGGAAAGGGGCCTGAAAAAGCTGCGGATGAAAATGTACAGACCTGGTGGCGCGCGGCAACGGAGGAACCGGGACAGTGGCTGCAAATGGACCTGGGAGAGGCTTATGATGTGCACGCAGTGCAGATCAACTTTGCGGATGACAAAATAAAAATTCCTGTACCGGGTGAAATTCATCAGACATCACAGCCCCGGTATATTGATGACAGGGACCATCTGACACGCTGGACATTAGAGGGTTCTCTGGACGGCAAAGAGTGGTTTATGCTGGAAGATAAATCTCAGGCCAAGACCGATCTGACACATGATTTTCTGGTCTGGGAAGAAGGAAAACAGATACGTTTCCTGAAACTGACGATCCTGGCAGTCGCTTATGACCAGAAGCCCTGTATTTCAGGACTGCGTGTGTTTGGACGCGGAAGCGTAGCGCCGGCAAAAGCGCCGAAGTTTACTGCGAAGCGTCTGAATGAGATTGATATGGAAGTTTCCATTGAGGACAGCGGTGCGACAGGCTACAATATTCTCTGGGGGCTGTCTCCTGACAAGCTGTATCACAGTTATCTGTTATTCGGTACGGAAAAGAGGATCGGTGCCCTGATGAAAGGCAGCGAATATTATGTGCGTGTGGACGCTTTCAATGAAAACGGCATCACTCATGGACAGACCGTAATGCTGGGCCGGGGCTGAACTGTTTTCTTATCTGTAAATCAAAAGGTGTAATATGATTGAAAAAATGAAAAACATTCTGAATGGGGAGTACGAAAATCATCTCATGCCGTTTTTCTGGCAGCATGGTGAGGATGAGGCGACCCTGCGGGAATATATGAAAGTGATCTGTGACAGCGGATGCAGGGCTGTATGTATAGAGAGCCGTCCTCACCCTGATTTTTGCGGGGAAAAATGGTGGCAGGATATGGATGTCATTTTGGATGAGGCGCGGAGCAGGGGAATGCAGGTGTGGATTCTGGATGACAGTCATTTTCCGACAGGGTTTGCGAATGGCGCATTAAAATCCGCGCCTGCAGAGCTGCACCGTCAGAGCATCTGTGTCAGCCGGATGGAAGTGTGCCAGGAAACCGACAGGACAGAATTGGATGTGTCCGGAATGTTTCCGCCGGAATTTCATCCGAATCAGATGGAACAGTATGTCCTGCCTGCAATATTGGGAGATGCACCCCATTTTGAGGATGACCGGGTAATCGCGGTGACGGCAGTGAATCAGGAAACGGGGGAACGCGTGTACCTGGATATACCAAAATCCGGTGAAAAGCTGGTGTGGACGAAACGGGAAGGAAAATGGACGCTCTGGGTAACAGGATTGTCCCGCAATTTCGGACCGCACAGGGAATACATTAATATGCTGGACGAAGCGTCCTGCCGCTTACTGATCGATGCGGTATATGAGCCGCACTGGGAGCATTACCGGGATGATTTTGGAAAGACGATTGCCGGATTCTTTTCCGATGAACCGGAGTTGGGAAACGGACATATTTTCTGCAATGAAGCCAGACTGGGAACGGACCAGGATCTGCCTTTTTCCAGGACACTGCCGGAAGAATTAAGAAAGCGCCTGGGGGAAGACTGGGCGAACAGAATGTATCTTCTGTGGGATAACGAGAGCGATACAGAGGAAACTGCACATGTGCGGTATGCTTATATGGACGCAGTGACAAAGCGGGTGAGGGAAGCCTTTTCCAGGCAGATCGGCATGTGGTGCAGAGAACATGGAGTGCAGTATATCGGGCATATCATAGAAGACGGCAACGCACATGCAAGATGCGGTGTCAGTCTGGGACATTATTTTCGGGGACTTGACGGGCAGGATATGGCAGGTATTGATGATATCGGCGGTCAGGTGTATCCTCAGGGAGAGGATGAACCCTGCACTGGTACGCTTGGAATGCCTCGTGACGGGGAATTTTATCATTATATGCTTGGCAGCCTGGCAGCGTCGGCTGCTGCGATCGAGCCGGACAAGCACGGAAATTCGATGTGTGAGATTTTTGGCAACTATGGCTGGGCGGAAGGGGTACAGCTTGAGAAATACCTGGCAGATCATTTTATGGTGCGAGGGATCAATCATTTTGTGCCTCATGCATTCAGTCCGGCGCCGTTCCCGGACCCGGACTGTCCGCCGCACTTTTATGCGCATGGTCATAATCCGCAGTACAGGCATTTTGGGGCTTTGATGGGTTATATGAACCGGGTATCGGAATGTATCAGCGGTGGACACCGCGTGGTGTCCGCTGCAATTCTATACCATGGAGAGGCGGAGTGGAGCGGTCAGGCAATGCTGAGCCAGAAGCCGGCGCGGAAGCTGGCAGAAGCACAGATAACGTATGACTGTATTCCGGCAGATGTGTTTGCGGAAAGAGAGCATTACCGGACGAAGCCCGGAAATCCGCTGCGGGTGAATACACAGGAATATCGGGTGCTGATCGTACCGTATGCACAGTTTATCACAGCAGAATTTGCTGCGGCCGTGGCAGAAATTAAGGAGACAGGATTCCCGGTGATTTTTGTGGGAGGATTGCCGGAAGGAATTTGTAATCTGAAAGAAAATACGAAAGAGGAAGCGTATATCACTGCGGAAACCTTGCTGAAAGGAATCCGGGAATGCCAGGTGCTTTCGCTGGAAGAATTGGTGCCGTATCTGAGAGGGCTTGGGCTTTTGGAAGCAGTGTTTGCACCGGAGAATTCTTATCTGCGTGCCATGCATTATCAGGGTACCTGTGAGCTTTACTACTTCGTCAATGAGGCGGCGCAGCGGTATGAGGGGACTGTCCGTGTCCCGGGCTTTGGCCCCTGTTATGGGTATGATGCCTGGGAAAATCAGATTTTTCCTGTGGAAGCGAAAATCAGCGATGCATATTTAGAGATACCGGTTGTTCTGGAACCGGGCAAGAGCCTGATCGTTGTATTGGACACAGCTGATGAGGATCTGTTGTGTGATCCGATCCGCACAAAGGGAGAGCCGCAGCTTTTGTCTGAATGGAGGAGACGTGTCTGCAGCGGGATGGAATATCCTTGTTTTGGAGCGGCAAAAACAGTGACACTGCCGGATGACCTTGCAAAGGAGCAGCCGTCGTTTTCCGGTTTTGTCCGGTATGAAAGTACATTTACAATGAAGCAGCCGGGAAAAGCAGTGTTGGAAGTGACAGATGCAAAGGAGGGGCTGGAAGTATTTGTGAACGGAAAAAGCGCCGGAATTCAGATCGTTCCGCCGTATCGCTATGATCTGACAGATCTGGCAGTCAGCGGGGTGAATGAGCTGGTGATCGAGGCGGCGACAACATTGGAACGCCAGTGTTATGATCTCACGAAAAATGATCCGCGGATGAAGATGCGCGGGCTGGCTGAACCGAAAGGCGGAAGTGGGATTACAGGAGAAGTGTATTTGTATAACTTTTCATTCGTGTAATAAAATTGTGCTAGTTTTCAGAAGAATGCTTCTAAAGAAATCGGAGGATCTGACTTAAAATATAGCTATAAATCAATTACACGCAAAGGAGAAGAAAGATGGGAAAGAAAAAGAAAATGTCGCGTTCTGAGCAGGATGGAATTCAGTACAGACGCGCGAAAATGTGGCAGATTGCCATATCACAGTTATGCACAGCCGCACCGATGTGTTTTTACATATTGATGACCTATGCGACGTACATTGGCAACAGCAACTATGGGATTCTGGTGGGAGTTACGGGTCTTATCATGACGGTATCCCGACTCTTTGATGGCGTTACCGATCCGATCTGCGCGTTTCTGATCGAGCGCGTCAATACAAAGTACGGAAAAATCCGGATCTTTATGCTGTCAGGCTGGGCGGTCATGTCGCTGGCGACCACTGCCATGTGTAACTGGGGAGCAGGACGATTAAACGGAGTGGCAGGCCTTGTTTTCTTTATTGTATGTTATCTGCTCTATATTGTAGGATATACATTGACAGGCGTTTCCACGAATCTGCTTGGTCCTATTATCACAAATGACCCTGAGCAGCGCCCGATCATCGGTGTGTGGTCCACGGTTTACGGTTATCTGACTCCTATGGTCATGAGCACGGTTGGTATGGTGATCCTGCTTCCGAAGTATGATAATCAGATTTCAACCCCGTTTCTGGGTGCTTTGAATTTGTTCTGTGTGGTGGTATCACTTGTGCTTTTCCTGATTTCCTGCGTTGGAGTGGCAGCGTTTGATAAACCGGAAAACTTCCAGGGAATTTCCAGCGGAGATCAGAAGGATCAGAAGCCTTCTGTCCGGGATATGTTCAATTTGATTAGGGAAAACAAAGAACTTCAGAGATACATTGTTGCAGGAAGCTCTGACAAGCTTGCCCAGACCATCGGCGGTGCGTCAGTTGTAACCACGATGCTGTATGGTATTATGATCGGAAATATGTCTATCTCCACCATACTTTCTACGGTTGCAATGATCCCCTCTATTTTGTTTGCGATTATTGGCGCGAGAATTGCAGGAAAACGCGGAAATATGAAGACTGTTGTTGAATGGACCTGGATCTGTATTATCTGGAATGTGATTTTTGCAGCGTTCCTTTTGTTTTCCGATACTACGTCGATTACCGTTGCGATGATTCCGACGGCATTGTTCTTCCTTTTGACTCTTGGATGCAATGCGACAAAGATGGTGGTATCTTCCGCTACTGTAGCATTGAGAATGGATGTAATTGACCACGAGCTGTATCGTTCCGGAAAATATCTGCCGGCTACGATATCGGCTACGTATACGCTAATTGATAAAATCATTTCCGCATTTGGCGCATCCATTGCAACACTGCTGATCGGCTTTATTGGTTATACCACAACCGCTCCGCAGCAGGGAGATCCCCTGACTATGGGCGTGCGTGTCATGACGGTACTGCTTTACTGCGGTTTCCCGATCCTGGGATGGATCTGTACGATTCTGGCAATGAAGAAGAGTACGCTGACCAAAGAACATATGGTTGAGATACAGAAGGATATTGAAGCCAAGAAAAAAGCAGCTTAAAAAGAGGCGGCAGTGAGAATCGCATATCCGGAAGATATGGGATAAGAGGAGGATGATTATGCGGATTACGACGGTAAGAGGAGATATCGATCCATCAGAGCTGGGTTTTACCACTATGCATGAGCACACGATCATGGATAACTCCACATTGGTGGAAGCACAGAAAGCATTTAAGGAGAGGATACCGCCGCAGATGCTGAAAGCGGTACCGGAAAACATGGCGTTTCTGCGTGGTGGAACAGGTCTGTTTTCTGAGGATTGTTCTACGAAAGATGATGTGGAATGGCTGAAGAAGGAACTGGCATATTTCAAAAAGATGGTGGGCGGGAATGCCGTAGTGGATGCATCTCCGATCCCGATGAGAGGGGATGTGCGGCTGATCCGGGAAGCTTCGGAGGCAGCGGATGTGCACGTGATTGTCGCCACCGGGCTTTACTATGAAAAAGGAAGGCCGGAGAAATATCAGGCGATGAAAGAGGCAGATGTATATGCCATGTGTAAAAAAGAAGTGGAAAATGGGATAGAAGATACGGGGATTCATCCCGGCTTTCTGAAATGTGGAATGAGTTCCATGGGTCCGGGCAGCGAAATCCCGGCATGTGAGTGGGAAACACTGCGGGCTTTGGCAAAGCTGGCAGCGGAGACCGGGCTTTCTCTCCATGTACATACTGCTGTGCCAATGACTCCGGATCAGATCATCAGTGTAGCCAAATGCGTGACGGAGGAATGCGGATTGAATCCGGAGCGTTTGTATATGATGCATTTGGATCAGTATCTGAGAGTCCCGTACAACCTGGATGATTATATGCGCAATTTTTCTGTGGCGCGGACAGTGGATATTGATTTACAGTGCCGACTGTTGGATATGGGATGTACGATCGGCTTCGATGGGTGGGACTCACTTGTGCATATCCTTCCAGACAATCATGACCGTCTGAAGGCATTAGTGGAACTGCTGAAACGCGGATATGCGGGACAGATCGTGCTTGGACATGATGTCAATGATAAATCACACGGTGTATCGTTTGGTTACACTGGATTTACCGGGTTTGCAATGAATGCACTTCCGAAGCTCTATGAGTGGAAGGACATCATTAACCCGGCAGATGTCCGGAAAATGGTGATAGATAATCCGGCCAGAATTCTTGCGTATTAAAAAAGACAGGCATCTCCAAAATACCGGGTAAAGCAGGTGAAAAAGCTTACTTTGCCTGGTATTTTTGTGTGTCTGGATATTTTAACCAAATATTGATAAAAGAGCCGGAAGAAAACGTCAATGTGCAGGAAAAAGCATAAAAATAATCATCGTTTTTGTGGATTAACACCAAAAATGAAAAAGGCTAATATGATATTATCTAAATTGGATAATAGTGCGGAAGGATCTGACACTGTGATCAATATTACAAGGAGCTTCCTGTATAATTCAAGTATAGGGAATTCCAAGAAAGAAGGTTGAGAAAAAAATACCTCAGAGTAAAATAAGATTACTGACTTTGCCGGTTAGTAAAAATCTTATTGAACAGAGAGGTATCTGAAATGAATTATAACACACAGAACGCAAAAATTGCATCCATTACTGAAAAAACTTTAATTGTTGGTATTGATGTTGGAAGTGAAACTCATTACGCCAGGGCTTTTGATTGGAGAAATTATGAGTATAGCAAAAACCCGCTGGAGTTCAGCAACACAGAAACTGGATTTCATACCCTGAAAGCATGGATGGAGGATATTGCGGAAAAACATGGCAAAACTGCTGTGATTCCCGGAATGGAGCCGACCGGACATTACTGGTTTGCACTCGGGAAATTCCTGCAGGACAGCGGAATGAAGCCGGTGCATGTGAATCCCCACCATGTTAAGAAATCAAAGGAACTGGATGACAACAATCCGAACAAGAATGACCGTAAAGATCCCAAGACAATCGCGGCACTGGTCAATGAAGGGCGTTTTTCCTATCCATATATACCGACCGGAATTTATGCAGAGATCAGGAGCCTGTCTAACCTGCGTTTCCAGACGCAGGAAGAACTCACAAGAATCAAGAATCGGATTGCAAGGTGGTTTTCCATCTACTTTCCAGAATACAAAGATGTATATAAGGATTTGAAAGCGGTCAGCGGCAGGATGGTGTTAAAAGCGGCCCCGCTGCCGGAGGATATCGTAAACCTGGGAGCAGAAGGCGTAAACCGGATCTGGAGAGATGCGAAGCTGAGAGGCGCTGGAATGAAGAGGGCAAAGACCCTGGTAGCAGCCGCAGAGCACAGCATTGGGAGTAAGGAAGCACCGGAAGCAGCGAGAATCGAATTAAAAAATCTGCTGAATGACATGGATGTATATACGGCAAGGCTGGAGGAACTGCTCCAGAGTATAGAAGAAAAGCTAAAGGAGATCCCATATATTGATAAGCTGATGGCAATTAAAGGGATCGGGCTGGTCACGGTCAGCGGCTTTATTGCAGAAGTTGGGGACATTGGACGTTTTGATAATCCCAAGCAGCTGCAGAAACTGGCAGGATATGCGATTGTGGCGGACGATTCCGGCAAACATAACGGAGAAAGCCGGATCAGCTACCGCGGGCGGAAGCGCCTGAGATATGTGCTGTATGAGGCAGCGATATCGCTGATCGGAAAGAATGCAGAGTTCCGGGAAATACATGAGTATTACCGGAGCCGAAAGGAAAATCCGCTGAAAAAGATGCAGTCAGTGGTTGCGGTAGCCTGCAAAGTGATCAGGGTATTCTACACGATCCTTACAAAAGGTGTAGATTATGATGCGGAGAAACTGAGGGGAGACATCAGAAGGCCGCAGATGCAGGCAGCATAACACTAAGACAAAACAAGTAATATCCCTGCTACAGTTGAATTGAGCCTTTGGAAAACAATTCTGAGAGTTGCATTCAGCTGTGGCAGGAAAGCTGAAAGGTATGTGGAACAGGCCGGGAAACGTCCACCGCAGGGTGCTGGCTTGTGGAGCATGCAGAACAGGTCAGTAAGACTTAAGAAAAAGAATGAGCCAGTAGTCGGCAGGAATAATCACCATAGGGCATGACCCTGGCAAGGAGCTAAGCTGACACCCTGGTTATGGACAGGCGGGACGAAGGAAGTTAGGACCCGGCAGAAATGCGGGAGATCCTGGTAGACACGGGAGGTTCGCTGCCGTAGATGGATGGGTATATACAAGGCCATGTAGAACGGAAAACCAAGACGCTTTACTTCGTGTACCCAGAACCAGCTATTTTCGTACCAGATACAGAGAAATGTCCATTCCTATGGCTCCTTCTTCTGAGATATTTATTGATAGTATATCGAAAAATCCTTGATTTTCAAGGAAAAAAGACTTGACTTAATAGGGAGGTACCGTTAAAGACAAAATCAAGCTACCGGTATTTAGATATACCGGATTATGTATACTGGGTCTTGTTGGAGGAACGAAAAAGATATGAAAAAAACAGAAGCAGGAGGCAGCATGGAAAATGGGTATTTCAGGATTTGGATTATGTCTGCTGTTCCAGTTATGGACGGCCGAGAAGCAAATCCTATCATTATGAGCATTATGTAAAACTTATAGAAGCGGCAGGGGTTCCATATATTACTTTTCATGATTTACGGCATACCTATACGACAATTTTGATGAAAAATAATATTAACCAACGGGCCATTGCTGCAGCATTGGGACATTCTAAATCAATCATTACGGTAGATACCTATACGGATATGAAAATGATTATTGAAGACTGCGTAGAGGAAATGCAGGAATTTATTTCAGAAATACATCCGTATGATGCAACAGATAAGTATATGCTGGAAGAAATGTTTCAGGAAAAAATTGACTTGGATGAGTCAGAGAAAGTGGGAGGCAGCATAAACTATATTCCTGGTATCACGATATATGATTATTCGGATGTTGAAGAACTGGAAGATATAGCAGAATGGTATATGGGAGAAGGGATGGCTGTATAGAAGCTGTCCCTCTTTTTAAGCAGCAGTTTGTTTCATGTAGAGGATAAGAAAAAGACGCAACATAATATTGAAATTAGCTAAAACATGATACAATATAATTAGCTAAAAAGAAAGGAGGGATTGATATGATCGGGGCAACAGCAACGGCAACGGAAATGCAGAATAATTTTGGGCGCTATCTCAATCTTGTCATGGAAGGAAAGGAAGTTATTGTAACAAAAAATGGAAAAGAAGTCGGGAGATTTATTCCGAAGGATGCGGCAGTATCCTACCTTACAGATTCGCTGACAGGAATTCTCAAAGGGGATTATGATATGGAGCAGGTGCGTGAAGAGAGGCTGAAGGGAAAATATGAAATTACTGATTGATGCGAATGTTCTGCTGGATGTATTGCAAAAAAGAGAACCTTATTATTCTGATTCTGCCGTGATATGGAAACTGTGCGAGACAGAGCAGGCTGTGGGATATGTTTCAGCGCTGACGTTTGCCAATATGGTTTATATCATGCGAAAAGAAATTTCCCCGGAGAAGATTGAAGAAGTACTTCGGGCATTGGGGTTAATATTTGAAATCATCGGACTAAGCGCAGCCGATCTTATTCACGCTTTAGAAATGAAATGGGATGATTTTGAAGATGCTGTACAAAGCGCAACAGCAGAACGGGTTCATGCAGACTATATTGTTACGAGAAACATCAGAGACTTTAAAAAGAGTAAGGTAATGGCACTTACTCCCCAGGAGATTATTGCTAGGCTTTAATGGAAAATAAGAAAAGGGATAGCCAGGATAAAAGCTATCCCTTTTCAAATAGAAAAAAGCTGCTAAAATGCACAGAAAATATGATTTTATAGTTGTATTTATACCAGACATCTGATAGAATTGTCAGTAGAACAAACGTTCTGAAAATGAATAACGGCTTATAATTATTCATTTTGTATCGTTACATGCTGTTTAAAATCAGATAGTATTGACGAGTCATGGAAAATGAAAATTATGACTTTATTCGTGTAAAAGCAATTTTGGGCAGCCGGAGAGCTTTTTTTACACGAATTTCCTTCAAAAATTACATGAATTTTCAGGTTAATACTAATCATAATAAGGAGTATTCGACTATGAACGCACAAGGACATTCGCAATCCGCTTTGCCGCTTGCTCATGAAAGCAGCACGAAGGGCGATGCTGCTTTCAAATTACACTCAGAATACAAGCCCACCGGCGACCAGCCGCAGGCAATTGAACAATTAGTGAAGGGCTTCAAAGAAGGCAACCAGTGCCAGACCCTTCTCGGTGTCACCGGCTCCGGAAAGACCTTCACGATGGCCAATGTCATTCAACAATTAAATAAGCCAACGCTTGTCATCGCCCATAATAAGACGTTAGCGGCGCAGTTATATGGTGAATTTAAGGAGTTCTTTCCGGAGAACGCAGTGGAGTATTTTGTCTCCTACTACGATTATTACCAGCCGGAGGCCTATGTGCCCTCGTCTGACACGTATATCGCGAAGGATTCGGCGGTAAATGATGAGATCGATAAGCTGCGTCTGTCTGCCACGGCTTCGCTGGTGGAGCGGCGGGATGTGGTGATCATTTCCAGCGTATCCTGCATCTATGGCCTGGGAGAACCGGAGAATTTTGAAAAGATGATGGTATCGCTGCGTCCGGGGATGGAGAAGGATCGCGACGAGGTGATCCGGCAGCTGATCGACATTCAGTATGACCGCAGTGAGATGGATTTCCACCGCGGTACCTTTCGGGTACATGGCGATGTGCTGGAGATTTTTCCGGCGAGCGCCGGAGATTACGCTTTTCGTGTGGAATTTTTTGGGGATGAGATTGACCGGATTACACAGATTGATGTGCTGACGGGTGAGATAAAGAGCAGAATGGAACATATTGCCGTTTTCCCGGCGTCGCATTATGTGGTGCCGCCGGATCGGATACGACAGGCAGCGGCGGATATCGAGGAAGAACTGGCGGAGCGCGTGGCGTACTTTAAGAGCGAGGACAAGCTGCTTGAGGCGCAGCGCATTGCGGAGCGGACAAATTTTGACATTGAGATGATGAAGGAGACGGGCTTCTGCTCCGGTATAGAGAATTATTCGCGGCATCTGGCGGGACTGAAGCCGGGAGCGCCGCCGCACACGCTGCTCGATTACTTCCCGGATGATTTTCTGATGATCATTGACGAGTCGCATAAAACGATTCCGCAGATCCGGGCGATGTATTCCGGGGATCAGTCGCGCAAGACGACGCTGGTGGACTACGGCTTCCGCCTGCCGTCCGCGAAGGACAACCGCCCCTTGAATTTTGAGGAATTTGAAAGTAAAATAGATCAGATCATGTTTGTCTCGGCGACGCCGGGCGAATATGAGGAGGCACACGAGCAGCTGCGCGCCGAGCAGATCATCCGTCCGACCGGGCTGCTTGATCCGAGGGTGGATGTCCGCCCGGTGGAGGGGCAGATCGATGACCTTGTAGGTGAGGTAAACAAAGAGGTCGCAAAGAAAAATAAAGTGCTGATCACTACACTTACGAAGCGGATGGCGGAGGATCTCACGGAATATATGCGGGACATCGGCATCCGCGTGCGGTATCTGCATTCTGATATCGACACATTGGAGCGCACGGAGATCATCCGCGATATGCGTCTGGATGTGTTTGATGTGCTGGTGGGCATTAATCTGCTGCGAGAAGGTCTCGACATTCCGGAAATCACGCTGGTAGCGATCCTGGATGCAGATAAAGAGGGCTTTCTTCGTTCCGCAACTTCTCTGATACAGACGATCGGGCGCGCCGCGCGAAACGCGGAAGGACACGTGATCATGTACGCCGATGTGATGACGGATTCCATGAAAATTGCGATTGAAGAGACGGAGCGCCGCCGCCGGGTGCAGGACGCTTACAATCAGGAGCACGGCATCACGCCGCAGACGATCCAGAAGTCTGTGCGCGACCTCATCAGCATTTCGAAGGAAGTGGCGAAGGAGGAGAAGAAGCTGGCGGTCGATCCGGAATCTATGAGCAAAAAGGAACTGGAGAAGCTGATCGCAGAGGTACAGAAGAAGATGAAGAAGGCAGCCGCGGAGCTGAATTTCGAGGCGGCGGCAGAGCTGCGTGATCAGATGATAAATCTGAAGCAGCACCTGCAGGACGCATAAATCGCAGCATCATTTACAGAGTGCATAAACCGCAGCGGCATTTACAGAATGTATAAACCGCAGCAGACTGGCGGGAGGCATAAAGCAAAGAAATCGGACATGCCTGCGAGACAGCTTCGCCCGGAATGATAGAAAAACAGGAGAAAATCATGGCAGTGAATTCAAATAAGATGCAGTATATCCGCATACGCGGAGCAAACGAACATAACCTGAAGAATGTAGATCTCGATATTCCGCGCAATCAGCTGGTGGTGCTGACCGGTCTGAGCGGTTCGGGAAAGTCGTCGCTTGCATTTGACACCATTTATGCGGAAGGACAGAGGCGCTATATGGAGTCTCTGTCGTCCTACGCGCGCCAGTTCCTTGGGCAGATGGAAAAGCCGGATGTGGAGAGCATCGAGGGGCTTCCGCCGGCAATCTCCATCGACCAGAAATCGACGAACCGCAATCCGCGTTCCACGGTCGGCACGGTGACGGAAATCTACGACTATTTTCGTCTGCTGTATGCCAGGATCGGTACGCCGCACTGCCCGAAATGCGGACAGGAGATCAAAAAACAGACGGTCGACCAGATGGTGGATCAGCTTATGGAATTGCCGGAGCGCACGAAGATCCAGCTTCTTGCGCCGACAGTACGCGGCAGAAAGGGCGAGCACGTCAAGCTGTTTGAAAAGGCGAAGCGCAGCGGTTACGTGCGCGTGATCGTCGATGGAAATATGTACGATCTCTCCGAGGAGATCAAGCTGGATAAAAATAAAAAACATAATATAGAAATTGTGGTCGATCGACTGATGATCAAGCCGGGGATCGAAAAACGTCTGACGGATTCCATCGAGAATGTCATGGAGCTGTCGGACGGGCTGGTGATCGTGGACGTGGACGGGCGGGAGCCGATGCGCTTCAGCCAGAGCTTTTCCTGCCCGGACTGCGGCATCAGCGTGGAGGAGATCGAGCCGCGCAGCTTTTCCTTCAACAATCCGTTCGGGGCGTGCCCGGACTGCTTTGGACTCGGCTACAAAATGGAATTTGACGAGGATCTGATGATCCCGGACAAATCCTTAAGCATTGCGGAAGGCGCGATCACGGTGCTGGGCTGGCAGTCGTGCACGACGAAGGGCAGCTTTACCAGGGCGATCCTTGACGCGCTTGCGGAGGAATATCACTTTAGCCTGGAGACGCCGTATGAGCAGCTCCCGGCGGACATTCAGCATATGCTGATCCACGGAACCGGCGGCAAGAAGGTAAAGGTGCATTATACCGGAATGCGCGGAACCGGCGTATATGATGTGGCATTTGAGGGCCTGATCCGGAATGTGGAGCGGCGCTACCGGGAGACCGGTTCAGAAAGCTCCAAACAGGAATATGAGACGTTTATGCGGATTACCCCCTGTAAGACCTGTAAGGGGCAGCGTCTGAAAAAAGAGGCGCTCGCTGTCACGATCCAGGGGAAAAATATTTATGAGGTAACTTCCATGCCGATCAATAAGCTGCAGGTATTTCTGCAGGAGCTTACGCTCACGAAGCAGCAGGAGCTGATCGGGCACCAGATATTAAAGGAAATCCGGGCGCGCGTACAGTTCCTCGTGGATGTCGGGCTTCATTATCTGACGCTCGCGCGGGCGACCGGAAGTCTTTCCGGCGGCGAGGCGCAGCGTATCCGGCTTGCCACCCAGATCGGTTCCGGGCTGGTCGGCGTGGCTTATATTTTGGATGAGCCGAGCATCGGGCTTCATCAGAGCGACAACGACAAGCTGCTGAACACGCTGAATCATTTGCGGGATCTTGGAAACACACTGATTGTGGTCGAGCATGATGAGGATACCATGCGGGCGGCGGATTTTATAGTAGATGTCGGACCGGGGGCGGGAGAGCACGGCGGCGAAATTATTGCCGCGGGTACCGTCGAGGATATCATAAATTGTAAAGATTCCATCACAGGAGATTATCTGAGCGGAAGAAAGAAGATTCCGGTACCTGCGGAGCGCAAAACACCGACCGGATTTCTGCGCATAGTTGGCGCAAGGCAGAACAATCTGAAGAATATTAACGTGGAGATCCCGCTTGGTGTCATGACATGTGTGACAGGCGTGTCCGGCTCCGGCAAAAGCTCGCTGGTCAACGAAATCCTTTACAAGAGCCTGGCAAAGAAACTGAACCGTGCGCGGACGATTGCCGGGGCTCATGACCGTATCGAGGGCATCGGGCAGCTTGATAAGGTGATCAATATTGACCAGTCGCCGATCGGCAGAACGCCGCGTTCCAATCCTGCCACCTATACCGGGGTGTTCGATCAGATCCGCGACCTGTTTGCATCGACGGCGGATGCCAAGGCGCGCGGCTACAAAAAAGGACGATTCAGCTTCAATGTGAAGGGCGGGCGCTGTGAGGCGTGCAGCGGCGACGGTATTCTGAAGATCGAGATGAATTTCCTGCCGGACGTCTATGTGCCGTGCGAGGTCTGCCAGGGCAGGCGTTACAACCGGGAAACGCTGGAGGTGAAATATAAGGGAAAGAGCATTTACGATGTATTGAATATGACGGTGGAGGAGGCGCTGAAATTTTTCGAGCATCTTCCGTCTATCCGCAGAAAGATCGAGACGCTCTACGACGTCGGACTCTCTTATATCCGGCTCGGGCAGCCATCCACGACGCTGTCAGGCGGCGAGGCACAGCGCATCAAGCTTGCTACTGAGCTTAGCAGACGCAGTACGGGAAGGACGATCTACATTCTTGACGAACCGACTACCGGACTGCACTTTGCCGATGTACACAAGCTGATCGAGATTCTGCAGCGCTTGGCGGACGGCGGCAATACTGTGGTTGTGATTGAGCACAACCTGGATGTTATCAAGACTGCTGATTATATCATCGATATGGGACCGGAGGGCGGCGACGGCGGCGGCACCGTCATCGCGCGCGGCACGCCGGAGGAGGTGGCGCAGGTCGCTGAGTCCTATACCGGGCAGTATGTGAAGAAATATTTATGATGTCAGCTATTTATATGTCAGCGATACGCGTCCGGCATTGACCGGAGCAGCGCGCAGATGCGCAGCACAGAATGATCCGCGGGCATCATCACACTGCGCGTTTCGCGCGCAGTGAAAAGGCTGTGCCTCTCGGCACAGCCTTTTCAGGAAAGAGAAAAAATTAAATATTTTGAGGGAGTACTTCGCAGCGTGTGGGGGCTGCGAAGTGTGAGTTATGAAATATATTAGCTGTTTGCTAATATGCTGATAGTATATCTAATAAATGTGTTCAAAATATGTTCTCCATCTAAAGAAAATGTGAAATTCCTAAAAAGGGCTTTAAAAAATTTTAAGGGTGTTTTATACTTACTTCAGACAGGATAAAGGGGGATAAAAGATGAACATTTCAGATATCGGAATAGATCTTGGAACGGCCAGTATTCTGGTTTATGTAAGGGGAAAAGGCGTTGTTTTAAAAGAACCGTCTGTGGTTGCTTTTGACAGAGATATGAATAAAATAAAAGCGATCGGTGAGGAAGCGCGTATGATGCTGAGCAGGAGCACCGGAAATATTGTAGCGATCCGTCCGCTGAAAAACGGCATCATCTCGGATTATGCTGTGACGGAGCAGGTGCTGAAATATTTTATCCAGAAGGCGAGCGGAAAGCTTTCTTTTAAAAAGCCGCGCATCAGCATCAATTTGCCGGGCACCGTTACTGAGGTCGAGCGCAAAGCAATTGAGGACGCCACCTATCAGGCGGGCGCGCGGGAGGTTGCGCTTGTGCCGGAGCCGATCGCGGCTGCGATCGGTGCGGAGATCGATATTTCCAGACCGTGCGGAAAAATGGTTATGGATATCGGCGCCGGTACCTGTGATGCAGCAGTTCTCTCACTGGACGGAATCGTGGTAGATACTACGCTGAAGGTGGCAGGAGACGATTTTGACAATGCGATTGTTCACTATGCGCGCACAGCGCATAATCTGATCATCGGAGAGCGGCTTGCAGAAGACATTAAGATCCATGTGGGTACGGCAGTAGAGCGTGCGCAGCAGAAAATAATGGAAGTAAAAGGACGTGATCTGACAACCGGTCTTCCCAAGACCGTACGCGTCAGTTCGGAGGATATCCGCCTGGCACTGCAGGAGCCGCTTGCGCAGATCACAGAGGCGGTACACAGCGTGCTGGAGAAAACGCCGCCGGAGCTTGCGGCGGACATTGTGGAGCGCGGTATTGTGCTGACAGGCGGCGGCTGTCTGCTGGATGGCATGGAGGAGCTGATCGA
>ENA-OOZY01000989-OOZY01000989.1-human-gut-metagenome-genome-assembly--contig:-NODE-989-length-18705-cov-3.247775_pt1 | contig 18705 bp, 12 predicted proteins | sample MGYA00241047_ERZ501410 | MGnify/ENA primary metagenome ERZ501410 (study PRJEB25962, sample SAMEA2042621) | human gut metagenome | biome: human gut; feature: human-associated habitat; material: faeces... | reverse complement strand
CGCGCGGAGGAGCTTCTGCAGCTTGTCGGGATCAATGAGCCGAAGAAGCGTCTGAAGCAGTATCCGCACGAGCTGTCCGGCGGTATGCGCCAGCGTGTGATGATCGCGATCGCTCTGGCGTGCGAGCCGAAGCTTCTGATCGCGGACGAGCCGACGACGGCGCTCGATGTGACCATTCAGGCGCAGATCCTGGAGCTGATGATGGATCTGAAGGATAAGCTTGGCATGGCGATCATGATGATCACGCACGACCTCGGCGTGGTGGCGAGCATGTGCGACCACATCGCGGTTATGTATGCCGGAAATATTGTGGAGTACGGCACAACGGACGATATTTTCTATAACCCGAAGCACGAGTACACCAAGGGGCTGATCCGCAGCATTCCGCGCATGGACAGTAAGGAGCATGAGCGTCTTGTCCCGATCGAGGGAACGCCGGTTGATATGCTGAATCCGCCGAAGGGCTGCCCGTTTGCGTCCCGCTGCGATGAGTGTATGCAGATCTGTCTGCGCGAGAAAGCGCCGGTTACATACTTTGGCGACGTACATTACACATCCTGCTGGATGAATCAGAAGGCAGAGCTGGAAGGAGGAAGCGCGAAATGAGCGATAAATTATTGAAGGTAGAGCACCTTTACCAATACTTTCCGGCTGGCGGCTTTGGAAAAAACAAGAAGTATGTGCAGGCGGTAGATGACGTATCGTTTTTCATTAACAAAGGAGAGACATTAGGACTTGTCGGCGAATCCGGCTGCGGAAAGACGACGACCGGGCGCTCGCTTCTCCGGCTTTATGAGCCGACGAAGGGGCGTATCATCTACGACGACAAGGTGCTTTTCGACAGCGGAGATGTGCCGCTGATGGATGATAACCAGAAGGATATCATCGTGGACGGCAAAACGCAGTTCGGCAGAAAGACGGCAGTGGATATGAAGCCGTACCGCCGCGAGATGCAGATCGTATTTCAGGATCCGTATGCGAGCCTCGACCCGCGTATGACGGTGGGGGATATCGTCGGGGAAGCGATCGACATCCACAAGCTGGCGTCCTCAAAAGAGGAGCGCTACAATAAGATACAAAGCCTGCTGGAGCGGGTGGGATTAAACTCGGAGCACGCAAACCGCTATCCGCATGAGTTTTCCGGCGGTCAGCGCCAGCGTGTCGGTATCGCCCGCGCGCTTGCGGTCGATCCGAAATTCATCGTCTGCGACGAGCCGATCTCCGCGCTGGACGTTTCCATTCAGGCGCAGGTGGTCAATATGTTTGAGGACCTGCAGGAGCAGATGGGACTGACATACCTGTTCATCGCGCACGATCTGTCGGTGGTAAAGCATATTTCCAACCGCATCGGCGTAATGTATCTCGGAAAGCTGGTGGAGCTGGCAGACAGCTACGAGCTGATCTTCCACAGTATGCATCCGTATACCAGGAGCCTGATCTCGGCGATCCCGATCGCCGCGCGCGCGAATAAGCGTATCGTACTGGAGGGCGACGTACCCAGCCCCTTAAATCCGCCTTCGGGCTGCCGGTTCCGCACACGCTGTCCGTATGCGACAGAAAAATGCGCGGCGGAGGTGCCGAAGTTTAAAGAGGTAAGTAAGGGACACTATGCGGCGTGTCATCATCTGGATAAACTGAATTGAGAGAGAAACTGGAGAGGATGAGAAACGCCTCTCCTTTTTTTGTGCGAAAGCATTAAGCCGTGCAGACACTGGCTTCGGAGGCTGGGCATGCGTGCATGTCGAATAAATTTTAACAAATTTTAATAATTAAAAGATTCATTATGGACAAAAATACATCACTGTGCTATAGTAAAGCATATGCAGGCGCGAAAAGCGCGCATAGAGAAAAGATTTAAAGGAGGATAACATGAAAAAGAGAGTAATTAGTATGCTTCTCGCAGCAGTGATGACCGTTTCTCTGGTTGGCGGTACCATGATGACTGCAGCGGCAGAAGAAGCAGCAGAAGGCAAGCAGCTTTCCGTACAGGTTGGTCCGGATCCGGAAACCATTGATCCGGCGCTGAACAGCGCGGTAGACGGCGGAAATATGATCCTGCACGCATTCGAGTGTCTCTTAACGATCGACGAAAACGGTCAGATCGCTCCGGGACAGGCGGAAGAGTGGGGCGTATCAGACGACGGCCTTACCTGGACCTTCAAGCTTCGTGAGGGACTGAAATGGTCCGATGGAAGCGATCTTACTGCAAACGACTTCGTTTACAGCTGGAAGCGCGTATGCGACCCGAACGTAGCAGCACCGTATGCTGAGACAGTACTTGGCATGGTAGAGGGCTTCGACGAGGCAATCGAGGGCAACCTTGACGCGCTGGCAGTTACCGCAGTTGACGATCTGACACTGGAGGTTAAGCTTTCCTCTCCGTGCCCGTTCTTTGAGAGTCTTGCAGCATTCGCAACCCTCAGCCCGGTTCAGCAGGCAACGGTTGAGGCAAACGGCGATGCATGGGCGATCGACGCTGCAACCTATATCTCCAATGGTCCGTTCATGGTAACAGAGTGGGTACCGGGCGCTTACATCATCATGAGCAAGAACCCGAACTACTGGAACGCAGACGCGATCAAGCTTGGCAGCATCAAGTGGAACCTGATCGAAGATTCCAACGCATCCTACAGCGCATATCAGAGCGGCGAAGTTCTGATGATCAAGGATGTTCCGACCGAGGAGATCCCGAGCCTTGAGGGCAACGAGGAATTTTATGTAGAGCCGATCATCGGTACCTACTACATTTCCTACAATACACAGGTAGAACCGCTTGACAACCCGCTGGTACGTAAAGCTCTGAACCTGGCGATCGACAGAGAATATGTTGCAAACACCCTGATGCAGGGAACCTATTCTCCGGCAACCAACTTCATGGGACCGGGCTGGATGGATACCGACGGAACAGAATTCATGGATAACGCAAACGGCGGCGAACCGTACATGAGCGCAACCGCTGATATCGAGGGCGCTCTGGCAGCTCTTGAGGAAGCTGGTTATCCGAACGGCGAAGGACTTCCGGTTCTTCACTACACCACAAACGATGCCGGTTACCATAAAGCAGTTGCAGAGTACCTGCAGCAGGCATGGAAAGAGATCGGCGTTACTCTTGAGGTAGATATCGTAGAGTGGTCCAGCTTCACACCGATGCGCCGCAGCGGAGACTTCGAGATCGCACGTAACGGCTGGGTAGGAGACTATGCAGATCCGTCCAACATGCTTGACCTCCTGTACTCCACCAACGGAAACAACGATGGTAAGTTCACCAACGCTGACTACGATGCAGCAATGGATCTTTCCAGAAGCACTACAGACGCAGCAGAGCGTTCCGCAGCGCTTCATGAAGCAGAGGATATCCTCATGGCTGAATCCGCATGCTGCCCGCTGGCATACTACAACGACTTCTGGCTGCAGAGCAGCAAGATCGAGGGCGCTTGGCATTCCGCATATGGATACTGGCACTTCATGTATGCTGATATCGCAGAATAATTGAAAAATAAGCAGTAAGAAATAATAAATAAAGGCTGCCGTGAAGCAAGTTGTTATAGCTTCGCGGCAGCTTTTATGTTAAAATAAAAGTAGCACATAAAAGTACAGAGAGATGGGAGGTATGGTTATGGAGAATGTGAAAAGGGGATTTGCGAAAAAAACGGCGGGTATGATTCTGCTGCTCCTGCTGATGCTGCTGGCGGCGTTTCCTGTGAGCGCGGCAGGCACGACTGTGAAGGTGTCTGTCAAAGGAAAGCTGGATTATGAGAAAGCATACCAGGCGCTGACTTATACGAATCAGATCCGTGCAAAGGCGGGCGCCAGTGCGCTTAAAATGGATAAGGACTTAATGAACGTAGCTATGCAGCGGGCGGCGGAGATTTCTTTGCTGTTTTCACACAACAGACCGGATGGTACGGATTGCTTTTCGGCTTCTTCAAAAATGTATGCGGAAAATATCGCAGCCGGGCAGGCGAGCGCATCAGCGGTGACAACAGCATGGAAAAATTCTTCCGGACATTACGCGAACATGGTGAATAAAAGCTACAGGAGCATAGGCATCGGCTGCTTTAACTGTGACGGTACGCTGTACTGGGTGCAGTGCTTTGGAACGGGAAGCGCGTCGACGGTCACGAAGCCGGCGAATAAGAGCGCAGTGGTGAGGATCAATCTCCACAAGTATTATATGGAGGATGCCAGAAATCTGTTTATCACCGGAGTTTCCGGCAGCTCGGTGAATGCGCTGACACTTGCGAAAGGGAAGAAAAGCACGCTCACCCTGCTGTTTTATAGCGGCGACGGCATCAAGCCGACCGCGCTTCAGTGGAAGGATTTCCGGCTGAAAAGCAGCAACCAGGCTGTTCTGGCGGTAAATAGCGCCGGGCAGCTTCAGGCGCTGAAGACGGGAACGGCAACCGTTACGATCACACACCCGGATTATGCGGGGTGGAGCTGTCCAATGACCTTCAGGATCAGTGATTCCAACGCGCGCAGTCTGATCTTAAATGCCAACGGGGGATCGCTTTCAAAGACGGCAAGCGTGAAGACACAGAAACGCACCGTTACTTACAATAAGAAATACGGAACGCTGCCGACGCCGGTGCGCAAGGGCTATACCTTCAAGGGCTGGTATACCGCGAAATCCGGCGGCAGCAAGGTGACGTCCGCTTCGACGGTAAAGATCACGAAGGGCAAGACGCAGACGCTTTATGCGCGCTGGTCAAAGATCACCGTGAAAAAAGCGGCAATTACAAAGCTTTCCACAAAATCCGGCAGCCTGACGGTGAAGTGGACAAAGGTTTCCGGTGCGAAGGGCTATGAGGTATCCGCGTCGACGAACAAAAAATTTACTTCCGGTACGACGAAAAAAGGAAACGCTGTGGGCGGCAGCAAGATATCCGGCACGTTTAAAAATATGAAAAAGAAGACAACCTATTACGTGAGGGTGAGAGCGTACAAAACAGATGCGCTTGGAAACAAAATTTACGGAAGCTACAGCACGGTGAAAACCATCAAGGTAAAATAGGCGCCTTGCAATTTCCGACAGTTTGTCATACAATCAAATAGAAATTTTGAATGAAAGAAAAGAGGTTTTTAAAAATGTCAGAAAAATCATGCAGCAGCGCATCAAGCTGCACAAAAGAGAGCTGTGAGGGATGCCCGAGCAAGCAGAATCCGCAGAGCTTTCAGGTAGACGCGAATGCATACTCCGAGATCGGGCATGTGATCGGCGTGGTGAGCGGCAAGGGCGGCGTCGGCAAGTCTATGGTGACGGCTTCCATGGCGAATGCACTGGCGGCAAAGGGATATCGCGTAGGTATTCTGGACGCCGACATCACAGGTCCGTCCATCCCGAAGATGTACGGGCTTCGCGGACCGGCAACCGCGGATGACGAGGGGATTTATCCGATGATCACCGGGAATGATATCAAGGTGATTTCCATCAATCTGATGATGCCGGATGAGGAGTCTCCGGTTATCTGGAGAGGTCCGGTGATCGCGGGCGTCGTGAAACAGTTCTGGAGCGATGTGATCTGGGGCGAGCTGGATTATCTTCTGGTTGATATGCCGCCGGGAACCGGCGATGTGCCGCTGACGGTTTTCCAGTCTCTGCCGGTCGAGGGGATCGTGATCGTTTCCTCACCGCAGGAGCTTGTGCAGATGATCGTAAAGAAGGCTTACAACATGGCGAAGACCATGAATATTCCGGTGCTCGGCATCGTGGAAAATTATAGCTGGCTTGCATGTCCGGACTGCGGAAAGAAAATTTCCGTGTTCGGGGAAAGCCATATCGACGAAATTGCGGAGGGCATGGGTCTGAAGGTGCTCGGCAAGATGCCGATCGATCCGCAGTTTGCCGCGCTGGCGGACGGAAAGTTTGCAGAGGCGCAGAACCCATACCTGGAGGAAGCGTACAAAGCGCTTGCGGCAATTTATAAAAAGTAAATACTGTATTTTGCAGTCAGTATAGAACGTTTGCATTTATCACAGCAGAAGATATTGCAGGGCAGTACCTTCTGCTGTTTTGCTATCATACCGGTTCTTTGGGGTATGGAAAATAAGAAGATACATGTGATGAAAAGGAAGATGCCGGAAATCGGGAGAGGGAGGGAACAGGTATGAATATTACACGGAAGCGATTGTGGAAATCGGTATTGCAGGCAGTGAAGGTGGCGGTCGGGAGCAGCTTTGCGATCTGGCTTGCGCGGGCGCTCGGACTTTCATTTGCGGCGTCTGCGGGCACGATCGCAATGCTCACTATTCTCACGACCAAATGGGAAACCGTTCGGCTGTCCGGGTTCCGTATCCTCACGTTTGTGATCGCGGTATTTGTCGCCTGGATCACGATTTCGCGGCTGCATAGCGAATGGCTGGCATATGGGATCTTTATGCTTGTCATGACGCTTCTGTGCGATCTTTTCGGGTGGATGGCGGCGCTCTCGGTAAACGCGGTGATCGGCACGCATTTTCTGGAGACGCAGAACTTCACGGCGGAGGCGATCCGAAACGAATTTTGCCTGCTTTTGATCGGTATTTCCATTGCGCTTGTGTTAAATCTCTTTCATAATAACAGGGTGCGGAAAAAGGATCTTATCCGGAACATGCGCTATGTCGAGAACCGGCTGCAGATGATCATGGGGGAGATCGCTTCTTATCTTTCCTGCCGGGAGATGGAGCGGAATGTCTGGGAGGACATCATCTGGCTGGAGGATCAGCTGCGTGAATTTATCCGCGACGCCCATGAGTACCAGGACAACACCTTCCATTCTCATCCGGGCTATTATATCGACTACTTTGAGATGCGCCTGCAGCAGTGCGGGGTGCTGCACAACCTGCATTACGAGATGAAAAAAATCCGCAATATGCCCGTGCAGGCGCGGGTGATCGCGGAATTCGTGCTGGATACAGCGGACTATGTGATTGAAAAAAATGTTCCCACCGTGCAGATACAGAAGCTGGACGACATCTTTCTGGCAATGAAGGATGAGCCGCTTCCGGTCACGCGGGAGGAGTTTGAGAGCCGTGCGCTGCTCTATCACATCCTTATGGATCTGGAGGAGTTTCTTGTATTCAAAAAGCGCTTCGTGGAAGGGATGGACGAGACGCAGAGAAAGCTTTACTGGGAGAGTAATCAGGTATAGCAATTTATAGTTCTATATATTGCAGCACATGCGACACATACTGTGGATCTCCATATGTCTCCCATCCAAGCTCCGCTTTCATTTTTTCAGAAAATTCAAAGGCGTTTTCCTCGGAGTAGCCGCCGTAGTTGGCGATCGCCCATCCTGCGTAGTCGTTGCCGAAGTTGTATTCCTGCAGGGCGAGCTTCAGCGCGTTTGTGTCGGATATGCTCTTGCATTCTGCCTGTTCGAGGCAGTAGGCGAAGGTCTCGACGCCCACCCGGATGGAGTAGGCGGTGTCGGCGATGCTGCCCGGCGTGTTATCATATTCCGTGTTGAACGGGCTTTCTGAGCACTGAAAAATATCGGTGCCCTGCCCGGAGCTTTCCTGCTGCATCAGCGCGAGCAGCAGCGTGGAGTATTCGGAAATGCCGAATTCTTTGCACTGACTGGCAACGGCATCAGCATATTGCAGGACATCGGAGTTGACGCCTACAAGCTTGCCGCGGTTTACTGTGCGGTGTGAAAAACGCGGTAAAATGAACGCCGCGAAAACGATCACGATGACAGACAACGCCGCACATCCGAGAATGATGCGCTGCCTTGCCACCTGCTGCCTGCGCAGCTCGGTGGCGGTGAGGGAGGCTGTCTCCCGTTTGCTGCGCGCTGTGCGGCGCGAAGTTCCGCTGCCTGCCACGCGTGAGGATTTCCTTCCCTGGCGCTTTTTTGCGGTATTTTTTTCAGCTTTTGCTGCTTTTTTGACAGCCGTTTTCTTTTGTGTACTCATTAATCTTCCTTTTCAAAAAGAAACGACCCGGCTCCTGGGGGTTCATTTTCAGCAGGGTGGTTTCTGCAAAATCTATGTAAATTTAAGTTGTATTTTCTTTTTATAGTTATTATAATCGAAGAGGAAGCTGCTGTAAACGAAAGGTTTTCTTAACTTCGCTCCGGCAGGATTCCGTCCGATGTTCAAAAATAATCAAGGGGGATGTACCTATGAAGCAGAATCAGATGGCAGAAGTGCTGGAGAAAAGCAGCGTAAAAGAATTATTTGCCGACCTGTACGGACAGGACAACATAGAGGAGAACATGCAGCGCTACCGTGAGCTTGCGGCGGGATTTGCAAAGAATTTCGGCGATGTGGAATTTGAATTGTTTTCCTCTCCGGGGCGCACAGAGATCGGCGGCAACCATACCGATCACAATCATGGAAAGGTGCTTGCAGGCAGTGTGAACCAGGACTGTATCTGCGCGGCGCGCAAAAATGATTCCAATCAGATACATATTATCAGCGAAACGTTCCATCAGGATTTTGTCATTGATCTGGACAAGCTGGAGCCGGATGCAAAGACCACCGGCACGGTGCCGCTGATCAAGGGAATCCTTGCCGGTTTTAAGGAGAGAGGATTTGCGGTAGGCGGCTTTGACGCGTTCACCACAAGCAATGTGATCAGCGCGGCGGGCGTCAGCTCTTCGGCGTCCTTTGAAATGCTGATCTGTTCGATTTTGAATTACTTCTTTAACGATAATAAAATGACCGTCACAAACTATGCACATGCAGGACGCTATGCGGAAAATGTCTATTGGAAAAAGGCGTCCGGACTGCTTGACCAGATGGCGTGTGCGTGCGGCGGCGTTGTTACGATCGATTTTGCTGATAACGAGAATCCGAAGGTGGAAAAGATCGATTTCAGTCTGGATGCGATCGGCTGTGACCTTCTGATCGTCAATACCGGAAAGGGTCACGCCAACATGAGCGACGAGTATTCCGCAGTTCCGGTGGAGATGAAAAAGGCGGCTGCCTATTTTGGAAAAGAAGTCCTGGCAGAAGTACCGTATGAGAAATTCATGGAAGAGATTCCGCGTCTGCGCACTGCGCTTGGGGACCGCTGCGTGATGCGCGCGCTGCATTTCTACAGTGAAAATGCCCGCGTGGACGAGGAAGTGGCAGCGTTAAAGGAAAAACGTTACGACGACTTCCTGCATCTGATCTGCGAGTCCGGCGATTCCTCCTGGAAGTGGCTGCAGAACTGCTACTGCATCGAGACGCCGCAGGAGCAGGCAATCTGTGTGGCGCTTGCCATGACGGAGCTGTACCGCCGAAGCAAGGGCATCAAAAAGAGCGCCTGCCGTATCCACGGCGGCGGCTTTGCCGGGGTGATCATGGTGATACTTCCGAAGGAGTATACAGATGACTTCACAAAATATATTGAAGAAAAATTAAACGACAAGTGCGTGTACAAAATGACGATCCGCAAATACGGCGCGATCCATATGGAACTGTAAAAAACAGCCCTGCTTCTTCACGGAGCAGGGCATTTATATTATGTCTCCCATCTCATCGGGCATTTTTAAAGAGAGCTCTTGCCGGAAGCGCTACCGCCAGGGATGCGGCTGCAGAAAAAAGGATCACAGCCTCCTCGAATCCGCGGCAGCGCTCAAAGAGGATTCCGTAAAGAGCACATCCGAGCGGCTGCGCGCACATGGAAACGGTCATGATGACGGAAATCACTTTGCCAAGCAGCGCCTCCGGGGTTTCCGCCTGGACGAAGGAGAGCACCTGTATCGTAAATACGGAACACAGCGCCATTAGAAGGAAACAGCAGATAACCAGAACCGCATAGGTGAAATGTGCGGACGGCGAGAGCATTACGGCAATTCCCATCGGGAAAATAAGCGCGGCGGCAAAGATGAGCAGATTTCCGGCATATTGAATACCGCTCTGTCCGCCTTGCGCCTGCATAGTGTTCGAATCGCAGGAGATTCGGGCGGATGCGGCAAGGCGGGAGGCAAAAATCCCGGCGCAGATGCCGCCCGCCAGACCACCGGCGCGCCCTCCGCGAAGCCGCAGAGCCGGTTTGCGAGAGTCGCGGAGAAGGGCAGAACCTCTGTGATCAGATAAGGAAGCCCGACTGTGAGCATTGCGGACAAAAAGAAATTAATGGCGCAGACGATCAGAAGACTCTTGCCGATCACGGTTTTTCTGCGAAAGATAAACGAGAGACTTTCGCCAAAATCCGTTCGAAGCATGGAAAGAAGTCTTTGCGTACGCTGCGGGCGTGTATATGGAATGTAGATAAAAAGCTCCATGACGGCGGAGAGCGCAAAGCAGACGGTGCAGAGCAAAAGTAGCGTCTTCAGTCCACAGACGCTGAAAAGGACGCCGCCAAGTGCCGGACCGAGCAGAGAAGCGAGGGAGTTGACGCTGTTGATAACAGCGTTTGCATGTATCAGATGCTCTGAGCCGGCAAGCGCCGGGATCGCAGCCTGCACGGCCGGGCGGTATGCGCCTGCGATGCCGTACAGCGCCATGAGCACGGCGGTAAGCAGGAGAACGGGATTCCCGGCGTCCATCAGAAGAAAAAGGACAAAAACCAGAGCGGAGGCGGAAAAATCAAGCGCTGCCATGATATTGCGCTTATTTACCCTGTCCGCGATGATGCCGCCGACAGGCGAGAGCAGGATGGAGGGGATAAGGGCGCAGGCAGTCACCGTGCCGTACAGCTGTGCGGAGCCGGTCAGGTTCAAAAGATACAGCGGCAGCGCGAAGCAGAGGGCGGCATTGCCGAACAGTGAGATAATTTGTCCGATGACCACAAGTGTAAAATCTTTGGAAAACAGGTTCTTTTTCATAAAAATCCTCCTTTTAATACCGACCTGCGGTATGTATAATAGTAAAAAACTGCCACCTGTCTGGTTGCTGATCGAAACAGCCGTACAGGTGGAAAATTATCGGTGTTCCTGGTAAATTGCAGACAGCTCCTCCATGCGGTGCAGCATATCCCCATCCACAACATGCAGCCCGATACCGTCCAGAAGCTGCTGGAAAACTTTGAATTTATTGTGCGTTTTTTCCACGGAATCGCCGAAGATCATGGGATTCAGCCAGAAGTTTGCAAGCAGCATCAGCATCTCGGAAAATTCCTCCGGATGCGCTGTCTGGATAGTACCGTCCGCAATGCCCTGCTCAATGATCGGCTGGATATAGTTGGGCGCGGAATCGTTCAGACTCCCGTCCAGAATCATAAAAAGCAGCTGCGGATTATCGCCGAAATTCGGCGCGGCAGTAAACAGCTCGTTCTGCATGGGATTTGTGACAGATTCCCTGAAAAGCATTTTCAGCTTTTCTGCTCCGGTAAGTCCCTTGCGGTCGCGGATAGCGGCGAGCTGCGCGTTCGATTGTGCGGACAAACGATCGGTGACTGCGATCAGAATTTCTTCCTTTGATTTAAAATGGTGATAGATCGCGCCCTTACTCAAACCTCCAAGCTGGTCGATGATATCCTGGATGGACGTATGCTCATAGCCTTTCTGCATAAACAGGCGGTAAGCCGTGTCCAATATTAAATTTACTGTTTCTTCCGGGTGTTTATTTCTTGCCATGATGATTTCCTCAGAAAATTTTCGTGAAAACATACCGTTGGTATGTAAAGGATAGCACATGGGAATTCCCCTGTCAAGTAAAGGTTGCATAAAAAATAAAAAAATTGTGCGTAATTGTTGTCTAAGTTTCCGATAAATGTTTTGACATTGAAAGAGAACGTTGATAAAATTAATGTAATTACTGAATTTTTCGTTACTGTTCACGCCAGCTTCAGACACCTGCTGTGAACGGAGTGAACAGCAACAATTTTTTGAAAACATCAGGCGAGGAGGAGATGGGCTATGAAGCGAAAGAGAAGAGGATTTTATGCAATTCTGTTTGCGGTCGGGCTTGTGCTGACGGGCAGCGCCGCAGTGCTGGCAGAGGAAACGGCAGCGGAAGGGGCTGCGGAGATTGACGCGGCAGTGCAGGAAGCAGGAACGGACAGCAGTGCGGCGCAGGAAACGGATGCAGCGGATACGGTACAGAACCAGGTGCCGCATGTGCTGACGCCGTATCAGACGAATAATTTCACTCTGTGGGATAATGAGCCGACGGAAGCGTTTTATATGATGGCGGCAGAATATAAGCAGGGGCTGACACCTGCAAATTACGACAGCTACCGCCAGGCGCTCTATAACCTGGACGGGCAGTTTTCGAAGGTAACGATGGAGGTCGGACATATCGACGGCGAGCGGAACGGCAGCGCAACGCTGTATATTTACAAAGACGGTGAGCTGGCGCAGACCGTACAGCTTGCAAGCGATATGATGACGCAGAAGCTGGAGCTGGATACGACGGGTGTGAAGCAGCTGCGCCTGGATCAGGAGGGCGGCGATGCGGCATACGGCTACGCGAATGTGACAGGCTTCGGCGGGCATAATTTTGTGGCGGAAATGACGCAGGTTGTTTCGGTGTTCAGCGACGGCGTTTACACCTACACCTGCAAAGACTGCGGATATTCCTACGGCGAGACGATCCCGGAGCAGAGCGCGTGCGTGCCGTATCTGACGCCGTATCAGGTAACGAATCTGTATTCGCTTGAGGAAACGGAGGATACGCAGGACTGCTTCTATGTGATGGGCAAGGCGTATTATAAAGGAGCGATCCCGGAGAACTACGATTCGACGCGGGAGGCGTTTTACAATCTGGGCCAGAAATACAACAGCGTTACCTTTACAGTCGGGCACCAGGACAATGAGCGGAACGGAGACGCTCTGCTGCGCGTATTCGGAGACGGCAATCTGATGAAGGAGCTGGAGCTGACGAAGGATATGCTGAACCAGACCATCACGATCAATACGGTCGGCGTCACGCAGCTGAAGATTTCCTATGAGGGCGGCGACAGCAATTATGCGATTTTCGATATGAGCTACGAATCTGCAGAGACGTGGGAGCATAATTTCCAGAAGGAGGTGCTGCTTGAGGCGACGGTCGGGCAGACGGGGATCTGCACATATACCTGTGTGAACTGCGGTTCCTCCTACACGGAGATTATTCCGGCGGTGGATGACTAAAGCGGCAGCAGAAGAGAGGGAGGAAAGCGATGTATTGTCATAATTGTGGAAAAGAAATTGAAAATGATGCGAAGCATTGTCCGCATTGCGGGGCACAGCAGCGGACGGCGCCTGCGGGCGGCGAGACGAAAGCACAGCAGACAGCTCCGTCGCAGAGCAGCGGAAATGGAAAAGACGGCGGAAAAAAGAAGCCAATGATATTTCTTGGCGCTGCCGTTGCCGTGGTGGTTGTTCTGGCGGTGGTTATTATGCTGGTTACCGGAAAACGCACGCTGGAGGTCATGGATTATGTTGGGCTGAAGGTGGAGGGCTTAAGTACGGAGGGAACGGGAAGGGTTTCCTTTGATACGGATAAGCTGCTGGCGGATATCGGCGAAAAGAAAGCTCTGACGGAGCGGGAAAAGGAAGATGTGGAGGCGCTGATCGCCGACGCGATGAAGGATTTTTCGATGTCAAAAAGCAGCCAGCTTGCAAACGGCGATGAAGTGACTGTGGAAAGCAATCTGGATAAAAAGCTTCTGAATGACTATGGGATCGCGCTGAAAAATGGTTCTGCGGTTCTGACAGTGGCGGATCTGATCGAGATACAGGAAATCCGTCTGAATGATTATATGAAGATGGAGTTTTCCGGATTCGAGGGCGACGGATACGCTTATATCAGCACGGATTATGAGAAGCTGAAAAGCGATGTGGAAACGCAGGTGCGCGCGCTTGCCGGGGAGCAGGAGGCGGAGAGCTTTATTTCCGAAGAGCTTGGCAATTATCTGTATTCCTTCTATCTGGATGTACAGCCGTCGGGCGGACTCAAAAACGGCGATGAGGTGAAGGCGGCCATCAACATGGATAAACCGGAAATCAGTGAGTATGGTATCCGTTTTAGCTGGGAGGATATGACGGAGACGGCAGAGGGACTTTTGCCGACACATACGGTTGTCCTGACTGATTATTTAAATTGTGAGTTTTTCGGATATGACGGCGCCGGGTATGCCGACATTGCGCTGGATACGGAAAAGCTGGGTGCGGATCTGCAGGCGGCGTTCGAAGAGGCGGGGCGCGGCGTTTACGGCGCTTTGCAGGAGGACGCAGATATGGCGGCGGATCTGGAAAATGCCGTGAAGATTATCCGTGACAGCTGGCGCGGCAATTTTAACACGACGCTTGATAAGGAAACGGCGCTGACGAATGGGGAAACGGTGACGCTGGAATGCGCATATGAGCAGGAGCCGCTGTATATTTACCAGATCGGCGTTTATCTGGAGGGCGGCACGAAGGAATTTACCGTGGAAAACCTCGAAGAGCCGCAGGAAGTTGACCTGACGGATGCGCTGACGGTAAGCTTTTCGGGAATATGCCCGAACGTGCGCGTGGAGCTGACGATTGATTACGATCAGCCCTATGTGTCGCTGACCTCGCTCTGGAGCATGAGCAGCAACGAACGGATCGTTGCAAAGAACGGTGACGTCTACGAGGGAGAGATCACATACGATGAGCAGGAAATGCTGGAGAACGGCTATCGTGTGACGAACAATCAGTACAGCTATGAGATCTCCGGGCTGAATACCTATGAGATCAACGTAAGCGAAGAAGAGCTTATTGCGTTGTCGCAGACATTTGAAGATTATGTGAGACAGAAATTTGTGAGCGCATCCGACAGCATTCTGGAGTATGCGGGCAGCGAAGGCTGGCTTGTCTGGAATGAGAGCGAGATGGCGCTGGATTCCTTTAAGCTTGCCTACAAGACGAATGAGGATTATACGGAAAACCGGCTGTATCTGGTATTCCACATGGCGGTGCCGCTGAAAACGCTGGACCGTCGGGCGGAGCAGCGGGATGCGTTTATGGTAATGTACGTTTCGGACATTGAACAGATGCCGGACGGTCAGCTTATGCTTGAAACAGACAGGAACGAGTCGCTGTTTATGACGGCGGAGGAAACACAGGATTATATTGCGCAGAATATTGCAGAGAACATGGAGGGCGCTGAGATTCTGAATGAATATGCGGCGGAGGAAGCGCCTGCGCCTGATACCACGGACACTGCGGAAATTTCGGGCATGGAAGTGGAAGAGGTACAGATACCGACCGGAGAATTTGCGGACAACGTAAAGAGCCAGGCGGCAGCTTATGTGACTTATGAAGGGCATATCTATGCGCGGTATGACATGAACCTGAGCTGGAAGCTGGCAAATACCTTCTGTGAGACGGCCGGCGGGCATCTTGCGACCATTACCTCGGAGCGCGAAAAAGCGGTGATCGAAAAGCTCCTGGAGGGTGCGCCTTTTGGCGAATACTGGCTCGGAGCGACAGACGCCGACTGGGAAGGCGGCTGGCAGTGGATAACAGGCGAACCGTTTGAATGGACGGACTGGGACAGCGGACAGCCGGATAATTCCGATTACGAAGAAGAAGGCGAAAACTATCTGGAGATGGGAAGCGGCTTTGGAAACCACTGGAATGATAACTATGGAGAAAATACCGACGGCGGTTTTATTCTGGAAATCGAACCGGCGGCAGCGGAAATTGCGGATAATACGATAGAAGCGGAGCCGGATGACGGGGAAGCAGGCGCGGATACAGATGCAGCAGAAGAAACCACAGAGGCAGCAGATGCGGCAGAAGAAACCACAGAGGCAGCAGATGCGGCAGAAGAAACTGCAGAGGCTGCAGCGCAGGAAGAAGAGCGTACAGAAGCAGCACAGGCATACCTTGCAGATCTCACACCTGAGGCATCCAATAGCTGCGGCATAGAAAAATATCTGACGGATCCATACGGAAACGACCATTTTTACAGTCTGTATCTGGACGCGGCGCAGAGAGGTTCGATGACATATGACCTTGACGGAGCGTGGTCGAGGCTGACCGGCACCATCAGCACCTGGACGGAAGCGGACAGCGGATGCAGCTTTGAAATTGCTATCTGGGGCGACGGCACGCTGCTGTTCTCGAAATATGATTACCGGAAGGGCGATGCGGCGATTCCGTTTGCGATCGACGTGAAGGGTGTGGAGAAGCTCTGTATCCAGACAAATGCTTACGGAAACACATACAATGGATATCTGTTCTTAAACGAAGGAAAATTGTTCGCGGACGGTACGGAGACAGCTCTGGAGGAGACGCGGGAGATGCTTGATAAGCCTGCCCTTGTAAGCTCTGCCGGATATGAGAGGATGGAAGCGGGCATGATTACGGATATCTACGGAAATATTCACCGTGACGCCTGCGCGTTTTCTGCATCGGAGGGCGGGTATGCGCTCTGGAATCTGGACGGGAAGTATACTTCCTTTGATGCGACGCTCTTTGCATCGGACCGCTATGATTACTATGACTATTATCAGGAGACAGAGGGAACCCTGGAAATCCTTCTGGATGGAGAGAATGTATTTAAGGCGGAAAACTACTCCATTCTGGAGCAGCCGATGCCGGTTTCCCTGGATGTGACCGGCAAAAAGACGCTGGAGGTGCGCACATCGACCAGAGAGGATAACAGCTACCTGTACTTCTATCTGGCAGACACGATGCTGAAAAAGCCGCTTGCAAAGGAAGCTGTTCAGGCAGCAGCGGCGGAATTTCCGGAGATTCCGGCTGTTGTGGAGCAGCGTGCGGCGCAGATCGTGACGCTCGGAGATCACCGCTACTATTTATTTGAAGAGCCGCTTACCTGGGATCAGGCGAGTGCATTCTGTGCGGCGGCAGGCGGCGTGCTGGCGTGCCCGGTGGATGCGGACCAGAATCTTGCGCTGCAGTATCTGGCATACGACGGTCTCTGGGACAGCTACTGGATCGGCGGAAGGCTGACCAGGGGCGTCTGGGGCTGGAGCAATGGCGAAGCCTTTGGCAATTATCTGAACTGGGGCGACGGAAAGCCGGACAATGTGGACAGCCTGGAATATCTTCTGAGCATCAATTATGACGGCACCTGGAACGACCTTCCGGCGGACGCGGAGTGCGGGTTCATCATGGAGACGACAGCTGCTCTGGGGCAGCAGGCAGAGGAAACCGTGCGGCTGGCGGAGCTGGAATGGCTGAACAGTGATTACTGCGAGGCTTCCGACGTCTATGATATCGACGAAATAAATACGAAGGCAAAGACGCTGGAGCTTGGCAGCGTGCGTCTGGATGCGTCAAACGATGCGCGCCTCAGCGTGCGGCTCGCTGACGGGTATGACGTATTTTCCGGTACGGTGTCTCCTTACTCCGGTGCGTCTGAGAATGTAAATATGCAGTTTGCAGTTTTTGGCGATGGAAAGCTTTTGTATGAATTGCGTGATATCCGGAAAAATACGGATGAAACGGCATTTTCCGTAGACGTCAGCGGAGTGAACGTGCTGACGGTGGCAGCGTCCAATAATGGAAGCTATGATTACGGACATCTGTATCTCACCAGCTCGCTCGGCGTGAAAGACGGTACGGGCGATGCGGCAGATATTCAGCGCCTGGCGGATCTGATCCTGGTGGAAGAGGTAGGTACCTATACAGAGCAAAAGCTTTACACAGATGCTTACGGTATCCTGCACGACCGTTTTCTGGAGCTGAATGCGCAGGAAAATGCAAGAGCGCTTTACAATCTGTCGGGAAATTACACGACCTTTACCGGAACGCTCACAGCGCTGACAGAGGGGACGTTGGAGACAGATGCTTCTGTTCAGATTAAGGCGGACGGAGAGACGCTGTATGAAATTTCCGGGTTTGAGATGCAGGAGGGGCCGGTTGCCTTTGAGCTGGATGTCACAGGAAAAAGTACGCTGGAAATCGTGACGTCATCAGAAGATCGGACGTGGATTTATCTGACGGACGACCGGATCGCGGTGAAGTAGAGAGAGGCGATGTTATGAGAAAAAGGAAAAGCCTGAAAAAAATGGCGGCAGCCGGGCTTTGCGCCTGCGTGGTATTATCCGCGCAGGGCGCAGGCAGTCTGGCGGCGGAAATGAAATCCGAAGCGGCAAAAACGGAGGCGCCGGACGTTTATCTTCCGGAAAGCAGCAGCCGCTATCTGGAAGAAGAGGAAGTGGAAGGCTGGACGCGCGGGGAGCTGGAATACGCGAGATATGAGATCTTTGCGCGGCGCGGGATGCTGTTTGATGATCCGGAGATAGCGGAATACTTTTCCGGAAAGAGCTGGTATTTTGGCTTTATAAAAGAGAGCGACTTCCCGGAAAGTATGCTGAACGAATATGAGCTTGCGAATGCAGAGCTGCTGGAGCGTCTGGCAGCGGAAGCGGAGGATGACACCGAAGAATCCGGGACGGAAGAAGATCAAAGCGCGGCGGCAGACAGAAAGGCGCAGACGGCAGCGGATGGCACTTCGGATACGGCCAAGACGGATGATGCAGACGACACAAAATCCGGGACAGGCGAAGCGGGAGAGGATGAGGCCGGGGAAGCTGTGACGGAGGAAGAAACCGGGGATGCAGCGAAACCGGCCGGGACGGATGCGGTCGAGCCGGATACTGAGGAAGAAACCGAAACGGAGCAGGCGGTTTCTTACGTTCCGGGTGAATATACGGCGTATGCCGACGGCTATGCAAGTAAAATTATGGTGACCTGTACCTTCGACGAGAAGGGAATCGTCAGCATGGGCATGAATCTTTCCGGGGAAACTGCCGGACAGGGAGCTGAGATAGGAAACGATCTGATAAAGAGCATTTTAAAAGATCAGACAAGCGAGGTGGATGCGATCGCCGGTGCGACCGTCACTTCCGATGCAGTCAAAGAGGCG
>ENA-OOZY01000981-OOZY01000981.1-human-gut-metagenome-genome-assembly--contig:-NODE-981-length-18798-cov-10.035800_pt1 | contig 18798 bp, 18 predicted proteins | sample MGYA00241047_ERZ501410 | MGnify/ENA primary metagenome ERZ501410 (study PRJEB25962, sample SAMEA2042621) | human gut metagenome | biome: human gut; feature: human-associated habitat; material: faeces... | reverse complement strand
TTAATGTATCCGCTAATTGCGTAACCTTGCTGGACTGTTGACCGAATGTTTTCTTTTTATCAGTTCGTCTCATACTGTTATAAGATAAATGACTGTGCTGAGCTATGCTGTTGCAAAGAAAAGAAATTTATTCAGAAGTAGAGAACTATTTTAATATGTTCTATAGCAGGAAATAAAAAAATCCCCTTCGGCGAACCGAAGAGGATTTATAGCTTTTTCCAAATGTCTTGTTAGGAACCTGCCGAAATTTATTCAGCAGCAGCTTCTGTTGCAGGAGCTTCTTCAGCCGGAGCTTCAGTTGCTTCTTCTGCAGGTGCTTCAGCAGCAGCTTTTTCAGCAGCTTCAGCAGCTTTCTTTTCAGCGAGTGCTTTTGCTTTCACTTCGTTGATCTTCTTTTCTGCTTCCAGACGTGCTTTTGCTTCAGCTTTCTTAGCTTCGTCTTCCTTAGCCTTCAGAGCAGCCAAACCGCTTTGTTTGTTGTTCTTCCAGGCTTCGAACTTAGCATCAGCTTCAGCTTCGCCGAATGCGCCTTTCGCTACACCGCCCAGCAAGTGCTTCTTCATGTAAACACCTTCGCGAGAGAGGATGTTACGAACTGTGTCAGTAGGTTGTGCACCCTTCAACACCCAGTCAAGTGCGCGGTCGAACTTCAAATCTACTGTGGCAGGATTGGTGTTAGGATTGTAAGTACCAATCTTCTCAATAAATTTACCATCACGTGGTGCTCTTACGTCTGCAATAACGATAGAGTAGAAAGCGTAGCTTTTACGTCCATGTCTTTGCAATCTGATTTTTGTTGCCATTTAATTAAAATGTTTTTAGTTAATGATTTGAATTATGCTACTATCTCGTAATAGCGAGTGCAAAGGTAAGAAAAGATTTTGAGTTTTGAGTTATGAGTTATGAGTTATTTGTTGGCACGAGGGGTGTTTTTTTTTAAATGTTCACACAACGTCACCCATAACTCATCACTTGTCACTCATCCTTCTCCCGAGTATTTCCTGGGGTATCTCAGCAGAATGGCGAGTATGGCGCATGTTCCCATGCAGAAGGGGTAATACAGGTTTCCGATGATGCTGATGGGTGAAATGCCGGCAAGTCCGGAGGCTATCAGCATTTGCGCTCCGTAGGGGATGATTCCTTGCACGAGGCATGAGAAGGTGTCCAGTATGCTGGCTGTTTTCCGGCGGTCCAGGTGGAAGCGGAGGGCGATGTCCTTGGCTATGGGGCCGGTGGTGATGATGGCAATGGTGTTGTTGGCGGTACAGAGATTGGCGATGCCGACTAGGGCGGCGATGCTGAATTCGGCTCCCCGCTTGCCGCTGACGAGCCGGGAGATGATGAAGTCGATGCCGCCGTTGTAGCGGATGGTCTCGAGCATGCCTCCGGCCAGCAGGGTGATGATGATGAGCTCGCCCATGCCGGTGATGCCCGTTCCCATGGCTCCGAACCAGTCGAAGAAGGCGGTACCGGTATAGATACCGATAATTCCAGTAGAGAGGATGCCCAGCAGCAGTACCAGCATGACGTTGACACCTGCTACGGCCGTGCCCAGCACGATGAGGTAGGGGATTACCTTTATCCACTCGATGGTCTGCACTTGGGGCGGGGCGGAGACGGACAGTCCTTGAAAGATGTAGATGCCCAGCACGACAAGCGCTGCGGGGACTACAATCATGAAGTTGACGCGGAACTTGTCCCTCATCACGCAGTCCTGCGTCTTGGTCGATGCAATGGTGGTGTCGGATATGAAGGAAAGATTGTCTCCGAAGAACGAGCCTCCCACCACGATGGCGACCATGTAGGGCAGGTCGATGCCCGTCTTTTCCGCCAGTCCCACGGCTACGGGAGTCAGTGCGACGATAGTTCCTACGCTTGTTCCTATCGAGAGGGAGATGAAGCAGGCGGCAATGAAGATGCCCGCCAGCAGCAGGTTGTCCGGTAGTATATGCAGGGTCAGATTTACGGTTGCATCAATGGCGCCCATCTGCTTGGCGCTTTGGGCGAATGCTCCTGCAAGGATGAATATCCATACCATCAGCATGATGTTCTTGTTGCTGGCGCCCACGGAAAACTGATAGATGCGCTGTTCCAGATTCAGGCCGCGCGTGATGGCGATGGCATAGCAGGACGAGGCGAGGAAGGCTACCGTGATGGGGACTTTATAGAAGTCGTTCACCAGGAGCGAAGTCACCAGATAGAGGCAAAGGAATACCGCCAACGGGCTGAGTGCCCACCAGCCGCCTTTGGGTTTAGGGGTTGTATCGGTTGTTGCTGACATAGTTGTATTGTTTGGTTGAGATTAATGTTTCACCACAGATTTCTATCTTTCAATCAATTCCATGTTAATCGGTGTAATCTGTGGTGAAATCAATTCCGTCGCAAAGGTAACAAAAACAAAGGGCGGCACAAAATGGTTTTGTCCCGCCCTCCATCTATCAGCCCTTAATTTTCAATTTACAAAGTTACTCCGGTCTTGAAGATGGCTATTTCCTTGTAGCCTTTCTTTTCGTTGTTCACGAATTCACCGCTTGCTACTTTGATGATATACTCGATGAAGCGTTCGCAGGTTTTCTCCATCGGTTCGTTCTCGACGATAACTCCGGCGTTGAAGTCTATCCAGCCCGGCTTGTTCTTTGCCAAAGTGGAGTTGGTGGAAATCTTCATGGTCGGCACATAGGTTCCGAAGGGCGTTCCGCGTCCTGTGGTGAACAGCACCATGTGGCATCCGCAAGAGGCAAGGGCAGTGGCGGCTACAAGGTCGTTTCCCGGAGCAGACAGCAGGTTCAGTCCCTTTACTTTCAGGCGTTCGCCATACGGAAGTACCCCTTCCACGTAGCTTGTGCCGCATTTCTGTGTGCATCCCAAGGCCTTGTCCTCCAATGTAGAGATGCCACCCGCCTTATTTCCCGGAGACGGGTTTTCACCTACCGGTTCACCGTGTGAGAGGAAATATTCCTTGAAGTCATTAATCAGCTTCACCGTGTCCTCAAACAGCTCTTTGGTGCGGCAGCGGTTCATCAGTATGGTTTCTGCGCCGAACATTTCCGGCACTTCCGTCAGTACGCTGGTGCCGCCTTGTGCTACGAGGAAGTCGGAGAACATGCCCAGTAGCGGATTGGCGGTGATACCGGAGAAACCGTCCGAACCGCCACACTTCAGGCCTACGCGCAGTTCGCTTAAGGGAATATCCTCGCGCTGGTCCTGGATGGCTTTGGCATAAAGTTCGCGCAGCAGTTCCATTCCTTCTTCGTATTCATCACCCACTTTCTGGGTCACCATAAACTTTACGCGCTCCTGGTCATAGTCTCCCAGGAACTCGCGGAATACATCCGGCTGATTATTCTCGCACCCCAAGCCTACCACGAGTACGGCTCCCGCATTGGGATGCAGCACCATGTCGCGGAGGATTTTCTTTGTATTCTCGTGGTCGTCGCCCAACTGGGAGCAGCCGTAGTTATGGGGATAAGCCATGATGGCATCCACGCCCTTTCCGCCCGTTTCGCGGCGCAGGCCTTCGGCAAGCTGGTTGATGATTCCGTTCACGCAGCCCACTGTCGGAATAATCCATATCTCGTTGCGCACACCTACGTCGCCGTTCTTACGTTTGTACCCTCTAAAGGTCAGGTTTGGCGCGCCGGTATTGAGGTTTAGGGTTGTAGTATTGAGGTCTACGTTGACGGGGTTGTAAGTGTATTCCAGCAACCCGGACAAGTTGGTCTTGATATTGTTTTCATTCATCCAATCCCCCTGCTTCTGCGCTTTCCGGGCGTGGCCGATGGGATATCCGTATTTAATGACGTTTTCGCCTTCCGCAAAATCTTTCAGTGCAAATTTGTGTCCGGCAGGAACATCCTCATTCAAGGTGATTTCCTTTCCGTCCACCGTGAGTTTTTCACCGGCCGGGAGTGCTGTGATGGCCACTGCAACATTGTCGGCAGGGTTGATTTTCAGGTACTTTGCCTCCATCTTTTAAATTTCCCATTTACCATTTACAATGTACAATTTGGCTGCGCTGCATTAGTATTAGTCCCCTTCCGCATGGCCGAATTGTACATTGTAGATGGTGCATTGTACATGTAACTATTTATTGTAATAAAACTCTATATTCTCCTTCGTCAGCAAGTCAATCGGCATGAAGTTCTCCCTTGTGATTTCCTTCTTCAGAATCAGGTATTCGCACAAGGCCTTGATGCCGTCGAATCCTTGCAGGGTGGGCTGCTGTGCTATGAGGAAGAAGATGCTTCCCTGCTTCAGGCAGTCTACGTTGCGTTGCAGCAGGTCATAGCCCATCAGGTTGAAGCCCTTTTTCTCTTTCTTCAGCAGGTATTCCCCGATGATGTATGCTTTGGAGTTGAAGGTGATTCCGTTCTTTACGGTAGGATGCTCTTGGAAGAACTCGTCCAGCATCAGTGTGTCCTCGCTGTCGCGCTTGGCATGCAGGTCCAGTTCCCAGATGCGGCAGGCGGGATGATGCTCCTGCATGTATTCGCGGAAACCTATTTCGCGGCGTTCCTGCTGGTTCGACCCCACGATGCCTTCATTTATCTTGCGGAAGATGACGATTTCCTGCGCGTCTTCTCCGGCAAGCAGCATCAGCATGCGGGCGGCAAAATATCCGCTCTGGTGCGAGTTCTGCCCGTAGAAGGAGAGGGCGGGCTCTTCCTTTATGTTGGAGTCTATATATATATAAGGTATATTATGTTGCGTCAGCTCATCCGTGAAGGGCTTGGTGTATTGCGGAACGGTGGGGGCAAACATCACTCCGTCCGGCTCCAGTGCCAGAATCTGTCCGGAGGCTTCCGCGAATGAATGATAGTCATACGGGTCATAGTAGGAGAGGTGCACGGCCACGTTGAAGTCAGAGTAAGTCTCTACGGCGTTGTGTATGCCCGTCTCCACGTCTGTCCAGTATTCGCCTTTCTCGTGCAGTGGCAGCAGGCAGGCAAATGCGTACTTCTTGTTCGAAGCCAGTGCACTGGCATACATATTGGGCTGGTAATCCAGTTGTTTCAGGATTTCTTCCACCCGCTTCCGGCTGGACTCGGACACACCGCTACGCCCGTGAATCACACGGTCGACGGTTCCCACGGATACATCGGCCATCTTGGCGATATCCTTTATTCTGACTCTTTCCATCTGTATATTTACGATTTAACGATTTACGATGTACGATTGATGTTGCTTTGGCTACGATTCTACAATGTAATCTCAATCGTCTAATCGTAAATCGTCCCATCGTACATCTTCTTGTGCTCGCACACAATTATAATCTTAATATTTTCGATACAAATATATGATAATTTTTTGTATTTCAAAAATTGTTGTATCTTTGTGCCCGTACACGAAGACTATGAAGAACGAATATTATTTTGATTTACTCTCCATAGTTTCAGATGTTTAGGTTCTGTTTATACCTCGAAATGATAAATTGAAAGGAAACAAATTAATTTCATATTAAAATAAAACATAGAAAGATTATGGGAAAGAAAGTAGTTACATTAGGTGAAATCATGCTGAGGCTGTCTACTCCGGGAAACACCCGTTTTGTGCAGTCCGACTCTTTTGATGTGGTATATGGCGGCGGCGAGGCCAACGTGGCTGTCAGCTGTGCCAACTACGGACATGATGCTTATTTTGTAACCAAGTTGCCGAAACATGAAATAGGCCAGTCGGCTGTCAACGCATTGCGCAAGTATGGTGTAAAGACAGATTTCATTGCGCGTGGTGGTGACCGTGTAGGTATCTACTATCTTGAGACCGGTGCTTCCATGCGTCCCAGTAAGGTAATCTATGACCGTGCACACTCTGCCATTGCCGAGGCAGATGCGGCAGACTTTGATTTCGATGCCATCATGGAAGGTGCAGACTGGTTTCACTGGTCAGGTATCACTCCCGCCATCTCCGACAAGGCCGCCGAGTTGACCCGCCTGGCTTGCGAGGCTGCCAAACGTCACGGCGTTACGGTGTCGGTAGACCTCAATTTCCGTAAAAAACTCTGGACCAAAGAAAAAGCCCAGTCCATCATGAAGCCTTTGATGCAGTATGTGGATGTCTGCATCGGCAATGAAGAGGATGCTGAACTCTGTCTGGGCTTCAAGCCCGATGCAGACGTGGAAGGCGGCAAGACGGACGCTGAAGGCTACAAGGGAATCTTCAAGGCGATGGCGAAGGAATTCGGCTTCAAATACGTAATCTCTACGTTGCGCGAGTCTTTCTCCGCTACCCACAACGGCTGGAAAGCAATGATTTACAACGGCGAGGAATTCTACGAGTCAAAGCGTTACGACATCAATCCTATCGTCGACCGCGTAGGTGGCGGCGACTCTTTCTCAGGTGGTATCATCCACGGCCTGCTGACAAAACCCAACCAGGGTGCCGCCCTCGAATTTGCAGTAGCCGCTTCCGCCTTGAAGCACACTATCAACGGTGACTTCAACCTTGTTTCCACAGAAGAGGTAGAAGCGCTGGCAGGAGGGGATGCAAGCGGACGAGTACAACGCTAAGCTCATTTACGATTTGACGATTTACGATGTACGATTGAAATTACTTCTACAGTGAACTCGGAGGAATTGAAAATACGATTGAAGGTGTTCTCTTTGAGAATAATCAAGATGGTAGATTGTATGCCTAATCGGATTTCGTCAATGGCTATAGCTAAACAAATAGTACGTTCAGGGACTTCACCTGCTGCCAATTATAGGGCAGCTTGTTTGGAAAAGTCTGATAAGGATTTTCTGAATAAACTGAAAATGGTAGAGGAAGAACTGGATGAAACTATACACTGGTTGGAAATTATTGCTGAAAGTGAGATGATTTCTGCTAATAAACTGCTTGGGTTGCAACAAGAGGCGCATGAATTGTATAAAATAATAGTGAGTTCTATTGTCACTACAAGAAATCGGTTAGCAAAGGAAGTTTGAATCGTCAAATCGTAAATAAAAAGAATAGATATAAAGTAAAGTAATATTAATCGTAAATCGTAAATCGTCAAATCGTAAATAAAAAGATGAGTAAATTTGATAAAATCTCAGTATTGAATAAGATTGGTTCTACCGGCATGGTGCCCGTCTTTTATCATAAGGATGCAGAAGTTGCAAAGAAAGTTGTAAAGGCTTGTTACGATGGAGGTGTTCGTGCGTTCGAGTTCACGAACCGTGGTGACTTTGCCCACGAGGTGTTTGCCGAAGTGGTGAAATTTGCGGCAAAAGAGTGCCCGGAGATGGCTATGGGTGTAGGTTCCATCGTTGACCCTGCTACTGCGGCGCTGTATTTGCAGTTGGGTGCATGTTTCGTTGTAGGCCCGTTGTTCAACCCGGAGATTGCTAAGATTTGTAACCGTCGCCTGGTAGCCTATACTCCGGGATGCGGAAGCGTTTCAGAAGTGGGCTTCGCGCAAGAAGTAGGGTGCGACCTCTGCAAGATATTCCCGGGCGACGTGCTTGGTGCCAAACTCGTGAAAGGTCTGCTGGCTCCGATGCCCTGGTCCAAGCTGATGGTGACCGGTGGGGTGGAGCCGACTCAGGAAAACCTGACCTCCTGGATTAAGGCGGGTGTGTTCTGCGTAGGTATGGGTTCCAAACTCTTCCCGAAGGATAAGGTCGCTGCCGAAGACTGGACTTACGTTACAGAAAAATGTAAAGAAGCTTTGGGGTATATTGCCGAAGCAAGAAAATAAATAAGAAATTCATTTTGTTTAAAGGTGTTTAAAGGGGACAGCTATCGAAGCGTTTCGGCGCTTCGGTGGCTTGTTTTTTACTGGAAAGTATACTCCCGATGAACAATAAAATGTTTATAAGTGTAAACTGTACCCTTAAACTCTAAAACAATGTTATAAAACGCGCGAAAAATGTGCCGGCGTTTTGCGCGCGCGGATAAAACACTTACCTTTGCAGTGCAGTTGGGAAACTGCATTTGGATTTGATAAATAACAAAACAGTTTTCAATAAAGGATATTAGTTATTAGGTAAAAGGATTGAAAATAGATTTTTTTCATAAGCTAAATGTTTTGAATAAATAGGTAAATTAGGTAAAGGTAAAAATTGGATTTTGAAGTTTTCAGAATAGGTAATTGAAGTTTTATTTTTCAGGTAAAGAGAAAGATTGATTTTTAGGTAACATTGATGCAGTTTAAAAGAAAAGCCTTTAAGGCTTTTCTTACAGGGGCGAGGGGTTCGTGAGAGCTTGCTCGTTTTTTTATTCCTATATTCTTCGCATTTTTTGTATATTTTGTCCGGACTCTACTTCTTTTTTGTATATTTGATGTAGTTTGATTAAGATTCTTTGAGTATCAAACCATTAAGAAGAACTTGCATGAGAATGGGCAATGGATAAGAAATTGCTAACTTGTTTTGTTACACTATATTCCTCATGCTTTTCAAATAACTCTTTTCTAAGTGCAAAGATACGATTTTTTCTCCAATTATTAGTGTGTACTAGTAAAAACTATCATATTTATAGTAGAGAAGGCGGTTAATTAGAACCGCCCCTTTTTCTATTCAACGATTTATGAGCACCTCGTTGACAAATGCCACAATCAACTTCTCCTTGGAAGTTTCCTGCAATGCGTCCTAACATATTCCCATATGCCTCTGCGAAAACGAGTATAATCTCGAACACTTACAGGTTTTAATCGTGATTTACATTGACATCTTGCCATATAAAATCTTTTTTATTAATAAATATCACGATAATTCAAAAAGTAAAGATTATTAAGAAAAAATATATCATTATTTCGTAGCCGAGTTCACCAAACCACAGGCAAAGGTAACTCGTGTTCTTTTCGTCCAAGCAAGGTCAAGCCCTGCGGGTGTCGTGGAAAAATCATCCTCGCCCCGTGGGGCTTTCTGTATTTTTCCACACAACCTTGCCTGACGAGAACACGACCTTTTAGAGCCTGTAGTTTGGGAACTCCGGCCCCGAATAGCCGGACTAACAAGAAATATATAATGTTATGTCACAAGCAGTATTAAACAACAGTCAAGCAACAGGTCATACCGACCTACTATCAGGTATCTTAAAGGTACAAGTGAGAAACGAGGAGAAGATTACGGAGCAAGACCGTATCTATTGCCAGAATCAGCAGGACGAGCTTTACAAGACGCTCGACCAGATTGCCTGGTGGTACAACATCTTTAAAAGAGAAGCCGAGAAGTATGAGGGTAAAATCAAACTCAAGCACGAGCCGAACGGTAAGATTACCACAAGCAGCTATGACCTCCACTATCGGTACAATAACGATGAGAAGGATTATACCCATCACGAGTTTACTCCTTTCAAGAACATCAATGAGTTGGTGGATAGCCGTCATAATGCTATCAGAAACTTTATCAACCGCATTATCGGCTATTTTAACAACACATACAGCGTCTCTGTTGAAGTTCCAAAGATTGATGAGAAGACTCTGCCGATAGACTTCCGACCTGTATATAACACCTATGTAGATGTGGTCATCGAACATCTCGGAGGCAAGAGTTTCCGAGATACTGCCGAGGAGGAGCTGATCAAACGATTCCTTGAAACGGTGAGACCATCTAATTGGAGCAAGGTGAAGCCTGAACTGAAGAAGGATAAAATCATCTTCCCCGATATTGTCACTTGGGACTCTTTCCATTACGAATGTTATAAGGATTATAGGTTCTCATACGAAACAGACCGTAAGGTTAGCCGTTTCTGTGAAGGCATTGCTTTCGGTGCAGACGATGTACTTTGCGGAAGTATCGAGATGATTATCGGTCTTGATACACGCAATGTAGATATATCCAGATGGTACGACCTGACAACGACCAATGCCGTAAGTCTCAAATTTTACGGGAACACCCGCATCGATGTCAAGTTCAAGGACAGTGCTGCGGCAGAGAGCTGTTTTAAGCGACTGCGACTAAATGAAATCAAACTAAGAGACGAGAACTGATGACCACACGATATGTATGACACTCCGTAGGTACTGCCTGCGGGGTGTCTTTCGTTTTTATCCACTTCAATCATTACAGCCATGTATGCCATCATACCACAACAGATACCGCAAGGCAAGCGTGCAGAGATCAACGAGAAGATTCTCTTTGCCATCAACTCCGGTAAGGATATGATTCCTGCGGAGAGTATATACAACTGCTATACGGGTATCGGAGGACTGCATAACCTCAAGCAGTCGGACTTCGCCAGCTACCACGAGTATGCCGAGGCAAAGAAGGAGTTCGAGATTGGACAGTTCTTCACACCGCACGAGGTATGTCGGGATATGGTAGATGTACTCTCTCCCACATCATCGGAGATGATTCTCGATATGTGTTGCGGTATGGGCAACTTCTTCAACCATCTGCCAAACCAACACAATGCCTACGGCTTTGACATAGACAGCAAGGCTGTGGCAGTGGCGAGATATCTCTATCCCGATGCACATATCGAGAAGTGCGACATACAGCAGTACCACTCCGAGCAACGCTTTGATGCCATCATTGGTAATCCTCCGTTCAATCTGAAGTTCGACTTCCGACTATCACAGGAGTATTACATCGACAAAGCATACCATCTACTCAATCCAGCAGGCTTCCTGATGATTATCGTTCCTGCCTCCTTTATGCAGAATGAGTTCTGGGAGAAGAGCCGTGTAGGAAGAGTCAATGAGGACTTCTCCTTCATCGGACAGACAAGGTTGACACCTCACGCCTTCACTTCGGTAGGTGTAGATAACTTCAACACCAAGATAATGGTCTTCCTGCGTCGTTCACAGCATATAGAGATGAATCCCTACAATGCCGAGGAGTTTGTCTCTATGGCAGAACTCAAAGAGCGTGTGAAGAAAGCCCGCGAGATGAAGCACCGCCTGCGTCTTGACCTTATGCGTGAGACCAACCGCATAGACAAGGAGGAGTTGGAGCACTTCGAGTACAAGCTCGCCAAGTATATGTATGAGTTGAAGGCTCACGCAAGACTCAACAAGCATATCGACAAGACTGTAGCTCTTGTTACCAAGTTTCGTAACCAGAAGCCTCCTGAGAATGCCACCAACGAGCAGATGAAGGAGTGGGAACGCAAGAAGCTGACCACTGCCAAAGTGCTGGCCACCATACGCAAGTATATCACCTCGCAGAATGTCGTGCCACGCAAGGAGGTGGCATTGGTAAAGACCTCCTACGGCTTCAAGCTCAAACAGTATGCACCACGACTGCTTGACAAGGTGGAACATAAGGCGGCAAGCATCAATGACCTCATATTGGATAGTACCGTACTACCTATTCCGGAGATTGCAACCGAAGAGAATCTGCGACAGATACGCATCGCCAAGAGGCTTATCCGCCGTAAGCGTTGGCTCTATGATATACAGAATCAACCCTTCTCCGATATGGAAACGGACGATGCCCTTGCCGAGTATCTTGACAATGCCACCTTCGTAAACAAGGATGGCGAGGTATGTGAGTTCACGCAGTTGCAGAAGCACGACCTGAATCTTGTACTTCAGAAACGGTATGCTCTGCTCAACTGGCAGCAAGGCTCCGGCAAGACCGCAGCGGTATATCACAGAGCCAAGTATCTGCTCAAATATGGCAAGGTACGCAATGTGGTGATACTTGCCCCTGCCATTGCCACCAATATGACCTGGACTCCGTTCCTCGCCATCAACAAGGAGCGATACAGAGTGATACGCACATACAAGGATCTCGAAGATGTGCCGAGAGGTATCTTCCTGCTGCTATCCACCTCTATGGTCGGCAAGCTCAAACGCGACCTTATGCGGTTTGTGAAACTATCGTCAAGGAAACTATGCCTTGTGTTCGATGAGTCGGACGAGATTACTAACCCATCATCGCAACGCACAAAGCATATCCTGGCAGTCTTCCGCAGACTCAAGTACAAGATTCTCGATACGGGAACAACCACCCGTAACAATATCGCAGAGCTATACAGCCAGTTTGAATTGCTCTATAACAACTCGGTCAATATGACTTGTTGGTGCAGCAGTATCTATCACGAGAACAGAGATAAGGAGATAGAGTGTGAAAGAAACCTCCACTGCGGAGAGCCATTCCCTGCGTTCAGAGGTCATGTGCTGTTCCGTGCCTGCCACTGTCCGGGTAAGGCAACGGTATTCGGCATTGAGAAGCAGAATCAGGATGTATATAACAAGGATGAACTCTTCGACCTCATAGGCAAGACCATCATCACCCGTAAGTTCCGAGACTTTGCAGGCGAGAAATACAAGATACGGACACATACCGTAAGCCCCTCAAAGGGTGAGCATGAAGTTTATCGTGTCATCATCGAGGAGTTCTGCCGTATATGCGAACTCTACTACAACAGCACGGGTGACACGAAGAAGGATGCAGGACTGAGACTTATGCGACAAATAAAGTTGCTTATCAAGGCTTGCTCCGTTCCACACCTCATATCGGGATACTACGGCGATGACTATCCGAGCAAGACACGATATATAGAATCATTGATACGCAAGATACCGGGCAAGGTAGCCATCGGCTGTACCACACTTGCCGCCTTTGACCTCTATGAGAGTTATATCCGTGAACGCTTCCCCGACAGACCGATATATGTCGTGAAGGGAAATGTGGCATTCAAGAAGCGTCAAAGCATAGTGACGGAGTTCGACTCCACCATCAACGGCATACTGATATGCACACAGCAGAGCTTGAGCAGTTCGGTAAACATACCCACCTGCAACGATGTGATACTGGAGTCGCTGCAATGGAACATACCCAAGATGGAGCAGTTCTACTTCCGCTTCATACGCCTCGACTCCAAGGAGATGAAGGATGTGCATTATGTCACCTACGAGGACTCCGTTGAGCAGAACCTGATGGCATTGGTACTCACCAAAGAGCGTCTCAACGAGTTCATCAAGACAGGCGAAGTGAAGGAGCAGTCGGAAATCTTCGAGGAGTTCGACATCACCATGTCGGTCATCGACAGCCTGCTGATACGATCTACGGACAGCGAGGGTAAGATACATATCAGCTGGGGAAGCCAGCGAGTAACAAGTTAAACAGAAAGTCTATGGAAAATATGGATTTGAACAATGCCGAGGTTGCCGTAACCACGCAGCACATCCTGGACGGGAAAGAGTACAAGGACTATTGGGTGCAGATGTCCGACTATAGCGATATGGGAGAATTCCTCTGTGCCTGCTCCTACCTCTTTCCCGAAGAAGAGGAACCGGAGTACAGATATGCCAGATGGGAGAACATACCCGACAGGCTGATAAACCGTGAGTGGATATGTCCCAACTTCTTCGAGATACGCGATGCCATGGAAAGGCTCGACGAGAACGAAAGGGAGTATTTCGTCACTTGGAGCGAACACTTCGGATATGACATCACAACCGATGATCCGCATATGATGGTATCACACTATCAGGATATATACGGTAACACCATACAGGAGACCGAAGAGGAACTTGCAGACATATCCGATGATGCTTTAGTGTATACGGGCATATCGGGTAACTTCTGCGATATGCTTCTTCTTCAGTATGAGATATTCGATGATAACTATAACTAAAATAAAGGATATATGGAAATCAGTTTCAAAGGACCGGTAATGCCGATTGACCCATACTCGCAGTTGGCATTTGTGGAGATACTCAACATCATACTCATAGCAAAGCACATTATGGATGTGAACAAGTATCTCATAGCAAGGAATGTAAACCCTCAGTTCGGCTCACTGTCGGGATATTTCCGATGGTCGTTTGCCGATGAGAGGTTCACGCTGTGGCAACGCACGGACTACAACTCCGATATGTGCTTCTCACATCGCATATTGGATATGCCGTTCTGTATGCTTGCAGCAAAGGATAAAGAGAACGATGAGAGAGTATTCAACTAACCATCAAAGAATATGGGAACGACAATCAAGGTATCCAACAGAGAGATAGCAATACGAGCCTTCGACCATCTGAGGCACGAGAGAAAGAGCGACTCTGCACTGCGACTGGCTCACCACCTGCTGCACTATGACCGCATATCACTTGGCATAGGCGAAGTGGATTGGGAGATAGATTTGGCTATCCAAAAGTTCGGTGGCAATCCCCGAACAGGATACCGATATACGGCACATTTCAGTTTCAAGGGAGAAACGGAGATGGAGAAAGAGAGATACGAAGAGATATTCAACGGTAAAGAGTAACCGAAGGGCGGCCACAAGGTCGCTCTTCGCATTTATAGAAATATGTACGGGAAAACCGAATCCTGCCGTACACAGGTAACGACAAATGAACGAAGCAAAGAAAACACTCACAATGGAGTTCATCGAAAGCATAATGGACGAGAACTACACCCTTGTATGGGTGGACTATCGGGAAAGTTTTGATGAGAACCGAGACTTATTACAGAAATGCCTTGAAAAACAAGGCTGCGAGGATCTGTGGTCAAAGGTTGAGGATTGGTACGAGGATACCGAGGAGCAGGCAACACAAGAGATTATCAAAGGACTGAAGAGCCACTGCATCGACTTCCACGACTTTGAGGAGGACGAGGTAGAAGCCTTCTTCGAGGAACATGATGATGAGATAAGGGACGAGATACGCGAGCGTGACGACTCCACAACGGTAAACGACCTTGTCAAGAACACCAGAGATATTCCTGTACGGGTAGAGATGCTATCCAACTACGACTGCATCAACTCCTGCTGGCTGGAGTCACAAGGCGGCTTCCGCTACAAGGAGAGTTACTTCGGAGATATGATAGATACCCTTCGCCTCAACCCTGCAAAGGTGAAGAAGGCATTGACGGAGAAAGGCTATACCGTATATGGCAGATTCCCAAACAAGAAGTATCGTGACGGCAAGGAGCAGGTATCCTACGAGGACTTCTGCCAGGAGTTGGAGAACTCCTGCTGTGGAGCTAACCTACTTATCTACATAGGGCTTGTAAACCTCAGAGACCTCTACGATGCCGACTTCAAAATCAAGGAGGTCATTATCCCCAAAGGTAACACCTGCGGGCTGTTCAGCTCGATGTATGGTGGTGGCAGTCTGATAGAAATGGAACTAAAAAGCGATGTCAGAATCCGACTGGATAAGGCACGCAAGGACGGCTACGGCTTCCGCCTGCGACTTGATAATGAACGCTCCGAGTATGACTGCTCCATCAAGCATGTTTATGGTGTCTGCGACACCTTCTTTGGCAAGCAGGTAAGCATCGTTCCGGCAAACTAATCAGTATTAACCATAAAAATATCCATGTATGAAAAAGATTGAAGTAAAGGTAAGATACCTCTTCGAGGGTACTTACACCGTAGCGGCAGATGACCGCAACGAAGCACGCACAATGGTAACAAGGGATTGCGGGCTGGTATTGGGTGGAGATATCCACACGACACTCGATGATGACGAGGTGGATTGGGAGTTCGATGTTCACCCCGATATGCAAATTCTATCCTACACAGAGAAAGAGAACGAAACAAAGCGTCTGAAGATGGACTTCTCCGACAGGATAGAGACACTCCGCAAGGACATCATTGATGCCATAAGGCAGTTGCTCTACTCGCATGGGCTGACAGAGATTACCTTCCCCGAAGAGCAGGATGATCCTGTATGGGTGATATGGTTCAATTGGGACGGAGACCCATACGAGTGCAAAGTAATGGGTGTCAAGGTAACGGATAACAGTATGACTGTGATTGCCCACGACAAGATTTGCAATGATGAAGTGACTTGCTCCACACCCTTTGAACTCGGAGCAAAGAATATCGACTGGCTATATGAGATATATGATGCCGTATGGCAGCAGTTGGAAGAGAACGGAGATAATAACGCTTAATGATTACGACTATGAGATTAGACCCTGTAAATGCAGTATCGAGCTTCCACTACTATATGTGGAATGCTTGGGGCGAGGAAGAGTGCAAGATTACTTTTGGAGGTGCTTATAAGCACTTCTGGGAGAAGTGGAACTCCCTTGCAAGCAAATCAATACTCGGAGCGGCAGAACGATTCTATGCCGAACTCTCGGATAACAACCGAGAACTGCTTGTCAATCGTGCTGTGGCACTCTATGACGGCAAGGCCACAAGAGAGGAGCCACACGATGAAGATGTATATGTTTGTGATGCTTGTGGTTCAAGAAAAATTGAGATTCAGGTTTGGGTAAATGCCAATACCAATGAGTATCTAAGTGATGTAGATGATGACGATACGGACTGCAAATGGTGCGCGGACTGTGAACAGAGTCAGAATTTCTGCACATTGAGCGACTACAAGCAGCGTATGCAAGACTGGTGGAAAGACCTTGACTTTATAACATTGGAAAGCATAACAGGCTTGCACGAGGCCGACTACTCCTCGGAAGATGGTTCACAATCCTTTATTGACGCTTGCAATGAATGGTGGAATGGTCAAGACTACGATACCCAACGAGAACTCTATTTCAAATCACAATCTTAATACTTACGACAATGACTGATAAAGAAATCATCGAAAGAATATGTGGCTCGTGTAACTGCGATGAAGCAACTGCAAAGGAGTATCTGAATGACGAGATACGCCACCTCAGGGAACTGCAAGAGGTAAACGACCTGCAAGAGAGTGACATTGAACTCTCTTGCAGTGGCCTCGGCATCGAGTCCGAGTGCATGGAGTATTTCACAATGGTATTAACCTACTAACATTTACTACTATGGCTTACTTTAAGAATATACATTCATTGGCGGAACTCAAGAAGGAGTACCGCCGATTGGCATTGGAGAACCATCCCGACAAAGGCGGCAGCACCGAAGTGATGCAGCAGATCAATGTGGAATTTGAACGGCTCCACGAGATTTGGAAGAACGATACCACTGTATCGGCAAATGCTTCAGGTTATGAGAACGACTATGCAGGAGCATCGGCAAAGGAGTATGCCGACTTCGTATATAACGAATATCGTTGGAAAGGTTGCAACTATCAAGGACAGCACACTCCTGAGATTGTGGAGCTGGTGCGTAACTGGATAAAGGAGACCTATCCCAAATATAAGTTCTCTGTATCAAGACACAATTATAACTCTATCCATATCTACCTTGTAAAAGCTGATTTCGAGGCATTCAGGAAGGATAAGGGCGTAGTGTTCCACCACGATGTGAATCATTATAACATTGATGGAGACCAAACGCTCACCGATAGAGCCAAAGAGGTGATGAAGAATGTCTGCGACTTTGTGATGTCGTACAACTTCGATGACAGCGACCCGATGACCGACTACTTCTGTACCAACTTCTACCTTACATTAGGTGTAGGCACCTATAAGAAGCCATACAAGATAGAACTGCCAAAATTGGATTGTAAGGGCAAGAAACCCGATGTGTTCAAGCACCCCGAAGGTGCTGCACACAAGGCAATACGCCAGGCATTGGGCGGTGCATACTTCAGTTTCCACAACAGCCAGCGACTACAAGGCAAGATGGTACTTGGTGAGGATTCCTACGGACATAGTGGCGACAAATACTTCTGGCCACTATCATACTCCAGTGCCAAGACAGCCCAAAAACGAATGGATAAATTGGAGAAAGCCGGTATCCGTTGCAAACTCACAGGCTATAATGGCGGTTGTATTGAGTTTCTCGGCTACACCCCCGAAACGGAAGCCCTGCTTGAAAAAGAACGACAGGAGGTGATCATTGCTCATCAGGCATGGCTGGCTAAGCAGGTGCAAACAGCGTAAAAAGCAAATTATGGCACAGGAGAAGATGGATAGCTGGTGGGAATATGCTCGCGAACTGGCAAAAGCAGAGCGTGAACTCAAAATTGAGAAATGGGTATATATATCCATAGAATATAAGGAAGAGAATGGTGAGCGTGTAGTGCTATATCATTACGACCTACCGAGAGAACTACACGAGCGTTATCGCTGGGTAATCCGATGGCGAGAGGCTAAGCTCCTGTGTCAATACCCCAAGAAGAATATCCATACTTACTACTCCTACTATGATAAGCGTACCGGATTAAACACAGATTTCAACTCCTTGCTATCCAAACTCACCTCTGCCAAAGCACAGATTACAATTGCTGAACGCAAGGAGCAAGAGTATTTGCAATATCAGCGTCAAAACAACCTGTTTTTTAATGAACAGACCGATGAACAACTGATAAAATTCAGAAAGAAATTAAGCAAGAAGCGACAGCAATATACAGAACTAATAACAAAAATATATAAAGAAACAGAACGGCATAAGGCATCTATGTAATTGGTAAAAACGCACTTTCACCGCTACGAAAGGCTGATTTTGAGAAAAATCGCTTAACTTTGCAAAAAATTAAAATTTGTAAGTGTATGAAGCATTATATCCTCAAATCCGCAACTACGCGCCTAATATGATACAGAAGCGAAAATAATCTGCATCGTTAGTAAAAAGGGGGCACAGTGCATCGAATGTCACCATAAAGACATATAAATGCCCCTTACCCCACCATGCGACTTGAGGCAATACGCAAAATCACGACCATAAGTTGCCGGTGTTATCCAAAGTCATTCTGGAACACATCAGCATAAGCGTTGTTGCATGAATAGATATTCAGCACATACTGCCTTGATGTCCTGCCCCATTTGGCTGGCACAGAGATGAACTTGAAGACAAACGCCTTGATGCGGCTTGTTGCTTTGAGTCCGAACCTCTTCACGTCAAGCCTCGCCATGATGAATTTATAGAAGTTGCGTATGAGTGCCGTAAGCAGAAGAAACACCGTGTTTTCTCCCATGAAGGATTTTGGAAGCCTGTTCCAGCCGAATCCGTTATTCATTTCATCGAAGATGCGTTCCTTCCCTCCACGGAGGTTATAGAATTCGACAATCTCTTTCTCGGAAGACTCGT
>ENA-OOZY01000976-OOZY01000976.1-human-gut-metagenome-genome-assembly--contig:-NODE-976-length-18889-cov-4.794680_pt1 | contig 18889 bp, 18 predicted proteins | sample MGYA00241047_ERZ501410 | MGnify/ENA primary metagenome ERZ501410 (study PRJEB25962, sample SAMEA2042621) | human gut metagenome | biome: human gut; feature: human-associated habitat; material: faeces... | reverse complement strand
CACCTTTCGACCCTTCTGCTCTTGATTCGATTTATAAAATCGGTTTTTTTGCCATTTTGGCAGCGGTCCTGGGGAAGGATGTCGGAGTTTGCGATATTTTCCTGATGACAACGATTGTTCTGGTGCTGTTTTCCGGCAGACAGAACTGCATCACCTTCTCCACCTTTCCGCCCATCGTCGCAATGGCGTTTTTGCTTTCCGCAATCTCCTCCTGTGCGCCGGGACCCTTGAGTGCAACAAAATATCCTCCCACCTTGACATACGGCAGACAATACTCCGCCAGCTCCCGCAGGTGTGCCACCGCGCGGGCAGTTGCAAAGTCAAAGCGCTCCCGCAGCTTTTTCTCCCGTCCTCCATCCTCTGCGCGGGCGTGGATGAAGGTGCAGTCCAGTTCCAACTGTCGACTGACCTCCTCTAAAAAGGTCAGTCTTTTCTGTAAGCTGTCCAGCATAGTCACCGCAAGGTCCGGTCGGGCAATCTTCACCGGCATGGATGGAAAGCCTGCGCCTGCGCCCACATCCACCATGCGGCCCGCCACTTCCGGCTGGCTGGCAAACAGCAGGCTGTCGAGGAAGTGCTTATCCTCGATCCCCTCGGGGTCGGTGATAGCGGTCAGGTTGACCTTCTGGTTGTAGTCCACCAGAATTTCGGCAAAGGCATCCAGCTGGTCCAGCTGGGTGCCGGTGAGAGTGATGTTCCATGTGGAACATTTTGCTTCAAGGCGCGGTTTATCGATCATACGCAGGTTTTCCTTTCTGTTATTCGCCGGTCAAGTGAACGAAGATCGGCTCGTGGTGCACGGCAGGCAGGAAAGTTTCCAGCACATCTGCCGTTCGCAGCTTGAGCGAGGAGGTGTTGATGCAGGGGTGGCAGCCGAGGTACTCTCCTGCCTTTATGTCCTCATCCATCAGCAGCTGCACCTTATTTTCAGCATCATTGGCAAGGCCCATAATGGAAGAGGAGCCGGGCGTGCAGTCCAGATACTGCTCCATATCCTCGAGCGAGGCAAAGCTCAGGCGGGCAATGCCCAGCTGATGGGAAAGCTCTTTGGTCTTGAAGGGCTTGTCCCCGGGCATCATGAGCAGATAGAAGTTCGTCTTCTGCCGGTTGCACAGGAACAGGTTCTTGCACACGGTGGCATTCAGGCAGGCATCGATCACATGGCAGTCCTCCATGGTGTCGGCCTTCATCCAGCCGTGGTCGGTGCGCCAGAATTGGATGCCCAGCTTGTCCAGCTGGTCATAGGTGCGGATCTCTTTTTCCAGCCGCCCGGTGCAGTCGGCAGGACGGCCTTCGTAAAGCTTCAGTTCTTCCATTTTATTTTCCTCTCGCTGCCAGTGCAATGCTCAGCTGCGCCACGTCGGAGGGCGATACGCCCGGGATGCGCCCCGCCTGACCGAGGTTCTTCGGCCGGATGCGGGCCAGCTTTTCGCGGGCTTCCAGTGTCAGGCCGGTCAGGTCGGAATATTCAAAATCGTCCGGGATCAGGGTTTTTTCATGCCGGGCCACGTCCCGGATCATCCGATCCTGCCGGGCAATGTAGCCCGCATACTTGATCTCGGTCTCCAGCCGTTCGGCCAGCATGGGGGTGATCTGCTCGCCCCAGCCGATCATACCCGCCAGCAGCGGATAGCTGATCTCCGGGCGGCGCAGCAGCTCTTCCGCAATGCCGCCCTCGGCAGCAGGAGCAAGACCGGCCGCTTCCATGGCGGCGCGCAGGTCTGCAGTGCGCAGATGCGTCTCGTGCAGGCGGCGGCGCTCCGCCTCCAGAATGCTCTGGGTGTGCTGGTACTTGGCCCAGCGGTCATCCTGCACAAGGCCGTATTCCCTGCCGATGGGGGTCAGCCGCTGGTCAGCGTTGTCCTGACGCAGGGTCAGGCGGTACTCGCTGCGGCTAGTCATCATGCGGTAGGGGTCCATAACCCCTTTGGTAACCAGATCATCCACCAGTGTGCCCAGATAGCTGGTGTGGCGCGGCAGGATGAGCTGCTCTTTGCCCAGCGCATTGCGGGCGGCGTTCAAACCTGCCAGCAGGCCCTGCGCGGCGGCTTCCTCGTAGCCGGAGGTGCCATTGAACTGGCCCGCACCGTACAGGCCCCGCACCACCTTGCTTTCCAGCGTGGCTTCCAGACTGGTGGGGTCTACGCAGTCGTACTCGATGGCGTAGGCCGGGCGCATGATCTCGATGTTCTCAAACCCTTTGATGCTGCGGTAAAAGGCGTTCTGCACATCCTCCGGCAGGCTGCTGGAAGCGCCCTGCAGATACATCTCTTCGGTGTTCTCGCCGCAGGGTTCCACAAAAATGGGGTGGCGGTCCTTGCCCGCAAAGCGCACCACCTTGTCCTCGATGGAGGGGCAGTAGCGCGGGCCAACGCCCTCGATCATGCCGCCATAGAGCGGGCTGCGCTGGATGTTATCCAGAATGATTCTGTGGGTCTCGGGGTTGGTGTAGGCGATCCAGCACTCCACCTTGTTGTGCATGGGTGCATCGGTCATAAAGCTGAAGGGCTGCAGCTCATTGTCCGGGTCACCGGGCTGGCATTCCAGCTTGGAAAAATCGATGCTGCGGCGGTGCACCCGGGCAGGGGTGCCGGTCTTGAACCGGCGCAGCGGCAGCCCGGCAGCCTTCAGGCTGTCGGTCAGGGCGTTAGCGGCGTGCATCCCGTCCGGGCCGGAGGCGTACCATGCATCACCCACAAAAATTTTGCCGCCAAGGTTCGTGCCGGTGGCAATGACTACGCATTTGGCGCTGTATTCCCCGTTTAGCTGGGTCACAACGCCCTTCACACGGCCGTTCTCGGTCTCGATGCTCACAACCTCAGCCTGATGGATGGCAAGGCCGGGCGTGAGTTCCAATGCATGCTTCATATATTCGTGGTAGCGCTTGCGGTCGGTCTGCACACGCAGGGCGTGCACCGCCGGGCCTTTGCCCTTGTTGAGCATCCGGCTCTGCAGATAGGTGGCATCTGCAGCAAGGCCCATCACGCCGCCAAGCGCATCCAATTCACGTACCAGCGTGCCTTTTGCCGTGCCGCCAATGCTGGGGTTGCAGGGCATGTTGCCAATGGCATCCAGACTCATGGTAAACACGGCCGTTCTCGCGCCCAGCGTTGCGGCGGCGTGAGCTGCCTCGATGCCAGCATGACCGGCACCGATGACGATAACGTCATAATCTCCTAAGTGGTTCATATACTTTTCCTTGGTTTTCCTCTTATTTTCCCACGCAGAAGCGTTCGAACACCTGTTCGATCACAGCTTCCGAGGCGTTCTCACCGGTCAGGTCGCACAGGGCGGCCAGTGCGTCGTCCACACAGACGGAAACGGCATCCAGCCCAAAGCCGCCTGCGGCAGCATCCAGTGCACCGGCCACGGCATCCCGCGCACGCAGTGCAGCGGAAAGCTGACGCTGGCCGGACAGACTGGCGGCATGGGGGTCGATCTGGCTGGTACCCAGCAGGCGGGCCACCGCAGCGGAGATCACCTTGCGGCTCTCCTCCTCCTGACAGCACACCGGCAGCACCATGGCAAAGCAGGGTGCTATGAACTCTGCGTCAAATTGCGTTGGTTTATCCTCTTTGTTGATAAGTGCAATGGCTGGACGGCCTGTGCAACGCTGTGCAAGCTCCAGATCTTCCCGCGTGGGCGGCTCGGAGCCATCGAACACAGCCAAAATCAGGCCCGCTTCCTCCAGCTTTTTCCAGCTGCGGCGGATGCCCTCGGCTTCAATGGCGTCCTCCGTCTCCCGCAGGCCGGCGGTATCGAACAGATTCAGCTGGATATCCCCCAGCTGTACTGCCTGCTCCACCACGTCACGGGTGGTGCCAGCCACCGGCGTGACGATGGCCCTGTCGAACCCGGCCAGCAGGTTGAGCAGTGTGGATTTGCCCGCATTTGGTCTGCCCACAATGGCGCAGTCCACACCTTCGCGCAGGACGGTATCCGCCTGATAATTATGGATCAACTCGTCCAGCTCTGCCTTTACCCCACTCAGTACGCGGTGCAGATGGTCACCGTCCAGCTCCGGCACATCTTCTTCGGGAAAATCCACCCATGCGGCAAGGTGAGCCTGAATGGCGGTAAGCGCTTCCTTCTGGGCACTGATCTTCTTTGCCAGCGCACCGCCCAGCGCGGCATTGGCCAGCGCGGCACCCTGACGGCCATCCGCCGAGATCAGATCCATCACCGCTTCGGCCTGCGTCAGACCCAGCTTGCCGTTCAGGAACGCGCGGCGGGTGTACTCGCCGGGAGCGGCAGGCTGGGCACCGGCGGCAAGGCAGGCTTCCACCAGACGGCGGGCCACGGCGCTGCCGCCATGGCAGGAAAGCTCCACCACGTCCTCGCCGGTATAGCTGTGGGGCGCGCGGAAAAACAGGGCCACGCCCTCATCAAAGGCTTCGTCCCCTTCCCGGAATGTGCCGTACATAGCGGTGTAGCCTTTGGCATTCTCCACCTTTTTTGCGGCGTTGGCCGGGCGGAACACCCGGGCTGCTATGGGATAGCTCTCCGCACCGGAGAGCCGCACGACGGCAATGCCGCCTGCGCCCGGCGCTGTTGCAATGGCTGCAATGGTCGTTTCCTGCATGGTTTTCCTTTCAGCGTCCCTGCTGCTCTCGCAGGACGCGGTAATGCTCTTCCTTATCAAGATACATCCGCTTTTCTGCCTTGCGGCACAGCGCACCGACATCGATGCCGCCCGCACTCTCGGTGGCAACCCCCACGGCCACCGAGTAACCTGCGCTGCCCACGATGGAGACAAAATCCTTTACACATTTGCGCACAGCCGGATCCTGCCGGTCCGTCACATAGGCTAAAAATTCATCGCCGCCAATGCGGTAGCAGTTGTTTTTGCCAAACATTTCCCGTATTTCCAGCGCCACCACCTGCAGCATCCGGTCACCTTTGTCGTGGCCTTCGCTGTTGTTCAGGTCATGCAGGCCGTTCACATCCATATAGATGCAACTCAGCGACACCGAGCAGCGGGAAGCCCAGTCCTCCCGCTCCCGTTCGTAAGCATTGCGGTTCTTCATGCCAGTAAGGATATCAAAACTGGCGATTTCGCGCATCCTTTTGCGGGAGAGTGCGTTCTGGTACATGGTGATCATGGTAAATGTGGAAATGATGCAGGAGATCACCCCAAAAAACACCGCATTGACGATATCCACCGTCACGGTGCGGCCGCTTTCAAACACGACCACCATCCCGATAAAGATGCCGTCAAACAGAAGCACATTGGCAATGTGCTGGATGGGCGGCATCATGAACAGCAGTGGCACCGCCAGCAAAAATGCAATGAAGGTGACAGAAAGCTCTTCCGGCGCGTGCACCGCTTCCGCAATGCCCAGCGCATACAACATAGCTGCAAAGGCATACATCAGCCACCGCAGAAGCAGGCCGTTTTGATCCGGAAACATCAGATCCACAACACGCAGGCCCGCGCACACCACAAGGGCGATGCAATAGAGCAGGCTGTGCTCTCGCAGAACACCGATCCCTCCCGACAGGCAGGTGATTGCAAACAACAGGCCGCACGCCATGTTCAGGTACACATGCATCTTTCTGCGGTTCTCTTCCTCGATCTCCGGCTGACAGTCCCTGTAATCCTGCACTTCCAGCCCGCTATAACACAGGAGCTTTTGGATCTGGTTCAATGCTGTCTGCCTTCTTTCTGCAAGATTCCTGTGATCCTTTTTCTTTCAAAAAAGATACCAATACTTTTTTATTGTACCACGAAAATTCACAGAATGATACTGTTTTTCAACCATTTCCCGGGAAAAGGTTGAAAAAAGCGTCTTCTATTACTCAAAAGGGGCCTTCCGGCCCAAACCGGAAAGCCCCCGTTTTTACAGAGATCTGTTTTTTAGAACTTGGCGATATCCGCCGTGGTGATGGCCTTGCCGGGCAGCGTGCGTGCATCGGCGTTCTCATTCAGGGCCAGCTTGCCTTCGCGCAGCAGCTGCACAGCCTTCTGGTGATCGGCAGCCTTCCAGTTGTTGCCCACGATCTTCCAGTTGTTGTTCACGTGCGGCTCAATGGTGCCGCCCTTCACGGTGCGGATGTACTCGCCCAGCAGCTCGCGGATGCCGCCCACGTCGCCGCGCACATCGATCTCCAACAGCTTGGGCAGCTCTTCGCCCGGCAGGAAGATGTCCGCAGCCGTCAGCAGCTGGGTGGTTGCGCGGTAGTTGTTCACTGCCACAACAAAGGTGTCGGTGTCCTTTACGGCCTTGCCGTTCGGCCACTTGAGGTTCTTGATGCGGTGGCCCGGCTCCTTGGAGATGTCCAGCTCGTAGCTGACACCCTCAAAAGCATCGTACAGGTAGTAGCGCACCGAGGGGTCAAAGGCAATGGTCACTTCATCCGGCTTCCATGTCTTGAAGAAGGCAGCAGACCACTCCATGAAGCGGCGCAGCTGCTCGCCGGTCATCTGCAGCTTGTACAGGGTGTTCTGGTAGGTGTAGATGCTGGCCATATCACACTTGCGGATGGTGCCTGCGCGCATCTGGGAGGTCATGGAGGTCAGGGCGGTAGCAGAGACCTGCGCACCGGTGTAGTACATCTGCACTTCGTTGATGAAGTCCAGCAGCGCGGTATCCTGCACCATGGCCTGCGGCAGGCAGTCGATCTCGTTTTCGGGGGCCAGATCACCGCCCTTCAGCTCGCCAATGGGAGTAACAGCATCTTCCTTGGCGCGAGTGTCGTAGGAGGCCAGCAAAGCGGTCAGCTCCGGATCGGGCTCGTACTCCTTGATCTGCAGGTTTTCAGAGGTGCGGTTCACGACCTTCCACTTACCGTCCAGCTGGCGCTCCAGATAGACGTGGATCTCGGACAGGGTGGCACCGGCGTTCTTGTTCTCCACCACCAGCACGTTGTTGATCATCATGTTGGGGATGCTCCTGTGGCCGTGGCCACCCACGATCACATCAAACTCCGGGCAGGCATTTGCCAGATCGGTAACGCCGGAGCCGTACACACCGTACTCGTTCTCGGTATCCATGTGCATGACGCCGATCAGAACATCCACCTGATCCTTGATCTTATCAATGATCTTGCGGCTCTCGTCCACGGGGTTGGTGACAGTCCAACCCTCCAGATTCTTGGCATCCCAGCGGGTGATGTTGGGCGTGACCATGCCGATGACACCGATCTTGACGGTGCCCTTCTTGATGATGGTGTAGCCGTCGGCCAGCGGGGTGCCGTCCGGTGCGTAAACGTTGCCGGTGAGCACCTTGGCCTTCTGTTGTCCCATGACCTTTTTCAGCACATCCATGCCGTAGTTGTACTCGTGGTTGCCGGTGGTCCAGATATCATAGCCGATGGCATTCATGGCAGCGACCATGGGATGCAGGTCATCGTTCAGGAACAGCTCTGCGGAGTTGGCCTGAATGGTATCGCCTGCATCCACCACCAGCGTGTTCCGGGTGCGGCACTGCTTGATGGCGGTCGCCTGCTGGGCCACACTGCCGGAAGCATCTGCCTTATTGGCGGCGTAGTCCCATGGATCGAATTTACCGTGGGTATCGCTGGTGGCAAGGATCTGCAGATCCATGCTCCACAGGGACTTGATGTCACAGGCGGCTGCAGAGGGTGCCATGCAGCTGGCGGCTGCGATGGTTGCGGATGCCCCTGCACCACGCAGGAAGCTGCGGCGGGAGATCTTGTTCTGAGCCATAGTTGAATACCTCTCTTTTCATCATTCTGTCTGTTCCTCACGAACAGAACGCTCTTGACTACAGTATAAATCCTTGACCAATTGTTTTACAATTGCCATTTAAGAGAAAGATTTCGGCAAAAAACAGGCAGGTTCTCCAAATTTTGAGAAGAATGACTTTTGACAGGCTCAGTATACCGCAACGGCTGCCCGCCCCGAAACCACCTTGGCGTTAGATTTTGGTAAAATCCTTTTTGCGTGAAAAAAGGTCTCCGGAAAATCCGCAGATCTTCCGGAGACCCTGATTTCAAAAGTAATTCCGTATTACAGCTCGATCTTGCCAAAGCTGAAATCGGCAAAATCGTCCACGCGCTCGGTGCGCTTGGGTGCTACCGGTGCTGCATTCTCTGCATCACGGGGTGCATAGGTGCGCTCCGGCACGCCGGAAGGCCGCGGGCCGCGGGGTGCACCATTGCGGCTTCCACGGTAACCGCCGCGGTTTCCATTGTGGTCGCCATGCTCAGAACGGTTCCCGCCGCGATAACCGCCGCTGCGCGGACCGCCGGGGCGACGGCCATTGCCGCGTCCGCCGCGGGGACGGCGCTCGCCATAGGTGTTCTCGGTCTGTGCATCGGGTGCGGTGGAGTAGATGACCACACGGCGGTCACGGCCTTCGCCCTTGCTCTCGCTGCGCACGCCCTCCATCTTGCTGATGGCAGAGTGGATGATGCGGCGCTCGTAGGGGTTCATGGGCTCCATGGCAAAGCTGCGGCCGGTCTTGCGCACCTTGGCACCAATGCGCTGTGCCAGTGAGGTCAGGTCGCTCTCGCGCTTGTCGCGGTAGCCGGCCACATCCAGACCCAGCTTGATGTAATCGCCCTCCAGACGGTTTGCCACAAGGCTTGCCAGATAGGAAAGGCTCTCCATGGTCTCGCCGCGGCGGCCGATGAGGGCACCCAGCTTTTCACCGTCCAGACGGATGATGGTAGCTTCGCCCTTCTGCACAGCGCTGAAGGTGACATTCTCCACGCCCATCAGGGCAATGACCTCACGCAGATAGTCCACAGCAGCCTTGACCTTAGCGTTCTCTTCGATCACGATGGGGACTTCCGGCTCCTCTTCCTCGGCAGCGGGCTGCTCTGCAGCAGCTTCTGCAGCGGGGGCAGCAGGCTCTTCGGCCTTTGCTTCCGGCTGTGCTGCCGCAGCAGCAGGCTCCTCTGCCACGGGAGCGGCCTTGACAGCCTCCTGCACGGGAGTCTTTTTCTCAACAACAGGCTCAGCGGGTGCTGCAGCCGGAGCGTCCGGCTCCTCCACGCTCACGCACACCTTAGCGGGGGTGAGCTTCAGGCCCAGAAAACCAGTCTTCTGGGGCATTTCCAGCACTTCGCAGCTGACATTCAGATCATCGGCCTGCACGCCCAGCAGAGCGCAGGCTTTTGCGCGGGCTTCATCGACCGTTTTGCCGGTCGCTTCCTGCTTACGGATCATAACCGTTCATCCTCCTCTTATTCTTTATCCTGCTTGTTCAGCTCGCTCAGCGGCACGGTACGCTCGTCCTTGTAGCGCTCCTCGTCCAGCTGGCGGGCATACTCCAGACGGCGCTTGTTCATCTCGCTGGCAGAAAGGTTCTTTTCCGTGGTCTTGCCGGTCTTGGGATCGGTGACCTTGACGGTAGTGTTCTTCACACCGCGTTTTTCCTGCTTTTTCTTTTCTGCGATCTGCGCTTCGATCTCCTTGCGCATCTTATCGGGGTCGTACACCTTGCGCATGACCTGAGTCTGCACGGTCATCACGATGTTGGAAACGACGTAGTACAGAGAGAATGCCAGAGGATAGGTGAAGCAGAAGAACAGGTACATCAGCGGCATCATATACATGGTCACCTTCATGCTGCCCTGCATCTGCTGGCCGCTGGCCTTCATGCTGATGTGGGTAGACAGGAGCATGGTGATGACCGACAGCAGCGGCAGCACGATGTCCAGAGAAAGGCCCAGCTTGGGGATGCGGGTCAGGTCGATGCCGAGGAAGTTCATGTGCTGGCTGAACTCGGTAATGGTAGCGATCTGCTCGGCGCTGAAGCAGCCCAGCACACCGCCGTTGCCAGCAACCACCTGTGCGATGATGTTGGTATCGCGGGTGATGGCGGTAAAGGCGACGCCGGAGGCGGTCAGGGCCTCACCGGCGGCGGTCAGAGCCGCAGCACTGATGTGGAAGATGCGCTCCAGCGGATTGTACACGACACCGATAACGCCGAACATGACAAGGAAGTTCAACAGCATGGGCACGCAGCCTGCGGTGGGGTTATAGCCGTAGTCCTGCTGCAGCTTGAGCATTTCTTCCTGCTGCTTTTCGGGCTTGTCCTTGTACTTGGTCTGGATCTCCATCATCATGGGCTGGAAGGCCGACATTTTAGCCATGCTCTTCTGCTGGCTCAGCTGCAGAGGGATCTTGACGATGTTGATGAGCAGCGTGAAGATGATGATGTCCCAGCCGTAGCTCGGGAGCAGCTTGTAGATCCACTCCATGACATAGCCGAGAGGACCGCTCAGGATGTAAAAGAAGTTCATACCTTTGTCCATTCTGCCCCGTCTGTGGCACGGGACTTGTTATTTTTATCGTAGGACACGCTGCCCACAGTGCACCGCGTCACAAGAAGCATATTTACTTTTCCACCTTTTGCTTGTGCCGTGTGGAAAACAGCTTTGCGGGCTGCAGCCGGCGGGCAGGGTTCTGCCATCTTCCCTGTTCCGGCACCGGGTCAAAGCCCCATTTGCCGAAGGGATTGCACCGGGCGATGCGCCATGCCCCCAGCAGGATGCCCTTTACGCACCCATGGGTCATGATGGCCTGCATGGTGTAGTTGCTGCAGCTGGGCGTAAAACGGCAGCTGCGGCCGATCCATGGGCTGAGAGTGTACTGGTAGGCCCGGATGGGCACGCACAGCGCGCGGCGGCAGATGTACTGCAGGCGGTTCATGCGTCCGGCTTTTCCGCCTGTGCCCTGCGTGCCGGGGGCACGGTGGCAGGGGGCGGCGCATCCGGCCGTTTGGCCTTATCCGGCAGACCGGCCTGTGCAAACAGCTTTGCCACAACGCTGCTCAGCTGCCAGCTCTTCAGCCGCGGGGTCATGCCGCGGGCTACAAAGATCAGATCATAGCCGCCGATGTTGTAGTCCAGATGCTCGTCGATGGCCGCCTTCATCACGCGGCGGGCGCGGTTGCGCTGCACGGCGTGGCCGATCTTTTTGGTGGCGGTCAGACCCACGCGGGTCTTTTTGCTGCGGGTCTTGAGCACATACATCACAAGACCGGGGTTCACATAGGATTTGCCGCGGGCATACACTCTGCCAAACTCGCTGTTGCGGCGGATGGGACGATAGCGCATGATTCCGCGCCTCCTTTCTGTGGCTGAGAACACGCCCCGAAGGGTGCATTCTTCAGCCAGTATATCAAAAATTTTTCGACTTTGAAAGCCCATGCGGGCATTTTTACGAAAATTCTTTCAATTTTCAAAAAAAAAATAAGACCGCTAATCCAATATCAGCGGTCTTTTGTGCGCATATTCATTTCTGCGCCGGATCCCGTCATAAAGGCAGAGATCAGACAGTCAGGCTCTTGCGGCCCTTTGCACGGCGAGCATTGATGACCTTACGGCCGTTCTTGGTGCTCATGCGGGTCAGAAAGCCATGAACTTCCTTGCGCTGACGCTTCTTGGGCTGAAAAGTTCTCTTCATGGTTGTATCCTCCGTAAAAACTTATCCCCGGTATGGGGTCTGATGTGGTCCCAGATTGGGGACAGGCTTGCAATTCAACAGTATATCGCATAGTATGGCGTTCTGTCAAGCATTTTTTTCGCTTTCCTTCAAACTTTTTTGTGAAAAGATTTTCAACTTTTTCACCATTCTGCCGTGGAAAACTCTTTTGCCACAAGATATTGTGGCCCTGTTTTGGCCATGCCACAACGGCCGTGCAGGGGCTTTTCTTATGTATTATAAATTACATTATAGAAATATGGACGCACAGCGTTTTTTGTGGTATACTAACCTAGTATCAGCAGCATTGTTGAAAACTTTAACGGAGTGGATGTTTTATGGATTCTTTTAAGGACGTTTTAGAGGCCGCCCAGGCGTACTGCAAAACGCAGATGGCCGAGCCGACCTATAATCTCTATATCGACGGACTGGAGCCGATCAGCTTTGAGGATTCCAGCCACATCACCCTTTCGGTACGCAACGACTTCATCTGCAAGATCGTAACGGACCGCTACCTTGGCCTGCTCAAGGAAGCCTTCAAGACCGTGCTGGGCTTCGACGTGGACATCACGCTGGTGGTGCCCAGCACGCCGCCGCATGAGGTGGTGCTGGCCCAGCAGTACGAGGCGAACCCCGCCTCCCCGCAGGGCAACTACGAGTTCACATTTGAAAACTTCATCAAAGGCCCTTCCAACCAGTTTGCGTTTGCTGCTGCACAGGCGGTTGCGGCCAATCCCTCCGGCGCATACAACCCGCTGTTCATCTACGGCGGCTCCGGCCTTGGCAAGACCCATCTGCTCACGGCCATCCAGACCGAGATCAAGCGCACCCACCCCGATTTCGTCATCATGTACGTTACCTGCGAACAGTTCACCAATGAGCTGATCGCCGCCATCCGCGCCGGCAGCACCGAGGACTTCCGCATGAAGTACCGCGTGGCAGACCTGCTGCTGGTGGACGATATCCAGTTCATCGCCGGCAAGGAGTCCACGCAGGAGGAGTTCTTCCACACCTTCAACTCCCTGCACGATGCCCACAAGCAGATCGTCATTGCCTCCGACCGCCCGGCCAAGGAGATCAAGAGCGTCTGCGCACCCGCTTTGAGTGGGGCCTGACCGCCGATGTGCAGCCGCCGGATTTTGAGACCCGCGTGGCCATCGTCAAGCGCAAGGCAGAGCTTTTGCATCTGGACCTGCCCGAGGATGTGGCCGAGTTCATTGCCAACCACCTGAAGAACAACATCCGCCAGCTGGAAGGCGCTGTAAAAAAACTGAACGCCTACTACATGCTGGAGGGCATCCAGCCGGTCATCAGTGTGGCCCAGAATGCCATCAAGGACATCCTCAACGAGACCCAGCCGGTGCCCGTGACCATCGAGAAGATCATCGGCGAGGTGTCCCGCACCTTCAACGTCTCCCCTGCCGACATCCGCGGCACCAAGCGCAACGCCAACGTTGCCTCTGCCCGGCGTGTGGCCATCTACATCCTGCGCGAGGTCACCGGCATGAGCATGGAAGAGATCGGCCGTGAATTCTCCGGCCGTGACCACTCCACCATCGTCTACTCCCTCAAGACCATGGAGCGTGACATGAAGAACGACCAGCACCTGCGCGAGACCGTGAGCGACATCATCAAGAACGTGAAGGCCTGACCGCAGAAATCGTGCAAAAGTCGTACTCATTTATGGGTGAAACCCCAAAATATGGGGAGAAAACGGAACAAAACGGGGAAAAAGAACCTATATCTTGTGGTAAAAACGCAAACCTTTCCACACTTTCCACAGAGTTTTCAACATTCAACCTCCGTTCTCCACATGGTCTGTGGAAAGAAAGACCTATCCCAACCTTTCCACGATCCATTCACAACACATTCACAACCCCGTGGAAACCAAAACCCCCGCATTCCGACAAGGCTTTTCGGGGTTTTCCACAAGTTCCCCACCCCCTACTACGGTTACTACAACAAGTTCAATAAGATAGACCGGTTCTGAAACGGTTTTGAAACACAAAACAACATCAGAAACGAAAAACAAAGGAGAGAATTCAGTTTGAACATCGTATGTGATAAAGTTCTGCTGAGCGCAGCCATCGATGGTGTGTCCAAAGCCGTCACCATGCGTTCTGCCATCCCTGTACTGGAAGGTATCCTGCTGAAAGCCGAAGGCTTCCAGCTCAACCTCACCGGCTACGATCTGGAAATGGGCATCGTGACCACCATCGAAGCCAATGTCAAGGAAGCCGGCGAGGTGGTGCTGAATGCAAAGCTGCTCAGCAGCATGATCAGCCGGATGCCCGCCGGTCAGGTCAGCATCCTCTCTGCCGAGAACGGCAAGACCACCATCCAGAGCGGCGTAGTCCAGTTCGAGATCCAGTCCATGCCGGCCAACGATTTCCCGGAGCTGCCCAATACCGGAGCGGAAGAGACCCTGACCATCAAGACCGGCGTACTGAAAGATATGATCGATCGTACGTTATATGCTGTCAGTCAGGACGAGAAAAAGCCCGCCCACACCGGTGAGCTGTTCGAGATCCTGCCCGACAAGCTGACTGTGGTGGCACTGGACGGCTACCGTCTGGCCATCGTGGAACGCCCGGTGACGGCGGTAAAGGATATCCGCATCATTGTGCCCAGCAAGACCATGACCGAGGTCGCCCACCTGCTGCCCAACGACGACGAAGAGCCGGTGCACATCAGCGCCAACCGCCGCTATGTGGTCTTTATGGCCGGCGGCTACACCATCATGAGCCGTCTGATCGAAGGCGAGTTCCTCAACTACCGCAACGTGATCCCCGCCGACAGCCGCACCCGCGTGACCATCGACACCAAGGAATTCATCGAGACCATCGAGCGTGCTTCGCTGATTATTACAGAGCGTTTAAAAAATCCTCTCCGCATCTCCTTTACAGAGGGTAGAGTTGTGGTGCGCTGCCAGACCAACCTTGGCCGCGTGGTGGACGAGTTCAACGCCGACTGCGAGGGCGACGAAGTGGAGATCGGCTTCAACAACCGTTATCTGCTGGATGCGCTGCGCAACGCCCGCACCGAGAAGGTCCGCATGGAGATCAGCGGCCCTCTGAGCCCGGTCAAGGTGCTGCCTGCCGAGGGCAACGACTTTTTGTATCTGGTGCTGCCGGTGCGCTTCAAGAACGATTAAGAGGGCGAAATTATGCAGAAAATTCTCATCCATACGGAATTTATCAAGCTGGATGCCCTGCTGAAATATGCAGGCCTGTGCGAGACCGGCGGCGAAGCCAAGGAGCTGGTGCAGGGCGGTGCCGTGAAGGTGAACGGCGAGGTGTGCACCATGCGCGGCAAGAAGTGCCGTGCCGGTGATGTGATCGAGCTGGACGGCCAGACCGTGGAAGTGGGTCAGGGCCAGTAATGCGTCTGCTTTCACTGGAAGTTGCGAATTACCGCAATATTGCGGCAGCGCAGCTGGAACCTGGCCGGGAGCTAACCGTGATCTGCGGCAACAACGGTCAGGGCAAAACGAACCTGCTGGAGGCCATCTGGCTGCTGACCGGCGGCAAAAGCTTCCGGGGCGGCAAGGATGCCGAGCTTGTGCGCCGCGGAGAAACATTCGCGGTACTGGAGGCCGTCACCCAGCGCACCCGGCAGGAGGATCAGGAACCGGACGAACCGGCAAATGTGCGCATTACGGTGGGCACGCCGGATGCACAGCGCCCCGGCCGGTATGCATCGGTCAACGGCTCTCCGCCCAAGCGGGCGGCGGGCCTTGCGGGCAGCTTTCCGGCTGTGGTGTTCGACCCCGGGCACCTGAGCCTTGTAAAAGGTGCACCGGAAGGACGGCGGCGGTTTCTGGACGCGGCGCTGTGCCAGCTGTACCCCGGTTACCTTGCCACCTACCGTCGCTATGTGCGGGCATTGCAGCAGAAAAACGCGCTTCTGCGTCATTCCGCAGGCGGCACGGAGCGCCCATGGGCAGAAAAATGCGCCCTGCTGGAAGTGCTGAACGTGGAGCTTGCCGCACAGGGCGAGGCCATCCAGAAGCGGCGGCGGGAGTATTTGGCCCTGCTCACACCGCTGGCCTGCGCCAACTATGCCGAGCTTTCCCACGGGGCAGAGCGCATGGCGGTGCGGTATGCCGCCCAGTTTGAGCCGGGCGGGCTTTCCGCACTTTTGAAGCAGCGCCAGAACGAAGAGCTGCGCGCCGGGCAGAGCCTGTGCGGCATCCACCGCGAGGACGTTGAGCTGCTGCTGGACGACCAGCCCGCAAAGGTGTTTGCGAGTCAGGGACAGCAGCGCAGCGTGGTGCTGAGCCTGAAAATGGCCGAAGCGGCTGGCGCTGCCCGGATCACCGGAGAACACCCGGTGCTCCTGCTGGACGATGTGCTCAGCGAGCTGGACGAGGGCCGCAAGCAGTATCTGCTCACCCGCATGAAGGAAAAGCAGACCTTCGTGACCAGCTGCGATGATACCGCGTTCCTGAAAACGGACGGCGAAGTGTATCGCATGAACGGCGGTGTGCTGAGCAAAGCATGAAGAAATGATGCAAAAGTACATGCAGCTGCCGGTGAATAAACAGCGTTTTATGCATGAACTGCCAGAATGAGGAAAATACTGTATGTATATTCATCTGGGCCGTGACTACGTGCTGAATGACCGGGACATCATCGGCATCTTCAATCTGGAAACCACCACCATCACCCCCCGGGGCCGGGAGTTTCTGAACTACGCCCAGAAGAACGGCGCGGTGGTGAGCCTTTCGGACGAGCTGCCCCAAAGCTATGTTCTGGCAGACGGGGCCGTGGTGGACACGGTGTATCTTTCGGAGCTGTCGCCTGCTGCCATGCGGCGCAGAGCCGAAAAAATGATCGAGTAAACCAGCCAACAGGCGGAGAATATGCTCTGCTTTTACGATAGATCGAACAAAAATGCAAACATTGAACAAAAGGGAGAAAGGAAATGGCAGAAGAAATCATTACCAGCACAAATGCCGAAACCGCTACCGACCATGAGTATAATGCCAGCGAGATCCAGGTCCTGAAGGGTCTGGAGGCGGTGCGCAAGCGCCCGGGCATGTATATCGGTTCCACCGGCGAGCGCGGCCTGCATCATCTGGTCTACGAGATCGTGGACAACGCCATCGATGAAGCACTGGCCGGCTACTGCGACCACATCGAGGTCAAGATCCTGAAAGACAACATCATTCAGGTCACGGATAACGGCCGCGGCATCCCTGTGGACATTCAGGCGGATACCGGCCTGCCCGCCGTCACCGTCGTTTACACCATCCTGCACGCCGGCGGCAAGTTCGGCGGCGAAAACTCCGGCTACAAGGTGGCCGGCGGCCTGCACGGCGTGGGCGCTTCGGTGGTCAACGCCTGCTCCGAGTGGCTCACCGTCAACGTGCGCCGCGACGGCCACGAGTACGAGCAGACCTTCCGCCGCGGCGACCCGGACGGCCCGCTCAAGTGCATCGGCACCGTAGCCGATGGCGTTACCGGCACCCGGGTCACCTTCAAGCCGGACCCGGAGATGTTCCGGGATACCACCGTGTACGACTTCGACACGCTGGAAAAGCGCCTGCGGGAAGAAAGCTTCCTGAACGCCGGTGTCAAGATCACTCTGACCGACGAGCGCGAGATGTACACTCCCGTACTGGAGGACGGCAAGGAGGGTGAACCCTGCTACCGCACCGAGGTCATGTGCTACGAGGGCGGCATCAAGAGCTTCGTCACCTATCTGGGTGAAAAGCGCAAGCTGGACGTGCTGCACCCCAATGTGATCTACCTCAAGGGCCAGACCGACCGGGGCATGGCAGAGATCGCACTGCAGTACAATTCCAGCTACAATGAGCTGCTGCTGAGCTTTGCCAACAATGTCAACACCCCGGACGGCGGCACCCATGAGGAGGGCTTCAAGAACAGCCTGACCCGCGTGTTCAACGATTATGGCCGCAGCCACGGCCTGCTGAAGGACAAGGACGAGAACCTGTCCGGCGCAGACGTGCGCGAGGGCCTGATCTGCGTGATCTCGGTCAAGCTGCAGGAGGCAGAGTTTGAGGGCCAGACCAAGGCAAAGCTGGGCAATACCGAGATCCGCACTCTTGTTTCCAACATGGTCTACTCCAAGCTGATGGAATTCTTTGAGGAGAACCCCGGCGTGGCAAAGGCCATCTTTGAAAAGGCCACCCAGGCCGCCCGCGCCCGCGCCGCTGCCAAAAAGGCCCGCGAACTGGTGCGCCGCAAGAGCGCATTGGAGACCAGCCGGATGCCCGGCAAGCTGGCAGACTGCCGCGAAAAAGACCCCAGCCGCACCGAAATCTTCATCGTCGAGGGCGATTCTGCAGGCGGTTCCGCCAAGATGGGCCGCGACTCTGCCATTCAGGCCATCCTGCCGCTGTGGGGCAAGATGCTGAACGTGGAAAAGGCCCGCGCCGATAAAATTTACGGCAACGACAAGCTGATGCCCGTTGTGCTGGCACTGGGCTGCGGCATTGGTGACGAGTTCGATATCTCCAAGCTGCGCTACGATAAAGTGTTCATCATGGCCGATGCCGATGTGGATGGCTCCCACATCTGCACCCTGATGCTCACCTTCTTCTTCCGCTATATGCGCCCGCTCATTGAGCAGGGCCATGTGTATGTGGCCCAGCCGCCTCTGTTCAAGGTGCAGAAGGGCAACACCATCAAGTACGCCTACAACGATGCCGAAATGGCTGTGCTTTCGCAGGAAATGCCCGGCGCAAAGGTGAACCGCTATAAGGGCCTTGGTGAGATGAACCCCGAACAGCTGTGGGAGACCACTATGAACCCCGATAACCGCGTGATCGTGCAGATCACCATTGACGATGCAGAAAAGGCCGACGAAGCCTTTACCATCCTGATGGGCGATCAGGTGGAGCCGCGCCGCCGCTTTATCGAGACCAACGCCCAGTACGCAAAGCTGGACGTGTAAGAAAACCCTCTCAGGCGCTGACGCGCCAGCTCCCCCGAGGGGGGAGCTTTAGGCAAAAAGATAAACTTTTCCTTCTCACGCAAAAAAAGCTCCCCCTTTTCGGGGGAGCTGGCAATGCCGTAAGGCATTGACTGAGAGGGTATGATCCTACGGAGGAAACAATGGAAGAAGATTATGTGATGATACCGGGCAGCGGAACCAAAAAGATCATCCGCGATGTGAAAAAGGAGATCGAGACCGCATTTCTGGACTACTCCATGTCGGTCATCGTGTCCCGCGCCCTGCCCGATGTGCGCGACGGTTTGAAACCCGTCCACCGCCGCATTCTGTACACCATGCACGAGCGCGGCAACGACCCCAGCCATCCCTACCGCAAATCCGCCGACACCGTTGGTGCGGTGCTGGGCTCCTACCATCCCCACGGCGACGCATCGGTCTACGATGCCATGGTCCGTCTGGCACAGGATTTCTCTCTGCGCTATCCGCTGGTGGATGGTCAGGGTAACTTTGGTTCTGTGGACGGCGACCCCCCGGCTGCTTACCGTTACACCGAGGCCCGCATGAGCCGCA
>ENA-OOZY01000965-OOZY01000965.1-human-gut-metagenome-genome-assembly--contig:-NODE-965-length-18987-cov-2.991073_pt1 | contig 18987 bp, 8 predicted proteins | sample MGYA00241047_ERZ501410 | MGnify/ENA primary metagenome ERZ501410 (study PRJEB25962, sample SAMEA2042621) | human gut metagenome | biome: human gut; feature: human-associated habitat; material: faeces... | reverse complement strand
AAGCTCGTCGAAATAAAGGCGGTCGCACATATCATAGTCGGTAGATACCGTCTCGGGATTGTAGTTGATCATCACGGAACGATAGCCCTCCTTACGGATCGTATTCAAGGCCTGCACGCCACACCAGTCGAACTCCACCGAGCTACCGATGCGGTAAGCGCCGGAACCCAGCACGACGATGGAGCGATGGTCGCCCAGATACTGCACATCGTTTTCCGTACCACTATAGGTCAGATACAGATAGTTCGTCTGCGCCGGATATTCGGCGGCCAACGTATCGATCTGCTTCACGACCGGGACGATACCGTGCTCCTTACGGAACTGGCGTACCTGCATCATGCCTTTTTCTATATCCCCTTCAAGGCCGAGGGCACGGGCGATCTGGAAATCGGAGAAGCCCTGCACTTTCGCCTTGCGAACGAGTTCCGGGTTCAAACGCCAACGCTTGATACCTTTCATATCGAAGGCGCGCAGCTCCTTATCGGTCTGCATGATTCCGTAAAGTTTTTGCAGGAACCACTTGTCGATCTTCGTCAATTCATGTATCTGGTCGACGGTATATCCGGCACGGAATGCTTTCGAGATAACAAAGATGCGGGTATCGGTCGGTTCATGGAGCGCCTTGTCGATGTCGGCGATCACCAGCTCCTTGTTTTCCACGAAGCCGTGCATGCCCTGTCCGATCATACGCAGACCCTTCTGAATCGCCTCTTCGAAGGTACGACCAATCGCCATCACCTCGCCCACCGATTTCATGCTCGACCCCAATTCGCGTGCCACACCGTGGAACTTGCCCAAATCCCAACGCGGGATCTTGCAGACCACATAATCGAGAGCCGGTTCGAAGAAAGCGCTTGTCGTCTTCGTCACCGAGTTTTTCAGGTCGAACAGGCCGTAACCCAGTCCCAACTTGGCAGCGACGAACGCCAATGGATAGCCGGTTGCCTTGGAGGCCAGCGCAGATGAACGAGAGAGACGGGCGTTCACTTCGATCACACGATAATCTTCGCTCTCAGGATCGAAAGCATATTGCACGTTGCATTCCCCCACGATACCGATATGACGGATGATCCGGATAGCCAGTTCGCGAAGTTTATGATACTCGCTGTTGGTCAGTGTTTGTGACGGAGCAATGACAATACTTTCGCCGGTATGGATGCCCAACGGATCGAAGTTCTCCATATTACAGACCGTGATGCAGTTGTCGAAACGATCCCGCACCACTTCATATTCCACTTCTTTCCACCCCTTCAAGCTCTTTTCCACCAACACCTGGGGAGAGAAAGAGAAGGCTTTTTCAACCAACACGTCCAGTTCTTCCTCATTGTCGCAGAAGCCGGAACCGAGACCGCCCAATGCATAAGCAGCGCGGACAATCACCGGATAGCCCAACCCGGCAGCAGCCCGGCGGGCATCTTCGGCATTCTCCACCGCTTCACTCTTGATCGTCTTCACACCGATCTCATCGAGTTTACGGACAAAGAGTTCACGGTCTTCCGTATCCATGATCGCTTGTACCGGAGTACCGAGCACACGGACGTTATATTTTTCCAGCACTCCACTCTGGTAAAGCGCCACACCGCAGTTCAATGCCGTCTGGCCGCCAAAAGCGAGCAGGATACCATCCGGACGTTCCTTAGCAATCACCTTTTCGACGAAAAAGGGAGTGACAGGCAGGAAATAAACAGTATCTGCCACTCCTTCCGAAGTCTGTACCGTGGCGATGTTCGGATTGATAAGCACTGTCTGGATTCCCTCCTCCTTAATAGCTTTTAAAGCCTGGCTGCCTGAATAGTCGAATTCTCCCGCTTCGCCGATCTTTAGGGCGCCGGAACCGAGTACCAGGACTTTCTTTATATCTTCTTTCATTTTCGGACTCTTTTATTCGTTAACATTTTTAGATCTGTCGTCCCAATTCCTAAAGCAAATCGACAAACTTATCGAAGATAAACTCCGTATCGGTCGGTCCGCTACATGCTTCGGGATGGAACTGGGAAGAGAAGAAAGGCTTCGTCTTATGCCGGATTCCTTCATTTGTCCCGTCGTTCATATTGATAAAGAGCGGTTCCCAGTCAGCACCCAACGTGTCATTGTCCACTGCGTAGCCGTGATTCTGGGAAGTGATGAAACACTTCTCCGTCCCCACCATACGCACCGGCTGGTTATGGCTGCGGTGGCCGTACTTCAGTTTATAGATCGAAGCACCACCAGCTTTGGCAAGCAACTGGTTTCCCATACAGATGCCACAGATCGGTTTGTCACCACCGAGTGCCTTACGGATATTTTGGACAGCCGCATCACAAGTGTCCGGATCGCCGGGACCGTTCGATAGGAAAAGCCCGTCATACTCCAGTTGGTTGAAATCATAGTTCCAGGGGACACGTATCACCGCCACATTCCGCTTTAGGAGGCTGCGGATGATATTAGCCTTCACACCACAATCGAGAAGCACTACACGCTTTAAGAGTTGAAAGTTGAAAGTTGAAATTTGAAATTTGTCGGTATCTACGGGAAACGACATTTCCGTTCCGTCAGGCAGGTAGACAATGATCTCTTTACAGGAAACGCGGTCCACATAGTTGATGCTCCCGTAGTCCGGCATTTCCCCTTCACTTTCACCTTTTACCTTTCCACTTTCACCTTCGTTATCGGCACCGCCGATAACGATACGTCCCATCATTACGCCATGCTCCCGGATCTTCTTCGTCAGTGCACGGGTGTCGATACCGGTGATTCCGGGGATCATCTCACGCTTCAGCCAGTCGCTAAGGCTCTCCACAGCATTCCAGTGGCTATACTCTTCGCTATAGTCACTCACGATAATCGCCTCTGCATGGATTTTCTCACTCTCCATAAAGGTAGGCAAGCCGTTCTCTTCGATCGAGAAAGGAGGCACCCCGTAGTTTCCGACCAACGGATAGGTCAGAACCATTAGCTGCCCGGCATACGAAGGGTCGGTAAGGCTTTCGGGATAACCGGTCATAGCGGTATTGAACACCACCTCGCCAGCCACCGCCTTGTCAAAACCAAAAGAGAAGCCATGAAACATGCTTCCGTCGTCTAAGACCAATGTTGCTGTTTTTCTTGTCATTCTTATCTATTTTTCAATTTTCAATTTTTCATATTCCATTTCCACATAGTGAATAAGCGCCTCGTTCACCATTCGCGCACCGCCCGGTGTCGGGTAATCACCGGAGAAGTACCAGTCGCCCGGATGATCGGGACAGGCGGCATGCAACCCCTCAAGTGTCTGATAGACGATCTCCACCTTTGCACGTGTTCCAACGGGAGTAAGCAGTTCCACCATCTTAGCCGAGATTTCCTCATCGGTAAAAGGTGCATAAATCTCCTTTACATAATTCACGGTCGTATCGCACGGCACGGTCTGTTGCCTCCTGGCTTTCTTGTAGGCATCGAGCAGGACGGATTCCATCCCCCTGTCTACCAGGAGCGCCACGGCGGCCTTGAACGCGATAAACTCGCTCATGCGGGACATATCGATACCATAATAATCCGGATAACGTACCTGCGGAGAAGAGCTGACCACCACAATCTTCTTCGGGTTCAGGCGGTCCAGGATGCCGATGATACTCTGCCGGAGTGTCGTACCACGCACGATACTGTCGTCGATCACGACCAGATTGTCCTCAAAAGGCACGATACTTCCATACGTGATGTCGTACACATGGGCAGCCAAGTCGTTACGGCTGTTGCCCTCAGCAATAAAGGTACGCAGTTTGATATCCTTGATCGCTACTTTTTCACACCTGACACGCATGGACAGGATTTGTTCCAGTTCTTCCTCCTGAAGCAGGTGACTGCGATCGGCGATCCATTCCTTTTTCTTCTTGTTCAGATATTCGTTCATGCCCTCCTGCAACCCAAAATAGGCGACCTCCGCCGTATTCGGGATAAAGGAGAAGACCGTATGATTCAGGTCATTGTCTACAGCCTTCAGGACAGCAGGTACCAGATTTTCACCCAACCGTTTCCGTTCGCGGTAAATATCCCGGTCGCTTCCGCGTGAGAAATAAATGCGTTCGAACGAGCAAGCCTTATTTTCCTTCGGCTCCATGATCTGCGACGTATGCCAGTCACCTTGCTTGTTGATGATCAGCGCCTCTCCTCTTTTCAGTTCATGTATATCACCGACAGGCACGTTCATGGCCGTCTGAATCACCGGGCGTTCGCTTGCCAGGATCACGATCTCGTCGTCGGCATAATAGAATGCCGGACGGATGCCCCAGGGATCACGCACGCTGAAAGACTCACCGCTCCCCGTCAGCCCACAGATCACAAAACCACCGTCCCACAACGGGACACAGCGTTTCAAGACATTCGACAGGTCGACATTCGCCTCGATCGCATGGGTGATCTCCATTCCCTTCAGCCCTTCGGCTTCATATTTACGGTACAGGCGTTCGACCTCACGGTCCAGACGGTGCCCTACCTGTTCCAGCATGATGAAGGTGTCGGCATAGGCACGCGGATGCTGGCCGATAGCTGTTATCTCTTCAAAAATATCCTGTACGTTAGTAAGATTGAAATTACCGCAAAGAGCGAGGTTCTTGGCTCTCCAGTTGTTACGGCGTAAAAAAGGATGGACATAGGAAATACCGGACTTACCGGTCGTACTGTAACGCAGGTGCCCCATATAAAGCTCTCCTGCAAAAGGAAGGTTTGTTTTAGCAAAAAGCGGATCGTTCAGTTTTCCGGGCGGCAAATCTTTATAATGCTCATGAACGGCCGCGAATATCTCGGTAATAGCTCCTGTGCCTAACGCTCTTTCCCGAAACATATATTCTTCACCGGGGCTGGCTTCCAACTTGACGCATGCTAAACCGGCTCCTTCCTGACCGCGGTTATGCTGCTTTTCCATCAACAAATAGAGCTTATTGAGCCCATACATCCAGGTTCCATACTTCTGATGATAATATTCCAAAGGCTTTAGTAACCGGACCATGGCGACTCCACACTCGTGTTTAAGTACTTCCATTTGGTTCTATCTTGTTTATTTCGATTGCAAAGATACTTACATTATATTACATAATGTTCATACAAACGAAATTTATTTGACATATTAATAGAAATAATTATTTTATCTACCATTTAGTTAAATTATTTTATAAAATAATATTCTTTCGACAAATCTATCAAATAAAAAGGAAAAGCCCTTTCGCCATATACGGATCGTAAGAGAGCAAAGGGCTTTTCCTTTATAATCATTATCGGAGTGGTTTTGTTCCGGAGAATCCGACCTTTATTTCAAGCAGGACAACCATAACCCTTTTCGACCTTCACCAACACGACTTCCGGTAAAAGCACTCTTATCTCCTCTTCTTTTATCTTCAGGGCAAAAGAATCTTTTTTTCAACCCTCTTTCCCATATTGTCATTTTGATAAGTCAATAAGGGTATTTGCTTTCAAATAGAATGTTAAAAAATATTACCCTTGCGGGTAATTTCCAAAAGATGCCCTATTAATTCAAAATAGATGGGATAGAGCTATCATTTTGATAATAATCTTTTGCCGGAAACAGGAGAAACTAAGAAATCTCACATTTTCATGTCCCCTGTGACAAAAAATCTTTATATTTGTCTAACGTTAAAATTCAAATTATGAGAATTTACAACTTTATTATCGCCCTCATTATCTGTTTTTGTGTTTCCCTTCAGGCACAAAACAATGCGGACAATTTTAAGCAACAGGCACAAAGTAGCTTTGAGAACAAAGACTATACGAAAGCCCGCTATCTTTATATCCAGGCATATAAGGATTACGCAAATGAAGGAAAAATAACGCAAGCAATCGAATGCGGTACACAGGCGGCCTCCCTCTATTACCGCGAGAACTACTATCAGGAAGCGTTCGACCTCTGCCGGCAAATGAGCCAGATAGTGGCGAATCAGGAACAAACAGAGCAAAAGAAACTGTACGGCCTGCGTTTTATGATAACAAAAGAGCGCCTGCAAATGTATATCAAGCTGAGGAACGCCGCACAGGCACAGCTCCAGCTTAACACACTGGACAACCTGGCCGAAGAATCAGGCAATCCCGAACTTACCGAAGAACTGTTGTACACACAAACCGATTATTTCTATATCTTCGGACAGAAAAAAGAAGGAGACGCAGCATTCAACAAGCTCATCAGCCAATACCGGGAAAAAAAGGAATACGGCAAAGTCAGCGAATGCTATCAAAACCTGATCGCGATTGCTCGCAAAGCCAATAATACCTCGTTGATGGAGCAAACCTACGAGAAATATATGGTATGGACCGATTCCGTAAAGATGCTTACCGCAGAAGACAAATTGGATGCCTTGCAACAAAAATACGATAGCAGCCTGCAAACGATACAGGAAAAAGAAGACCGGCTATCAGCCAAGCAGTATATCATCGCCGGGCTCTGCACGTTGGCCGCCATCTTAATTGCCGCATTGGCGTTCCTGGCATTCCTGGTCATGCGTTTCATCCTCCTGAACCGGAAGCTGAAGAAGATCATCCAGACCATCACCGAGCACAGCGAACAACAGACCGGGTTCATCCAAAGCATATCGGCGCAGATGGAACCGACACTGGACGAAATGAGCAAATCGGTAGCCGGATTGCAAACCATGGCCCCCGGACAGGCGAAAGCCATACAAGCCCGTGTCGATGCCCTGAAACAGTTCGGAGACCATATACAAGAACTTTCTTTGTTGGAAAACTCCTTGCTGGAAACCTACGAAGCACAATCTTTTAATGTCAGCTCTTTCTGCGAGAAAGTGATGGAACAGGTAAAAGAGGATGTCCGTCCGGGCGTTGAAGTCACTACTGATATCCCGAAGATCGAAATCAAGACAAATGCCGAACAGCTGCAACGCATCTTGCTGCACCTGCTGAAAAATGCGGCGATCTACACGACATCAGGCAAAATCAAGTTGGAATTCAAAAAGAAAGGGGCCCATCTCTGTCAGTTTATCGTAACCGACAACGGTCCGGGTATCCCCGCCGAAAAGCAGGTGGCGATCTTCAAACCTTTTACCGAAATCAAGGACCTGGCCGATGGAGACGGACTGGGATTACCCATCTGCTCCCTGATTGCTTCGAAGATGAACGGCACACTGTCCATAGACCCCGAATACAAAAAAGGCAGCCGCTTTATTCTGGTATTGCAGGTGTAACCTGACACATACATTGCCTGCCGCAGACGAGTACGCATCCCTGTATCGTCTGCGGCAGGTCGCATCCGGTAAATTTCATTCCATCCTCTCCTTTATTATCCTCCAAGAATACGTATCGAAAGAATACGATATACTTTCTATTTAAAAAATTAAACAATAGTTTCATTGCAAATTATCACACAAATCAGAAAAATACTTTCAAATAGAAACAAACCAATCTATAGAATAAAAAAGCCTCTCCTTATCCGCGCTCAATATTATTACATTTTGAAACAAATAACATATATTTGTCAAGCAATTTGATAAACAAATCAAATATTTTACAAACATAAGATCAACTAATAATGGATATAAGGAGCAATTTGAACAATAAACAAGGATTATACGATCCTACCAACGAGCATGACGCTTGCGGCGTAGGGCTGGTCGTAAACGTCCATGGTGGCAAATCGCACGGCATAGTGGAATCAGCCCTTAAAATATTGGAAAACATGCGGCACCGAGGTGCGGAAGGAGCGGATAACAAGACCGGCGACGGTGCAGGCATCCTGTTGCAAATTCCACACGAGTTTATCTTACTGCAAGGCATCCCCGTACCGGAAAAGGGCAAGTATGGAACCGGACTGGTCTTCTTTCCGAAAGACGAGGAACAACGTTCGGCCATCCTCAGTTTTATGATCGAAGAGATCGAAAAGGAAGGACTGACCTTGATGCATCTGCGCAAAGTACCTGTCAACACGGATATCTTAGGAAACGACGCACGAGACACGGAGCCGGATATTAAACAGGTGTTTATCACCGGATGCGACGACCAGCAGATGTTGGAGCTGAAACTCTACATCATTCGTAAACGGATCGAGAAGCGGGTGGCGGCATCCGACATACCGGATAGGAAAGATTTCTACGTGGTGTCGCTTTCCACCAAGAGTATCATATATAAAGGTATGCTGGAATCAATGCAGCTTCGCCATTATTTCCCCGATCTGGCCAACCACTATCTGACAAGCGGACTGGCACTCGTCCACTCCCGTTTCAGTACAAACACATTCCCGACCTGGAGTCTGGCACAACCGTTCCGTCTCCTGGCACACAACGGGGAAATCAATACGATACGGGGCAACCGTGGCTGGATGGAAGCACGTGAAAGCGTCCTGTCCTCTCCCCGTATCCCAAACATAGACGAGATACGCCCGATCATCCAGCCAGGTATGAGCGACAGTGCTTCGCTGGACAACGTGCTGGAATTTTTCGTGGCGTCCGGCATGAGCCTGCCACATGCCATGGCGATGCTGGTCCCGGAAAGTTTCAATGAGAAAAACCCGATATCGGAAGACCTGAAAGCGTTCTACGAATACCATTCTATCCTGATGGAACCGTGGGATGGCCCGGCCGCCCTGCTCTTCAGCGACGGACGGTATGCCGGAGGAATGCTCGACCGCAACGGCTTGCGCCCGGCACGCTACTTGATCACGAAAAACGGCATGATGGTCGTGGCGTCCGAAGTGGGCGTAATGGACTTCGAACCTGATGAAATAGAGGAAAAGGGGCGTCTGCAACCGGGCAAAATCCTGCTGGTCGATACGGAAGAAGGCAGGATCTATTACGACGGCGAACTGAAAAAGCAACTTGCCGACGCACAGCCCTACCATGTATGGCTGGCAAACAACCGGGTAGAACTGGACGAACTGAAGTCGGGACGCCGTGTACCGCACACCGTTGCCGGATATGACAGGATGCTACGCACCTTCGGGTATAGCCGCGAAGATATCGAATGCATCATCAGCCCGATGTGCACAGGTAGTGCAGAGCCGGTCGGTTCGATGGGAAACGACACGCCGCTGGCCATCCTTTCCGAGCGCCCTCAACTGTTGTTCAACTATTTCCGCCAACAGTTCGCCCAAGTGACGAACCCGCCGATCGATCCGCTTCGTGAAGAATTGGTTATGAGCCTGACAGAATATATCGGCGCCGTAGGGAGCAACATCCTCATCCCGAATGAAACACATTGCAAGATGGTGCGCCTCGCCCATCCGATACTGACCAACACACAATTGGACATTCTTTGCAATATCCGCTACAAAGGTTTCAAATCCGTCAAGCTGCCGATGCTTTTCGAAGTGTCGCGAGGCAGCGAAGGACTGAAAGCCGCCCTCGACCGGCTTTGCAAGCAGGCGGAACAGTCTGTCGCAGACGGTGTGAACTACATCATCCTGAGCGATAAGGACGTGGATGAAACCCATGCCCCTATCCCTTCGCTCCTTGCCGTCAGCGCCGTACACCATCACCTGATCTCCGTACAGAAACGTGTGCAGACTGCTTTGGTGGTGGAGACGGGGGAAATGCGCGAAGTGATGCATGCCGCCCTGCTCTTAGGCTATGGGGCAAGTGCCATCAATCCATATATGTCGTTCGCCATCCTTCAGAATATGGTGGACAAACAGGAGATACAACTCAACTACGAGATGGCGCGCAAGAACTATATCAAAGCGCTTTGCAAAGGCCTGTTCAAGGTCATGAGCAAGATGGGGATCAGTACGATCCGCAGCTATCGCGGCGCCAAACTGTTTGAGGCAGTCGGACTCTCGACCGCACTCATCGATACCTATTTCGGCGGGACAGCCAGCAATGTAGGCGGTATCCGCCTACAAGAAATAGCAGCCGACGCCATCGCCCTGCATCATCAGGCCTTCGGTGGAACGGTGGACAACCTGACTCTTGAACATAAAGGACTATACAACTTCCGAAAAGACGGTGAGAAACACGCATGGAACCCGGAGACGATCTCGGCCCTTCAACTAGCGACCCGATTAGGTAGCTACAAGAAATTCAAGGAATATACGCATCTCGTAGACGAAAAAGACGCACCGGTTTTCCTCCGCGACTTCCTTACCTTCCGGACGGGAAACCCCATTCCGGTCGAAGAGGTGGAACCGGCAAGCGAGATCATGAAGCGTTTCGTCACGGGCGCCATGAGCTTCGGTTCGATCAGCAAGGAGGCACACGAGACGATGGCAATGGCGATGAACAAGATACACGGACGCAGCAACACCGGGGAAGGGGGTGAAGACTCCACCCGTTTCATCCCCCGCAAAGACGGCCTCTCCCTCCGTTCCGCCATCAAGCAGGTGGCGTCCGGACGCTTTGGCGTGACAGCCGAATATTTAGTGAATGCGGACGAGATACAGATCAAGGTTGCCCAGGGCGCGAAGCCAGGCGAAGGCGGACAGTTGCCGGGATTCAAGGTTAACGACGTGATTGCCAAAACACGCCACTCCATTCCGGGTATCTCACTGATCTCTCCTCCCCCTCACCATGATATTTACTCAATCGAAGACTTGGCACAACTGATCTTCGACTTGAAAAACGTCAACCCAAGTGCCGAGATAAGCGTGAAGCTGGTATCAGAAAGCGGCGTCGGGACAATTGCAGCGGGCGTGGCAAAAGCGAAGGCCGACCGCATCGTCATATCAGGTGCCGAAGGGGGAACAGGTGCTTCGCCAATAAGCTCCATCCGATATGCCGGATTGCCCCCCGAACTGGGATTGTCGGAGACACAACAAACCTTAGTCATGAACAACCTTCGCGGGCAGGTCCGATTGCAAACAGACGGACAGTTGAAGACCGGGCGCGACATCGTCCTGATGGCTCTGCTGGGAGCCGAAGAGTTCGGCTTCGCTACTTCCGCCCTGATCGTGCTGGGCTGCGTGATGATGCGCAAATGCCACATGAACACCTGCCCGGTAGGTGTCGCCACTCAGGACGAGGAACTGCGCAAACGTTTCCATGGACGCCACGAATATTTAGTGAACTTCTTCACCTTCCTCGCTGAAGAGGTTCGGGAATATTTGGCAGAGATGGGCTTCAGGCGGTTAGACGATATTATCGGACGCACGGACCTGATCGATCGGCTCTCCTCTACTTCGTCAGCATCCGGCAAATACGCATTGCTCGATTTCTCCAAATTGCTGCACATCCCGGCACAAGCGGCGACAAATGCCATCCGGCATACGACGGAACAGGTGCATCTGACCGGACATGTAAAAGATCAGGACATTATCCTGCATGCTATGCCGGCCATCGAGCACCGGCAGGAGATTTCCTTGGATTATGCCATAGCCAACACCGACCGCTCGGTAGGCGCTATGCTCTCTGGCGAGATTGCCAAACGATACGGCGACGCCGGACTGCCGGAACATACACTTAATATCAAATTCAAAGGTTCGGCCGGACAAAGCTTCGGCGCCTTCCTTGCACACGGTGTCAACTTCCGCCTCGAAGGGGAAGCCAACGATTATTTAGGCAAAGGCTTGAGTGGTGGGCGCATCAGCGTGATGCCTCCGGTACGGTCGACCTTCATAGCCGAGAACAACACGATTGCCGGAAACACCCTGATATACGGGGCGACAAGTGGCGAAGTATATATCAACGGACGTGTAGGCGAACGTTTCTGCGTGCGCAACTCCGGTGCTATCGCTGTCGTGGAAGGGGTCGGCGACCACTGCTGCGAATATATGACCGGAGGACGCGTGGTGGTTCTCGGACGTACAGGGCGCAACTTCGCCGCTGGCATGAGCGGTGGTGTCGCTTATGTGTGGAACAAGGAAGGGGACTTCGACTACTACTGCAATATGGAGATGGTCGAACTCTCGCTGATCGAAGACAGTACGACACGTAAAGAACTGCACGAGCTGATCCGCAAGCATTACCATTTCACCGGTAGCCACCTCGCAAGCAAGATGCTCGACAACTGGGACAAGTATGTAGATGAGTTCATCCAGATCGTCCCGATCGAATACAAAAAGGTCTTGCAGGAAGAGCAGATGAAGAAGTTGCAGCAAAAGATCGCTGAGATGCAGCGCGACTACTAAAACGGCAGAGAGACGTACCCATCCGGGCCAAATTATGAAGAAAGAAAAAGTATCAGTATAAACAATCAACTACCAACATGGGAAATCCAAAAGCATTCCTCACCATACACCGGCAAGAGGCCGGATATCGTCCCGTCCATGAACGCATCGACGATTTTAGCGAAGTAGAACAAACGCTCAACAGCAGTGACCGCCGCAGACAAGCCTCTCGCTGCATGGACTGCGGCGTGCCCTTCTGCCACTGGGCCTGCCCGTTAGGCAATAAACAACCCGAATGGCAAGACCTGCTCTATAAAGGCAAATGGCGCGAGGCCTTCCATGTGCTGGAACAGACCTGCGACTTCCCGGAGTTTACCGGACGCATCTGCCCCGCCCTTTGCGAGAAAAGCTGTGTGCTGAAACTGAGCTGCGACGAGCCTGTCACGATACGTGAGAACGAAGCCTCCATCGTAGAGGCCGCTTTCCGAGAAGGATATATCCAACCGATCCGTCCTGTCCGTAACGGCAAACGGGTGGCGGTGATCGGCAGTGGCCCGGCCGGACTGACAACCGCCAACCAACTGAACCGCCGGGGATATGAAGTGACCGTATTCGAAAAGGACGAACTCCCGGGTGGCCTGCTCCGCTTCGGTATTCCGAACTTCAAATTAGGGAAGAACATCATCGACCGCCGTATCCGGTTGATGGAACAGGAAGGGATCGTCTTCAAAGTTAACACGATGGTCGGCAGCGAAGTATCTGCCAAAGAGATCGCCTTGACGTTCGATGCCGTTTGTGTCGCCATCGGCTCCGAAATACCACGTGACCTCCCTATCGAAGGGCGTAATCTGAAAGGTGTCCATTTCGCCCTCGAACTGTTGTCACAACAGAATCGTATCCTCGAAGGCATCGTTATCCCGTCTAAAGACATCATCAACTGCAAAGGCAAGAAAGTCCTTGTCATCGGTGGCGGCGATACGGGAAGCGATTGTGTCGGGACAGCCAACCGCCACAAAGCCGCGAGCGTGACGCAAATCGAGATCATGCCACAGCCACCTGTCGGACATAACCCGGAAACTCCTTGGCCCTTATATCCGCAAGTACTGAAAACAAGCAGCAGTCATGAAGAAGGATGCATCCGTCGCTGGAACCTCGCTTCCGTCCGCTTCATCGGAGATAAGAACACCCTGAAAGGTGTCGAAGTCGAAGAGGTAAAATGGCAACCGACCGAAAAGGAAGGCCGACCGGAAATGCGCAAGACTGGCCGCACGGAAGTGATCGAAGCCGACCTCGTCTTTCTTGCGATGGGTTTCATACATCCCGAACAGGAAGGCCTCGTCAAAGAACTTTCCCTTGCCGTCGACGCACGCGGTAACATCGCCGTCGATCCGGTCACCAACCAGATAGCCGACACCAACCTCTTCGCCTCCGGCGATGCCGTCAGCGGGGCCAGCCTCGTTGTCCGTGCCATGGCCTCCGGCCGCAAGGTCGCCGCTGCCATCGACCAGTATCTCAGAAACAAATAATTTTCAACTTTTAAAATTTAATTAACATGTGTGGCATTACAGCAATCTTCAACATCCATAGCAACGCCGCCGACCTCCGTCAGCAAGCCCTGAAAATGAGTAAACGCATCCGTCACCGCGGTCCGGACTGGAGCGGTATCTATCAAGGCAAGACCGCCATCCTCGCCCATGAACGCCTCTCCATCGTCGATCCTGCATCCGGCGGCCAACCTCTGAGAAGCAAAGACGGCCAACTGATCCTCACCGTCAACGGCGAGATATACAACCACCGCGAACTCCGCGAACAGTTGAAAGACGAATACGAATTCCAGACCGGAAGCGACTGCGAGGTCATCCTCGCCCTCTACCGCAAGTACGGTGTGGGATGTGTGGAAAAGCTGAGCGGCATTTTCGGGTTCGCTCTCTACGACGAAACGGACGACAGCTACCTGATTGCCCGCGACCCGATCGGCGTCATCCCCCTCTACATCGGCTACGACGACGAAGGGCATCTCCTTATTTCTTCTGAACTGAAAGGGCTCGAAGGCTTCGCCACCACATACGGACAGTTCCCTCCGGGACACTATTTCTATAGCCGTGATAAGGATTTCACCCGCTGGTATATCCGCGACTGGATGCAATATGATAACGTGAAAGATAATCCTGCCAGCGTAGAGGAACTGCACGATGCCCTCGAAGCGGCCGTACGCCGCCAACTGATGAGCGACGTGCCTTATGGCGTACTCCTTTCCGGCGGCCTGGACTCGTCCATCACCTCCGCCATAGCCAAAAAATACGCAGCCAAACGTATCGAGACTGAAGGAAAGGCAGAAGCATGGTGGCCCCGGCTACACTCCTTCGCTGTCGGTCTCAAAGGAGCGCCAGATTTAGTGGCAGCCAAGAAAGTGGCTGATTATATCGGTACTGTCCACCACGAGATCAACTACACGATCGAGGAAGGACTCGATGCCATTCGTGACGTGATCTACTACATCGAGACATACGACGTGACCACTGTCCGCGCCTCCACTCCGATGTACCTGTTGGCTCGCGTAATCAAATCGATGGGGATAAAGATGGTGTTGAGTGGCGAAGGGGCGGATGAAGTGTTCGGGGGTTACCTCTATTTCCACAAAGCCCCGGATGCAAAGGCTTTTCACGAAGAGACCGTCCGTAAACTGAGCAAACTCTATATGTATGACTGTCTCCGGGCTAACAAAAGCTTGTGTGCCTGGGGTGTGGAAGGTCGCGTTCCTTTCCTCGACAAAGAGTTTCTCGATGTTGCCATGCGCCTCAATCCTGAAGCCAAAATGTGTCCCGGTAGCGTGATCGAGAAGAAAATTCTCCGCGAGGCCTTCGCCGACGTGCTCCCCTCGGAAATAGCCTGGCGCCAGAAAGAACAATTCTCCGATGGCGTTGGCTACAGTTGGATCGACACGCTGAAGAAGGTGACCGCCCAAGCCGTCAGCGACACCGAAATGGCCAATGCAGCCCGACGTTTCCCGATCAACACACCGCAAAACAAAGAAGAATACTTCTACCGCACCATCTTCGAGGAACATTTCCCCAGCAAAAGTGCCGCCCGCAGCGTGCCGAGCATCCCCAGCGTCGCCTGCTCTACCGCCGAAGCCCTTGCCTGGGACTCTGCTTTCAAAAACATGAACGACCCCAGCGGACGGGCGGTGAAAGGGGTACATGAGGCGGCATACTGACATACCGATCCCTGTAACAAAATATATCCAAATCGGTATATTCTATCAAAATATAAGTCGAATAAAGATTTCCTCAAAAATAAGATATTGACGTATAAGACACAATAATCCTTCTATATCTCTTGTCCTTTTTGGAATTCCTACTGAAGAGATAGATATAAAAACAGAAGCAAACCGCTAAACTGAAGTTTGCTTCTGTTTTCATATAACTATCGCATCGGGAGGTAACTGACTACCCAGTTTCAATTGCGGAGCAATAGTCTGTACGTTAGCATGGATTGTATTGCCGCCGGAATCTGTAATCGGCTCACCGTTGAGCGTCCAATACCAATTTTTCATTCTACATTGATTATAAATCTAAATCTTCATTTTTTATTTTCTCTGTCTACCAAAAAAATAACGGCCTACCGCCGGACATTGCCGGAGATAGGCCGTAAAGCATAAACTCTTTAAGACTCTATTTTAAATAAGTCAGAGAAAATCTTTCCGTATCGGACTGAATGTGTCAATCAGCACACCCGCTTCCAGACATCTGCAACCATGCAGTACCCCCGGTTTCATATAGATTCCGTCGCCTGGGTGGACGATCTTTGTCTCGCCATCCGTCGTGAACTCAAACACGCCGCTTGCCACATAAGTAGCTTGCGTATGCGGGTGTGTATGAGGAGTACCGACAGCCCCGGTTTCAAACTTTACTTTGACCATCATCAGGTCGTCATTGTAGGCCATGATCTGACGGACAACCCCTGCGCCGGCATTCTCCCACTTCATCTCGCTCTCATACTGAAAATTATTACTTTCCATATCCATCCTATTCTGTTTATATGTAGACAAAAGTAAAAATAAATACAGAAACAAGAATAGGATTATCCGTCAAATTGTCCTACTTTTGAGGAATAATATAAATCTATATTCACATGAAAAGCAAGATTTCTACTGGGGTGCTCTTCGCCATGCTTCTGCTTATGGCTATGCTTCCCCGAACAGGACATTCACAAGAAATCGATCCCAACGCCTATTACGAGATCGTAAGCAGTAACAATCTGGTTCTCGACAATCAAGACAGCGAAGACGACGGGACCCAAATATTCATCAACAACCGTGTGGAGAACCGGATGTCGCAGGTATGGCAACTGACGACTCCCGGCTACGGGGTCTACAAGATCTGCACGCCCCTCTCCGACAAATGCGTGGACAACAACAATACGAAAGAACCGGGCCCGGTTATCCAGTGGGACAACGGAGCGACCAATATGAACCAGTTCTGGAAACTCACGAAGATAGGCGAAAACACCTACACATTCACCAACATAGCAAACGGGCTGAACCTCGGTATAAGCGACGACGGACAGCCGGGTAAAGCAGCTCTCCAGCTTACCGCCGATTCGACCAGTGCCAGACAACACTGGACACTGCGCCGGTCCAACCTTAAAATAGACAAGGAAGCCCTACGTGGCTCCAGCGACAAGGATTGGGAGAACGAAACCATCTTTGCTGTCCACAAGGAACCGGGGCATACGACTTATGTCCCCTTCCCCTCCGTAGAAAGCCTGAAAAGTTCGCCCGACTACCGCAAAGCCTGGCTTCGCCCGAACTCGCCGCGTTACCAGCTGTTGAACGGCAACTGGAAATTCAATTGGGTGAAACAGCCGTCCGAACGTCCGGTCAATTTCTATAAACCGAATTACGATGTTTCCGGCTGGAAAGAAATTCCGGTTCCTTCCAATTGGGAAATGTACGGATACGGCACGCCGATTTATACGAATATCACCTATCCGCATCGCAACAATCCTCCTTTTATACAGGGAAAGAAAGGATATACGATCATGGACGAACCGAACCCTGTCGGTTCTTACCGCCGTGACTTCAATATCCCCGACGACTGGAAAGGGAGTGAAATCTTTATCCATTTCGACGGTGTCTACAGCGCCATGTATCTTTGGGTAAATGGAAAGAAAGTCGGTTACAGCCAAGGAGCAAACAACGATGCCGAGTTCAACATCACCCGATACGTGAAGCCGGGAAAGAACATCTTGGCAGTCGAAGTGTACCGTTGGAGCGACGGTAGCTACTTGGAAGACCAGGATATGTTCCGCTTGAGCGGTATCCATCGCGATGTTTATCTGTTCGCAACTCCCAAACTGCGTTTGCGCGATTACTATCTGACCGCTTCATTTGCTGGGGATGACCTGAGCAAAGCGACATTCAATGTCCGTACCAACGTGACGAACTATGGAAAGGCGGTGGACGAAGCGGTTGTCGACATCACGCTGTTGGACCAGGACGGCAAGCAGGTGGCCTTTATATCCGATGTTGTCGAAGACATCAGGAAGGGACAGGAAGCGGTCAGCACGGCCAGCGTCGAAGTCAAGAACCCACATCTCTGGTCTGCCGAAACTCCCTACCTCTACACGACGATACTGGAACTGAAAGACAAGACGGGCAAAACACTCGAAGCGATGTCTTCACAATTTGGTTTCCGTAAAATCGAGATCAAGAATAAGCGGGTATATATCAACAACGAGCAGGTCTTCTTCAAAGGGGCCAATCGCCACGACATCCATCCGCAACATGGAAAAGCGGTTCCAGTCGAGTCGATGATCGAGGATATATTGCTTTTCAAACGCTATAACCTGAATACGATCCGTACGAGCCATTATCCGAACGACGCCAAGATGTACGCATTGTACGATTACTATGGCCTCTATGTAATGGACGAAGCAGATATAGAGTGTCATGGCAACCATTCGATCAGCAACAAGGAAAGCTGGTTGCCCGCCTACGTAGATCGTATGGTCCGCATGATCGAGCGCGACAAGAACCACCCGTCCGTCATTTTCTGGTCTATGGGTAATGAGTCCGGAGACGGCAAGAACTTCGACACCGTATATGAAGAAGCACGCAAGCTCGATCCGCGTCCGATCCACTACGAAGGTAAGAACCGGATCGCCGATATGGATTCCGAAAACATTTTCAACCTCCTCGCGGCTGGTTGCTCCGACATCCACATACATTTTTTCAATTTCCAGAGTCTGGCTGTTGCGTTCTGCTGTTGTCATGAAATGAACCGGTTTCGCGCAGATAATACCATGTACCATCTTTCCGGATCTGGTGCGGATCCATACCGCATGTGCCGGAAGGCTGGTCAGGTGGAAGCCGCCAAGCATGATAATGCCGAGGCATCCGTTGTCCTGGATATTCTGTACCATGAAACCGCATGCGTCCAGATGGGCATCCAGCTGGATGACCGGACGGGAATCCTGCTTAGTTCCCGGCATCCGCACATACAGGTTATTCATTGCGTCATTTTCTACATCAAATTCTTTGCAGTAATCTGCTATGGTACGGATGACATCCTCCTCAAATCCACTTGGTCCAAATGCATCGGAAAGCTTACCAAACATTTCTATATCCATTGTTTTATCCTCTTTTCTTTGGTTTTCTATCAGATTTATATTCTTAATATACAACAAAGCAATGTGCTGTGACAATATCCATCCAGCGATCTGTCTCCAGCTTATTTGTGAAGGTATCTACCTTCTGCATTCCCGGATAAAACGACATCGTGTACGCTTTTTTCCAGTCTTTATAGGTTACCTCATATGTAAAGTGCTCCGGAAGAGCCACCTGGCACTCTTTTTTCTGTCCGGCAACTGCCTTTTTTACCCCTTCGCGGATTTCGGAAATCACTTTTTCTTTCGCTTTGCACCACGTTGCCGCACCGACACCATGCTTCGTTTCCACTGTCGTAATGCCCGGA
>ENA-OOZY01000962-OOZY01000962.1-human-gut-metagenome-genome-assembly--contig:-NODE-962-length-19022-cov-2.415827_pt1 | contig 19022 bp, 18 predicted proteins | sample MGYA00241047_ERZ501410 | MGnify/ENA primary metagenome ERZ501410 (study PRJEB25962, sample SAMEA2042621) | human gut metagenome | biome: human gut; feature: human-associated habitat; material: faeces... | reverse complement strand
CATTACCTGTTCATCTGCAGTACCGCAAAACTGTCCTCGCAATTTATACTTGCAGTCTTTATTCCATCCCATAAGCTCATATAATGGCCCTGAAAATCCTTTACAGCTTTTTGGGAGCACCGCCCAACGTCCATCTCGTATAGTTCCCCATTTAATAGCATTTATGCTGCTTTTTTCGCATGGACGAACTGCAATGCACTTTTCTACAGAATTGAAAAGTAATTCTACATACTCTACATCTTCAAATTTTTTCAAACAAGCTGTATTAAATACAATTTTTCCTGAAGAAATCGTTACTGCCGGATCGAATCTTGTTGAAAAAAACTGCGCCCTCACAATTTCATAACCGCTTAAATCAAATCCTCGGTTTTCCGTTTTCTCTACACAAATTTCATTATTGTTTTCAGAATAAGCACTTAATGATGCCTTTTTATAATCTGCTGACGAAAATCCATTCCATGCACGATTTACAGGTACAAAGCCTTTTAAGGCTCCCTGATCTACTACCTGTAAAGTTGGCAATGGATACCCTTTTTTCATATATTTGCTTGCATCCAGCATTTTTTGCGCTGCATCATAAATCTCCCGGCTCACAATAGCTTCATGGTGATCGGTCTGTCTATATTGGTTCCGATCATGGTTATTTTTCTTTGATTTATGATCCAGGTAATTAGGTGTAAAAGTTTTTCTTGATAAAACATCCCCACAATGCCTTTCATTGCGTAGAACATTTACAACTGTACTTCCTGTCCACTTTGTATTTCCTAATTTAGTTTTACGTCCTAAATCCATCAAAATTTCAGCAATTTCAGAAGTAGGAAAGCCACTCAGGAACAGATAATAACACAAGCGAACCGTATCTGCTTCCGACTCATTAATAACTAAATTCCCGTCCTCGTCCTTATCATAACCTAAGAGTTTGGGTGTCAGAAATATTCCTCTTGAAAACCGTTGTTCAATAGAAATATTCATAATTTCACTTTTCGTATGTGATTCTTCCTGTGCTGCTGCCGATAACACTGCAAGCATCATTTCGCTCGTATTATCAAGTGTGTAAATATGTTCTGTTTCAAAAAATACGCCTACCTGCGGTTTCATATTTGCTAATTCACGAACTTTAGCAATACAATCCACGATATTTCTGGCAAATCGTGATACACTTTTGGTAACTATTAAATCTATTTTCCCTACTTTGCAATCCTCGATCATACGATTAAATTCATCCCTATGCTGTAAAGATGTGCCGGAAATTCCCTCATCCGCATATATCCCAACCAGTGTCCACCCTGCATGTTCCTTTATCATATCTTCATAATGATTTTTCTGCAGTTCATATGAAGATGTCTGATTGGCATCATCTGTAGACACACGGCAATAAGCACACACCCTTTTGGTGCCTGCATCTTCAAATAATTTTTCTTTCTGTTTCGCAGGAATGAACTCTAATTCGCTGCGATCCACGCCCTTATACCTTGCACGAATCTTTTCTTTCCGTTCTTCCTGGCTTGCAGCATGTTTTTCCTGTTCGTTCATATGCTGTCCCCCACTTCCATATGCCAGTACCAGATTTTACCTTTTTTATATGCTTTTATTTCAGCAATTTTCTTTGCTTCCTGTACCGTTCTTTTTGCAATACCATACTCTTTCATTTTTTCATAAATATAGGTACTTGCTAAATCTTCTACTGATAACAGTTTTTGCAGATATTCTACAGCAATATCTTTCTTTCCTGTGCTTTTCTCAACATTAAGCAACTCTTCCACATTTATCTGGCATTTTCCAATCCATCGAAACCCTTTTTTCTTATCCAGTTCAAACCCTATCGGTTCTCCTTCTGGTGCAAGGCTTGATTTTACCGGAAACATATACCGTTTCCAAGGTTCTTCTTTATCTCTGGATACCATAAGAATGCTTCTCGCTGCTGCCGCAATGTCAATACTGCCTAATCCTCTGTATAATTGGTTTCCACCACCACTTTTGTTCATGTGTCCAACTAATACTATTGCACAATTAGTTTCTGCTGCCACCTTGGATAACTTTGATAAGATTTCTCGCATTTTTACTGCATTTGTCATATTGCCATTGTGACCGATAAATGCCTGTATCGGATCAAGCACAACCATTTTCGCACTGATCTGTATAATAGCATTTCTTATACGTTCATCTTCCAGTGTCAATTCATCATTATCTTCCTTTATGAATGCAACCTTACTACAATCAGCCCCAGCCTGTTCCAGCCTTGGTTTTATCGTATCTCCTTTTCCATCTTCTGAACACTGATATATTACCATCTCTGGCTTTTTTATCTTCTGTCCATCTGGCAAATATCCGCCTTTTGTTAGTATCGCTGCAACATGAATAATCAGTGTTGACTTACCCTCTCCCGGATCTCCCTGCAACATTGTAATCTTCCCACAGGGAATATATGGGTACCATACCCATTCCACCTCCGAGGCTTTCACATTTGAATAAAATTCAACACCCGTATTTATACTTTCCAAATTTGATGCCCCCGGTGTCTTTTGCTCTTTCTTCTACTACATGTGAATAATTACATTAAACTTCTACTTATGTTTCATTATAATATATCTTTTTTGGGAATACAATAAGGAATATCAAATGTGTGTGGAGTTTCGCAATAAATCTTAACTAATAGTCAAAGTCTAGGAGGTGACAGGTTTGGAAGTAGAAATTGATTATCTTGCTATCGGTAAAAGGATCCGCACTGCACGTCTGTCAAAAAAAATGACTCAGGAAACACTTTCAAATATGATTGACGTTGCCCCTACTTATGTCAGCAGTATCGAAAACGGGCATACCAAATTAAGCCTTGCAACATTGCTCGGCATTGCTCAAAGCCTTGATACTACTGTAGATCAACTTTTATATGACAATACGCCTGTACTGGTTTCAAAATTTGATGCCGATATAAAAGAGCTTACTTCTGATTGTAGCAATCAGGAAAAAGAATTTTTACTGGAAATTATAAAATCAACCAAAACTGCATTACGCAACTACAAACCAGGCAAATAATTTAAGGGCGCAGAAACTTTGTTATTTCTGCACCCTTCTTTTATACTTTTGCGGTCTTGCTTCCTTGCGATGTTGTCCATTACGATTTTATATTGTAGTTTATTCCGTCAGTTTAAGCTGAATACATAGAGTATAGTATATCATCTGTTTCCTTTTTAATCTTTCTTAAATTATCTATATTCTTAGAAATCATATTAAAAAATGAAGACCAATAATTATTAGCCATTCCTATACCATCATCATAATATTGGAATGTTGTCAAATTTATATATTCATTCAACAATTCTACTACTTGTTTCCCCAAGTCAAGAGAATGTTGATTTAGCGCCTCATAAAGATCATCCCTTTTTTCAAGATATTTATTTATGTGAAGCAATTCTTCTTCATACATAAAATGATGATCATCTATTTCATTTTGTAAATCAATCGGATTAGAAAAAGATTGTGCAAAATTCATTTTCCAATATTTATATGAATATTCCAACAAATCATGGAAGCAATCAGTTGCATACTTGACCTGCTTTAATGCTTCCTTTTTCCTTTCCATCTGCTGGCTTTGAAAAGAAACTATATCTTCTCCCTTCAGACGTCGTTCTTGTTCATATTCCGCTATCATCTTCCACTTTAGCAATTCTTCTACTGGATATTCGTCTGGATTTTTATCAATTAATGTGTGACAAGCACTACATAACCATATTCCATTATTTATAGATTCTCTTTCTTCTTTTGTCATTCTCGCATCATATCTTGCGCCCTTTGGTGATGCTCCTAAAATGTGGGCGGCTTCACCCATTGATAATCGTTTATCTCCCTCTCTATGAGGACCTAATGTTTCCCTTCTACAATTTGGATTTGAACATCTGCCCCCAACACGTTCACAAAGAATTGTCTTAATACGTTCTGAAAAATCAGTTTCTCTCATATGCAACTTCCTCTTTCTATAATTCCAAGGTCCCCTTAGTTACAAAGGATTTAAACTTATTCTATCATATCCCACTATAACAAAAAAGCATAAAAATACCGCCAAACAGACTTATTCTATGTTCAGCGGTACTTCGATACATTTTAAATTTCGTTTTCAAATATTGACATTCCTGCAAGCATCATATCCTCGTCCATATCCAGATTATCACTATCTTCTGGCTCTGTTTCCTCGACTTCTCGACAACTCGTTCCGCCCATTGATTTTTCTATTTCTAACAAAAACTCCTTGTCTTGAAGTAACTGTTTTTTGATAGCGTCTATGCTCACTGCTCCTGTGTATGTTCCTGTTCCTGCTTCTCCATTCTTCATCCACGCCTGAACCAATTCTGTCACAAGTGCTGTCTTGCATCTTTTCTTGGTTTTTAAGTATTCTCCTGCTTCTCTCTGACGTTCATCATCTTCATTAAATATCAATACAACCTTAATCTGTCCCATGACCAGCACCTCCTACCCTCTCCGCAGACGTGCTGTTGTCAGTTTTTCATATCCAATCGCATTCGCCCGGACGTCATCAATAAATTCCACATATTTAAATTCCGGGGAATTTTCAATCTGTTTTCTGAGTAAAAGACTTCCTCCACCAAGAAAGACCGCCGGATTTGTTCTAAAGTCGGTTACATGGGTATGTAGTTTATTGATAATTCTCTGTAACCAGTTTTCTGCCATTCGCTGAATTTCCAGTATGATTTTTTCATCTAATATGGTTTCTTCCTGCATTAAAACCTGTTCTACATCTGACGAATCCAAATGAATGCCATAGTTCTGTTGAATCGCATTGGATATTTCAGACCGTAGAACAGCCATACCGGAACGATCACTGACACGAACTGATAAATCCGGTTTTCCATTTCTGATTACCAAAAGGTCAACTGTTCCATCCCCAATATCAATACAGTTTACCGTTCTATATTTCTTCAAAAGACTTGCCTTAAAACACATGACTGCTGCAAAATTCTGTGGGCTGACAAATACATCTTTTAAATAGAAATTAACGGATTTTCCATTCATCTTAAAACTGATTCCATGTTTTGCATGATCTAAGAAATATTTCTTAAATGAAGTTGCCTGCTGACCGTAATCTGCGGGTGGCAATCCCACGCCAAGCACTACATCTTTTCCCGTTAATGTAATTCCTTTATTACGAGCTTCCATTGCAAGAGCATATAATGTGAGAATAAAGTAATCATCATCTACTGTCTTATCAGCTTTAAACGGCATTTTTGTATCTGACAGGGTATAATATGTTCCCTGATACTCCAAAATATCTTCATTCATAAAGCGTCCCGGTTCAGACACATATCTGACAAGTCCACATGGGAAGCATACATTCTCTCCCTTCATATTTCCATTTCCATGATCAATTCCAAAAATGATTTCTGCCATCGCTTTTTCCTCCTGTTTTTTAACTGTACTTTAAGTTGCACTAACATATACTTTTGTTCCAAAATTGCTTCTATTTAAGTATCACTTAACTCATTCTTGCTATCACTTTTGTATGTCTTGTTCTACTTAAATATTACTTTTGTATGTGTTTTTAATATATACCATACATTTGTAGGTGTCAATACATTTTTATATATTTTTGTGTATTTAACAGTAAAAAATATGTTATAATCCCTTTATGGAGGTAGCGATAATGACCGTTGGCGAAAAAATCAAATACTTTAGAACTATGCATGGGTTCACTCAGGAACAACTTGTACAGGCTACTGGTTTAAGCATAAGCACTTTGCAAAAATACGAGTCTGATGAACGCAAGCCCAAGCCGGAGCAACTCTTGAAAATATCACAGGCCCTGGGCATTAGTATCAATATTTTTATGGATTTTGATATTCATACAGTTTCCGATCTGCTCTCACTTATATTTAAAATGAACGAGCAACTGGATTTAAACTTTGATTCTCAGAAAGATACAAACGGAAATATCATTCCTGACACCCTTACTCTTTCATTCAAAAATCCAATAATCAATCAGAAGCTCAGCACTTACGTTTCTTTCTTAAACAAAATGACCGGCTCTGAAAGGGAACAATATACTCAAACGCTTCAGGAATTAGAGAATCAGCTTCTTAACGACAATACAGAAATTCACAAGACTGCTCCTGCGAGTAATTCCACTAATAACATACCGGATTCCACTTTTTCAGATCCGTCTTATCAGAAAATACAAAACCTGTTATCTGATTGCACACCGCAAGAAATGGAATGGATCTTAAAATCTGTTCAACTCATAAAAGACTGTCTGCGTGACACTAAATAATTTTCGGAGGATTCCTTATCACTATTACAGAAAATGATTATAGAAAAAAATTTGAGGGAAGCGTCACAAAACGTTTCCCTCACTCATCATGTATAGTCTATTTTTTTAGATCTTCCAGTATTTTTTCTACATTAATTCCAATTCCGTTTAATTGTGGTTGCAGGATCAGATACTTTTTCAATGGACTTAGCTTATTAAGCAGTCGCATGATTTTACCACTTTTCTTTTCTAATTCTAACTCTAATTCCTTCAAGTAAAACTTGTAATATGGAACTTCTATATTTGTTTCCTCGATATAACGCTTGATCAGTTCTATACTGTCGTTATCCTTAAGCTGTATAGCTGCATTGCCTACAATTATAAGAAAGTCTATGCTATCGGCTCCCATATCTTCAAATTCCACACTCTCCAGATACTCTTTCAGATTTTTGATTTTCTTTTGTTCTACCAAACAATCCAACAAATATATCTGTGCAAATGCTGTTTTTGCATACTCAAGACTTGTGCAAAAATCCTGTTCTGCAACTTCATAATTTCCCATTTTCCAGTATGTATAGGCAATGTCAGAATAATATTTTACCTTTCCGGCTTCAGTAAACTTTTTAATGTTCATTTTTTCACGCACATGCAATGCTTTTCCCAGCCACTTTACGTCTGGATCAAAGTTATGATACATTTCATACATCATTGCAATAACATCCTGCGAATACACTTCATCTTCTGTATATAAATCTTCTTTTTCCAGTTCTGCCATCACTTCATCTGCAATCTTTTTCGCACTTGTATTATCAGAAACCAATGCAAGCTGTATTGCCTTATCAAATTTATATTTCAATTTCATTAAGGAACTATCCGTCTTTTCAATCAAAATATCATCCAATTTAAGCAGCTCCGTTAATTGTCCTGACGGTAAAATGACAGACCGCAACAGTTCCAACATTCTCTGGTCTGTATGTACATCCACTTTTGTATTTTTTACAATAGCCTCAATCTGCTCTGAGAATTTTCCCTTATCATTATTCAGTTCATAATACAATAGCTGATAATATTCACATTCATTCTTCCAGTCCTCTGCATCCACCAATCCTTTTATAAATTCAAATCGTTCTCCCCAGTTATCTGTATTTCCTTTTGGTATGCAGTGAAAAATACGATCTGCCAACTCCGATAGTGCATTTACATCTTTATGTAACACAAATCTTCCAATTACAGGGTTATCCTTCAATATTCTGTTCGTATGCTTTCTTACATCTTCCAGATAATCAGAAAGCATCGCCACAGCTACATAATACGCTTTAATATAATTTTTGCTGTCGATTTCTTTTTTATAATTCTCTATTCCCTGTCCACTAAACGGTTTACAACACATGGAATACAAGCGTCCTGAACCACACAGGCATTTTTCATCATCTAACATATCTCATTTCTCCCATTGATTTATTGATTGATATTTTATCACATCTTCCGCATCATATAAATGGCAAAATAAAACCACAGGCATATCACTTTACACCTGTGGTCATATTTCATACTATTATTTTTAGCAAGTCCTTTTATGTATCGCCACAATCTTGCTAATTGGAAATCCCACCATATACCATACCGCCCGGATTCCAAGCCATGCTGCAATCACACAACCAAATATCCCGCCTACAATTACGCACAGAGCAGCCATTCCAAGGATACCGGATAAATCCCAATGCCAGGGAATTATAATAAACATATGTGGGATTCCCACTGGCACTCCGTAAACCAGCATAAATCTGAACCAGTCAATTTCCCCATCCACCATATAAATATATTTTCCAATCCATCCAAGCAGAAGCAACCCTGCAAATACTAAGATTCCTTTACATACAAAATTTTTAAATGTCATGCTTCCTTTACCCCTTTCTGGTATTTTTCTATTGCTTTCATCAGAACATCATCAAAACTGAATACTATCTCTATCCTCTTTTTATCATATACATAAACTGTATCAATCGTGGCATTTACAAGTTCTTTTGTAATCTTCTCATGCTGCATTCCCCCTTCCAGTAGTTCAACAGCCGATGCAACTTTACTTTTATATGCTTCTTCCTCTGCCGATAAACGTGTGAGTGTTTCTATCTCTGCCTGTATGCCATTCATTCGATCCGTAATCTGCATTTTTTTCATCATATACTTTTCTTTCGTTATAATACCTTCCGCATACGATTCATACTGACGTATTCTCTCACTTTTTAACACATTACTCTCAGCCTCTAGCTGTTTTATCTTTTTTCTTCTGACACTATCCAAATTAGTTGTCTTTTCCTCAAAATCCAACTGTATAGCATCCAATACATAAAGGACACGTTTTAAAGCATACCATACATGCCCTTCTATAATTGAAACAGAAACCATTTCGTCTGAACACTTGGCAAATTTTCCTGTCATCTTTTTATGTGGACAATATACCCTGTCATTAGCACCGGATTCCATCAATACCATTGATCGTCTGCAATTCCCACATCTGACTTTTCCTTTCAATGCAAACTTTCTTGTACCCCGGTAATCTGGTTTTTTCATAAATGCGATAGTTGCCTTTGCTATTTCATATTCTTCCTCTGACACGATTGCCGGATGAACATTTTTTGTAATAACCACATCTTTATCCCTCGATTTTCTGGTTACTTTACTGCCAACCGCAATACTTTGTCGTTTTCCCTGCACTAAAGCTCCTGTATATTCATATCTTCCAAGAATGGCTCGAACCATGCCACAATCCCACAGAATTTCCGACTCTGGCATTTTTTGATTATATCCATAATGCGTAAGACCATTCTCTTTATTATATCTTCCCGGTGTAGGTATTCTCTGTTCATTCATATAATAAGAAATCTGAGAAGTACTGCATCCCTCGATTGCCTTATCAAAAATCGTTCGCACATATTTCCCTGCTACCGGATCTATCAACCATTCCCCTGTTTTACTATCTCGTAAATAACCAAAAGGCGGTTTTCCCCCAGTCCATTGACCATTTTTCCATTTCACTCTTAATGCACTTTTCAGCTTTTTAGAAATGTCTTTGCTATAAAGGTTATTGACCAAGTTATGAATTGCCATATCCATTCCCATAGTTTTTCCTAAATAATCATTGCTGTCATAATTATTGTTTAATGAGATAAAACGGATTTCCAGTATTGGAAGTACTTGCTCCAGGTAATCTCCTACACCAATATAATCTCTGCCAAATCGTGAAAAATCTTTTACAATAATCGTATCTATTTTCCCAGTTTTCGCATCCTCTATCATGCGTTTAAACGCCGGACGCTCAAAATTAGTTCCTGAATAACCGTCATCCACATACTCTATATATTCATCTGACAGGTCATCCCTGTCCTGAACAAAATTTACAAGAAGCGTTCTCTGGTTATCAATACTGTTACTTTCATCCTTATTGTCTTTTCCCAAATCTCCATCTGCAATAGATAACCTCAGATACAATCCATTCTTACGCACTTTTAACACCCTCTATCAATTCTGTTATCTGTTTAAATTTATCATCACACTTGAAGCGCACATGAATGCTTCCGTTTTTATATATCTCCACATATTCTACAAGTTCCTGTACCAGTGCTTCATTGAAGCTCCTGTCAGAAAGATACTGCTCCAAGTTGCTGACCATATTCATATATCTGTCAGTTTTTTTCTCCAACATTCTTTGATTCTGTTTTGCAATTTGCAAATCATCCCTCAGATTTTGTAACTCCCGGATATAACGCTCTTTCATCATATCGAAGTCCTCTTTTTCTACAATCCCACCTACATAGTCCTCATACAATACAGTGTTCTTTTCTTCTGCCTGCGCTATTTTTCTTTCCAACATCCGCACTTTTGCAGCTGCTTCATAAAAAGCATTTTCCAGGAGCTGTTTTAATTCCTTTCGGATACCCGGATCATCTTCTACAATAACAATCTTCATGTCGTTCTCCTCATGATGTTCCTTTTATAATTATTATAAGAATCTGAATTTGATCCATCACAAGTATCTTCAGCAGATTTTCTTCTATCTTCTGACCGCAATAATTATTCGCATAATTTTGAGCAGAACAGGTATAATAAATTCCTACTTTCTCCATTGTCTTATAATTATGGGTATAGCGGACACAATACATTGGACGTCCACAATCTCCACATCGAACCATACCGGGAAAACAGTCTTTGTATTTTTCTCTGTCCTCCATATATTTTAAATGCCAGTTTCTTGTGACCTTTTTTATTTTATTTGACCTTTCCTGCAGTTCTTCATAATCATCCCTTGCGATCATCGGCGTATGCATATCTCTCTGAACATTCCAGTCCTCCGGCGAAGTTCTATACTGCTTTATCCCTTTATACAATGACTGCTTCAACTTTCCGGTTACAATATCTCCAACATATGTAGGGTTATTCACAATCTTATCTACTGTATCCGTTCTCCACTTTGTCTGTTCTAACGGAACAGTCAATACACCAGTTTTTTCTCTTTGTCCAGGTGTTGCAATTCCCATGAGATTTAATCTATCTGCAATTTTCTTTTTGCTGACTCCCATCATATACCACTGAAATATCATCCTTACAAATGGTGCAACCTCTTCATCAACAATCTGTCTGTGCCTATCCTCTGAACGGACATATCCAAATGCTACTTTTGATAAAGTAATATTTCCCTTTTTTCGCTGTGCATCTTTTGCAGCCAGAATCTTTTTTGACATATCTTTTGCATACATGGCATTAACCATATTTTTTAATGGAACACTGATGTTTTCCCTGTCCTCTTTTCTGGAACTGTCATAATCATCTGTAATTGCGATAAACCTTACATTTAACCTTGGTAAAATCGTTTCCAGATAATATCCTGTTTCCAGATAGTCCCTGCCAAAACGTGATAAGTCTTTTACAACAATACACTGAATCTTTCCTGACCGGACATCTTCCATGAGTTTCAAGAAGCCTGGTCGTTCAAAATTAGTTCCGCTAAATCCATTGTCTATATATGTACCTGCCAATTTTAAATCCGGATGCTCCTCTATGAACTTTTCAACCAGCATTTGTTGTACAACTAAAGTTTCGTCCGTTTCATTTCCACCATTTTCAACAGATAATCGAATATACGCTCCGGTATCTATCAGATTCTCACAGTTTTCTATAATCTGATTACTAACAGCCTCAACATTTTTATTTCTTCTGCTTTTCCTCCATCCATTCTTCTGGGAAATAATTCTTCCAGTTCTGCATTGTCAGGTATACATGCACATCTCTTAAATCTGAAACAATTATTTTATCTACCCATTTTTTAACATGTTGACTTTCCAACTTCTCCGGTAACTCTTCCCTTTGAAATGTTTTTATCCATTCATTTTCCTCGCTGTAAGCCTTTTTCATATCTGCAAGCCTGTCCATCAGTCCTTCAAAATCGTTTTCATACATTTGCAACTGCGCCTGTATTTCTTCTTTTTTCTCCTGATATTCTGTCTGACCAATCTCATAGTCCCGGAATTTTTCATATAAAGGAATACGGTCTTTCTCTACCTGCTCCATTTCCTGAAATATCATCCATGCCTTTTCTGAATATTGTTGAGTCTCTTTCTGTAATAGCTGTTGCATTTTTTCTGTCTGCAAATATGCTTTCATTTTTTCAGCCATATCCATTTCCAGAGAAATTGCATTTTTTACTGCCTCTGTAACCTTAGCTTCTTCTATATAAATTTTTCTTTTCTTTGGTAATTCACCCATCTGCGGATTGAACACAAAAGCAACGTCACCACTTCGGAAATTTCTCAGGTACAACGGCTTTCCAGTTGCTTCATCATAGATTTTTCTTACATATGGCCCCGGCTTCCCACCTATGATATTATCTGTAGTTGTTCGACTTTTAATAAGTCTTCTAGCCTGATCAAAAACTCCTTCATCTAGTATTGGTGTTATTGAAAGCGTACAAACTTCTCCGTTGATTGTTTTCTGCCAATAGCCATCATATGCTGTACATTCTAAAATCCTCCGCAAAGCGCCCTCGCTCCACCTATTTTCATAATGCGGCCAGTGCTTATGCCCCACTCTCGCATTATGTACCATTGGAGATTCTTCTCCTCGCTCATTCAGAATGGCTACTATCTTTTTTATAGAGATTTCTGCCAATGTCATTTGAAATATCTCCCGTACAATCTTCGCAGCCTCTTCCTCGACAATTAATTCTTTTCTATCTTCTGAAAGTATGTATCCATATTTTTCATCGTGAACTGTATAATATCCCTCTACCTGTTCACGAATCGCATATTCACGCATACTCTTTACCTGTACCGCAATTTTCTCTTTTCTGAAATACTCGTCTATTTCTTCCCTGCTTTTTCCAATACTGCAAAAATCGCTCTGTACTATCGCAAAGTGAAGTCCCGCCGGAAAGAATGTTTTAACCAGTACATCTTCCGCACAGGAAATATATTTTCCGCAACGGTCAACACTATCTACTACCACCATATCAAATTTACGGTTAATCCCATCTGCCGTCATTTCTTCAAAAGCTGTATTTTCATTTTCGTCCTTTTTCCGGTCACTGTATTTTGCTACCAGCTTCCAACCATGTGATTGTATATAGTTCTGAATATGTTCATTCTGCTGTTGGATAATATCTGATGGAATTTTCTTTGTATTTTTGCACGATGTAGTCCTTGTATAACTTACGCACCGCATTTAAATCTACCTTCCCTTTCTTCCATTTCCCGAATATTCTGAGCTGCTTCTGTCATTTCCTGTATTTCGTCTGCATACTTAAAGCAAATTTCCAGACGGTCTTTTCCATACACAATGACTTTATCAATTAGAGTAACTACCGCTTTACGATCAAGCTGTGTAATATTCTGATAGCACTTGAAATCCTCAATCCAAGGGTGTTCCCGTTTTCCCTCCGCAGATGCCTTTTCTTTAATTCACGTTCTGCCTTTTCCGCATTATGTAGCTTGTCTGTAAATCTCCGGTTATACTCATGGTATTCTTCTCTCGTCACAATGTTATCTAACATATCCTGATACAACCGGGTTTTTAAATCTTTATACTTCTCTACTTCCTCATGCAGAACCACCAACTGCTTTTCCAGTGAATCCAGTTCTGTTTTTTTATAATTTTTCATTCCACTGTTCTGAATGATATTCTCCGCATTTACCAATAAGGCAATCTGCCTTTGTATAGCATCCAAAACAACTTTATGAACCGTCTTTTCACTAATCAGATGTGAACTACATCCATCTCCGTTTTTATATGTAGAACAATGGTAGTAATAATACCGCTTTCCATTTTTTGTTGTGCTTCTCTTCACCATGTTCTGCCCGCAATCTCCACATCGCAAAAATCCCGAAAAAATATATACGGATTCTTCCTCTGGTGCTGTGCGGGTATCCAGTTCCATCAATGACTGTACATACTGAAATATTTCCTCTGCAATAATCGCTTCATGCGTTTTCTCTACACGAATCCAGTTTTCTTCTGCTACTGGTCTGCACTCTTTTACTTTATAGTTGATTTTACGATTCTTTCCCTGAACCATTGTTCCTGTATATAACTCATTTGTCAAAATGCGATTTACAGTTGTGACCGCCCATTTAGGCTTGGCTCCTGAACGAAATCCACTATTATAATTCATACCACAGCTTCGTTTATATTCCATTGGTGGAAGCACTCCCATTTCATTCAGCTTCTCTGCAATCCTTTGAGAACTGTAACCGTCCATTTTCAGATTGAAAATATATCGGACTATATCTGCTGCATATTCATCTATAATGAGATGATTTTTATTCTCTGGATCTTTCTGATAGCCATACCCAGCAAAGCTGCCAATAAACTGTCCATTTTTTCTTTTTACATCTAACTGACTTCGGATTTTAATTGAGATGTCCCTGCAATAAGCATCATTTATCAGATTCTTAAAAGGAACAATGATCTGGTCTGCATCATCCGATTCTGCTGCACTGTCATAATGGTCTGTAACTGCAATAAACCTTACTCCAAGAAACGGGAATATCTTTTCCAGGTATCTTCCTGTTTCAATATAGTTTCTTCCCAGTCTGGATAAGTCCTTGACGATAATACAGTTGATTTTCTTTTTCTTCACATCCTCAATCAATCGCTTAAATGCAGGACGTTCAAAATTTGTTCCACTGTAACCATCGTCAACATATTCATCGACCAATGTGATCTCTGGGTGCTGTTTTACAAAATCGTTAATCAGACTTCTTTGATTGCGGATACTATCACTTTCCAATTTATCTCCGTCTTCTCTGGAGAGTCTGAGATAGTCCGCTGCTAATATAGACTTTTGATTGAAATACATAAAGCCATCAACCTCCTAATTTACTATGCCGTCCGGCAGTGTAAACCAAGAAATTCATGGCTTCTTGAATGCTTTTAAATTTTGACCCAACACCATATTAACATAACTTCTGGCTCACTGCTATACCTTTTTTCATTCTTTTTTAAATTTCTTTCCATCCTGTTTTTCTTCATTTTCACAACGAGATACACCTGTTCAGGCTTTCTTCCAGTGTACATTTTCCAGTAAAACTTATTTTTACCGCTACTCCATGAGAGATATAGCAATACGGATTTTTAATCTGCCTGATATAATCTGCAATCCGTTCTTCCTGTGGCAGTTCTGTTTGTATCTGCACCTGCTCTATATCTACCAGACTGCTTGTGTCTACCGTTCTAATATCTATCTCTGCCATCTCCTGCATTTCTTCTGGTGTTGGTAATTCTTTCTCTGCCATTTTTACACCTCCCGGAAAAAACTACTTCTACCTATAAAGCTCGGCAGAGGCTATTTACCAACCTGCATTTCCTGTTTTTTTATTTTTTTCATTTTGAGGGTTGGTAAACAGGCTTTCCAAAGCCTTATTAGTAGAGGGATTTCTTTCTTAGAGCAAGTTTCGCCCTGGCTGCCAGAAACCCGGTTTCCGGATTTTGACAGCAGGCAACTTGATGGGGATTTTGCTCCCCATACCCTCAAGCACAATCAATGATTGTTTCATTGGTTCCCATTTGCATGGTCACAGCGTAATAATTTTTTATTACTTAACTTTCACAGCAGACTGTGAATTTTACTTACAAAAAAAACTGGAGGATTAAAGTTATGACAAGACCTAAAAAAGAAGAAATGTATCGTAACCATCGTATTACCGTTCGTTTCACTGAGACAGAATTTTCAATTATCGAAACTGCCGCCAAACAAGCTAATATGTCATTGGCTTCTTATGTGCGAACACAAGTTTTAAAAGGAAAAGTACAGACCAAAATTGAAATAGTTGCTGATGTTCCAGAAATAAAGAAACTGCTCGCAGAGTTTGGAAAGATAGGCAGCAACCTCAATCAGATTGCAAAATATTTTAATCAGGGTGGGATTCTTTCTCAGGAAATGCGAGGAGAAATAAATAAGCGACTTCGAGATTTATACGAAATGAAATATAAGGTAATGGAAATGGCAGGTGACTTTCATGGCAATACTGAAACATATCGCAAGTAAAAATACAGATTATGGAGAAGCTGAACGTTATCTGATCTTTCAACATGACGAATATACACAGAAACCTATCCTTGATGAAAACGGTCATATGCTTATTCGTGAGGAATACTATCTTGATGGAATAAACTGCGACCCATTTACCTTTGCAGCGGAATGTCAGGAAACAAATGCTTATTTTCATAAGAACCAATCTTACAATGATATCAAGTCACACCACTATATCATCAGCTTCGATCCTAAAGACCGGGACGAACATGGATTGACTGGAGAACTGGCGCAGCAACTTGGCGTAGAATATGCCAAAGAGAATTTTCCCGGACACCAGGCACTTGTCTGTACTCACACTGACGGTCATAATGGCAGTGGCCATATTCATGTACATATTGTAATCAACAGTATCCGCAAATATGACACTAATCCTCAGCCCTATATGGAATTTGACCGGGATTCAAAAGCTGGATATAAACATCATCTTTCCGATAGATACCGAATCTATTTAAAGCAAAAAGTCATGGATATGTGTACCGCCAATGGGTTGAACCAGGTAGACCTTCTAACACCTGCTGAAAGGAAAATATCTGAAAAAGAGTACTGGGCAAAACGCAGAGGACAAAAAAAACTTGATAAACACAATGCACAGCTTGAAAAGAAAGGGCTGACTCCAAGGCAGACTACTTTTCAAACCGAGAAGCAATATCTTCGTGATGCGATTGATACAGTTGCTTCACAGGCAATATCACAAGAAGATTTTTCCAGATTGCTGTCTGAAAAATATAATATTACATTCAAAGTCAGGCGTGGCAGATACAGCTACCTGCATCCCAATCGCAGTAAATACATTACTGGAAGAAGCCTTGGTACGCTTTATGAGGAAAAACATCTTCTGCAAATATTTCAAGAAAATTCTACCTCACAGATTACTGAAAATCCGGTTCCTGATATTTCTCAAGTTGTTAATTCTTCAACTCCAACAGTTTCTGCCTACACTGCTACAACTACAGAAGCTCCACATACTTTCCTCTTTATAAAATCTGATTTACGGTTGGTAACAGATTTGCAGCATTGTATTAAAGCACAGCAAAGTCAGGCGTATGCTCAAAAAGTAAAACTGTCTAACCTGAAAATGATGGCTCAGACAGTTGCCTATGTACAGGAACATGGCTTTCAATCCAAGGCAGATTTAGATGCAGCTCTTTCCGATGCCTCTGCTCAAAGCACTGATGCAAGAAATACACTAAAATCCACAGAGAATACTTTGAAGAATGTCAATGAACAGATTCATTATACCGGACAGTATCTTGCCAATAAATCTATATATTCTGATTACCGCAAAAGTCGGCACAAAGAAAAATTTTATGATGATCACCGGGCAGAACTTACACTCTATGAATCTGCCCTCCGAATACTCAAAGAAAAATCACAGGGCAATAAACTTCCTACATTAAAAATGCTGCGTGAGGAAAAGAATCGCTTAACAGAATTACAGACGATGCAACGTGAAGACTTTAATGCCCGACGGGAACATGAACGGGAACTCCGTACAGTGTGTTCCAATGTAGATATTATTCTTGGAACCTCACAAGTTCAAAATCGCCAGCATGAACATACACAAGAAAAATCATAACCGACTTTTTTTCATAAAAATAGAGGTTCTTCCTTAAATCCAGGGAAGCAAACCTCTATTTCTCTATTCTACCTTTTCTCCATCTACATACAATATAAATTTTTCAGGGTTGTGGATAATATCATATTCCCCATTTTCTTCATCTGATAAATACGCTATCTCACAGAATTGCTTATTATCGTTAAAGTCGTTTTCCGTCTTATATACATTGATCTGTAATTCTGTCGGGCATACCATATCATAAGAAAACTTTATAGACTGAAAAGAATTTTCCCTGCACATTTTTATAATCTGTTTTGCCAGTTCCTTTTTATCAGCAATTTCCTCCTGATTTGCTACAACTGTTAAATGTTCCGTAGTGTTAAATCTCGTACTATTGACTGCATCAGGAATTTCCGAAAGTTCCTTCGACTGCACTCTATAAAACCCACTACATATACACAATACACATATGAAACAAACAACTACCAGTACAATTCCTTTTATCCTCTGCTTTTTCAATCCATCTCCTCCTCATTGATATGGGTTCCGAAAACAGAACCTTTGTTACTTTCTATCTTAACCCTATAATGAGGGAAAGACAAGAAAAAGGTGGAGATAGCCGTTGATTAAATATGATAAATTGTGGCTTACCATGCAGGAAAGAGGTATCACAAAATACACTCTTCACAAAGAATATCATTTCAGTAAGTCCCTGATACATCGTTTGCAGAATAATGAAGGTGTCAGTATGAACACCATCAACACTCTCTGTAATATTCTGGATTGTAAAATTGAAGATATTGCAACACACTATAAAGACTAGCCCTAACTGATTATTCGGCACTGGCCAGTCTTTTTCTATGCAAAAAAAGAAGCCAGCCACAACTGTGACCAGCCTCTCATTTTTATTTTTTTGTACGCTCCACGTCTTGTCCCATTATCTGCTGCATTGCTTTCTGTCCACTACGCTTGGCAACTTCTTCCTTTTTCTCATTCAGCTTCGCAAGAACGGATTCTTTTGGACGCTTCTTTTTATCTTTCGGTGCAGAATTATTTCTAAGTCCGTCAATCATATTATAATTTGCTTCCTCTGTAATTTCCGCACTTCTCAGGTATTCCCCATTTTCCAGATACTTCTGCCAGTTATCCAGTTTCGGTTTACTATTTTCTGTCTGTTCCTGCACTGGCGGATGCAGAGAATCAAGAATTTTCTGTTTTACCGCATCATCAAATCCATTATATGTGCTATCTACAATCACTTTGCCGTCCTGGTTCAAAACTACATACGCAACATCTTTCCCATACTGCTCATGTTCCATAAGGAAATAATTCTTGCCTTCTACCAGCAGATAATCTATTACTTCCCATGATCCGTCTTTTCCCTCTATTTCATAGCCAACCGTATCCTTCGTAAGTCCACCGTTTTCCGAAGATGCAACTTTCATAAAATCAGAAATCTCTATAAAAGCATCTTTATTTACATAGTAAACAGTCGTGATACCATTATCATTCAAGATCATCACGTCACTGGTACTGATTGCATGACCTTTATAATTATGTGGTTGTTTCTTCTCCAGCTCCTTTTTTATCTGCTCTGGCGTTTCTCCCGGCTTCATTGTTCCAAG
>ENA-OOZY01000951-OOZY01000951.1-human-gut-metagenome-genome-assembly--contig:-NODE-951-length-19098-cov-2.663183_pt1 | contig 19098 bp, 15 predicted proteins | sample MGYA00241047_ERZ501410 | MGnify/ENA primary metagenome ERZ501410 (study PRJEB25962, sample SAMEA2042621) | human gut metagenome | biome: human gut; feature: human-associated habitat; material: faeces... | reverse complement strand
TTTTGTCAGCGCAGCCGTAAAGTGAAACTGAGAGTGACAGTACTGATAATGTCAGAATTATATTTCTTAACTTTTTCATATTATTTCTCCATGGTTTTTGTTTTTATTATAGCATTATTTTTCACTTTTTTCAAGTATTATTGTAATTTTTATAAAATTATTCATATCTGAGAGCATCAATCGGATCAAGATTCGCAGCCTTAACGGATGGTATCAGACCGAAAACGATTCCCACAGCCATAGAAAAGATTACTGAAACAGCAATGGAAATGCCGCTTATTGCAACCGGAACGTCTGCAAATTTTGATATCAGCTGAGCCAGAATAATTCCCGCTGCTATTCCGATAAGTCCGCCTATGCTTGTCAATACGGCGGCTTCTGTAAGAAACTGTCCCAGTATAACTTTTTTTCTGGCGCCAAGAGCCTTTTTGAGTCCGATCTCTCTCGTACGCTCTGTAACGGATACGAGCATTATATTCATAACACCTATACCGCCTACCAGCAGAGAAATACCTGCAATACAGATAACCAGCGTATTTGTGGAATCACTGAGTTTTTGTAAGGACTTTGCTCTTTCAAGCTGGTCTTCGCTTTTGTATTTTATACCGCTGTCCTCGGATACTGAAAGCATATCGTTTAAAATATCTGTGGCTTCTTTACCGGCTTTGGTCATGCTGTCCGTATCAGCGGCCTGAACAATACAGTTCTGAGGCTCGTCATATTTAAAAATTACAGGCCATGTATTAATTGGTATAAAAACCTGTCCGCTTGAGGTTTCCTGATTATAAAGCTGGTAATCCTCGTAATTGTTGATAACCGGTTCAAACTTACTGCTTTGCACAGCGACGCCGATGATAATAAACGGTTCTCCGCTTATATCAATTATTTTTCCTATCGGATCAACGCTGCCGAACAGACTCGTAGCGGCAGTGGTATCAATCACAGCTGTTTTATGATTTCCCGTAAATTCTCTTTTACCGAATCCCTTACCGGATTTTATTCTGTATCCTGCGGTATTGAAATAATCCTCGTCAATACCCAGAACGCTTCCGCCGTTAAGAGCGGTATTCATATAGTAAAGGGAATCTACGTAAGTCCGCTGACGATAAAGTGAAACAGATTCTATATTTTTAGAATCTTCCAGTTGTTTTTTTATTTCATCGGAAATAACGGGAACTCCTTCCGGAACGCTTTCATATTGCAGATCCATTTCCCCTTCGCCCTTATAAAGCGCAACTTTTACAGTGTTGTTTCCCGCACCGATAAGATTGTTTTTTATCTGTTCGTTAGTACCCTTTATAGTTGATACGATTGCTATAATTGCAGCTATACCGATAATAATACCCAGCATGGTAAGAAACGAACGCACCTTATGCGAGAGGATTCCTTTAAATGATAAAATTATATTTTCAAACATACAGCGTATCTCCTTACCATAAAACTTCGTCGCTATCTTTTGTTTTTATTCCCTCTTTGATGTTTTTACCGTAAGGGAAGCAGATTTTGTCGCTTTCACTTAATCCGGATTTTATTTCTATCTGACTGCCGTATATTATTCTTCCTGTTTTTACATACTGTTTTTTCAGCCGATTATTTTCATCAGCTTTCATAACATAATAGTTTCCGTCCTCTTCGCGTACGTAAACCTTGGGTATAAACATTCCGGACTCTTCGCTTTGCGCCGGAATTGTAATGCTTATTCCCATATCTGTGGACATTGAAGTGTCATCGGTTATTTCAGCAGTAAATTCATAGGTACTGCTGTTTGGATTTTCATTCCAGTTCTGGGAACTGTATGAAACCGGCGTCATGTTGATTTCCGTAACCTCTGCCTGTGCCGATTCACCTGTTTCCCATGACATAACATTGATAAAAGAACCAACAGCAACTTTGTCAAGATTCATTTCGCCTACATAGCCTGTAACGCTGAGACCGCTTTGTCCTTCAACTACTATAAAAGGCGTGCCTGCTTCAAGATTATCAAGATCGCCTACAGACGAAACATGACCGTCCATTGTACTTATTATGCTTCCGCTTTCTTTTTGCGCTTGGGCTGTTTTGAAAGCCAGTTCCGCAGACTTTTTTTCCAGTTCAAGGGATTTTATTTCCGATTCCTTTTCAGTGATCATTTTTGCAATCTCTGCCCTTGAATACATATAATCGTCAGAATTGGGGTCTATCTGAAATCCTGTATACACAGAATCTTCATAATTATCATAATAGATATCTTCAGCCGCCTCTTCTGCCAGCACTTTAAAGCTGCCGTAAATTTTAGCGTTGAATTCAAGAGAGATACCTCCGTCGTTGTTTAAGGTAACGCTTTCGCCTACGCACCAATCTTCTGTGGGTGTTTCCTTTATATATCCGCCGAAAACTGTCCATTGGTAAACAGCCGTATTTGAATCATCGTAAACTCTGAATACGCTGTAGGTCTGATTTTGCATCATTGTCTGTAAATACGCTTTTTTTACCACTGTTTCAGCGGAGCAGATAAAGACGAGAGGATTCTGTGCACTGCCGTCGCCTGTTATCGCCATAGACGAGTTTTCCACAGCAGCAAGCCTGTTGACGGACGGCTTTTCGGGAATTACAGGTTCCGGAGGATCTGTAGGTTCAGGTTCTGTCGGCATTAATTCGGAGGGTTTCAGATTTTTAAGCTTTGTAAGTTCTTTTTTGGCGGTTTTTATATTTACTTCAGCCATTGATACTGCGTTTTCTTTTTGTGCGGCATCAAGCTCAAGGGCAGTCATGTCATATTTCATAAGGGGATCGCCTTTTTTGACTGTATCGCCTTCCTTTACGAGTACTTCGTCAACAAGCTTTTGATTGTCAAGCATAACCTTCTGAACGTTTCCGGAGGTGATCACGCCGGAAAGCTCCAGTTGGTCGCCCCAGTAGGAATCAGTCATTAATGAAACCGGAGTAACCTTGGCTACGGCTTTTTTCGACTTTCTTGATTCGTTTATTTTATATGCGCCGAAGGTTCCGCCGAGTATAACTGCAGCGCATGCGGCAGCTATAATTAATTTTTTCACAGAGAATCACCTCCGGACGATTCGGATAGTTCGCCGTCACGGATATACATGATCCGCTTGGCATGTTCGGCAATTTCCTTTTCGTGTGTTATCATCACTATTGTAACGCCTTCGCTGTTTAAATTCTCAAAGATTTCCATTACCTGTTCGCCGGATTTTGTATCCAGAGCTCCTGTAGGTTCGTCTGCAAGGAGAAGCATTGGAGAATTTACCATTGCCCTTGCGATTGCAACACGCTGTTTTTGTCCGCCGGAAAGCTGAGTGGGCTTAAAATTCATTCTTTCCTCCAGTCCGACTTTAACCAACGCTTCTTTTGCCATTTCACGTCTTTCCTTTTTGGGAACTCCGGCATATAGCAGAGGAAGCTCCACATTTTCCACTGCTGACTGTCTGGGCAGCAGATTAAAATTCTGAAAAACGAATCCGATTTTTTTGTTTCTTATTTCGGAAAGCTCCTTATCTTTGCAGACTGAAATATCGCTGCCGTCAAATATAAAATTGCCGGAGGTCTGTCTGTCAAGGCAGCCGATTATGTTCATAAGCGTAGATTTGCCCGAGCCGGAGGGACCCATAATAGCAAGGTATTCTCCGCTGTCAACAGAAAGGTTTACATTTTTCAGTACCGGTACAGCTTCTTTTCCCTGAATATAATCCTTGCAGATTTCCTTTAAATCAATTACCATAAAAGAAACCTCCTATTCAGCCGGAACAATACCGGCGTCGTCGAGATCTTCGGATTCAGGAAGAATACCGGCATCTTCTCCATCAATTATATCCTCAGGATTTTCGTTATCATCTATTTGAGGAACAATATCGCCGTTTTCATCTAAAAATCCGCCGTCTTCACCGTCTATACTGTCTGAACCGTTAATATTTTCATCTGGATTTTCATCGTCCGGGGTTATTTCATCAGGATCGGTGGTAGTCGGCATACCTTCCTCATAATCTTCGGCAGGATAAGCGATGCTGTCGTCGTCAGTAAGACCGGAAACTATTTGGCAGTCTCCGTAATTTTCGTCCTTTTCTCCGATTTCAACGTATTTTTTCTCAAGCCTGTCCTTTTTTCCGGCAGCCCAGACAAAGGTTTTACCGTCGTCGTCTGTGACGATATAATCCTCATAAATCCATACTCCTGTTTTTTCTTCCATACCGGATTGTCCGTAGTCAGGTTCAATAATAACATGCTGACCCAGCATAAGACCTTCATTGCTGTCCAGCGATACGTAAAACGGATATTTTGAAGATGTGCTCATTTCGTCTGAATCTCCGCTGTACATTACTCCGCTGTTGTCCTGAATAGGTTCTGAGCCTATTTCAGTGACTGTTCCGTTCCATGTTACCGTTTCGTCTGTCCTTGAACGTATGATCATGGGCATATCGGCACTTATCGCCATCATATTCTGTTCGTTGACAGTTCCCTTTACTCTGAAATCACCGCTTGCAATAATAGTCATTACAACGTCTGCATCGGTATTTTCTCCGTACATATCTTCCGGATTGCTGTTACCGGAATTCGGGGAATTTACTTTTTTTACTGTTCCTGACATTTCTGACTTAACAGTAGAATTTTTTATGGAATTTTTCAGTTTTTCAAGCTCTGAATTTTTAACTTTTTTATCGTATTCTGCTTTTGAAATGTCGGTTTTCAGAGTTTGGATCTGAGCGGAATATGAAAATTTATCGTCGCTTGAGGCGTTTTTTTTGTCGCTTTCAAGCTGCGTGATCTGTTTTTGCATAGAATCTATATCGTTATTGAATTTTTCAATTTCGCCCTGTTCCAATTCCAGTTCCATAGCTTCAACGTCATAGGTAAAAAGCTCTGTACCTTCTGAAACCTCGTCGCCTTCATTAACAAGTATTTCTTTTATTGTTTTGGAGGTATCGTATTTTACATCAAGGCTTTTCTGCGATTCGATTACGCCTGAAAAGCAGTCCCCGCCTAATGAGATCATATTTACTGTGTTTATATCTGCAACGGGACTTACAAAAACCTTTTCTCCTGATTGGTTATCAGAGCTTAATTTCCAAATTGCAATTCCCGATACTGCAACGGCAACTGCTGCCGCTGCCGACACGGCGGCAATTATAATTTTCTTTTTTTTATTCATTTAAATGCTCCCTTTTTGTCTTTATGTAATGACTGTATTATACACAATAGTACGATAAAAGTCAATAATAATAATGATATGTTTCTGTTTTGTAATATTATCAGCATTAAACTTTGTCGTATTCATGTAAATTTATAGTCTGTCTATAGCATAAAAGCAGACACCGAAAGTGTCTGCTTTGACATTACTGATTAAATTTTTCTTTAAGTTTATCAAAAAAGGATTTTCTTTTTTCATAATGATTTTCTGTTTCGCTTTCAGACATAGATGCTTCATATTCACGCAGAAGATCCTTTTGCTTTTTGTTAAGATTTTTTGGAACTTCAATATTGACCTTGACGTACTGATCGCCTCTGTCGCTTCGTCTGAGTTTTTTAACGCCTTTTCCTCTTAGACGGAATACAGTACCTGTTTGTGTTCCCTCGGCTATATTGTATTTAACGTTTCCGTCAATAGTAGGTACGGTAATCTCGTCGCCCAGAACTGCCTGAGTATAAGTAATAGGGATTTCGCAGTGAATATCGGAACCGTTTCTGACAAACAGCGGGTGAGGTCTTACAGAAACCACAACATTCAGGTCGCCGGACGGGCCGCCGTTCAAACCGTTGTCGCCCTGTCCTCCGACTCTCAAAATCTGACCGTCGTCTATACCTGCCGGAATATCCACATTTATAGTTTTTGAAACTCTTACCCTTGCAGTACCGCCGCACTTTTTGCACGGATTTGAAATGATCGTTCCTTTTCCTCCGCAGCGTGAGCATGTTTTTGAAGAGGAGATCATACCGAATGGAGTTCTCTGAGTGACTTTAACAGTACCTGAACCGTTACAATCCGGACATGTTTGCGGAGAAGAACCTGCCGCAGCGCCTGTACCGTTGCACTCGCTGCACTTTTCCATTTTATTTATTTTAACGTCATGTTTTTTGCCTTCACAGGCTTCCATGAAGCTTATATTTATGTTGGCGTTGATATCCTGACCTCTTCTGGGAGCGTTGGCATTGGAGCGTGCCGAAGATCTCATACCGCCTCCTCCGCCGAAAATACCGCTGAACAGGTCTTCAAAAATATCTCCTCCGCCGAAACCGCCTCCGTTGAAGCCTCCGGAAAATCCTCCGCTGCCGAAGTTGGGGTCAACTCCCGCATGACCGAACTGATCGTATCTCTGACGTTTTTCCGGATCGGAAAGTACTTCATAAGCTTTGTTTAATTCCTTGAATTTTTCTTCGCATTCTTTATCGTTAGGGTGAAGGTCAGGGTGATATTTTCTTGCCATTTTCTTAAAGGCTTTCTTTATTTCGTCATCAGACGCACCTTTCTGAACCCCCAGCACCTCATAATAATCTCTTTCATCAGCCATAACTGACCGCACCTCTTTCTGTCTGTGCTTTTATACTATTTTACAATCGAGTATAAACAGCTTTCGGGCGGACAAATTTATCCGCCCTCACAGCTAGTATTTTTTAAGCTTCTGTGTAGTCAGCGTCTACAACGCCGTCGTCATTTGACGCATTTCCTGCCGCACCTGCTGCTTCTGCTGCCGCCTGCTGTGCAGCTGCCTGTTCTTCAGGACTTGCATTCTGGTAAACCTTAGTTGCCAGTTCGCCGAATACCTTCTGAAGTTCATCATGCTTAGCCTTGATATCTGCAATGTCATTGCCTTTTAATGCTTCTTTAAGTTCATTGCATTTAGCTTCGATAGGAGCTTTGTCTTCAGCAGTTACCTTGTCGCCGAAATCGTTAAGAGCCTTTTCGCACTGGAATACAAAGTTTTCAGCATTGTTCTTTGTATCAACTTCTTCTCTTCTCTTTTTGTCTTCTTCGGCAAACATTTCAGCGTCCTTGACAGCCTTGTCAATGTCTTCCTTGGACATATTTGTTGAAGAAGTAATAGTAATGTTCTGTTCCTTGCCTGTACCCTTATCCTTAGCGGAAACATGAACGATACCGTTTGCGTCTATATCGAAAGTAACTTCGATCTGAGGGATTCCTCTAGGAGCAGGAGCAATACCGTCAAGACGGAATGTACCGAGCTGCTTGTTATCCTTTGCAAATTCACGTTCACCCTGAAGTACGTTGATATCAACAGCTGTCTGATTGTCAGCGTAAGTGGAGAATACCTGAGTCTGCTTTGTAGGAATAGTAGTATTTCTTTGAATCATAGGAGTGCTTACTCCGCCTGCTGTTTCAATACCCAGAGTAAGAGGAGTAACGTCCAGAAGGAGCAAACCTTCCTTAACGTCACCGCCGAGTACGCCGCCCTGATATGCAGCACCCAAAGCTACGCATTCGTCAGGATTGATACCCTTGAATGGGTCTTTGTTCATAAAGCTCTTTACAGCTTCCTGAACAGCCGGAATTCTTGAAGAACCGCCTACCATAAGAACCTTGTGGAGGTCGCTTGCTGAAAGACCGCTGTCTGAGAGAGCCTGTTTTACAGGACCCATTGTGGACTGTACAAGATCTGATGTAAGTTCATTGAACTTAGCCTGTGTAAGAGTAAGGTCAAGGTGCTTAGGACCCGTTGCGTCTGCTGTGATAAACGGAAGATTGATCTGTGAAGTCGGAGTTGAAGAAAGTTCGATCTTGGATTTTTCTGCCGCTTCCTTAAGTCTCTGCATAGCCATTTTATCTGTTGAAAGGTCGATACCTTCGGACTTTTTGAATTCGGCAATCATCCAGTCGATAATTCTCTGGTCGAAGTCGTCGCCGCCTAAGTGGTTGTTACCGGCTGTTGCAAGAACTTCTGTAACGCCGTCGCCCATTTCGATGATCGAAACGTCGAATGTACCGCCGCCTAAGTCGTAAACCATGATCTTCTGGTCTTCTTCCTTGTCAACACCGTAAGATAGTGCAGCTGCTGTAGGTTCGTTGATAATTCTCTTTACATTAAGACCTGCAATTTGACCGGCGTCTTTAGTTGCCTGTCTCTGAGCGTCTGTAAAGTAAGCAGGAACTGTAATAACAGCTTCTGTTACTGTTTCGCCAAGATACGCTTCTGCATCTGATTTAAGCTTTTGCAGGATCATTGCTGAAATTTCCTGAGGAGTATATGATTTACCGTCAATATCTACTTTGTAGTCAGAACCCATATGACGCTTGATTGAAATAACTGTCTTTTCAGGATTTGTAACTGCCTGACGCTTAGCTACCTGACCTACAAGTCTTTCGCCGTTTTTAGAAAAAGCAACAACTGAAGGAGTTGTTCTTGCGCCTTCGGAGTTAGGGATTACAACGGCGCTGCCGCCTTCCATAACTGCTACGCATGAATTTGTTGTACCTAAGTCAATACCAATGATTTTTCCCATGATAAATCTTCCTTTCTCATATATACCGTTTAAAATTATGTGATATCGTTAAAATTAATTTGCCACCGCTACAACTGCATGGCGGATCACTCTGTCGTTAAACATATAACCTTTTTGGAAAACTTCACAAATTGTGTTTTCACCGAAGTTTTCGTCTTCCGTCTTCTTTATAGCATTGTGAAGATTCGGATCAAATTCATTTCCCAACGCCTCCATTTCGGTAACTCCTATTTTTTTTAGCACATCAATAAAATTGGTGTAGATCATCTGCATACCGCTTTTATAGGATTCGTCGGTACATTCCGCTTCAATGGCTCTTTCAAAGCTGTCCAGTACCGGAAGAATTTCCGCAATGCATCTGCATGTTGCGTCGCCGTAGGCTTCCATTTTTTCTTTTGTGGTACGCTTGCGGTAATTGTCATATTCCGCATAAAGCCGCAGATACTTGTCGTTTGCTTCGGCAAGCTGAGAAGTAAGCTCGTCGATTTTTTCCTGTAATTCACCGGAACCGTCTTCGCTTATTTCAACATCTATGTCCATATTTTTATTGGGAGCTTCGGTCGTTTCTGTAGGTTCTTTTATTTTTTCTTCATCACTCATTGTCGTCATCCTTTCTGTCTGTAGCTTCATCATCTTCGGAAATGAGATCCGAAATTTTATTTGTAAAGTATTCTATATAAGGGATTATTTTTGCGTAATCAAGTCTTACAGGACCTATTATACCCAGTGAACCGGCTGTTTTATCACCCTTTTGATAATTTGAAACTATCATGCTGGAATTTCCGATCACGAATCCGTCATTTTCCTCGCTGAACATTACATGAATACCGCTGAACGAATCGTCCAGAAATCCTTCGATTTCGGATTTGCGGTCCATGAATTTTACTATATCCATTTTGTCCAGTTCATCGCAAGAGAGAAGATTTTTTTCACCTTTTACTGTCAGTTCCTTATTTCTCAGGTCTTTTGAAAGTTCATAAATTCCCTGAACCAAAGGAGAAAGGGTAAACATATATGTTCCCAGAGCTTCGACCAGACTGTTTAGCATTTCATCTGACAGCTCAGATATGGATATTCCCTGAAGATTTTCTTCGATATAATTTGTAAAAAATTCAAGCTGTTCGTTTGTGAGGTCAAATTCGAGCCTGCACGCCTTGTTTTTTATACTTCCGTTTGAAGTAATGAGAAGTATCACATACAGCCGTTTGCCTGTAGGGATAACTTCAACTTTTGAAATTACCGAAAATTTCGGAGCGGCGTTTGAAGCGACCACCGCACACTGCGTAAGCTCTGCAAGAGCAGTAGCGGCGCTTTGTATTACGAGTTCTTCGGTAACTGCGCCTTGATCCTCCAGCATTTTGTCAAGGCGTTTTACTTCGTCATCCGGAAGAGTCTGAGTTTTCATTATTTTGTCAATGTAAAGCCTGTATCCGCTGAACGTCGGAACGCGTCCCGCAGAAGTATGCGGCTGTTCAAGGTATCCCAGCTGTTCAAGCATTGCCATATCGTTTCTTACCGTTGCGGCGGAAACGTTTATTTCAGGCAGAGAAGCTATTGCTTTAGAACCTACCGGTTCGCCGGTCATTATATATTCATCTATGACAGCTGCAAGAATTTTTAATTTTCTGTCATTCACAGTCCGGAGCCTCCTTTGCCCCACTGGCAGTTCCTGATTTTGAGTGTTAGCACTCAGCCTCTTGGAGTGCTAAATATAATTTAACACTATTATGCTCAATTGTCAAGGGGTTTATGCATTTTCATCACAATGCACAAAAATGGGCTGTAAAAGCCAACCTGAAATGTGGAATTTTTGCCTGAATCAAATAACTGCACCAATATTACTCGGGTGTAAATTTTAGATGTAACGTTTTACTTTTTTCAAAAAAGTAAGGGGGGTAAAATTCTTGCTTCGCCGGAATTAAGAGTTTCCTCAGTGCCGTCGTCGTAGCGGACAATGAGTCCGGCATTATCGCTTATACCTATTGCAAGGGCGGTTTTTTCACTGCCGAGCTTGGAAACTGACACTCTTTGTCCTATAATAAATGAGCGTTTTCGGTAATTTTCCAGAAAGGAAGTATCTGAAAGATTTTTTGTCAGTATATCTATATTTTTCAGTATTTCAGCAATAATTTCAGCTCTTGACGGATCTTTTCCGGTTTCGTCTTCAATTGAGGTGGCAACATTCATAAGCTCTTCCGGAAAAATATTTTTAATGGATTTTACATTGATTCCGATTCCTACTACTGCATATTCCGGCTGTCCGGTTTCAAAGTTTACCGAAGCTTCGGTTAAAATACCGCAGATTTTTTTACCGTTTAAAAACAGGTCGTTTACCCATTTGATTTTTACGTCTGTGCCGCACACTTTGTCGATTGCCTGTGCCGCAGCGACTGCTGCACAGGAGGTTATCAGCTGACAGGTTTCCATATCGGTTTCAGGGCGCAGAATAATACTGAGATAAATACTTGTTCCATGAGGAGAACAAAAACTTCTTCCCATCCTACCTTTACCGGCAGTCTGACAGTCTGCAATTACTGCTGTTGCATTTTTTGCTCCTTTTCTCGCCAGATCCTTTGCGTAGTTGTTTGTAGAATCTGTTTCATCAAGTACGATTATTTCTCTGTCATCAGTTTTATCCAGAAAGCTTTTTATAATTTCACGGTTTAAAATATCTCCGGTGCTTTTTAAAATGTAGCCCTTGTTGTTGATTGCCTGTATATCAAAGCCTTCTTCCTGAAGCTGTTTAACCGCTTTCCATACCGAATTTCTTCCTACACCCAGTTTTTGTGCCAGTGTTTCTCCGGAAATATAATCGTCTGAATTAAGAAGCTCTTCCATTACCTTTTCTTTAGTGGACATTTCAGTCACCCTTTCTTAAGTTTATTCATATTATAAATAATAACATATAAACCCGATTTTAACAAGGGAGGAAATAAAAGTGACTGAGGATATGCTCCTTGTTCTGGCGATGTCAACCGACGCATTTTTCGCTGCGCTTTCTTACAGTACCGGAAAAATAAAAATACCTGCCGTTTCCGCCTTTGTGATCAGTATTATAAGCTCGGCGGTTCTTACGGCTTCAATGCTGATATCAGCTGCTGCCGGAGCGTTTATTCCCGAAAGCTTCTGCCGTACCGCAGGCGCAGTACTGTTAGGGGTAATAGGCATTACCGGCTTTTGTCAGAACGGTCTTAAATCCATTTTAAGAAAACATAAGGGAAATGGGAAGGTATCCTTCAGTTGTTTCAATATCGGATTTGTCATAAGCGTATATTTAGATGAAACCAAAGCAGACGCAGACCGTTCTAAAATATTGTCTCCCAAAGAAGCCGTGGCTCTTGCTCTGGCATTGTCAGTGGATTCCGTATCCGGCGGATTGGGTGCGGGACTTTCCGGCGCAAATATATTAAGAGTGTGTCTACTAAGCTTTATATTCGGATTAATGGCAGTAGCCGCCGGCGGAAAGCTCGGCGAAGGACTGAGCAAAAAAGGGCCAGATCTTTCCTGGGTTTCAGGTGTATTTCTTATAGTGTTGGCGGCATATAAGTTAATAGGATAAAATTGTTAAATTATAAAGGTATTAGCATAAATTATTACAAATTTAGTATAAAAGTTTTCCGTCTATTGACTATCAGGACGTATTTTGCTATAATGATATAAATGTAAGTGCAGCTGATTGCTTGCTTATAATCTTTAAATATTAAAGTGAGTTTTTCTGATGAAGAATAATGAACAGTATAAAAAAATAGTATCATTCTTTTCAAGTTTGATTTTACTTGCCGCTTTGGCGGCGGATTTTATGTATATATGGTACGAATATTACAGTGATGCGATAGTTCTTCCGTTTTACAGACGCGGAAACTGGGTGGTAATTCTTATCTATGTAATCCTTACCATGATTTTTTTCAAGGCTTACGGCGGTCTTACAATGGGATATCTGAAGCGGACGGATATGCTCTATTCACAGGCGATTTCCATGGTAGCGGTCAATATAATCACTTATTTTCAGATAAGCGCTATCGGACGTGACTTTATGAAGGTTTTTCCTATGTTTATAATGACGGCTACCGATTTAATAATTATTGCACTGTGGATAGCTGCCAACAATAAAATATACTTAAAGCTTTATCCTCCAAGGAAGCTTATAATAATATACGGCAGCCGCAATGCGGAAACGCTTACCAATAAAATGAGCAGGCGTGAAGATAAATATATGATCTGTGAATCCATTAACATTCATGAAGATATGGATAAAATAAAAAGTGAAATACTGAGATTTGACGGAGCTATTATCTGTGATATAACCGGTCAGACAAGAAACGATATAATAAAGTATTGCTTTGAAAATTCAAAGCGAATATATATTTCTCCGAAAATTTCCGATATTATTATCAGGGGAGGTACTGATATAAATCTTTTTGACTCTCCGCTGCTGCTGTGCAGAAACAGTGGACTTTCCTTTGAACAGCGTCTTTTTAAGCGTATTTTTGATATTGTGGTATCAGTAATAGGTCTGATTATTCTGTCTCCGTTTATGCTTATAATTGCAGCTGCAATAAAAATCGACGACGGCGGAAGTATAATTTACAAGCAGAAAAGACTTACCATTAACGGAAAGGAATTTTTTGTATATAAATTCAGAAGCATGATACCTAATGCCGAAAAAAACGGAGTGCCTCAGCTGGCGACCGGTTCGGATTCAAGGATCACAAGAGTAGGAAAATTTTTGAGAAAATGCAGGCTGGACGAGCTTCCGCAGCTTTTCAATATAATCAAAGGGGATATGTCCGTAGTAGGACCAAGACCGGAACGTCCGGAGCTTACTGAAAAATACGAAAGAGAAATGCCGGAATTCAAATTCCGTTTAAAAGTAAAGGCGGGACTTACAGGATATGCACAGGTAACCGGCGTTTATGATACGACTCCTTATGACAAACTGAAAATGGATCTTATGTACATTGAACGCTATTCAATGGTTATGGATCTGCGGATAATTCTTATGACCATAAAAACAATGATATCTCCCGGAGAAATGAATTCCGAGGCGGATAAAGAAAAATATTAAAGCGGTGAATTGATTTGAAGAAACTGGAGAACAACATAGAAAATCTTATTAATGCCGAACCTGCATATAATGAATCTGAATCGGAAAACGATTCCGGATTTGTAAAGAAAATGAGCAGGAAAAAGGGCGGCAATGCACTAGGCGAATTTGGAGCAAGACAGAATGAACTTAATTTTCAGCTGATTCAGACAGTATCCGATTTGAAGGAATACTGCCGTGAGCTTGAGGAGCGTCTGGAAAAAGAAACCGATGCCCGACATAAAACGGCGGCGGTTCTTTCTGCAATGAAAAAGGAACTTGATTCAGTGCGCCTGCGGTCTACGCTGAATTCCAATCAGATAGAAAAAATGGACGGCGGTCTGGGAAAATATACGGAGAAGCTGGAAAATTACGCCTTGAGTATTTCTCCCGGCGCAAGGCTTGCGGATTGTCCGAAAGGCTGCAAGGAGGCGGATATTTCCAACTGTATAGGGTATTATGAAAAAATAGAAACGGCAAGAAATTCTGTCGGACTGTCCGAAAATACCGAGCTTGAAAAATTTTTGTATAACGCATTAAGCCGTGAATTTTCCGCAATGAGCGCTTTTGACAAGGTTGTAATTGATTTTTACGGGGAAGACAGATATGCGGCTGTATTGTACGGTAATCTCAGCAGAAACTCAATTTATAAAATAAATCGTATGGAAGACAATTGCGAACCGCAGGGAAATTTCAGCATTATCTGTACCGAAAACCTTCAGATACCCAAAAAACTGGCGCTGAAATCAGCTGTAATTATTGTAACAGGCAACGAACCGTTTGAGAATATATCTGATGAAGAACTTGAAAATCTTAAATTTCTCAACGACTGCGGGCTTCATACCTATATCACCCTGTCAGACAGTACCTATAGAAGTTTTGTTCAAAAAGGATTCCGCTGCGTATCCCTCATTTCGGCTGACAAGCTTATGAGCGGAAAAATCGTCAGAACGATTGAAAAGAGTATGGAAACGTCAGTACCGTCCGGTGCGGTTACTTTCAGTCAGTTAAATCATGTTCTTGAAGCTTCCGGAAAGAAATTTACAGACGTCTCTGAAGAAACAGCAGGCACTGAAGCCTTACTCAGATCCCGTGAATATCCTTATAACTGTTTGAGCATAATGGAAAAAACGGCGGTCAATGCAGCAGAAAATTACTACTTTTCAGGCAAAAATATAAACAGATGCCGTATAAGCGATACGCATGAAGGCATATTTGACGTCATCAACGGCTTGAATTATGTGAATCACCTTGATTACAGCCACCGCAAAAAAATATATGCCCGTGTCAAAACAATGATGGAAACAGATGGTTTGTTTATCTTCAACGGTTTTGACGCTGTGATCGGAATAAAACTGCGAGCTATAAACGGCTGGGGTGAATATCCGGTTTATGAAGCGCTCTGGACTAGAGAACAGCTTATATCTGAACTTGAAGATAACGGTTTTAAAATTAAGTTTCTTATTCCGGCAGGAACAGGTATTTTTGACATGCTCCCGCCTAAATATAGAAAAAGTCCTGCGGAATGGATTATCGGCGTCACGGTTTAGCCGTTGCTGAAAATGGAATTATGAGGAAAATGCGATTTTTTTCAGGAGGATTTAAATGAGAAAAACAAAAATTGTTTGTACGATCGGTCCGGTAACACAAAGTGAGGAAATGATAAAAAAGCTTATGGAGCATGGTATGGATGTTGCCAGATTCAACTTTTCTCACGGAAGCTACGAGTACCATAAGGATTGCATTGAAAAGGTAAGAAAAGTTGCGTCTGAACTGAATCTTCCCGTTGCTGCAATGATGGATACCAAGGGACCGGAAGTAAGACTGGGCAGATTTGTTGACGACAAGCCTGTAGAAATTAAAAACGGCGATATTTATACGCTGACTACCGAAGATTGTCTCTGTACAGATAAGGTAGGCAGTATTACGTTTAAAAAGCTGCCTGCCGATGTTTCAGTGGGCACAAGAATACTTATAAACGACGGCGTTATTGAACTTCTTGCAGAAAAAGTTACTGCTACAGAAATCGAATGCCGTGTAATTCACGGAGGCAAGCTTTCAAATAACAAAGGTATCAACGTTCCCGGAGTAAAGCTTTCTATGCCGTATCTCAGCGATGCCGATATGAACGATCTGGAATTCGCCGCAAAAATGAAGTATGATTTTATTGCCGCAAGCTTTGTCAGAACTGCCGCTGATATAAATTACCTGAGAAAATATACACAGAGTCTCGGTTGGTTTGACGTTAGAATCATAGCAAAAATCGAGAATCTTGAGGGTGTTGAAAATATAGACGAAATCCTTGAAGCTGCTGACGGTATAATGGTAGCAAGAGGAGATATGGGTGTTGAAATACCTTTTGAACAGATCCCTGCTATACAGAAAGAACTGATTCATAAGGGTTATAATGCCGGTAAACAGGTTATAACTGCAACTCAGATGCTGGAATCCATGATTTCAAATCCTCGTCCTACACGTGCCGAAATTACAGATGTGGCAAACGCTATTTATGACGGTACGAGCGCTATTATGCTTTCAGGTGAAACGGCGGCAGGCGAATATCCTATAGAAGCGGTAAGTACTATGGCTCTGATCGCAGAAACTACGGAGTATAATATTGATTATAAATCAAGATTTCATAAAAGAGGTACTGACAGCAATCCTAATATTGCAAATGCCATATCTCACGCATGTGTTACAACTGCTCACGATTTAGACGTAAAGGCAATTATTACAGTAACCAAAGGCGGAAGCACTGCAAGACTTATTTCTAAGTATCGTCCGCTTTGTCCGATTATAAGCTGTACTACAGATGAGGTAGTATGCCGTCAGATGAATATGTCATGGGGGGTTACTCCGATTATAATCAATGAGGAAACCAGTACCGATGAGCTGTTTGAGCATGCTGTGGACGCAGCTAAGAAGTATGGCTATGTGGAACAGGGGGATAGAGTAGTTATTACTGCCGGTGTTCCTCTGGGAATTTCGGGGACAACTAATCTTATGAAGGTAGATACGGTTAAATGATTCTGGAAGCATGTTTTAAGCTTGACATGTCAGTCTACTCATGATATAATAAGTAAAATTAAATACTGCCACCGGGCAGATAGAATGCAAAAAGCATTCGTCGGCGTATCGTTAGGTCTTAGAAGATACGTTTGGCGGATGCTTATTTTTTGGAGGTTTTATACTATGAAATTCAAAAATCCTTTTATTGGTTTGACGAAATTTGAATGGTGTTTATGGACCATAGCTGTGGTTGTCGTTACAGGTTCATTTGTACTGTCAGGTTCGTCTGATATATTAACGATTATAGCTTCACTAATTGGTGTTACAGCTCTTATTTTCGTTGCTAAGGGGTATGTTTTTGGACAGATTTTAACAGTAATTTTTGCGGTTTTTTACGGTATTATATCGTTTTATTTTAAGTATTACGGAGAAATGATAACATATATTTGCATGACGTCTCCTATAGCGGTTTTTTCAATAATTACATGGATCAGGCATCCTTTTCAGAAGTCTTCTGAGGTAGAAGTAAATAAACTCAGCCGAAGACAAATATATATTTTAATTGTATCTGTAATAGCAGTTACAACTGCTTTTTATTTTTTACTGAAATATCTGGGGAATACAAATTTGATTTTTAGTACAATATCTGTCACAACAAGCTTTATTGCGTCTTATCTTACTCTTTTTCGCAGTCCGTTTTACGCTATAGGCTATGCTGCGAATGATATTGTATTAATAGTTTTGTGGATTCTTGCCGCTGCTGAAAACATTTCATACTTACCAATGGTCATATGCTTTGCAATGTTTTTGGTCAATGATTTATACGGATTTGTTAATTGGAGAAGAATGAAACAAAGACAGGAAAGCACATTTATCAGTAATGTATAAAGAAAAAAGCCGGATTAAACCGGCTTATATTAGTTATTCAGCTGAATTAATAAACATTTCATAAATTTTTCTGATTGCTTCTTCAAAGTCTGATTCACCGATAGCAATGATTACATTTAACTCACTTGATCCCTGATCAATCATTTTAACGTTTATCCTTGCGTGTGCCATTGAAGCGAAAATTCTTGCGGCAGTACCACGGGTACGGATCATTCCTCGTCCCACTACTGCCAGAATAGCAATACCCTTTTCAAGTTCAATATGGTCAGGAGCAACAGCTTTTCTTATTTGTGCGATAACCTCGTCTTCCTTGCCTTCGATCTGTCCGTAAGGGAAGATAAGAGAAAGTGTATCAATACCGGACGGCATATGCTCAATTGATATACCGTTTCTTTCAAGTACTTCCAGAACCTTGCGGCAGAAACCAAGCTCACTGTTCATCATTGCTTTTTCAATATTTATAGCGGCAAAGCCTTTTTTGCCTGCAATACCGGTTATAGTATACTTATTGAATTCGTCTTCAGAGACTTCGGAAACAATCATAGTACCCGGATCTTCCGGAACATTAGTGTTTTTGATATTTATCGGGATACCCGCCGCTCTTACAGGGAAAATAGCGTCCTCATGTAAAACTGTAGCGCCCATATATGCAAGCTCACGCAGTTCCTTGTATGTTATGACATTTATAGCCTTCGGATTTTCTACGATTCTCGGATCTGCCACAAGAAATCCTGAAACGTCAGTCCAGTTTTCGTAAACGTCAGCCTTTACTGCACTTGCAATAATTGAACCGGTAACGTCGGAACCGCCTCTTGAAAATGTTCTTACAACGCCGTTTACATCAGCACCGTAAAAGCCCGGAATTACTGCTCTTTCAACATTTTTCAGTCGGTCTCTCAGCTTAGGCTGTGTTTTTTCATTGTTGAAGGAACCGTCTTCATTGAATACAATGACAGTTGCAGCGTCAATAAATTCGTATCCCAGAAGTGCGGCAATAACAATACCGTTTAAGTATTCTCCTCGGCTTGCGGCATATTCACTGCCAGCTTTAGCGGAAATATTTTTCTTTATTTCAGCAAATTCATTTTCAAGTGAAAGATCAAGCCCGAGATCGCTGATAATACCGTTGTATCTTTCGGCAATTGCACCGAACGCATTATCTATACTTTTATTTTCCATTGCAAGACTATTGCAGTTATACAGCATATCCGTTACTTTTATATCATCAGAAAAACGCTTGCCCGGTGCAGACGGTACAACATATCTGCGTTTTTCATCACTCTTTATAATATCGGCAGCCTTAGTGATCTGTTTTGCGTCAGCCAGACTGCTTCCGCCGAATTTTACAACTTTAACATTCATACTGTTATTCTCCTCTTGATTTTTTACCGTAATCACATATTTAATAGTATATGGTATTTTGTAAGAAAAATCAAGTGTAATTAATTACAAAATATTGTAAGTTTATCGGTGTTCTTTTGTCGAATACGCTTGTACGTCTGTGAAAGACACTTACTTTTTTAACAAGCTTTTTGAAAAAAGCTTGGCAAAAACTTTTATATCGTATTTAGTTTAATGATATAATTTACATAAGGCTCGACAGGTTAATAAACTGAGGATTGAAGATAAAAATTTTGAAAAAAGCTTGGCAAAAATTTTTATGCCGTACT
>ENA-OOZY01000950-OOZY01000950.1-human-gut-metagenome-genome-assembly--contig:-NODE-950-length-19114-cov-4.957395_pt1 | contig 19114 bp, 18 predicted proteins | sample MGYA00241047_ERZ501410 | MGnify/ENA primary metagenome ERZ501410 (study PRJEB25962, sample SAMEA2042621) | human gut metagenome | biome: human gut; feature: human-associated habitat; material: faeces... | reverse complement strand
TAGGGATCATGGTTGCCGGGCGCGATCACCGTCTGGCCCTGAAAGCTGCCCAGCGCCTGCGCCAGCAGCCGGGCGGTATCGCCGCCCACGGCATCGCCGTCAAACAGATCGCCGGCCAGCAGCATCAGCTGTATGTCGTGGTCGTTGGCCCAGTCCACCAGACGCTGTACGCTCTCCCGGCTCTCGGCACGGCGCTGGCGAGCCTGCTCCGGTGTCAGGGCGCCGAAGGCACTGTCCAGATGGAAGTCCCCGGCGTGCAGAACGCGCACCATCATCCCTCCTCGTCCTGCCAGCCCTTGCACACATCCACCCACTGGACAAAGTTCTTCCCGCAGCAGCGCTCCAGCTCATCGCAGGTCAGCTCAATGGCGCTGGCGGCGCTGCCCACGGCGGGGAACACCGTCTCGAACCGCTTCAGGGATACGTCCAGATAGGTCCTGACATCGTCGGGCAGGGCAAAGGGGCACACGCCGCCCACGGCGTGGCCGATGCGCTCCACCGCCTCCTCGGCAGTGAGCATCTTGGCCTTGGCGCCGAAAAAGTGCTTATACTTGCTGTTGTCCACCTTGGCGTCGCCGGCGGCCACCACCAGAATGGGGTCCTCCCCCACCTTAAAGCTCAGGGTCTTGGCGATGCGGGCGCCCTCCACGCCCACGGCCAGCGCAGCCAGCTCCACCGTGGCGCTGGACACGTCAAATTCGCGGATACGATCCGTGACGCCGTAGGGCTCCAGATAGGCTCTTACTTTTTCCACAGACATGATGCAGTTTCTCCTTTTATTTGATCTCGATACGCTCCACACCGGTGCACAGACCGGTGCCGCTGTTCAATGTGAAGATGCAGCCCTGCGCAGAGCAGGGGCCGTCCGCCGCCTGATAGCGGCCGGGCAGGCCGCCCAGGAAGAACTCCATGGACTGCTCCGGCCGGACGCCCAGCACCGACTCGATGGGGCCGGTCATGCCCAGATCGGTGACATAGCCGGTACCCTTGGGGAACACCCGCTGGTCGGCGGTGGGGACATGGGTATGGGTGCCCCACAGGGCGGAGACGCGGCCATCCAGATAGTAGGCCATGGCCAGCTTCTCGCTGGTGGCCTGCGCGTGGAACTCCACCAGCGTGAACGTGGGCTTGTCCGCTGTTTTCAGCAGGCGGTCCGCCGTGGTAAAGGGGTTGTCGGCGTTGAAGTCCAGATCGCAGCGGCCGATGAGCACCAGCACCGCCACGGAGAACGCGCCGCAGTCATAAACGGCCCAGCCCCGCCCGGCAGCGCGGCCCGTGAAGTTGGCGGGGCGCAGGATGTATTGGTTCTCGTCCAGAAACGGGGCGATCTGAGGCTTACCGAAGGTGTGGTTGCCCAGCGTGACCGCGTCCGCGCCGGCAGACAGCAGGTCCTCCGCCTGCGCCCGGGTCAGACCGCTGCCGGAGATGTTCTCGCCGTTGACCACAGCGAAGGCGATGTCCCGCTCCCGTTTGAAAGCGCGCAGCTTCTTTTCCAGCAGCTGCAGGCCCGTCTCGCTGGCCACATCGCCCAGCGCTAAAATGCGATAGTCCATAAAATACCCTCCCTTGAGGTCAGTCGTTCCAGCCCAGTATCTTGGTGAGTTGGCGGTTGGCGTAATAGTATGCGGAGGCCGGATAGTTCCGCAGATTGGCGGTGTTGGAGCACAGCAGGTAGTCCACGGTCTGCCCCGCGTCGTCGGTAAGAACGCCGCAGATGACAGTGGTGTGGTTCCGTGGCTCCTCAACGCCCATGGTGATGATGTCCCCCACCTCACCGGTGAAATAGGGCGCACCCACCACGGCCACCAGACCGGAGCCGGTATGACCGGCGGCCATGTCCAGGAAACCGCCCACATTGACCCACGGCAGTGTGACGTTGCTGCTGCTGAAATAATACCAGCCTGTCTCATAGCCGCCGGATACCGGCGGGATGCCGCCGGCGCTCACCACCTGAGAGCCGAAGTTCATGCAGTTGCCGCCCACATCGTCGTAGGCCTTATAGCCGGGATTGCGCTTGGCGCTGTACGTCAGCATATAATCCAGCGCGGCGTCCCGGTCGTAATCGTGATCCCATGTGACCTCCGGCGTCCACGGTGTCCGGGGATCGTTCCGCCGCGCCTCGATGCAGGCCAGCAGCTGGGGCAGATGGCGGTCGGCATTGGCAGCGGCATCGTAATCGGCGCTGTAATAGGGGTTGTCATCGGAGACGTGGGACGCAATGCGCCAGCGGTCGCCGCTGATGCGCTGGAGCCGGAAGCTGTGCTTCACGTTCCACTGCTCGGAGGGCAGTCCGTTCAGCCCGTCAAAGTAGACCACGCTGCTTTCCAGCAGCGTCAGCTCCGCCGTGTCACCGTCCCCGGACAGCTCTGTGCAGCGCAGGGAATAGCTGTAAGTGCCGGCGTGCAGGTCGATGGGTGACTGCTGCCGGATGGCTGCCAGTGTGCGCCAGACCGTGCGGTGGTAGTCGGATTGAGCGCGGTCCACAAACAGATCCGTGCAGTCGATGGCCTGCAAATTGCAGACCGACTGGTAATAGCAGTCCATGAAATCCAGCAGCAGTAATTCCTGCCCGGTGGTCATGCCGCAGGCCGCCGCGCCGGAGATACGCTCGAAATCAGCGCTGACCGGTTCCGGCTCCCGCCCCCAGACGGAGTGGTGCTGCCGGGTCCAGACCGGCTCCGCGATGGCGTCCGGCGCGGCAGTGCCGTCCGGCTCTGCCGCGGAGAGCTTCGGCTGCTCCGCCGCCGCGTCCGGACTGCCGCCGCCCACAGCGGCCATGCAGCCGGTCATGGACAGGGCCATGGCCAGCAGGAGCAGATAAAGCACGATGCGTTTCATGGGCATTCCCCCCTTTCGTTCAGGGACATTATAACAAAAGAAGCTCCGGAGTGCAACGCGCTCCGGAGCTTGTAGGGGTCTTTATTTTGCGTACTCCACGACCTTTGTCTCCCGCAGGACGTGGACCTTGATCTGGCCGGGGTATTCCAGCTCGTTTTCGATGCGCTTGGCCAGCTCACGGGCCAGAATGACCATCTCATCCTCGGACACCTGCTCGGGCTTGACCATGACGCGGACCTCGCGGCCCGCCTGAATGGCGTAGCTCTTGTCCACGCCGGGATAGGTGCCGGTGATCTCCTCCAGCTTCTCCAGACGCTTGATGTAGTTCTCCAGATTTTCGCGGCGGGCGCCGGGCCGCGCGGCGGAAATGGCATCGGCCGCCTGCACCAGGCAGGCCACCAGCGTCTTGCACTCCACATCGCCGTGGTGCGCCTGAATGGCGTGGATGATATCCTCTTTCTCCCGGTACTTGCGGGCGTACTCCACGCCCAGCGCCACATGGGTGCCCTCGAACTCGTGGTCAAGGGCCTTGCCGATATCGTGCAGCAGGCCGGCGCGCTTGGCTGCCTGTACGTCGGCGCCCAGCTCCGCGGCCATCATGCCGGCGATGTGGCTGACCTCGATGGAGTGCTGCAGCACGTTCTGACCGTAGCTGGTACGGTAGTGCAGACGGCCCAGCAGCTTCTGCAGCTCGGGGTGCAGACCGCGGACACCGGTCTCCAGCACGGCGCGCTCGCCCTCGGCGCGGATGACGCCGTCCACCTCGCGGCGGGCCTTCTCCACCATCTCCTCGATGTGGGTGGGGTGGATGCGGCCGTCGGCGATGAGCTTCTCCAGCGCCAGACGGGCCACCTCGCGGCGGACCGGCTCAAAGCAGGAGACGGTGATGGCCTCGGGGGTATCGTCGATGATCAGGTCGGCGCCGGTCAGGGTCTCCAGCGTCCGGATGTTGCGGCCCTCGCGGCCGATGATGCGGCCCTTCATCTCGTCATTGGGCAGGGGTACCACACTGACGGTGATCTCGGCCACATGGTCGGCGGCGCACCGCTGGATGGCGGTAGCCACGATCTCACGGGCGCGCTGATCCGCCTCGTCCTTGGCGCGGGCCTCGATCTCCTTGATCTTCAGCGCCGTCTCATGGGTGACCTCGGACTCCACCTGTGCGATCAGGTAGTCCTTGGCCTGCTCCGCCGTGAAGCCGGAGATGCGCTCCAGCATCTCGGTCTGGCTGCGCTTGATGAGCTTGATCTCCTCCTGCTCCTTATCGGCGGCGGCGTGCTTCTGGGCCAGCGCCTCCTCTTTCTTCTCGATCATCTCGGTCTTGTGATCGAGATTCTCCTCTTTCTGCTGCAAACGGCGCTCCTGCTTCTGCTGCTCGGCGCGGCGTTCTTTCACTTCCCTCTCGTATTCGCTGCGGTTTTTCAAAATCTCTTCTTTTGCTTCGAGAAGCGCTTCCCGCTTTTTGTTCTCAGAGCTTTTAATTGCCTCGTTGATGATGCGCGTGGCTTCTTCCTCCGCGCTGGAGATTTCTTTTTCCGCTACGCCCTTGCGGTAGCGAATGCCGAGGAGGAAAAAGACCACCGCCGCCACAGCGAACGCGGCTGCTGCCACGATCCAACCTGTTGCGGTCACTGTTCATTCCTCCTATGTTGTGATGGTTTGTATGGGGCGGCACAAGATGTGCCTTAGAAAATAATCGAAAGGGACCCCTGTCCTCCCGATGATAATCCTATACAATATTAAACATATTATAGTCAACTGTCAAGGGCAAACGGGAAAAATGCCCTGTGTTTTTTGGGCAAATTCCCGGTTTTGTCAGTCAAAGCCGGCTACTGGATGTATGCGGCGGCAGCATAGCCCAGATGGCCCTGATGTCCCACGCTGTACCACTCCCCGGTGCGGCCATAGACCGTCACCGCCGTGCCGGAGGGCAGCTGGGCGATGACCCGGCCCGACGTGGACGGGTAGTCCCGCAGGTTCAGGTTTCCGGACTGGGTGCGCACCGTGCCGCGCCACGGCGTGATGGGCGTGATAAACGGCAGGCCGAAATACTCCGTCAGGGACAGTGCCAGATTGGCGGCGATGGCCTCGATGTTGTTCTGCACCCAGCGGGCGTCGGCATAGTTGTCGTGGTATCCCAGCTCCAGCAGCACGGCGGGCATCCGGGGCTGGCGCACCTCCCCCAGCGCAGTGGTGGAACGGGTATAGACCTTTTCCGGCAGCGGATAGATGGTCTTGAGGTTCCGCACGAAGATATCGGCGGCCCGCTGGCCGTTGGTGCTGCCGGGGTAATAGAAGGCGATGACCCCCCGGACGGTGCCCTCCCGGCTGCCGTCGGTGCTGCCGTTGGAATGGAGGGCCAGATAGAAGTCGTAGTTTCCCGCGTTGCCCTGCCGGATGGAGCTGGCCGCCGTCATTTCCGGTGTGTTGCGGCCGAAACGAATGGTGTTGGCGGTAAGGTACGGCTCCATGGCGTCGGCGATCAGGTTCATGAAATACTCCTCGCTGCCGGCGCCGGTGATATACGGATTATATTCCTGTGTGCTTGGACTCAGATACACGCTTGGCATACTTATTCCCCTTTCATTTCGTCGTACTATAAATATATGGAAAATCCGGGGAAGATGTGTTATGATGGTGGCCACGAAATGAAAGGCGGTATGTACCATGAAAGCTGCGCGTCCCTATGCCAAGGTCACCATCACTCCCAAGGGAGAGGCCGCTCTCACCGGCGGACACCCGTGGGTCTATGAGGGTGAGGTCACTGCCGTGGAAAGCGGCGCGGAGGACGGCGGTCTGGTGGACGTGGTGAGCCGCCGGGGCAGCTGGCTGGGCTGCGGGTTCTACAACAGCCGCTCCAAGATCCGGGTGCGGCTGGTGAGCCGCAACGCCAACGACGACTTTTCCGATGCCTTCTGGGAACGGCGCATCCGCTACGCCTGGGACTACCGCAAGGTGGTGATGGGCGAAACGGACAGCCGGTGCTGCCGTGTGATTTTCGGCGAGGCCGACCTGTTCCCCGGCCTGACGGTGGACCGGTTCGAAAGCGTGCTGGTGACCCAGACCCTGAGTCTGGGCATGGAGCGCATCAAGGCCCGGCTGTTTCCCCTGCTTGCCCGCGTGCTGCGGGAGGACGGTCAGGACATCCGGGGCATCTACGAGCGCAACGACGTGGCCATCCGGGAGCTGGAGGGCATGGAGCAGAACAAGGGCTGGTATCCCCTGCCCGGCGAGACGCCGCCGGCGGAGACAACGGTGGATATCACAGAGAACGGCATCACCTACACCGTGGACTTTGAGAACGGGCAGAAGACCGGCTTCTTTCTGGACCAGAAATACAACCGGCTGGCGGTTTCCCGGCTGGCGAAGGGCCGGACGGTGCTGGACTGCTTCACCCATACCGGTTCCTTTGCCCTCAACGCAGCCCGGGGCGGTGCGGCCCATGTCACCGCCGTGGACGTGTCGGAGTTCGCGGTGCAGTGCGCGGCGGAGAACGCCCGGCGCAACGGACTGGACGGCGTCATGGACTGCGTGGCGGCCAATGTGTTCGACCTGCTGCCCCAGCTGGAAAAGCAGCCGAAAAAGTACGACTTCATCATCCTCGACCCGCCGGCCTTCACCAAGAGCCGCAAGACCGTGCACAACGCCATGACCGGCTACAAGGAGATCAACTACCGCGCCATGAAGCTGCTGCCCCGGGGCGGCTATCTGGCCACCTGCTCGTGCAGCCACTTCGCCACGGAGGAGCTGTTCATCCGCATGCTGCGCAGCGCCGCCCGGGACGCCGGAGTGCAGCTGCGGCAGATCGAGGCGCGGCAGCAGTGCGCCGACCACCCCATCCTGTGGGGCGTGGACGAGACGAACTACCTGAAATTTTTCATTTTTCAGGTGGTGTAATGTGAAAAAGGGCGCCCGCCGGGCGCCCTTTCCTCTGTTTTTTACACGCGCTCGCCGATCTCGGCAAGGCTGCGGGTCAGAATATCCACGAACTTCTCTCCCGTCTCTGTCAGCGGGACGGAGCGCAGCTTGATGTACCCCAGACGCATATCATGCACCTGTCCGGTCAGGGGCAGCGTCACCAACCGGTCGTCGCCGTAGCCCTCCGGCATAACGCCGCTGCCGGTGGAGACGCAGTTGGTGTGGGCCATGACGTTGTAGGCCGTGGCCCGGTCGCTGACGCAGACCACCCGGTCGAACTGGGCGCCGGTGCCCACCACCGCCTCCTCCGCGTACTGATAATTGCTGTCAGACTGGGTGAACACCACATAGGGATAGGCGTACAGCTGCTCCAGCCGCACCGACGGCTCCGCGGCCAGCGGGTGGCCCCGGCGCATGAACACCCGGGGGCGCAGCTTCGCCAGCTGGCAGAATTCCAGATCCTTCTCCTGCAGGATGCGGCCGATGAAGTGCTCCGTCATGTCGGAGACGAAGATGATGCCCAGCGCGCTCTGGCGGCGGAACACCTCGTCGATGACGGCGGCCATCTCCATCTCCTTGAAGCTCACCTGTATGCGCGGCTCTTCCAGCAGGTGCAGATACTCCACGAATGCCTTGGCACAGAAGGGATAGCGCTGGGATGCCACGGACAGCGTGACCCGGTTCTCCGCCCGGCGCTCGCTGTAATACCGGGCGATGCGGCCGCTGCGCTCCACGATGGGCGCGATCTGGGCCACCAGCTCCCGTCCCTCCTCCGTCAGCACCACGCCCCGGTTGCTGCGGCGGAAAATGGTGATGCCCAGCTCCTTCTCCACCTCCAGAATGGCGGTGGACAGTGCCGACTGGGACACGAACAGATCCTGAGCCGCCCGGTTCATGGAGCCGCAGCGGTCCACCTCCAGGATATAGCGCATCTGCAAAAGCGTCATCTCTCTCCCTCCCTTTTCCTACCAGCATACAGGATAATGCGGCGTTTTGCAAGAAAAAGCCTGTCTCAACGGATCATCTGCCCGTTTCGATTGACACCGCGCACCGTTTCGGCTATAATGCCCCCGGCGGCTGGACCGCACAGTATCATCCGTCGGGAAAGGAAAACCTATCATGAAAAAGATCACCGCATTTCTGCTGGCGCTGGTGCTGGCACTGAGCCTCACCGCCTGCGGCAGCAGTGAAAGCAGGCAGCTCGTGGGCACATGGCAGTGCGTGGTGGACATCACGGCGCAGATGGACACAGAGATGAGCGATGCGCTGGACTCCGAGTATGCCTCCGAGGTGCCCATGCAGATGTACCTCACCACCGTATTCAATGACGACGGCACCTTCACCATGGGTATGGACGCCGACGCCACTACCGTCTCCTTCACCGCGTACATCCAGGCGCTGAAGCCCGTCATCGTGGAGCTGAGCTATCAGGAGGCCGAGAAGCAGGGCATGACCCGGGAGGAGTATGACAAGGTGCTGGCGGAGAGCGATCTCACCGTGGACAGTCTGGTGGACAGCGTCCTGTCCGCTTTCGATGTCAGCGCCCTGCTGGGCGGCATCGACGGTGACATCGCCTCCGGCAGCTACAAGGCCGAAAAGGGCCGGCTGTACCTCAGTGAGAGCGGCAGCGGCTTCAAGACCGAGGAGTCCATGGGCTATACCCTCAACGGCGGCACCATGACGTGGCATGACGACAACGCCCTGCTGGCGGCGCTGGAGGATATGGGCATCTCCTCCTCGCTGGAGTGGAGCAAACAGTAAAAGAGCGCAAAAAAAGAACCGCCATATGGCGGTTCTTTTTTTGCGCTTTCTTACTCGCCCATGGGTGCGCCGCAGTGGGGGCAGAACTTGTCCTCGCTGGCCGCGCCGCAGACGGGGCAGACCTTGACGCTGACCGTCTCCTCCTCCACGGCAGGCTCGGCCTTGGCGGCCTTCTCGGCCTCCAGCTCGGCAATGCGGGCCTTGGAGGCGTTGACGGCGGGCACCACGTCCTTCACGGCGTCGGGCGTCTCGCCGGTATACTCGGAGATGAACCACTCGCCGATGGCGCGGTAATTCTTCTCCAGTTCACGCTGCTCGGTGAGGATGGCCATATTCAGCTTGGCGGCGTCAGTGGCGGACTTTGCCTTATCCACGGCGACCCCCGCCAGATCCTTGGCCTTATCCACGGCAACATCGGCGTACTCCTGCGCCTTCTTGCTCAGACTGTTCAGATTATCCAGAATGCTCATGTAATGGTTCTCCTTTCAAATATTGGTATTCTATTGCTGCATAGTATACCGCGTTTTGTCCGCCGTTGCAAGCGGACAATAGCGAAATTTACACACTGTTCACGAGCCGGTCAGTGCTCGATCCAATCCGCCGCCCGGGATACCGCACGCTTCCACAGCCGGTAGTTCCGGTCGCAGTCCGCCTGCGTCCCCTCCGGCAGGAACACCCGCTGGCTGCGGCGCAGTGCCTTCAGCTCCTCCATATCCCGCCAGACGCCGCAGCCCAGGCCCGCCAGTGCCGCCGCGCCGAAAGCCGTTGTCTCCACCATCTCCGGCCGGTCCACCGGGATGCGCAGCAGATCCGCCTGCATCTGCAGCAGGATGTCGGACACGCTGGCGCCGCCGTCCGCCCGCAGCATGGTGATGTCGCAGCCGGCATCCTGCCGCATGGCCAGCATCAGGTCCGTGACCTGATAGGCGATGCACTCCAACACCGCCCGGGCCAGATGGCCCCGCCCGGTGCCCCGTGTGATGCCAAGCACCGCGCCCCGTGCATACATGTCCCAGTAGGGCGCGCCCAGCCCCGTAAAGGCCGGCACCACCACCACGCCGCCGCTGTCCGGCACCGAGGCCGCCAGCGTGTTGATTTCCGGCGCGGCGCTGATAATGTGCAGCTCGTCCCGCAGCCACTGGATGGGGCTGCCCCCGTTGAAAACGCTGCCCTCCAGCGCGTAGGTGGTCTCGCCGCCCACCTGCCATGCCACGGATGTCACCAGTCCCGCCCGGCTGCGCACCGGCGTGTGTCCCACGTTCATCAGCGTGAAGCAGCCGGTGCCGTATGTATTCTTGGCCTCGCCGGGCGTGAAGCAGGTCTGACCGAACAGTGCGGCCTGCTGGTCGCCGGCGGCGCCGCACACCGGCACGCCCGCCAGCTTCTCCAGCCCCTCTATGCCGGGGCGCACCGTACCGTACACCATGCTGTTGGGCACCGGCCTGGGCAGCATGGCCGGCGGCACCCCCAGGATGCCGCACAGTTCCTCATCCCAGCACAGGCGGCGGATGTCAAAGAGCATGGTGCGGCTGGCATTGGAGTAGTCCGTGACATGCTGGCCGGTAAGCTGCCAGATGAGCCATGTCTCCACCGTGCCGAACAGCACCTCGCCCCGCTCCGCCCGCTGCCGGACGCCGGGGACATTGTCCAGTATCCAGCGGATCTTGCTGCCGGAGAAATAGGCGTCGATGAGCAGCCCCGTGGCGGACTGGATGCGCTCGTCCAGTCCCTGCCGCTTCAGCTCCTCGCACAGCTCCGCCGTGCGGCGGCACTGCCATACGATGGCGTTGTACACCGGCCTGCCCGTAGCCTTATCCCAGAGGATGGTGGTCTCCCGCTGGTTGGTGACGCCGATGCCGGCGATACTGCCCGCAGGAAACGCCGCAATGGCCTCCGCCGCGGCCCGGCGCTCCGTCTCCCAGATCTCCAGGGGATCGTGCTCCACCCAGCCCTCCCGGGGATAGTGCTGGGCAAAGGCGTGCTGGGACATGGCCGCGATGTGCCCCTCCCGGTCAAAGACGATGGCCCGGGAGCTGGTGGTACCCTGATCCAGCGCCAGAATGTGATCGGACATGGCTTCTCCTCTTTTCTTTTTTGTTTTTGTGTGGTACACTACTCGTGAATAAGATTATACCACGAAGGGAGCGGGATTTCCATGACGAATATGACCGAATTTACCTTCCTGTCCACCGACGGGAAAACGCAGCTCCACGGCATGCGCTGGGAGCCGGAGGGCCGCAGCGTCCGGGCCGTTCTGCAGCTGTGTCACGGCGTGGCGGAGCACATCGCCCGGTACGATGCCTTTGCCCGCTATCTCAACAGCCTCGGCATCGCCGTGGTGGGCCACGACCATTTGGGCCACGGCCTGTCCCTGCAGGAGGGCGGCACACCCGTCTACTTCGGGGAGGGCAACACCTGGCATACCGTGGTGGACGACATCTATGTGCTGCACCAGCGCATCCGTCTGTGGTACCCCGATGTACCCCTGTGCATCATGGGCCACAGCATGGGATCGTTCCTGACCCGCACCTACCTCATCCGTTATCCCGGCACTGTGAAGGCCGCCATCATCATGGGCACCGGCTGGCAGCCCAAGGCCGTCATCGCCGGCGGTCTGGCGGTGGCCGGGGCCGTGGGTGCCGCGGTGGGCGACAGCGGCACCAGCGACCTGGTGACGAATCTGGCCTTCGGCGCGTACAACAAGCTGTTCGCTCCCAACCGCACCAGCTGCGACTGGCTGTCCGCCGATACGGACAATGTGGACGCCTACATGGCCGATCCCCTGTGCGGCGCGGACGCCACGGTGGGCCTGTTCCGCCAGATGCTGCTGGGCATCCGGTTCAACCAGCGGTTCAGCAACCTGCGGCGGATGGACCCCCAGACGCCGGTACTGTTCATCGCCGGGGAAAAAGACCCGGTGGGCGACTGCGGAAACGGCGTACGCCGGACGTATCAGGAGTTCCGCCGCGCCGGTGTGCAGGACTGCACGCTGAAGCTGTACCCCGGCCTGCGCCATGAGATCCTCAACGAAAAGGCACAACAGCAGCAGATCTTTGAGGATATCGGCCTGTGGCTCACCGCCAAGCTCTAATGCGCGCTCAGCGCTGACAGCAGCCGGGGCAGGGACATGAGATCGATATCCCCGCTGCGGCGCAGCACCCGGGCGGACAGGAAACAGTCCGCCACGAACACCAGCAGCACGGCGCAGGCAGCGGCCGGCGGCATGCTCCGCGCCAGCACGGACACCCACGGATGGACGTACCGCACCGTCAGCGCCGTCAGCGGCCCCCACACCAGGGCAAACGGCACGCAGACCCGGCGGTTCAGATCCATCTTGGTGGCGCTGTAATCCCAGAACATGACGCCCAGCAGCTTTTCATAGAGAAAGTGGACGGCGTACTCCACCGCCGTGGCCGTCAGACCGCCGTACAGCGCCAGACGCCAGAACGTGTCGGTCATGTCCGGCGGCAGCGCCAGCACCGCCAGCATGGCCAGGCCGTACACCGGGCACAGCGGCAGCAGCAGAAAGCACTTGCGCACCCGGTGGGGCGACCGCCGCACCGCCGCGTACAGCTTCTCCAGCCCATAGCCGCCGAGGCTGTACAGCAAAAACAGCCAGAATCGGTAAAAAAACAAACTACGCACCTCCCGCCACACAGTTTGCGCGGCGGAGGGACGAATGATACGGGAGGAACGAGACATGACGGATTGGGAAGCCCTGCGGGCGGAATGCCTGCGCTGTCACGCCTGCACGCTGGCGGACACCCGGACGAATGTGGTTTTCGGCGTGGGCGCCGAGAATGCGGAGGTGCTGTTTATCGGCGAGGCGCCGGGCGCCAACGAAGATGCCCAGGGCGAGCCCTTCGTGGGCCGGGCCGGTAAGCTGCTGGACGACATGCTGGCCATGATCGGTCTGGACCGCAGCCGCATCTACATCACCAACTCCGTCAAATGCCGGCCGCCCCAGAACCGCGACCCGCTGAACACGGAGAAGGACGCCTGCCGCGGCTATCTGGCCCGGCAGCTGGCTTTGATGCAGCCCAAGATCATCGTGTGCCTGGGCCGCATCAGCGCCATGGAGATTATCAAGGAGGACTTCAAGATCACCCAGGAGCACGGCCAGTTCTTCGAGAAGAACGGCGTGCAGATGATGGCGCTGTACCACCCTGCCGCGCTGCTCCGCGACCCCCGGAAGAAGCCGGAGACCTTCGAGGATCTGAAGCGCCTGCAGGCAAAGATACAGGAGATCTGCGACCATACGCCCATCGAGTTTACATAATATCGCCATGAGGATCGAACACATCGCCCTTTATGTGCATGATCTGGAGCGGGCCAGAAATTTCTTCACGCAGTATCTCGGCGCCAGTTCAAATGCCGGATACCACAACCCCCGGACGGATTTCCGCTCGTATTTCCTGACCTTTGACGACGGCGCGCGGCTGGAGCTTATGCACAAGCCGGATATGGCGGACCTGCCGAAGGCACCGGACCGCACCGGCTACGCGCACATCGCCTTCAGCGTAGGGAGCGCGGAGCGGGTGGACGCCCTGACCGCAGAGCTGCGTGCCGCCGGGTATCAGATCATCAGCGGTCCCAGGACCACCGGTGACGGCTATTACGAAAGCTGCATCGCGGTCATTGAGGGGAACCTAATCGAGCTTACGCCATAAAAAGAGAGGTGACGCAAAGCGTCACCTCTCTTTTATACGTTTCTCAATACGCCACGCCCCAGTAGATGTCGGTGGTGGCGGGCTTGCCGCACATGACGCACCTGCCCTCGGTGCCGGACTGGTGCAGCGGCATACAGCGGCTGGACACGCCGGCCTTCTCCTTCATGGCCAGTTCGCACTCCAGACTGCCGCACCATTTGGTGCGGGCAAAGCCGCCCTTGCCCTGGGCCATCTCCCTGACCTCCTCCCAGGAGGTCATATCGAAGGTGTTGTTCTCCAGATTCTTCTCCGCCATGGCGTACAGGTTGTCGTGGACATCCTGCAGCAGCTTCTGCACGGCGCTCTCCAGCTCCGTCAGGGGCACGAAGGTCTTTTCGCCGGTGTCGCGGCGGGCGATGCAGCACTGGCCCTTCTCCATGTCCTTGGGGCCGATCTCCACGCGCAGAGGCACGCCCTTCATCTCGTACTGGGCAAACTTCCAGCCGGCGGACTGCTCGCTGTCGTCCATGCTGACCCGGATGCCGGCGGCGCTCAGGCGGTCACGCAGGGACGCGGCGGCCTCCAGCACACCCTCCTTGTGCTGGGCGATGGGGATGACCACCACCTGCGTGGGGGCGATGACGGGGGGCAGCACCAGACCGTGGTTGTCGCTGTGGGTCATGATGACCGCGCCGATCAGGCGGGTGGAGGAGCCCCAGCTGGTCTGGAACGGATACTGCAGGGTGTTGTCCCGGCCGGTGAACGTCACGTCGTAGGCCCGGGAGAACTTATCGCCGAAGAAGTGGCTGGTGCCGGACTGCAGGGCCTTGTGGTCCTTCATCATGCACTCGATGGTGTAGGTGGCCTCGGCGCCGGCAAATTTCTCCTTGTCGGTCTTGCGGCCCTTCACCACGGGCATGGCCAGCGCGTTTTTGCACACATCGGCGTAGCAGTTGAGCTGCTGCTCCGTCTCGGCCTTGGCCTCCTCGGCCGTCTCATGGATGGTGTGGCCCTCCTGCCACCAGAACTCCCGGCTGCGCAGGAAGGGACGGGTGGTCTTTTCCCAGCGGATGACGCTGCACCACTGGTTATACAGCATGGGCAGCTCGCGGTAGCTGTGGAGCACATGGGACCAGTGGTCGCAGAACATGGTCTCGGACGTAGGGCGGAAGGCCAGACGCTCCTCCAGCTGCTCACTGCCGCCATGGGTGACCCAGGCCACCTCGGGGGCAAAGCCGGCCACCAGCTCCCCCTCCTTCTTCAGAAGGCTCTCCGGGATCAGGACAGGCATGGCCACGTTGACGTGACCGGTCTTTTTAAATTCCCCGTCCATGTACTTCTGGATATTCTCCCAGATGGCATAGCCATAAGGCCGCAGGATCAGAAAGCCCTTGACGCTGGCGTAATCCACCAGCTCCGCCTTCAGGCAGATGTCCGTATACCACTTGGCGAAATCCTCCTCCATGGGAGTGATCGCTTCCACATTTCTCTGGTCCTTAGCCATTGTCTTATACCATTCCTTTGTCATTTATATAGTGCATACGCAACTTGATATTTTACCCGCCGGAGCCGCCATTGTCAAGATTCCGGCAGAAAAAGACCGCCTCCCGGCGGTCTTTTTCCGTTATGTACGCGCAGGATGCGTCCTGTCACTCATTGCCGGGGAAGTTGGGGATAGTGGCAAAGCCTCGCGCCAGATCCTCGTCGGCGGGGATGGTGTCCGTCATGGTACCGTCGTTGAACTTGCCATAGGCCACCATGTCGAAGTAGCCTGTGCCGGTGAGGCCCAGCACGATGGTGCGCTCCTCCCCCGTCTCCTTGCACTTCATAGCCTCGTCGATGGCCACACGGATGGCGTGGCTGCTCTCCGGCGCGGGCAGGATGCCCTCGCAGCGGGCAAATAGCTCCGCCGCCTCGAACACGCTGGTCTGCTCCACGCTGCGGGCCTCCAGATAGCCGTCGTGGTACAGCTGGGAGACAATGCTGCTCATGCCGTGGTAGCGCAGGCCGCCGGCGTGATTGGCAGAGGGGATGAAGCCGTTGCCCAGGGTGTACATCTTGGCCATGGGGCAGATCTTGCCGGTGTCGCAGAAGTCGTATTTGAACACGCCCCGGGTCAGGCTGGGGCAGGAGGCCGGCTCCACGGCGATAATGCGGTAATCCGCCTCGCCCCGGAGCATCTGGCCCACAAAGGGCGAGATCAGGCCGCCCAGGTTGGAGCCGCCGCCGGCGCAGCCGATAATGGTGTCGGCCTTGATGTGGTACTTGTCCAGCGCGGCCATGGTCTCCAGACCGATGACGGACTGGTGCAGCAGCACCTGGTTCAGCACACTGCCCAGCACATAGCGGTAGCCCTCCCGGCTGGCGGCAGCCTCCACGGCCTCGCTGATGGCACAGCCAAGGGAACCTGTGGTCTCCGGGAACTCCGCCAGGATCTTGCGGCCCACCTCCGTGGTATTCGAGGGGGACGGCGTCACGTTGGCGCCGTAGGTGCGCATGACCTCCCGGCGGAAAGGCTTCTGCTCATAGGAGCACTTGACCATGAACACCCGGCAGTCCAGCCCCAGATAGGCGCAGGCCATGCTGAGGGCGGTGCCCCACTGACCGGCGCCGGTCTCGGTGGTGACGCCCTTCAGGCCCTGGTGCTTGGCGTAGTACGCCTGAGCGATGGCGGAATTCAGCTTGTGGCTGCCGGAGGTGTTGTTGCCCTCGAACTTGTAGTAGATATGGGCGGGCGTGTCCAGCTTCTCCTCCAGGCAGTAGGCCCGCACCAGCGGGGACGGGCGGTACATCTTGTAGAAATCCCGGATCTCCTCGGGGATGGGGATATAGGCGGTGGTATCGTCCAGCTCCTGCTTCACCAGCTCGTCGCAGAACACATGGCCCAGCTCCTCCGCCGTCATGGGCTGGAGCGTGCCGGGGTTCAGCAGGGGCGCGGGCTTGTTGGTCATGTCCGCCCGCACGTTGTACCAATTCCGGGGCATCTCGTCCTCGGTGAGATAGATCTTATAGGGGATGGTGGTCTTGTCTTTCACGGAAATCGCCTCCAGTATTGGAATCGTGTCTTATGCAAAATAGTCGATCATCATGGCGTGCTTCACCTTGTCCAGCGTCTGGGCCGCCGCGTCCTTGGCCGCGTTGCTGCCGGCGCGCAGGATGTCCATGATGGCGCCGGGATCCTTGGCCAGCTCCTGCCGGCGGGTGCGGATAGGCTCCAGCGTCTCCTGCAGCACGTTGTTCAGGAACTTCTTCACCTTCACGTCTCCCAGGCCGCCCCGCTCATAGTGGGCCTTCAGCTCGTCCAGATTGGCGTAGTCCGGCAGATAGCGGGCAAAGTGCTCGTCGGTGCAGAAGGCGTCCAGATACATGAACACCGGGTTGTCCTTGGTATTGCCGGGGTCGGACACCAGCAGGTGGTTGGGATCGGTGTACATGCCCATGATCTTGGTGCGGATGTCGTCCGGCTCATCGGCCAGATAGATGCAGTTGCCCAGAGACTTGCTCATTTTGGCCTTGCCGTCAGTGCCGGGCAGACGCAGGCAGGCGGCGTTGTCGGGCAGCAGCGCCGTAGGCTCCACCAGCGTCTCGCCGTACAGCTCGTTGAAGCGGCGGACGATCTCGCGGGCCTGCTCCAGCATGGGCAGCTGGTCCTCACCCACGGGCACGGTATCGGCCATGAAAGCGGTGATGTCCGCTGTCTGGCTGACGGGATAGGTCAGAAAGCCCATGGGGATGCTGTGGTTGAAGCCGCGGAGCTGGATCTCCGCCTTGACGGTGGGATTCCGCTCCAACCGTGCCAGCGTCACCAGATTCATGTAGTAGAACGTCAGCTCCGTCAGCTCGCTGACGTGGGACTGCACCAGGATGGTGGACTTGGCGGGGTCGATGCCGCAGGACAGGTAGTCCAGCGCCACCTCCATGATGTTGTCGCGCACCTTCTGGGGATGGTCGAAGTTGTCGGTGAGAGCCTGGGCATCGGCGATCATGAAGAACAGCTTCTCGAACCTGCCGCTGTTCTGCAGCGTGACGCGGTTGCGCAGGGAGCCGACGTAGTGGCCGACGTGGAGGCGTCCGGTGGGCCGGTCGCCGGTGAGGATGATCTTACCCATGATGATGTTTCCTTTCTGTATGAAAAATATTTTGAGACAACAAAAAAGCCTGTCCCATGGAATCTTCCATGGGACAGGCTGTGTATACGAACCTGCGGTACCACCCAAATTGGCAAAATGCCCGCTCTGCACGCACGATCATGCGCTCCGCCGGGATAACGGCCGCGGCTGCCGTCGGGTATTACTCACCTGTAAAGGCTTTCTCCCCGCCCTCGTAAGGCCATTCACCGCACATTCCGCTGCCGCGCTCCCACCGATGCGCCGCTCTCTGAAAGTTTCCTGTGCGGGTACTTCTCTTACTCAACGGTTTTTGAATATGGTGACATTGTAGCACCTTTTTCCGGGATGTCAAGACAATTTTTCGTCACAGCGCCCGCAGGAACTCCGGCTTCAGGTCCCGGCGTCCCTCCAGCGCGGCAGCGATCTGCCCCAGCAGCGCGTCCCGGTCGCCGTTTAGGGTGCCCTTCAGCGTCAGGTAGTTGCTGGCGTGGTTGGCGCGGAACACCGTGCCCTCGCTGTCCACATGCCGCAGGAAAAGCTCCGTCTCCTTCAGCACCTCCAGCGGGCTGAGCAGTGTAAAGCTACCGTCCTTCACCCACGCTTCCAGCGGCGTGCCCGGCTCCACCATCAGCGTCAGCAGGCCCAGATAGTCGGGCTTCATCTCGCTGACGGCCTTGGCGGTGTCCACGGCGTGCTCCCGCCACAGCTCCACGCTGCCAAGACCCGAGATGGCCGTCACCGACAGCGCAAGACCGCAGCGCCGGGCCTTCTGCCCCGCCGCCACGATGGCGGCAGCGTCGTGGCCCTTCTGCATCCGCGTCAGCACCGCGTCGCAGCCGGATTCCAGCCCCATGTACACCATTTTCAGCCCCCGGGCACGCAGTAGGCGCAGGTCGTCCTCGCTCTTGACCTGCAAACTGGCCGGGGAGGCATAGCAGGTGACGCGCTCACACTCCGGGAACAGGCCGTACACCAGTCCCAGTATCTTCACCAGCTCCTCCGTGCGGCGCATCAGGGCGTCGCCGTCGGCCAGAAAGACCCGGTCCACCCGGCGGTAGACCCGGCGGGCCATCTCAAAGTCCTCCCGGATCTCGTCCATGGGACGCATGGAAAAATGCTTGTCATCATACATGTCGCAGAAGGCGCAGCGGTTGTGGCTGCACCCGTAGGTCACCTGCACGATGAGACTGTACGCCTCGCTGGGCGGACGGTAGACCTTGCCTTTGTAGCGCATGGGATCACTCTCCTTTGGCAGTATTATGACACAGTTTCCGCCGTTTGAAAAGTGGTATGTTTCCCGGAATGCCGGCATAGGGTGGGACATCTCAACAAACGAGGTGTTCGATATGGAACTGAATTACAACCGCGTCCATCTGTGCGGACAGGCGGCGGATGTCCCTACACTGTCCCACGTCAATCATGGCTGTGCCTTCTACCGCTTCACGCTGTCGGTGCTGCGCCTGTCCGGGCAGGCGGACGAGCTGCCTGTCATCGTGCCCAAAGCGCTGCTGGCTACCGTGCCGGTGACGGTGGGCGCCACTGTGACGGTCATCGGCCAGCTGCGTTCCTTCAACAACAAGAGCGGGCAGGGCAGCCGTCTGGTGATCTCCGTGTTCGCCCATCAGCTCACCCCCGGCGGGGAGAGTCCCTTCAACCAGATCCAGCTGTCCGGTGTGCTGTGCAAGACGCCGGTGCTGCGGCGCACACCGCTGGGCCGGGAGATATGCGACATCATTCTGGCGGTGAACCGGCGGTACGGGCGGACGGACTATCTCCCCTGCATCGCCTGGGGGAGCCTGGCCCTCCACTGCAGCCAGTTGGAGACGGGGGACCCCCTCT
>ENA-OOZY01000943-OOZY01000943.1-human-gut-metagenome-genome-assembly--contig:-NODE-943-length-19169-cov-3.342315_pt1 | contig 19169 bp, 10 predicted proteins | sample MGYA00241047_ERZ501410 | MGnify/ENA primary metagenome ERZ501410 (study PRJEB25962, sample SAMEA2042621) | human gut metagenome | biome: human gut; feature: human-associated habitat; material: faeces... | reverse complement strand
AAAACGGAGTAATCAGCCAGAAACTGGCAGATCAGCTGGTATTAACAAAATACAACCAGATGGCAGGAGTAGGTTCAGCTGATTTGGTAAATGTAAATACAGCTGAATGTTCTTATTCTGAATTAGTAAATATGCTTGATGAAGTAACATTCGACTTCTCAGACCTTGTAGCAGACGCCGGCGGTTCTGATTTACATCTTTGTATAGACGGGGTTGAAGTAAGCGACAGTGACGGTCGTGTAACCGGTAATTTATCATTAGCAGATATTTTAAAAGGGAACGTCAGTGTTAGAGGTCTTGCATGGGATAATGAAGACTTAAGAGGTAACAACGACTTATACGACTGGTCCGTAGTAGATAAAGTAGCAACCTGCAGCTTCTGGCCAGAAATGATGGCTGCGATAGACGCATTATTGGATACAGGAGATCCATATACTCAGGCTGCATTAGAATATGCTAAGAGCAAAGTAAATAGTACAATTGAATGTTTGTCAACTCCGGAAGGTGCTGACTGGTCAAACGCAGCATTCCATAACACCCACAAAAAGAAGAGTATGGGTAAAATTAACGGATGGATTAACGAAAAAACAGATAATTACATCGGTTTCGTTTCAGAACAGAACTCCGGCGATAGTTATAACGATGGTTACGGTTTGAACTTAACCAATATGTGTAAAGCTTATTTAACATACTTTGCACAATATATGGAAGGTATTTCAAATTCACACTATGAAGTTACAAAAGAAGTTGGTACAAGTACCTTAATTGATGATAACCTGTTCACCTTTACATATGTAACAGGCATTGATACATCAGGTAATAACCTCTTGATTGCAGGCTTCTACGATGCGTTATTCAACCAGATTTGTACAAAAGGCTGGACTGAAAACGAAAATGTCGACGATCCTGAATACTTGCAGCAAATGCTTCAAAGCGGTGCTATGTACGTTTCTACTATGACTGATGACGGCTTCTATTACCAGGGTAATTATGCAACTAACAGCTACATTAAAGAAGTAACTGATGAAGAGGGTATTGCTCAGGCTGAGGCTAAGTACAACAGAGAAAAAGAAAAGTTAAATTACAAAGAAAGCATTTTAGATACAAAGATGAAAAGTCTGGATACGGAAATCTCCGCACTTACTACAGAATACGATACTGTCAAGTCGGTTATTCAGAAAAATATCGAAAAATCCTTTAAACGTTATAACGCATAAAATAAAAGACCGGTGTTTAGCCGGTCATTACTTGACAACAATGTAAACTTTATATATCTGATAAAATTTCCTGATAAGTAACGGGAGAAGAATTTTTTGAGTAGATTTAGAAACAGTGTGCAACTGCGTTACTGCGTTGAGCCGGTCGAAAGATGCAGCACCGGATTATACAATTTTCTTTTCAAAATCCTTGCCGCCGACTATTTTTAAATGGCGCTGTTCGCCTTCTCCGACGCTCTTGCTTGTCAGATTATGCTGTTCAACAAGTTCATGCTGTAACTTTCTTATCTGCTGATTTTGCGGACGAAGTTCGATATGTTCTGCTCCTGCAAGAATTTTGTTAATTGCTGCTTTTGCCTCATCCAGAGCTCTTTCTGCATCATCATAGTAGCCTTGAAGAGTTTCGGAGGCTTCTGTTATTTGAAGTGCATCTTTTAACACTTTTTGAATTTGCGCCATTGAATTTGTTTTAATATAAAATACCTGTAATCTGTAATCGTTCGCGGTTGAAAGAATTTTTGCACCACCTTTAGCAAAATTCTTGTGTGCAATTACAATATCTGCATCATCAAGGTTTCTTGTTATTTCAGCTTTTAAATCAAGTCTTTCTATGACTTTTTCTACAATGCTTCTTGATACTGCATAAAGATATATCTTTTTGAAATCTTTAACCTCGTCTACATACTTCTGCCTTGAAAAGCTGAATTTTAAACTGTCTGAAGGCTGGATTTTTTGTTCAAGTCTGTTTATTTGTTCAGTAATAGTAGGCTCATTTTTCTGCTCAGGTTTTGCAGGCTCTGATTGCTGTGATGAATAATCCTTGTCAACTTTTCTTATTTCCGGTCTTATCGGCCAGCCTCTTAATATATAATCTACTGCCTCTGCCGTATCTTTGTATACTGCAAGGGTATTTCTGTCGATAATTTCTATTACAATATCAAATGTAGGCTGTTTTTCCCTTTCAAGTACGGTCTTCTGTGAAGCTCTTCTCCTTGCTTCATCATCTCCTAATGTAACTGACTGAATACCGCCTACAAGATCCGATAATGTCGGGTTTTTAATCAAGCTTTCAAGGCTGTTGCCATGTGCGGTTGCTATAAGCATTACGCCTCTTTCTGCAATTGTTCTGGCTGCCTGTGCTTCTGCTTCTGTTCCTATTTCGTCTACTACAATAACTTCAGGTGTATGGTTTTCAACTGCTTCTATCATTATATCTTTTTGGTACTCAGGCTGGGTTACCTGCATACGTCTTGCATGACCTATTGCCGGATGAGGGGTGTCGCCGTCACCTGCTATTTCGTTTGATGTATCAACAACAACAACCCTTTTCCCGAGTTCATCTGCAACCAGCCTTGAAATTTCTCTTAACTTAGTGGTTTTTCCAACCCCAGGACGTCCAAGAAACAGTATGCTTTTATTCATCATACAAATATCTTTTATACAAGCAATTGTCCCCGTAACAACTCTACCAATTCTGCAAGTTAGACCTATCACTTTTCCCTGACGGTTTCTTATTGCACTAATTCTGTGGAGTGTTCCGGGGATCCCTGAACGATTATCTGATGTAAATTCCTGTATCCTGCTCGTTATATATGAAATATCCTCAGCAGTGACAGTATCGCAGCCTAAATACTCTATTCTGCCGCCCGAATGCCTTATCTCGGGTGTTCTGCCTATATCCAGAACAATCTCGATAACGTCTTCCATCTGGTCATAGCTGATGTATCTCTTTACCTTTTCCGGTAAAATCTCGGTTAATCTGTCCAGATCGTTTTGAAATTGCAGGTTGCTCATTTTCTTTATATGCCTTTCTATTTTGCTGTTATATATACAAAATATGATTATTGGCTATTTGAAATATGTCTGATATATATTTTCTCTCTCCACTTATATTATACCACTTTTCTAAAATATTTCCTCGATATATAGTACTACATCATTAGTAAATGTTACAAAATTTAACACTAATCTTATGCTAAAAGTGTTGATTTTACACGTTTTCAGCCTTTACTTAACAGAAAAATTTAATTTTCGTGTTATAAATTTGTTCCAAAGTGGCATAATATTTCTTTCAAAATGCTTAATATAAATTAATCATACAAGACAATATAAATTGTATTATCGTTTATAACAAAAATAGATTTGTCCTGCAAAATTCATTGATAAGTAACCTGAGCGGAATTTTAAAGCTGTGTTAGAAAATCTTGCCAATATACAGCAGCGTTGAGCCGGAGGAAAGCTTTGACAACTGGTTAGAGGTAAAGTTAAAAAATCTTATATGGATTTAAGATGTTATCAGGGTCAAAAGTCTTTTTTATCATCCGCATATAATCAATAGCAGTGCTATTAATTACCTTGTGAATATAATCCCGCTTTGCCGACCCTATGCCATGTTCGCCTGATAATATCCCGTCAAGTTTTGCTGTCAGGTCGTATATTTCTGACTTTGCAAGTTTAAATCGTTTATACTCGTCTTCATCGTTGTAGTCAATAGGAATTTGCGGATGTACGCTTCCATCGCCGACATGTCCGACCATACAGACTGTCAGGTTATATTTTTGGCATATTTCACGAATACCTTTCACAAGCTGTGCAAGATTTTTTCTTGGAACAATTACATCATCGGTTGTTACATTTGGTTTTAATTTTGCGCAGGCTCCCATTGAAGAACGTCTTGCTGTCCATATTTTATTATATTCTTCTTCTGTTCTTGAATATTGAATTTGTGATGCGTTACAGTTTTCAAGGATAGAAACTATAGTTGCACGCTGCTGTTCAATTGTATTTTGAAAGCCGTCAATCTCTATTACTAGAGCAGCATCCTTATCGCATAAAAGCCCTGCCGGATAAAACTTTTCAACTGTACGTATTGCATTATTATCCATAAAATCAAGTGTCGCAGGATAAATATTCTGTTCAATAATAGAATTAACCGCAAGGATTGAATCTTCTATTCTATCAAAATATGTCATTAACACCATTCTGCTTTCCGGTTTAGGAATTAATTTCAGTGTGGCTTCTGTTACGATACCCAGAGTACCCTCAGAACCGACAAAAAGTGTTGAAAGGTTGTATCCTGTTGCATTTTTAATTGTATTGGAGCCTGTTCTTAATATTTCACCTTTTGCTGTTATAACTTCCAGGTCAATAACGTAATCCTTTGTTGAGCCGTATTTGAATGTTTTTGCGCCTCCTGATGATTGTGCAATGCTTCCGCCAATGGTTGAAACTGCAAGATTTGAAGGATCCGGCGGATAAAAAAGCCCGAGTTTTTCTGCTTCTTTTTGCAAATCTCCCACAATAACTCCCGGCTGAACTCGTGCGGTCATATTTTCCCGGCTTAGTTCAAGAATTTTGTTCATCTTGGAGAAATTTAGTATTATCCCGCCATGTTCAACAGTACACGCGCCTACAACATTTGTTCCTGCGCCGCGGCAAATTACGGGAACTTTGTATTTTGATGCAAGTTTTACTACTTTCTGCACCTGTTCTTTATTCTCTGCAAATACTACAGCATCGGGAAGGTGCTCTATTTTTTTTATATTTGTTGCATCCTGAGCGTAGGCATATCTTTCTTCCAGCGTTGTAAGAACGTTGTCAGGTGTCAGGGTAGTTTTTAGATCTTTTATGAATTTTTTATTCATCAACATATGAAGCCAGCTTTTCTATACTAAGGCTTAATTTTGACAGTTGATTTTCTAGTTTGTCGATTTTATTAAGCACGAGATTTTCGTCACGCTCCTCAATAACAGCAATTGCTTTTTCAAGCTTTTTCTCAAGTCTGTCTATTCTGTTTTGCTGTTCTTCAAACCTTTCTTCAATTGTTTTAATTAAGGCCTCTTTTTCTGGAACGGTTTCTTTCAGTTCATCAAGGATTCCGCGCATCGAAGACGCTTTAGCAGCCTTTTCATAAATACCGGAGATTGTTTCTGATGTACCGTCCATCCATTCCCCAAGATACATCATAACATTTTTCAGCACCTTGTTGGAATTCATTGTTTCATTTACTTTTTCATCAATAATTGACAGTCTGTTTTCTATATTGCGGTTATCGAGTATGTTAAGCCTTTCCTCAAGGCTGCTTGTCCTGCGGTTAAATTCATCCAGGCTGTCACAGATTATTCTGTAGGATTCATCTGAGTTTAGCAATAATTTATTTGTTCTTGCGCTTAGGCTAAGAATATCTTCGTTTAATTTTTCAAAGTCTGTTTTTAATTCAAAACTTTCTTCGTTAGTTAGTGATTGACGCAGGTCCTCGATTGATTTTGCAATACGGTTAATATTTGTTGAAATTACACCTACCTCTGCAGATGAATTTGATGTTGAGATGTCATTTAGTATTAACCTAAGTTTTGCAATATCGGATTCCACATCCTGAAGGGTATAGGAATAGAAATCCATGTCATCGCCGCTATTTGTTATATTGTTAAGTTGTTTTTTTACATCTAAAAGTGTTCTGTTAATTGCATCTGTCTTTTCTTCTACAAAATCTTTTATTTCTTCTGTTTCTTCTACAAATGAAATCTGGTCTGTTACAGAAAGGATTGCTGTCATTACAGAATCTTTTATATCCCGGGCGTTTTTATCAAGGTCAATTTCTGAAACACCTTTTTCGATTTTGTTAATCTCTGAAAGAAGCTGGGTTAGATAATTGTCAATTTCATGAGCTTTTTCATTATCTTCTGCTTCTTCAAATAATTTTCTTTGCTCATATATTAGGTTTTTAATGTCATCAATTTCATCTCTTAAGTCTGAATCATCTGTGAGTGCAAGAATATCAACTTTTTCATGAAGAATTTTAAGTGTTTCTGCAATCTTGTCTGTTCCATCAGTTGTTTTGTCTATATTGATAAGAACTTCGCTTAATTTTTCATTAATTTTTTCGCTTACTTCTTCTGCCTGATTTCTTCCGCTTACTTCTTCTATTAGTTTTTTCTGCTCAAGAAGAAGATCGTATATCTCGTCAATCTCACTCTGCATTTCAGAATTATCTGCCATTGCAAGTATGTCTATTTTGTCATGCAGTGATTTAATAGTAGAAGTAATCTTTTCCAGTATATCATTAATTTCATCTACATTATCCGAGTTATCGGACATAGCAAGAATATCAACTTTATTGTGCAGGTTCTGAACTGCATCGAGAATGTCGCCGCAAATTTCAGAATTGTCATCCATAGCCAGAATATCTACTTTTTCATGTAGATTTCTAACTGTATCAATAATATTCTGTGCTTGCTGATTAATTGCTGAGGCAAGTTCTTCTGCACTGGTGTTTTGCATTTCTAGTTTAACCATATCTAATTTGTCAGATAAGGTTTTGTTCATAGTAGAAATGTCATTTTTAATATTTTCACTGGATTCGTCAATGTGTGATTTGTATTCATTGATTTTTTCGCTAAGATCTCCGCCAATGCTCTCCAGAGTATACATTAAGTCTTCGTTATTAAGCATTACTGCAAGACAATCTTTTAACTCTGAATTACCTGAGTCTATTTTTGCATCCAGTGTATTTTTAACATCTTCCAGAAGAGCAGTCAGTGAGTTTTGGTATGAATTACGGTTTTCAGTAATTTTTTCTTCAATTGCATCAATATTTTGCTGCCATTGTTCAATTAGTGAATTCGTTTTTTCAAGGTTTGAACGAACTGTCAAATCAATATTTGCTATTGTTGAATTTAGCAGCTCAAGATTGTCTTTTGTAAAGCTGTTAATGTAATCCTCAAGAGATGCGCATCTTGAAGCTATATCTTTATACGTATTTTCAATTCTTATATAAGCATCATGGTTTTCAATTAAGTTGTCGTTCAATTCTGACAGCAGGTTCAAATAAGAGAGTTCAACCTGGTTTTTTATCTCTCCGATGACCTCATTAAAATCAAATTCCAGAAACTTATCGACTGCCTGTTTCAGCGGTTCAAATTCTTTTATAAACTCTTCGGATTTTGTATTCATTGCACTGACAACATCAGTATTTACAAGTTCTATTTCCTGTTTAATACTATTTATTTTGTCTGACAGGCTATTTGTATAAAGATCATAATTTTCTGATTGTTTTGACTTAATTTCGTCAAGGCTTAATGTCAGATAGCCGAGTCCTTTATCTATGAAATTTATATTTTCCTGCAGAACTTCTTTTACATCGGTTTTTACTTCATCTTTTGAGTTGTTAATACTTTCGGTTATTATACCAAGTTTGTCGATTATATCTATAAGGTGTGTGCTTAATTCGCCGGTATTACTTTCTTGAAGGCTCTTTATATTATCAAGTATTTTATTTAACTCCAGCTTTATATCAATAAATTCGTTAATTGAATTATCCAGTTTTGAATTTGTATCTTCAGAAATCTTATCGACTGTCATTACATACTCACCAAGCTTAGCTTGAAGCATTGCCAGGTTTTGTTCGTATTCATCAGATATATTATTCAGTTTTGATTCTATTAACAGAAGTTTTTCGGCAGAATTTGAGCTGTTGCTATTTAAAACTTCTTCCAGACCGGCTTTTGCTTTTGCAATATTATCAGAAATAGCTTCTAGTTTTTCTGTAACTTCTCCTGAATATTTTGCAGAGTTTGCAGCCAGAGTTTCTTCTGTGGTTTTCAAATTTGCAATGATTGACTGTTCCAGATTGTTTCTTCCGGTAACATTATTTGAAGTAATATCGCTTTTTACAGCTTCAATTCTGGCAAGAAGGGCACCGATACTTTGTGCAACCGAATTAAAGTCTTCTTTTATATTTTGATTAATTTCATTTTTGGCTGAAAGGATACTTTCATCAATTTTTTCTGCAATTTCAGTGGAAGCATCTTCCTTTTCGGGAGCTTCTTCCAAACGGGATTTGATAGCACTTATATGATCTGAAATTGTGTCGAATTTTTCAACAATATCTTGCGAATATTTTCCGGTTTTTTCCGCAATATTTTCTTCTGCTATCCGTAAATTAGAGATAACAGACTGCTCCAAATTGCTATGGTTGGTTGCATTGTTTGCAGTAATATCTTTTTTTGCGTTTTCAATTTGGGCAAGAAGAGCTCCGATACTCTGTGCCATAGAGTTAAAGTCTTCTTTTATATTTTCGTTAATTTCATTTTTTGCAGCCAGAATACTTTTATTAAGCTTTTCTGCAATATCATCTGCTGAGTCAGGTTTTTCTTCAAGCTGTGTTTTAATTGAGTTTATATATTCTGATAACGTGTCAAATTTTTCTGCAACATCTTGAGAATATTTTACAGTTCTTTCTGCCAGATTTTCTTCTGCGTTTCGTAAGTTTAGGATAACGGCTTCTTCAAGGCTGCTTTGCCCTGAGGTTTGTTTTTCAGAAATATCGTTCTTAGCCTGTTCTATTTGCAGCAGCGCAGTTTCAATATTTTTTGAAATATAGCTGAAGTTTTGCTGAAAGTCTTTATTAATATTTTCTGTTGCAGTTTGGATGCTTGAGTTTAAAGTTTCTACAATTTCCGGATTAGCATTAAGTTTTTGTTCAAAATCCGTTTTTAAAAACTGCAAAGTTTCATTAATTAAACTTATTTTTTCTGAAATAATCTGTTCTGTATTTTTTAAGTTAGAGATAACAGACTGCTCAAGGTTGCTGTTATTAATAAGCTGGTTATCTGTAATATTTATTTTTGCTTTTTCAATTTCACCCAGTACCTCATCTAAATTTTGTTTTAAAAGTGTGAAATTACCGTCTTTTTCTTCAAGATTAGATTTGATAAGATTCAGACTGTCTGTAAGGGTTGTAAATTTTTCATCAACATTCTTTGTATATTGGGAAGTTTTTCCTGAAAATAATTCATCCAGCTTTTCAAGGTTTGATTTTAAATTTTCTTCCAGTATAACATAACGGTCATTACTTAAAGCTCTGCTCTGTTCAATCATTGCAAGAGTTTCATTTATTGAATTTTGCAGATTATTTAAGATTTCTTTATTGGTTTCGTTATTGTTTGTAATTGTACCATTATATTCATCAATTTTTCCGTTGATATTGTCAGAGCATTGTGAAACATTTGCTCTCATACATTCAAGGATTGTTTTTACATCGTTAAAATTGCTGTTAACGTTTGTATTTATTTCATCTTTTAATTCCTCAACCGAGTTATTTCCGCTGCTTAGCTCCTGTTTTAGTTCATCCCCGAGAGTGAAAAGCTTGGTATTAACATTATTAAGCTGGTTGGAAACTGTATTTTTTAATTCATCAACTTTTTCGCTGTTAATATTTACTGCGCCGGCAATATTATTTTGAACATCATCAAGCTTTATAGAAGTATTGGCTATATAGTCTTTGATTTCAGTAATCTCAGAAATTGATTCACCGAATTTTATATCAGTATTAGATGCAAAATTATTTACTATGCTTGCATATTCTTCTAATGTTCTGTGTATTTCTTCAAACTTTTCATTTTGGGCTGTTGTGTTATTAATTGCTGCTTCCAGTGCAGAAATTTTTTCTAATAAACTTATTGACGCTGTATTCTCACTATTTTTAACACTTTCCTGTACTGAAGCAATAAAACTTTGAAGTTCATCAATTTTCTGGGATACGTAAGATTTATAGTTATCTTCTTTTTGTGCAAGATTTAAATCTAAATTGGTTATATCTTTTGAAATTACCTCAAGTTCTTGAAGCTTTTTATCAAAAATATCAGAGGCTAAAGCTTCCTGACTGTTTTTCATATCTTCGGAAAAAGCAATAAACAAATCTTTTATTGATGTAAGGTAGTCAGTAAGATGGATTGAAACATTTTCTTTAAAATCTGCAATCTGTGTGGAATTTTCTTTAATACTTTCAATAATTCTGTTTAAATTATCATCTGCCGCCTGTTTAATTTCATTTTTTAAGTCTTCAAACAGTGCATATAACCCGTCAAAAGATGATTTTACAGAATTGATATTGTCGTTAAGCTCTTTTTTACTTTCCTGAATAATTGATGAAACCTTAAAATTTGCATCATTCAGGGCTGTAAGGAACTGGGTATTATCTTGGAAGTTTTTATCTAAAATAGATTTTAACTCTCCGAGTTCACTGTCCAGTTTTGATGCAGAAGCCTTCATCTCTTCGGACAAGCTGTTTATATTTGATGCTGTATTTGCAGAAAATTCGTCTTGTAATGTATTTATCCGGGATATAACAGAAGCGATATTTTCAGATAACGAATTAAAATCAGTATTTACATTATTATTAATATCGTCTTTTATATTATTAATATTTTCATTTATAATATCTGCAATACTGTTTAAAGCTTCCTGTTCTTTCTGCGGGAATAAATCTTTTAGGATTACTGATTTTTCGATAATTCTGCCTATTTCATTCTGAATGCCTTCAAAAAAGCTCTGTTTATCATAGTTAAGTCCGCTTACTGCCTGTTTAAAGTCAGCTTCAAATAAATGAACGGTATCTAAAAATCTGGTAAAATCTTCTGAAGATACGCCTGAGGAAAGTGTGGTTTTTATTTGTTCCAGGGAATCCGTAAATTCTTTAAATCTTTCAATATCAGCAGATTTTTTTATCTCAAAAGCTTCTTTTAATCCGTCAATAAGCAATGAATTTTCATCACTGTTGTTATTAAGATAATCAACCTTTGATTTAATATCTACTAATATTCTGTTAACATCATCAGAATTAATCTTATTTTCTTCCTGTAAACGGCTTAGAATTTGTGCAATTTCCTCTACATTTTGTGCCATTGGTTTTCTACTTTCCTTTAATAAATATACATATCCCTGCATAATATATTAACAGAAGCGGGGCAAATTAAGCAAAAATATTAACGAATATTATTACAATTGTAAAGATAAAAGCAACTTTTTTACTTATAAGTGATATAATAACTATTAGACTGTGTGAATACAGGCATGGGAAAGAAAGGTGTGGAATGAGCCATATAGTACTGGACGAAACTAAGTGTAAAGCGTGTTACCTGTGCATAAATGAATGCCCCAAAAAACTTTTGAGGGTTGGTTCAAAAACAAATAATCTCGGAGATCATCTTGTTGAGTTTTATGATCCAAATCACGAATGTCTTGGTTGTGCAATGTGTGCAACAAGATGTCCTGATTTAGCAATTACAGAAGTTTATAGAGGATAAGTTTAATAATATGACAGAATGTTTAACAAAAACAAGCAAAAAAGTTTTAACAAAAGGAAACTACGCTATAGCTAATGCAGCAGTTATTGCAGGCTGCCAGTGCTATTTTGGTTATCCTATTACACCGCAGAGTGAAATTGGTGAATTTATGAGCGGGAAGATGCAGGAGCTTAACAGGGGTTATGTTTCTGCAGAAAGCGAACTCGGTGCTATTAATATGGTTATCGGCGCTGTATCGACCGGTGTAAAGGCAATGACATCATCTTCTTCCTGTGCAATATCATTAATGCAGGAAGCTCTTTCCTATGCGGCTACAGATGAACTGCCGGTGGTTTTGGTCAGCGTAATGAGAGGCGGACCGGGTTTAGGTAATATTTACCCGTCACAGGGTGATTATAACCAGGCAACAATAGGCGGAGGAAATGGTGATTATAAATTGATAGTCCTTGCTCCTTCTACCGTTCAGGAATGTGTTGATTTAACTTACAAGGCTTTTTATCTTGCCCAGAAGTACAGAAATCCTACTGTCTTGCTTGCTGATGGAATGCTCGGGCAAATGATGGAGCCTGTAGAATTTGGCGAGTATCCTTACCCGGAAATAGATAATTCTGAGTGGGCTTTGACCGGAGCAAAGGGACGCAAATCTCGAATAATCCGTTCTTACGGTCCTCTTGCCGAAGACAGATGCGTTTTCCTGAATAAACTTTTTGAAAAATATAAAGCTATTGAAGAAAATGAAACTGAGTGGGAAGAATTCAATACAGACGATGCTGATATTATTCTTGTAAGCTTTGGCGGACCTTCCAGAAATGTTAAATCTGCTATGAAAGAATGCAGAAAACTAGGATTGAAAGTCGGTATGCTCAGGCCTGTTACATTGTTCCCGTTTCCTTCAAAAAGGCTTGCCGAACTTGCTGAAAGAACAAAGAAATTTTTGGTTGTTGAAGTCAATATGGGACAGATGGTGAGAGATGTAAGACTTGCCGTAAACGGAAAAGTTCCAGTTGAGCTTTATAACAAGCCGGTAGGCGCTCCTCCGGAAGTTGATGATATAGTTAATGAAATTAAAAGACAAATAAAGGGATAAAATGGCAGCTTTAACACAAACATTTAAAATACCTGATTCAATAAAAGAGGGTACAAAATATTCATTCTGTCCCGGGTGCGACCATGGTGTAGCCGTAAGACTTGTCGGCGAGGTTATGGATGAACTCGGTATCAGGGAAAATACAATTGCAGTTGCATCAATAGGATGTTCTGTTACAATCTATGATTTCTTAGACGTAGATTCGCTGGAAGCTCCTCATGGCAGAGCTCTTGCAGAAGCTACAGGAATAAAAAGAGCAAGACCTGATAAATTTGTATTTACATATCAAGGCGATGGCGACTTTGCTTCAATCGGTATGGCAGAAAGTCTTCATACAGCTCTGCGCGGAGAAAATGTTACTGCCGTTTGTATAAATAATACAACTTACGGTATGACAGGCGGTCAGCTTGGACCTACTACTTTGCTTGGACAAGTTACAACTACATCTCCGACCGGAAGAAATGTTGAATATTACGGTTATCCGATTAAAATTGCAGAACATATTGCATTGTGCGACGGTACAGCGTTCAGCGCAAGAGTTTCGCTGGATACGGTTGCAAATATCCGTAAAGCTAAACAGGCTATAAAAAAAGCTTTTGAAATCCAGCTTCAGGGATTGGGTTTCAGCTTTGTAGAAATTTTATCTACCTGCCCGACAAACTGGAAAATGACACCTCAACAGGCTCATGACAGAGTAAGAAATCAAATGATGGAAGTTTTCAAACCGGGCGTTTATAAGGACATCACAGCAGACAGGAATTAAGGGAAATACTATGGAAAAAAATTTCATTATTGCAGGATTTGGTGGACAAGGTGTATTGCTGGCAGGTGAAGTACTTGCAAATGCGTTTATGGTAGCAGGAAAAAATGTAACCTGGTATCCTTGTTACGGTGCTGAAATGCGCGGCGGTACCGTAAACTGCGAAATTGTAATGAACGATACCGAAGAGGTCAGCGCAGTTAATAAAAAAGAAGCAGATTTTGTTGTTGCTTTAAATCAGGCATCTGTAGAGAAATTTGTTTCCAAAATTAAAAAAGGCGGATGGATGATTGCAAATTCATCTCTTGCAAAAGAAATTAAAACAAGAGCTGATATAAACTATTTGTTTGCGCCAATTACCAAATTGGCAGAAAATGTCGGTAATATTAAGATGACCAATATCCTTGCTCTCGGTATTCTGGCTAAAGTAAGTAAGCTTGTAACTTTGGAATCTTTAAATGATGCTCTTGATGCGGTAATTCCTGCTCATAGAAAAAATTTAATGCCTTTAAATTTAAAAGCATTAAAAATAGGCTATGAGTATGATTTATTACCTGTGTAAATTCAAAATCACCTAAAAAGCTGATTTAAAACTTTACAATTAAGATTATTCTGATAATGTAAAAACGGATTAAGGAATATAAATTTGTACATTCCAAATCCATAGATTTTTATGAGGTTTTTTTAACGTGAAAAAAGAACTATTACTGGCAATAAAAGAGAAAGAAACACAGCTGGCAAAATTAAAAAATCATATTGATAAAAGTTATATCTGCTCCGAATTGTATAACAAAGTTGTACTGGAAAAAGCAATCCTGAAAAAAGAACTTGCTGATTTGGAAAAAAATAAATTTGCCGAAAAAGTTAGATTTTTGTTCCCGCGCAAAAAGAAATTAATTTGTGATTATTTTAAAAAGTAGTATTGTTTTCTGTTTTTATTTTAATTATTTTTTCTTAACACCTATTAAAAATATATATTTATGATACAATTAGCCTATAAGTTTTTGGTGAGAGTGTTATAAAAAGGAGAAAACTATGACTGAAAAACGCGTATGGCTCTTTAGAGAAGGTGATGCATCCATGCGAAATCTTCTCGGGGGCAAAGGTGCCAATCTTGCTGAGATGACTAATCTCGGTTTGCCGGTACCTCCGGGGTTAACTATTACAACTGAAACCTGTATGGATTACATTAACCATGGCAATAAAATGCCTGAAGGGTTGATGGATGAAGTTAAAACTGCACTGAAAGATGTTGAAAACCAAACAGGTAAAAAATTCGGCGATGCTGAAAATCCTTTGCTGGTATCAGTACGTTCCGGTGCAAGACTTTCTATGCCCGGCATGATGGAAACTATCCTTAACCTTGGTATGAATGATAAAACAGTTGAAGGTATGATTAAATTAACTAATAATCCCCGCTTCTGCTATGATTCATACCGTCGTTTCTTAACAATGTTCGGCTCTGTTGCATGGGACATTGAAAGACAAAAATTTGAAGATTACCTTGATAAAATTAAAGAAGAAAAAGGCTACAAATCAGATACTGACCTGAATGCTGATGACTGGAAATCTTTAATTGAACCATATAAAGCTTTAATTAAAGCTGAAACAGGAAAAGAATTCCCTCAGGATCCTTACATTCAACTTCAGGAAGCTATTGAAGCGGTGTTCCGTTCTTGGAATATTCCTCGTGCAGTTGCTTACAGAAATCACTATAAAATTGACCATAACTATGGTACTGCTGTTAACGTACAGACCATGGTATTTGGTAATATGGGCGATGACTGTGCAACCGGTGTTTCATTTACAAGAAACCCTTCTACAGGCGAAAATAAATTCTACGGTGAGTATTTAACAAATGCTCAGGGCGAAGATGTTGTTGCCGGTATCAGAACTCCAAAACCAATTGCAGAACTCGAACATGAAATGCCTGAGCTTTATAAACAATATGTTGATATAGCAAAAAAACTTGAAAAAGGTTATAAAGATGTTCAGGATATGGAATTTACAATTGAACGCGGCAAATTGTATATCCTTCAAACCCGTAACGGTAAAAGAACTGCAGCAGCTGCTGTTAGAATTGCCGTTGAAATGGAAAAAGAAGGTATTATTACAAAAGAAAGAGCAGTTCAATTAGTTGATCCATACCAGTTATACCAGCTATTGCTTCCTAGCTTTGAAGCAGATGCTAAAAAACAGGCTGTTCATATTGCAACTGGTCTTGCTGCATCTCCGGGTGCTGCTGTAGGTAAAATTGTATTCGATACAGAAGAAGCTGCAGAAAGAGGCGCAAACGGAGAAAAGATTATTCTTGTACGTATTGAAACCTGTCCGGATGACATCCACGGTATGATTGCTTCGCAGGGTGTGTTAACCCTCAGAGGCGGCATGACTTCACATGCAGCAGTTGTTGCCAAGGGTATGGGCAAACCTTGTGTTGCCGGTGCTGAAGATTTAGTTATCGATTTGAAAAATGAAACTTTAACCGGTAAAAACGGAAAAGTTTATCACAAAGACGATATTATTTCTCTTGACGGCGGTACAGGAGAAGTTATGGAAGGCGCTGTTAAAACATCTGTTGCTAAAATGGACGAAAACTTCCAGCAGTTATTCAGCTGGGTAGATGAAATTAAAAAGCTGACAGTTAGAGCAAATGCTGACACTCCTGCTGATGTTGCCAAAGCTCTTGAACTTGGTGCTGAAGGGGTTGGGCTTTGCCGTACAGAACATATGTTTATGGATCCTGACAGACTTCCTTGGGTTCAGAAAATGATTATTGCCGGTACTCCGGAAGCTAGAAAAGAAGCTTTGGATAAACTTCTCCCAATGCAGTACAAAGATTTCTATGAAATGTTTAAAGCACTTGGTGAAAAGCCTATGACAATAAGACTTTTGGATCCTCCGCTTCATGAATTTTTACCTAATAAAGATGAATTGATTGCAACAGTGGCAACGAAAAAAGCTAAAGGTGAAGATTACAAAGAAGACGAAAAAATGCTGAATATAGTTGAAGGTTTGTCTGAATCTAACCCTATGATGGGCTTGAGAGGATGCCGCTTAGGGCTTACTTATCCGGAAATCAATGAAATGCAGGTAAGAGCAATCTTTACAGCTGCTTGTGATTTGAAAAAAGAAGGATTGGATGTTAAGCCGGAAGTCATGATTCCTCTTGTAGGTCATGTAAATGAGCTTAAAACTGTACAATGCCTGCTTGAACGTGTTGCGTGCGAAGTCATGGAAGAAAAAGGCGTGAAAGTTGACTATAAGTTCGGTACAATGATTGAAATTCCTCGTGCAGCGTTAACTGCTAACGAGATTGCAGAGTATGCAGAATTTTTCTCATTTGGTACAAATGACCTTACACAGATGACATTTGGATATTCACGTGATGATGCTGAAGGAAAATTCCTAAAACGTTATGTAGAGCAGAAAATTCTTCCTCGCAACCCGTTTGAAAGCCTTGACCAAACCGGGGTAGGACAGTTAATGCAGATTGCTCTTGAAAAAGCTCTTCTTGTAAGACCGGATCTGAAACGCGGTATTTGCGGAGAGCATGGTGGGGATCCTGATTCTGTAAAATTCTGTCACAGAATAGGATTGCAGTATGTTTCCTGCTCACCGTTCAGGGTTCCTCAGGCAAGACTTGCTGCTGCACAGGCTGTAGTGGAAGAAAGAGGGTAAGTAGTTTTAATGAAGAAACTGGTACCTTTACTGATATTTTCATTGGTGTTTGCAGCAGTATCGAATATTTCGTATGCTGGGCTGTCTGATAGTTTTTATAAAAATCTGCTTCAGTGCAAAACTCATTACGAATATGATAAGGAATCTGCAACTTCGGTAAAAATCAGCGGAATGGAAAATGGTACCTGTACAATTACTTATCAATCACATTATGTTTGCCATTATAACAGAGCAAAGATTAACGAACTGCTAAACACGCAAAATTCTCCGGGTTCGTTTTTCCCTATGCTTATGGATCATATGAGAGATCCGGATGTCTGTTATACTATTATTGACGGCAAAAAAGTTCCATCCTGTATCAAATGTCCGACTTGTGCGATCATGAGCGGATTCGGCGGTGCGGGAGCATTTTCCGATGGTAAATATAATATTACCAATGATTTTGGCGGCACACTTTATGAATACATCGGCAAAGAGAAAGCTCTGGAGCTGATGCAGTATGTCGATGAGATTAACATGGAGTACGGCGGTGAAGGCACCAGACTGTATTCAACAGCCGGAACGAAATTCAAAAAACTTTGTCTGCAGAACCGTCTGCAGCTTTTGAATGCATCCGTAAGACATCTGGGAACCGATGTCAATTACATTGTGCTGCAGAATATGTATGCATGGCTCAAAGACCGGGCAGATTTTTATTTTGACACGCCGGTGCAGCATATCGAAAAGAGGGAAGATGGCTATCAGGTCATCTGTGAAGAGGAGAATTATGCATGCGGAAAATGTGTGGTTTCTGTCGGACGAAGCGGAAGCAAATGGATGGAAAAGGTCTGTGAAGAGATGAGCATCCCGACCAGTTCCAACCGTGTGGACTTAGGTGTCCGTGTGGAGCTTCCGGCTGTGATCTTTTCCCATCTGACCGATGAGCTTTACGAGAGCAAGATTGTTTACCGTACAAAACAGTTCGAGGACAATGTGCGTACGTTCTGCATGAATCCATATGGCATCGTGGTAAGTGAAAATACAAACGGCATCGTGACCGTAAACGGACACAGCTACGAAGATCCGACCAAACAGACCGAAAATACCAACTTCGCACTGCTTGTATCCAAGCATTTTTCCGAGCCGTTCAAGGACAGCAACGGATACGGCGAGAGCATTGCCAGACTTTCCAATATGCTCGGCGGCGGTGTTATGGTCCAGCGGTTCGGTGATCTGGTACGCGGAAGAAGAAGTACCGTCAAGAGAGTGGAAGAGGGCATTGTAAGACCGACACTTTCCGCAACACCGGGAGATTTAAGTCTGGTGCTGCCGAAGCGTATCCTGGATGGCATCATTGAGATGATCTATGCACTGGATAAGATCGCACCGGGAACGGCAAACGATGACACGCTGCTCTATGGTGTGGAAGTGAAATTTTATAATATGGAAGTACAGCTTGATGAGCATCTTGAAAGTATCCACAAAGGTCTCTATATCATCGGAGACGGCAGTGGGGTGACACATTCCCTTTCCCATGCATCCGCAAGCGGAGTTTACGTGGCAAGAGAGATTCTTGAATCCATGAGGAAGTAGCTGTTTATGCAGTAAATATGCGGATTCCGAATGTTTACAGGCACTCGTTTCGTGCAGAACGAAGCGGAGCATAGATTGCGGGAGTTACTTTGCAACGGAGCAATTCGCAGGCATCATGTGATCATAGGAACGGGAAAAGGAAAAGCAGTCAGGAAATGTATTGGAAACTAGAGGAATCACTGCATTACAGAAAACATTTTTAGAAAAATAAAAATTATAAACAATCCATAAACAAAAGATTAAAAAAGCATTGACATTGTTCAAATTTACTGCTATAGTAGAGATGCAATTAAAGAATTTGGTAGTTATGACAGGATTGTTACTGGTGATGCAGGCAAGACCCAAAGTTTCAGAGGAGAAGGATTCTGGATTCTTTGGGTCTTTTTGTTTGGGAGACACGTTATTACTATGAAAATCATCAAAGTTATTAATAACAATGTAGTAAGTGCTTTGGACAAAGACGCCGAGGAAGTCGTCATCATGGGAAAAGGTATCGGTTTCCATGCAAAGCCGGGACAGATTGTGAATGAGGAGCAGATTGAGAAGACGTTCCGACTGGAGGATAAGAAGTCAGCCGGGCAGTTCGCCAGGCTGGTGGAGAGGCTTCCGGTGGAATATCTCAAGTTATCCGACCAGATTATCACTTATGCCAAGAACAATATCGGGCTGAAGTTACACCAGAGTATTTATCTGACTCTGACAGATCATATCAGTTTCGCAATTGAACGGTATAAGAAAGGAATGCAGTTTGACAACCCGCTCAAGGT
>ENA-OOZY01000941-OOZY01000941.1-human-gut-metagenome-genome-assembly--contig:-NODE-941-length-19187-cov-3.447313_pt1 | contig 19187 bp, 10 predicted proteins | sample MGYA00241047_ERZ501410 | MGnify/ENA primary metagenome ERZ501410 (study PRJEB25962, sample SAMEA2042621) | human gut metagenome | biome: human gut; feature: human-associated habitat; material: faeces... | reverse complement strand
CAGAGAACAGAAAAGGATAGCATGTATGAACTGTCCGCAAAAAATGACCGACTGATGGAGAACGGGGAGAAGATGGAATTCCTCAACACCCGTATCCCAGTGGAGGATGTGCCCATCTATCTGCGGCTTAATATCCGGGGACGAAGATCCTGGTTCGAGTGGAGCTATGACGGAGAGAGCTATAGTCGCATCGGCATGATCTTCGATACTACAAAATACTCCGATGAATACTGTAAATACGGAGAATTCACCGGAGCGATGGTCGGCATCACCTGTGCCGACAAGGTGCGGCATAAGCAGTGCGCGGATTTTGACTTCTTTGAGTATAAGGCAGAGCTGGGGAAGATGGTGGATTAACCGGAAAAGGGTTGTGCTGAACCGGGAAAAAATGATATGATAAATGTCAGAGAACAATTTCGAAAGGAGCGATTTTGCATGGAACTTTTCATGAGAAAGGACGTCCCTGAGGAGCTGACCTGGGATTTGTCTGCAATTTATGATACGGAAACAGCGCTGGAGGCGGATAAGAAGCGCGTGGACGAGCTCGGCCGTCTTTTGGAGGAGAAATATAAAGGAAAGCTGACGGATGCACAGGCGATCAGCGCCTGCCTGACAGAGACGCAGGAGCTTTATGAGAAGGCGGGGCTGCTTGCAAATTACGCGGAGCTGGCTGTCTCGGTGGATTATTATGACGCGCACAACCAGGCACTCAGTGAAAGCATCAACACGCTGATCGCGGAGGTGTTCAGCCGCATTAGCTTTATCGAGAGCGAGATACTTATGCAGGATGAGCGCACGATCGGGGAGGCGATCGCGCTCGGAAAGGGAAACGCCTGCTATCTGCGCGGTCTGCTCCGCAAAAAGCCGCATCAGCTTGCGCCGGAGACGGAGCGGGTTCTGGCGGCGCTGCAGCCGGTGTTTGGCGCGCCCTACCAGACTTACAATATGGCGAAGCTTGCGGACATGCGGTTTGATCCCTTCCGGGTGGGCGACGAGGAATTTCCGCTTGGATATTCGCTGTTTGAGGATGCTTACGAATATGATCCTCGCACAGAGGTGCGGCGCGCCGCTTTCCGGGCGTTCTCGGATAAGATCCGTCAGTATGAAAATGTGACGGCGGCTGCCTATCAGTCGCAGGTGCAGTCGGAAAAGATCATGGCGAAGCTGCGCGGCTTTGATTCTGTGTTTGACAGCCTGCTGTTTGAGCAGGAGGTCAGCCGCGAGATGTACGACCGCCAGCTCGATTTAATTATGGAAAGGCTGGCGCCGCATATGCGCAGATACGCAAAGCTGCTGCAGAAGGTTTACGGGCTGGAGCGCATGACGTCGGCGGATTTAAAGCTGAGCGTCGATCCCGATTACGTGCCGTCGGTTACGATCGAAGAGTCGAAGGAATATATCGAAAAAGGGCTGGCGATTTTCGGTGAGGATTACGTGGAGATGATACGCACCGCTTACCGCGAGCGCTGGGTGGATTTTGCGCAGAACCAGGGAAAGAGTACGGGCGGCTTCTGCGCAAGCCCGTATGGCTCGCACTCCTTTATCCTTCTGAGCTGGCACAACCAGATGGCGGATGTTTTCACGCTGGCGCATGAGCTTGGACACGCCGGACATTTCAAAGCGTGCAACGGCGCGCAGTCGGTGTATGATGTGGATGTCTCTACTTATTTTGTGGAAGCGCCGTCCACCATGAACGAGCTTTTGATGGCGCATTATCTGCTGAAAACAAATCCGGACAAGCGGTTCCGCCGCTGGGTGCTCGACTGTATGGTTGGAAAGACGTATTATCATAATTTTGTCACACACTTCCTGGAAGCGGTTTATCAGAGAGAGGTTTACCGGCTGATCGATGCGGGCGGAAGCGTGCAGGCGGAGACATTGAACCGCATTATGCGGGAGACCCTGCAGAAATTCTGGGGCGATGCCGTGGAGATCTGCGAGGGCGCGGAGCTGACCTGGATGCGTCAGCCGCACTATTACATGGGGCTTTACTCCTATACCTACAGCGCCGGTCTGACCGTTGCCACGCAGGTATGCAGGCGCATCGAGGAGGAAGGGCAGCCGGCAGTGGACGACTGGAAGCGCGTACTTGCGGCGGGCAGCACAAAATCCCCGGCAGAGCTTGCCAAAATGGCGGGCGTCGATATCACGACCAGCCAGCCGTTCATCGATACCATTGACACCATCGGGGCGATGATCGGAGAGATCTGTCAGCTTACGGAAGAAATCTGAGGAGGACATGCTCATGAAAACATTTCATTATGAACTGGTGAAGGATCCCACCTATTTTTGCGATAACCGGGTGGAGGCGCATTCCGATCACCACTATTACGAAAATGCAGAAAAGATGGAGCAGGGAATCGAGGATTTTCGCTGCAGCTTAAACGGGCTGTGGAAGTTCCATTATGCGAAAAATTATGGAAATACAATTCCGGGATTTGAGGCGGAATCGTACTGCTGTCATTCCTGGGATGATATCCGCGTCCCGGCGCACATCCAGATGGAGGGCTACGATGCGCCGCAGTACGCTAACGTACAGTTTCCGTGGGAAGGACGCGAGGAGATCGGACCGGGCGAGATCCCGACAGAATTTAATCCGGTGGCAAGCTATGTGAAATATTTTGAAGTGCCGGAAAAAATGCAGGGCAGGCGGGTGTTTGTCTCTTTCCAGGGTGCGGAGAGCGGACTGGCGCTCTGGCTGAACGGCAGCTTTGTGGGCTACAGCGAGGACACCTTTACCCCGTCCGAATTTGAGCTGACGCCTTATCTGAAGGAAGGCGAAAACAAGCTGGCGGCGCAGGTATTCAAGTGGACGAGCAGCAGCTGGTGCGAGGACCAGGATTTTTTCCGCTTCTCCGGCATTTACCGGGACGTTTATCTTTATGCGATCCCGGAGGTACATGTGCAGGATCTGAAGGTGCAGACGCTGCTTGACGACAGCTTTACAAACGCGGAGCTGGATATTACCCTAAAGGCGACGAAGGGCGGCAGAGTGCGCGTTACGCTGTCGAAGGACGGCGAGAAGCTGCAGACACTGGAGGAGGCTCTGGAAGAAATCTCTCATTATGTGATGAAGGTGGCTGCGCCGAAGCTCTGGAGCGCAGAGACGCCGGAGCTTTACGATCTGCTGATCGAGGTGACGGACGAAAACGGCGCGTTAAAAGAGGTGATCCCGCAGCGCGTGGGCTTCCGCCGTTTTGAGATGAAGGGCAATATTATGACCTTAAATGGCAGGCGCATTGTCTTTAAGGGCGTGAACCGTCACGAGTTCAGCTCAGTGACCGGACGCTGCGTTTCACGGGAAGAGCTGGTAAAGGATATCGTGACGATGAAGCAGAACAATATTAATGCGATCCGCACCTGTCATTACCCGGATGCGGAAGGCATTTATGATCTGTGCGACGAGTACGGGCTGTATATGATCGCAGAGTGCAACATGGAATCCCACGGAACCTGGGATACGCAGGAGCACAGCACGGAGCGCAATTATGACGCGGTGATACCGGGCGATCATCCGGAGTGGCAGGATATGATGCTCGACCGCGTAAATTCCACCTATCAGAGAGACAAAAATCATCCGGCTATACTGATCTGGTCCTGCGGAAATGAATCGTTTGGCGGCAGGGATATTTTTGAAATGTCTCAGCTTTTCAGAAAGCTTGACCCTACCCGCCTTGTGCATTACGAGGGCGTGCGCAATGACCGCCGCTACAACGACACCAGCGATATGGAAAGCCAGATGTACCCCTCGGTGGAGGACATCAAAGCATTTCTGGCAAAAGACAGCAGCAAGCCGTTCATTTGCTGTGAGTACGCGCACGCGATGGGCAACTCCTGCGGAGCGATGCACAAATATACTGATCTGAGCGATACGGAACCGCTGTATCAGGGCGGCTTTATATGGGATTACATCGATCAGTCGATTTATAAAAAAGACCGCTACGGCAAGGAATATCAGGCATACGGAGGCGATTTTGACGATCATCCGTGCGATTACAATTTCAGCGGAAACGGAATTGTCTACGGCGGAAACCGCGATGCATCCCCGAAGATGCAGGAAGTGAAATTTAACTATCAGAACATTACGGCTAAGGTGGAAAAGGACCGTGTGACGGTGATCAACAGAAATTTGTTTGTAAACACGGCTGACTTTGACTGCGTGGTGCTTCTGGAAAAGGATGGAACGCTGATAAAGACGGCGGCTATGCAGACGGACGCAGAGCCATTATCTGAGAAAACGTATCCGCTGCCGGTTCCGGTGCAGACGCTTCCGGGCGAGTATGCAGTGACGGTATCCTTCCGCTTAAAGAAAGATACGCTCTGGGCAAAGAGCGGTCACGAGGTTGCGTTCGGTCAGGGCGTATACAGAGTGGAGGCTCCGGCAGAGACGAAAAAAAAGGCAAAATTCCGTGTCATCAGATCCGCACACAATTTCGGTGTGAAGGGTGAGAATTTTGACGTACTGTTTTCTTATCTGAACGGCGGCCTGGCATCCTATCGCTACGGCGGCGTGGAGATGATGAAGATGATCCCGCGTCCGAATTTCTGGCGCGCGCCGAACGACAACGACTGCGGAAGCCTGATGCCGATGCGCTATGCGCAGTGGAAGACTGCTTCCATGTATCTGTCGCACAAATATCCGACCGGCGGTCGCTATCCGGGCGCAACGGCTCCTGAAATCAAAGTGACGGAGGAGTACGCGCAGATCACCTATACGTATGTTATGCCGACGACACCGGAGAGCAGGTGCAGGCTGACATATCAGGTGTACGGAGACGGAATGATCCGGACGACGCTTTCCTACGATCCGGTTAAGGAGCTGGGCGACATGCCGGAATTTGGCGTGATGTTCAAATTTGATGCGGACTACGACAATGTAACATGGTACGGCATGGGTCCGGCGGAGACATACGTGGATCGCTGCAGGGGAGCGAAGCTCGGCATCTACAAAAACAAGGTGCAGGATAATATGGCTGCTTACCTCGTGCCGCAGGAGTGCGGAAATAAGGTGGGCGTGCGCTGGGCGACTGTGACCGACCGGAAGGGCAGAGGAATGCTCTTTAGCGGCGACTGCATGGAATTTTCGGCGCTGCCGTACACGCCGCATGAGCTGGAAAACGCGATGCATCCGTTCGAGCTTCCGCAGGTGCACTACACCGTTGTCCGGGTATCCGGTCAGCAGATGGGTGTTGCGGGCGACGATAGCTGGGGCGCAAAGACGCATCCTGAGTATCTGCTGGATGTTACAAAGAAGATGGAATTTACATTTAGTTTTAAAGGAATTTGAGGCTTTCGTTTCCCTGGCGTGAATTTTCTGTGCTCACGTAATTATTTATTGCTGAAAAAAAAGGTTTGTGGTATACTATACTCGACCTACGAATTTATGGAACCGCAATGGTTTCAAAATAAGAAAAGGAGATGGACGAAATGGGATTAGTAACAACTAAGGACATGTTTGCGAAAGCATACAACGGCGGATACGCTATCGGAGCTTTTAACGTAAACAACATGGAAATCGTACAGGGTATCACCGAAGCGGCAGGCGAGCTGAAGAGCCCGGTTATCCTTCAGGTATCCAAAGGAGCACGCGCTTACGCTAACCACACCTATCTTGTAAAACTGGTAGAGGCAGCGGTTGCAGAAAACCCGGATATTCCGATCGCTCTGCATCTGGATCACGGCGACAGCTTCGAGCTTTGCAAGAGCTGTATCGACGGCGGATTCACTTCCGTTATGATCGACGCATCCTCCAAATCTTTTGAGGATAACATCGCGCTCACAAAGCAGGTTGTTGAGTATGCTCACGCACACGGCGTAGTAGTTGAGGCTGAGCTTGGTACTCTGGCAGGCGTTGAGGATGAGGTTGTTGTAGAGTCTGGTCACGAGAGCTATACACGTCCGGAAGAGGTAGAGGAGTTTGTTTCCAGAACAGGCTGCGACTCTCTGGCGATCGCTATTGGTACAAGCCACGGCGCATATAAATTCAAAGCGTCCCAGTGCACACGCAACGAGGATGGCATCCTTGTTCCGCCGCCACTGCGTTTCGACGTTCTTGAAGAGTGCATCAAGCGTCTTCCGGGCTTCCCGATCGTACTGCATGGTTCCTCTTCCGTTCCGCAGGAATTTGTAAAGATGGTAAACGAGTATGGCGGAAATATGCCGGATGCTATCGGTATTCCGGAAGCAGAGCTTCGTCATGCGGCAGAGCTTGCTGTCTGCAAGATCAACATCGACTCCGATATCCGTCTTGCTATGACAGGAAATATCCGCAAGTACTTCGCAGAGCATCCGGATCACTTCGATCCGCGCCAGTATCTGAAACCGGCTCGTCAGGCTGTAAAGGATATGGTTGCTCACAAGATCCAGTACGTACTTGGAAGTGCAGGCAAGGCTTAAAAAGAGGTTTGCGAATAACGTCGGGCAGAGGTTTCTCTGCCCGATTTTACTATGAAAGCCCTGTTTCATAAGGTTTGAAAGGAATGGACGAATGAACAAAGAAGAACGCAGAAAATACTGGCTGCGGATCGGCGCGGGATTTTCGATCCTTGCGCTGGCGATAGCATTTTATTTTTGCATTTTCCGCTTCAACTACCTGGTAAGCGCTCTGCATACTGTAAAAGGGATTATGATGCCGTTCATTTACGGCGGCGTGATGGCATATGCGCTGCGCATGCCGTGCAATTTTTTTGAGAAGCATCTGACGAAGCTTTTTCCGAAAAAGATAAAAAAATGGGCGCCGGCAGCGGCAATCGTTCTGAGCTTTCTGAGTGCGGTTCTGGTCATTTATCTGCTGCTTAGCATGGTCATCCCGCAGATGGTTGTCAGTATTTCCGGCATTATCGCAGATCTGCCGAAGGCGGTGGAGGACGCTTCCGTCTGGCTGGAAAAGACGCTGGAGGATAACGAGGTACTGAAAACCTATGCGGACACGGCGATCGCGAGCATCACCCAGAAGCTGCAGGCATGGGCGAGGGGAGATCTGCTCCCGACGCTGCAGAGCGTGATGAGCGGTTTCACCAGCACGGTCTCGCAGGTGGTGGGCACACTGGTAAATTTAGGGATCGGGATTGTGGTGTGCGTCTATCTTCTGCAGTCGCGCAAGCTCTTTGCGCGCCAGTCAAAGCTGGTGCTGTACGGCTTTGTCAGACCGGTATGGGCGGACCGCATCATGGAAGAAATTAATTATGCGGACCGGATGTTTGTCGGATTTTTCAGCGGAAAAATTCTTGACAGCGCGATCATCGGGCTGCTCTGCTATATATTCTCGCTGATCTTCGGCTTCCCGAATGCGATGCTGGTGAGCGTCATTGTGGGCGTCACAAACATCATCCCCTACTTTGGACCGTATATCGGAGCCGTGCCGTCCGCGCTGCTGATCCTGATGAGCGACCCTGTCAAATGCGTGTGGTTCGTCGTTTTTATCATCATTCTCCAGCAGTTTGACGGAAACATCCTGGGACCGCACCTGCTGGCAAACAGCACCGGACTTTCCGGCTTCTGGGTACTGTTTTCCATCACTGTGTTCGGCGGGCTTTTCGGATTTGTCGGCATTTTGATCGGCGTGCCGGTGTTCGCCGTGATCTACGATATCGTGAAAAAGTTGGTGCTGTATGGGCTGAAGAAGCACGGAAAAATGGATATGCTGAAAAATACATAAAAGTGCATAAAAAAGGAGCTTCCCACTGTGTGCAGAGAAGCTCTTTTTTATGCGCTTTTTTACAGCTCCTGAATTTTTACTGCAGCCTTCCTCTGACGCGTGCGGAAGTCTCCCTGCGGGAGAGGGACGGCTGATAAACGAAATAGTAACATACGATATTCAGCCCCAGTGCGGTGATCACGTCGATGACTGTGTGCTGTTTAAGGAACATCGTTGCCGCTATGATCGCGATGCAAAGAAGCAGCGAGCAGTGTACCACCCACGGGTGCTTTTCGCGCAGCGTGGGACTTCCGGCTACTGCGATATGGACAGCTACGGAGTTGAACACATGTATACTCGGCAGCACGTTGGTCGGTGTGTCGATCGTCCACAGAAAACGCACCATGTCCATGAAAATATTGTCGCGGTGCAGATAGGTGGGACGCAGCGTGTGACCGTTCGGATATACGAGCGAGACAATTAAAAACAGCGTCATGCCGATACCGAGGTTTGTGACCAGTGCCCAATACTGGCTGCGGTCTTTTTCTGCCAGTGCAAACCAGAGCACTCCGGCAGCTATATAGAAAAACCACAGAAAATATGGGACAACAAAATATTCACAGAATGGAATCAGACGATCCCATTTGGATACCAGCAGATGCATGTTGTGAACCGGTCTGTTTTCCACATAGGTAAATACCGCCAGATAAAACAACAGATAAAGAATGACCGGTGCCAGATGACGATAGCTCTCCCACAGCTTTTTTACGGATTTTGATGTCATATAAATCTCCCCATTTTTTATAAAACACATCCATTGCTTACGTGACTCGTTATAGCACGTTTTTGCTGAGAAAACAATAGGGCGGCTGTGATTTTAAGAAAAAATTTAGCCTTATTTATCTTTTATAAAGTTTTCATTCAGAGAGAACTGTGCTATACTAAAAAATAGCAGAGGAGGGTCTGATTATGAAAAAATGGATGAGAAAAGGAGCTGCGATGTTTTTGGCGGCATCCATGCTGTTTACAAATCATATAGTTCTGGCGGAGGAGCTGCAGGATGCACCGGCGGAGCAGGCGGCAGCAGCGGAAGCGCCGACGGAAGTGCTGACCGAGGCACCGACGGAAGCGCCGACCGAGGCGCCAACGGAAGCTCCAACGGAAGCACCGACCGAGGCACCAACGGAAGCGCCGACTGAGGCACCGACGGAAGCGCCGACCGAGGCACCAACGGAAGCGCCGACTGAGGCACCAACGGAAGCGCCAACGGAGGCACAGACCGAGGCAACGTCGAAAACGCCGGAGCAGACGGAAGAAGAAACGGAAAAAGAGACGAAAACAAACGGAGAGTATACGTGGAAGAAGGACGGCGTGTCCGCAAAAGTGAAGGTGCCGGAGAGCATTACGCTCCCGGAGGATGCCGAGCTTGAGATGGAGCTTGTAAAAACAGAAGACAGTTCCTATGAAAAAGACATTGCGCTGATAGAAAAGGCGGCAAAGGATACTTTCTTCGGAGAATACCGGATTTATGATCTTCACTTTGAAACGTCGGCAGGAGAGAAGATCAGCCTGAAAGAATTTGAAGATGCGTCTGGGCGTTTACCGGATGCGATCGAGGTGGAGCTTACCTTTGAAAGTCCGCTTTTTTCGGGAACGGATTTCCAGACGGAGAAGGTTCAGCTTTTCCATATCCGGGAGATGACGGGGGAGGAGAAGGCAGCGCCGGCCGAAGCATCTGTAGGGATAGACGGACAGAAGGCCGTTCTTCTGGATGCGGATATGACATACACTCCGGCGCAGGACGGGCTGCATTCTGTGAAATTTAAGACGGACGGTTTTTCGGATTTCGTCTTTGCGGCGACTGCACAGGAACCGGAAACCGAGACAGAAACGGAGACGGAAACACAGGCAGAAAACGAAACGGAGACGCAGGCGGGAAACGAAACTGAGACAGAAACACAGGCAGAAACGGAGACGGAAACGGCTCCTGCGACGGAGCCGGCTGAGACAGAGACAAACAGCATTCCGAAGGCTCTGGCACCGGGGAAGAAAACAGCATCGACAGACGAAGAAGAACCGCAAAATACGGAAGATACGAGCAGCTGGCTGACGATTAGCCTGCAGCACAGCGGAGAGACTGCGAATGCGGGGAACGCACAGTATGCGGTGGTTGTTACAGGCAGGAACAGTAAGAGCTTCGACGGTGTAACGGTGCTGGATGAAAAGGATGCACCGATGCCGAAGAGCTCCTATACGATAAAAGAGAACACGCTGACAGTCACGGGAAAAGCCGGGCTGAAGGTGAAGCTTGTGGGGCTTGCCGCCGGGACCTATACAGTGGACGCAGGCGGAAACCACTTCGTGGAGAGCGGCGGTGCGCTTACGCTTGATCTGGCGAAAGAATATACTTCGGTTTACCAGACAAACGGAGCAAATAAGGACGGCACAGTATCGGGACCGCAGATCACAGAAAACGGTCCGGTTTCCATTGAGATCGGAGAGGCATCGACGGATGAAAAAATTCTGTATAACCAGAATGTTGTCATTACCAATGTTTACACGGTCGTAAAGGCAAAGCTGACGGATAAGGAAGAGGGCCATCTGCTGGACGGCGGTTCCTTCCGGCTGACTTTTTCGCAGAACCAGAAGACCTGGAGCAAAGATTATGTTCTTTCGAAGGGCGAGATCACGGTAAAGGGACTTCCGATCGGGCTGGACGGACAGCTCACCTCCGGGGAATACCGCTGGACGGAGCTTGCGGTTCCGGCTGGTTATGTGGCGATGGCGGAGACGCCGAAAGCTATAAAACTGGCAAAACCGGGCACTGAAAAACCGAACGCACACATGGGTACGGCGGAGTTTGCAACACAGCCCACGCAGGTGCAGATGCTTGCAAAGGATACTTCAACGGGAAAGGATTTTGCGAAAGACAGTGTGGAAATGACTGTTGCGGAAAAAGGCGGTACGGAAAACGTCTGGAGCGGCAAAAACGGCGCAGTGCTCACCGGAAAGCTGGAAGCGGGCAAAACCTATACGTTAAAGCAGACGACGCGCCGCAGAGGGTATATTATATCCACAGCCAGCGTGGATTTTACTGTGGCAAACAGCAGTAAGCTGCAGAGCGCGTCTACGGGCAATAAACCGACGGTAGTACAGGCAGGCGCAGTGCTTGCGTCAAATACCGGCAGATATCTGGCGGGCGCGGCGCTGGAAATCCGCGACAGCAGCGGCAAGACGCTGAAGAGCTGGACGAGCGGTTCTGCAGCTGAGGTGATTACCGGAGAGCTTGAGCCGGGAAGCTATACGCTGGTGCAGACAAGATATCCGAACGGTCATTACGCAAAGACGACGCAGACGAATTTCACAGTAGATGAAAAGAATGGAACGGCGAGCGCGGCGATCACAAATGTGACGACTAAGATCTCCATTTCCAGAAAGGCATTTGACAGCGTCGCGAAGGATGCGAGCGGCAAGGATCTGCGCTATATGCTTGCAGGCGCAAGATTGCAGATCCTGGATTCCGCAGGGAATGTGGTGGATGAGTGGACGAGTACGCAGAGCGCTTATCTGTGCGAGGGCAAGCTGAATGTCGGCGAGGTGTACACGCTGGCAGAGGTAAGTACGCCGGACGGCTATGAGCCGGGCAACAGGGGCACCTTCTCTACGGAAGTCGGAAAGAGCGTGGGCAGCACGACGATCAAGATCAGCGACGATGGAAAGATCACGCCGAGCGTTACGATGCAGACCGGAAGGACACGCGGAAAGATCCGTGTGGCAAAGCGTGTTTCCTATAAGGGAACTGCGATCAAGACAAACGGTACCTTCTACTTTGCGCTGTTTACGGATGCGGCGAAAACACAGCGGTTTGCGGACGCAGGCGTGAAAGCGGTGACGCTGACGCAGAACGACATTTATGCAACCGTTGACTTTGACGGACTTCCGGCAGGTACCTACTACGTGGGCGAGACGGATGCGAACGGCAACCTGCTCTCCGCAAGCGGAAATTCACAGAAATTTAGTATTACCTATTCTGTCGGCGAACAGATTCGCCTGAACGCAGGCGGAAGCGCGATCGCGGAGGTGGTAAACAACTTCGCTTCGGCTCCGGAAAATGGCTATTCCGTTGTCTCGCAGGATGAGCTGAAGCAGTCCTACGAGCAGGAATATGCCGGATACGGCGGTTCACAGGCAGCCGCGGCAGAGCTGGCGGCTGGCGCGAATGGCACGCCTGTGCAGACCGGCGACACGACGGCGATCATCCCGTATGTGATAGCGGTGCTTGCTGCACTTATCATTCTGATAGCTGCGGTATTCTTCAGAAAAAAGAAGAAATAAACGCGGGTGAATAGAAAAAATGCCCGGAGCATATGCTGTAAAAAAGCATGGCTCCGGGTAATTTTATGAAGGTATTGATGTTTCTCTCAGCATGTTCGATTCCGCTGGTTATTTTTGTCATCGTGGGATACGGACTTCTTATGGGAAAAAATGTGTATGAGATTTTTGTGAAGGGGGCAGCCGAGGGACTGAAAACAGTTGCGGCGATCTTGCCGACGCTGGTCGGACTGATGGCTGCAGTTGGCATTTTGCGCGCTTCCGGATTCCTCGATCTGCTTTCTGATATTTGCGGGAGGGCTGTCGCGTTTCTCGGTTTTCCGCCGGAGCTGGTGCCGCTGTCAATTATCCGCATGTTTTCTTCGAGCGCGGCCACGGGGCTTGCGCTGGATATCTTTAAAGAGTATGGCCCGGATTCAAGGATGGGGCTGATTACCTCTATTATGATGAGCTGCACGGAAACTGTTTTTTATACGATGAGTGTTTACTTTATGACGGCAAAGGTAAAGAAAACACGCTATACGCTGACCGGAGCGCTGCTTGCCTCTTTTTCCGGAATCGCTGCCAGTATTTTCCTGGCTGATTTACTGTAAATGGACACAGAACGGCGATTCAGGCGTGAGAAAATCCCATTTGCGAAGCGAATTTTAAATGGATTTGCGAAGGCTACCGTGAGCAGAGGGAACAGCAGCGAAAAGTGTCGGCTGTGCGCGAAAAAACACGGTGTTTCCTTTGACAAGCAGCATATGTTATGCTAAAATTGTTACAACTATGTGAATTATATTACCAAAGGGGAAGAACATATAAATAAGAGGTGCATGAAAGTGGACAAATTTGAATACCAGGCAAAGTTAGAAGAGATCAATAAATTAGTAGAAAAAGAGAATTACGAGGAAGCTGCAAAGATTGCAGATACGATAGAATGGAAACGTGTGCGCAGTGTACGTACATTGTGCCTGATCAGTGAGATATATGAGGCGGTTGGAAGAGCGGAGGACAGCAAGGCGATCCTGTACCGCGCGTATCGCCGTTCGCCGGGAAGCAGACAGATTCTTTACCGACTTACAGAAGCATGCGTACAGACGCAGGAATTTGACGATGCAGTGGAGTATTACACAGAGTATGTGAATCTTTCCCCGAACGATAACAGCAAATATATTCTGAAATATGAGATCTACAAGGGACGCGGCTCATCGCTGGAGGAGCAGATCGCGGTTCTGGAGGAGTTAAAGAGCAGAGAGTACACGGAGCAGTGGGCGTATGAGCTTGCAAGGCTGTACGACGAAGCCGGGATGGTCGACAAGTGCGTGGCGGAGTGCGACGACCTTGCGCTCTGGTTCCACAATGGAAAATACGTGGTGGCGGCTCTGGAGCTGAAAAAGAAATATGTGCCGCTCACACCGGAGCAGCAAACCGTTTATGATAATCCGAGCGAGATCGTTGACATGGAGACGAAGGAGCAGGTAGTGGATAAAGCAGTGCCGACGTTGGATGAAGTCATCACGAAAGAACTGCCGAAATCAGAGAAGGATGCGATCGCGGACAGCATTATCATGGATACGGAAAGGCAGATCGCAGCGGCGGTGCAGGCTCCTGTGATGCCGCAGATTCCGGAGGAGCCGGAAGAAAAAGCGCCGGAGATCAGGATGCCGGAACTGAGAATGCCGGTGAACGATATCAACACGATTGATCTGCAGAGCGAGCTCGCAAACAGTATGCGCGAGATTTTATCGGGTATCCGCCCGGCATCATCCACCGATGAGCTGGAGAGCGCACCCACACTGGTGCAGCCGGCAGCTGCAGAGGCAGCGGCGGAGGAAGAAGAGCTTCCGAAGCATGTGAGCATTGATGATATTCTGACAGGCACGGCGGTACAAACGGATGAGCAGAGCGTGCAGCCGCAGCCGCAAAACGTGCCGTCGCAGCAGGAAAAGCCGGTGGTTCGGACCGTTGTAGATACGGCGGCAGGGCAGCAGGAGGGCGAGGGCGTGCAGCCGGTAGTCCGTACAGTTGTGGAAACACCCGTACAGGCGCAAAAGGCAGATCCGATGACAGCGCCGACGATTGATATATCAAGGAAGATCCGACAGGAGATCGGGGATACGTCGATTCGCGCGTATGCGGCGGCAGCTCAGAGAAATGCGGCACGGCAGAGTCAGGAGACTGGATCGCAGGCGGCACCTGCGATGGAGCCAAAGAGCGCGGAGCGTCAGGCGGCACCTGTAATGGAGCCAAAGACTTCGGAGCGCCAGGCGGCACCTGCAATGGAGATAAAGAGCGCGGAGCCGCAGGCTGTTTCTGCACCGGAGCCGCAGAAACCAGAAACATTTGAGCAGCCGGCGGTTTCTCCGGAAGATTATACAAGAGAGGGGCTTGACGAGAAAGAAAAAGCTATGCTCGGTTTCTGGTCGCAGATCAGCGGCATGAATGAGCAGATCAACGACGCAGTGACGCAGATCATACGCGGTGTGATCGCAAATAAAACCTCTTCCAGCGGAAATGTTGTGCTGGTGGGCGATGCCGGAAACGGCAGAACAACGCTGGCAATTTCTCTTGCAAAGATCATCAGCCGCTGCAAAGGGCAGACAAGCGTGAAGGTTGCCAAGATCTACGCGGAAGACCTCAATAAGAAGGATATCGCGGCAACCGTCAATAAAATGGCGGGCGGCGTTCTGATCATTGAGGAAGCGGGAGATTTAAGTGATGAGGCAGTGTCTCAGATGACCATGGCGATGGACTTTAAGACAGACAGCCTGGTGGTTGTTCTGGAGGATGAGCAGCGCTACCTGCAGGATCTGCTGGCGCGCAATGCGGCATTTGCAGAAAAATTCAACGTGACGATAAATGTTCCGATGCTGACGAACGACGAGCTGGTAGATTTCGGCGAGTTTTATGCGCTGGAAAACGGATGCTCTCTGGATGGGTCCGCTGTGGATGCGCTGTATGAGTGCATTGGCGCGATGCAGTCGCCGGAACAGCCGGTGGCGGTTCTGGACGTCAAGGAGATCATGGACAAGGCGATCAAAAATGCCAACCGTTTCGGCGTCGGCAAGCTGACCTCCAGCATTTCCGGCAAGCGCTATGACGAGAACGACCGCGTCATTCTGAAGGGAAAGAATTTCAAAAAAATCAAATAAAAAGGCAGAGAAGATCCATGTATCGCAGCGCTGTGGTACATGGATTTTTTATGCTTGACAAAGAGTATACCGTTCGGTATACTGTAGGCAGAAGTCATATATATATGACAGAAAAGGACATACCTTTTCGGACGAAATGTCCGTGTATGAGCAGCATCTGAGTGACGGTATAAAATGGAAGGTATGATATGGAGAACAGAGAACGGATTTTAGCGTGCGCTCTTGACCTGTTTTATCAGAGGGGGTACGATGCAGTCGGCATCCAGGAAATCTGTCAGCGGGCAGGTGTGACGAAGCCGACGATGTATCATTATTTTGGAAGTAAATATGGGCTGCTGGAAACGCTGCTTGCGCAGAAGCTTGGCGGTTTTTTGGAGATGCTTTCCCATGCAGCGCATTACCGCGTGAGCGTGGAGCAGTCGCTTTACGATTTTGCGTCGGTGATTTTAGACTGCGCCGGTGCAAATTACCGGGCATATCTGCTGATGATGTCCCTCTCCTACTCCGCACGGGAGAATGAAACCTATCAGGCGGTGAAGCCATATATCAACCGTATCCACCAGCTTGCTGTGCAGCTTTTTGATGAGGCGGCACCGGTTCTTGGAAACATGAACGGCAGACAGGAGCAGTTTGCGCTTGGATTTCTCGGACTTTTTAATCACTACATTTTGTTCATGGGAAATCAGAAGGCTCCGGAGCTCGGCATAACAGTGACCGAGGAGACGAAGCGCAGTCTGATCCACCAGTTTATGCACGGCATTAATTCATGATGTAAGGTATCGAAAAGTCATAAAATGACATTATAAACAGTAAACATCACCTGGAGGTTATGACTGAAATGAGTAAATGGTATGAAGAGGCAGTTTTTTATCATATGTATCCGCTTGGAATGACGGGCGCGCCCAAATACAACACACAGGAGGAGGTAACGCACCGCTTTGACGAGCTGGAGGACTGGCTGCCGCATCTGCAGGATATCGGCTGTACGGCAATCTATATCGGTCCGCTGTTCGAATCGACGTCCCATGGATATGATACCAGGGATTACCGGCTGGTGGACAGACGCCTCGGAGATAATGAGGATTTTAAGCAGTTTGTTCAGAAGGCACACGACCTTGGCATCCACGTTGTGGTGGACGGCGTGTTCAACCATACGGGAAGAGAGTTTTTTGCATTTAAGGATATCCAGCAGAACCGCGAGCGTTCTCCGTACTGCAGTTGGTACAAAGGCATCAACTTTGGCTGGAATACGCACTACAACGACGGCTTTGGCTACGAGGCCTGGCGAAACTGCTTTGAGCTTGTCAATCTGAATCTTTACGAGCGGGCGGTGAAGGACTATCTTTTTGACGTTATCCGTTTCTGGATCCATGAGTTTGACATCGACGGTATCCGGCTGGACTGCGCGGACTGCCTGGACTTTGATTTTATGAAGGAAATGCGCTGGATGACGGCGCAGGAGAAGGAAGATTTCTGGCTGATGGGAGAGGTCATCCACGGCGATTATGCGCGCTGGGCGAACGATGACGTGCTGCACTCCGTCACGAATTACGAGCTTCACAAGGGGCTGTATTCCGGGCACAACGACCACAATTATTTTGAGATCGCGCACACCATCCGGCGTGAGTTTGACGAGAACGGCGGCATTTACCGCGGGAGAAAGCTGTATTCCTTTGTGGATAATCACGACGTGGACCGCATTATGTCGAAGCTGAATAATAAAGAGCATATTTTTTCCGTATACACCTTGCTGTATACGCTTCCGGGGATTCCTTCCATTTATTATGGAAGTGAATTTGGCGTCGAGGGAAGAAAGGAAGGTCCAAACGACGACCCGATGCGTCCGCGGCTGCTGGTAGGGGAATGCCTGGAAAACAACCGGCACCCGGAGCTGACCGAATATATACGGATGCTTGGAAAGCTCAGAAAGGACAATGAGGTCCTTGCGGATGGAAAATATCGCGAGCTGTATCTGACCACACGCCAGTACGCGTATGCGAGGATCCTTGGCGAGCGGGCGGTGATCGTTGCCGCAAACAACGACGACGCGCCTGCATGGATGGAGGTTTCGATACCGGTCGGAGCGGATAAGGTGACGGATTTCCTTACCGGGGAAGAAAAAGCGGTGGAAAACGGAAGGATACGCACGGAAGTGCAGCCGGGCAGAGCAGTGATCTATGTGACGAAATAGTCACTATTATATAAAAGGGCAGGGAGAATATTATGGGAACAGCGAAAGAAAAAGAAGAAAATCAGTTCGATATCCGTATTGGCGAGCTTGACCAGTATCTGTTCGGGCAGGGAACGCATTACGATATCTACAAAAAACTCGGCGCGCATCCGACGGTGATCGACGGAAAAAAAGGCGTACATTTTGCAGTGTGGGCGCCGCATGCAGCGAAGGTTCATCTGACCGGAGAATTCTGCGACTGGGTTGAGGATCCGGCGTACGAAATGAAGCGCCTGGAGCCTCTTGGAATCTATGAATTATTTGTGGAAGGCATACAGGTGGGAGCGCAGTACAAATACCTGATCTGCACGCACGACGGACGGAGACTTTACAAGGCAGATCCGTTTGGAAATCATGCGGAGCTGCGTCCGGGTACGGCGTCGAAGGTGGTGGATATCTTCAATATAAAGTGGAGCGATAACACATGGGTGGAGAAGCGCGGGAAGCAGGATATTGATGCGATGCCGATGTCGATCTACGAGGTGCATCCGGGCTCCTGGATGAAGCATGCGCCGACGGATGAAAACCCGGAGGGGTTTTACAACTACCGTGAGTTTGCGCATCATATCACAGACTATGTGAAGGATATGGGCTACACGCATGTGGAGCTGATGGGCATTGCCGAGCATCCGTTTGACGGTTCCTGGGGCTACCAGGTGACGGGCTACTATGCGCCGACGGCGCGTTACGGCACCCCGGAGGACTTTGCGTACATGGTAGATTATTTGCATAAAAACGGAATTGGCATTATTCTGGATTGGGTACCGGCGCACTTCCCGAAGGATGCGTGCGGTCTTGCCGAGTTCGACGGGCAGCCGCTGTTTGAATATGCGGATCCGAGAAAGGGCGATCACCCGGACTGGGGCACCAAAGTATTTGATTTTGGGAAAAATGAGGTGCGCAATTTCTTAATTGCAAACGCGCTTTACTGGGTGGAGCATTTCCACATCGACGGTCTGCGCGTAGACGCCGTGGCTTCTATGCTGTATCTGGATTATGGACGCTCTGATGGACAGTGGGTGCCGAACAAATACGGAGAAAACAAAAATCTGGAGGCGATCGAGTTTTTCCGTCATCTGAACAGCATTGTCCGCAGAAGAAATCCGGGCGTGATGATGATCGCTGAGGAATCGACGGCGTGGCCGCAGGTGACGGGCGAGCCGAAGGACGGCGGTCTTGGCTTCAGCCTGAAATGGAATATGGGCTGGATGCATGATTTTCTTGATTATATGAAGCTCGATCCGTATTTCAGAAGCTATAACCACAACAAGATGACATTCTCCATGACTTATGCGTTCTCGGAGAAGTTCATTCTGGTATTGTCTCATGATGAGGTTGTGCATCTGAAATGTTCCATGATCAATAAGATGCCTGGTCTTTACGACGACAAATTTGCAAACCTGCGGGCAGGCTATGCGTATATGTTTGCGCATCCGGGCAAAAAGCTGCTCTTTATGGGGCAGGAGTTCGCACAGTTCCAGGAGTGGAGCGAGGCGCGGGAGCTTGACTGGTACCTGCTCGGCGAGGAAAAGCACTGCCAGTTGAAGGAGTACGTAAAAGAGCTTCTTCATCTGTACAAAGGCGATCCGGCAATGTATACGCTGGATCAGTCGTGGGATGGCTTTGAATGGATCAACGCGAACGATTCCAGCAGAAGTATTTTCAGCTTTATCCGTCACTCGGCGGACAGAAAGAGCAACCTGCTGTTTGTGATCAACTTTACACCGGTGGCAAGAGACGATTACCAGGTGGGGGTTCCGCAGTCCGGAAATTATAAGCTTGTCCTGAACAGCGACGAGGAGCGCTTCGGCGGAACCGGGCAGGAGCAGCCTGCGACCTTTAAGGCAGTGAA
>ENA-OOZY01000932-OOZY01000932.1-human-gut-metagenome-genome-assembly--contig:-NODE-932-length-19247-cov-9.363328_pt1 | contig 19247 bp, 17 predicted proteins | sample MGYA00241047_ERZ501410 | MGnify/ENA primary metagenome ERZ501410 (study PRJEB25962, sample SAMEA2042621) | human gut metagenome | biome: human gut; feature: human-associated habitat; material: faeces... | reverse complement strand
GAGTTTATCATTGCAGCTTAAATGCGCTTAATAACTGCATAAAATTATCCTCCCCAGCTATCTCAGTCGGGGAGGATTTTTTTTAATATATTATAGTATACCCTTTAAAATTTGTGTAACAGCTTTTTCGTTGACAAAACTTGCCGGAAGTGATATAATTGTTTCGAATTTTTGGTTTATGAAAAAGAGGTTTGTGAAAAAATGAAGTATCTTAAACAATTCGGCATTATACTTGCGATCTCGTTTATCGGCGAGATACTCAACGCAGTTCTGCCGCTGCCTATCCCTGCGGGAATTTACGGGATAGTGCTGCTCTTTATCCTGCTCGAAACAAAGGTCATAAAGCTTGAAGCGGTCAGGGAAACGGGAAATTTGCTCATCGACATTATGCCCGTTATGCTCGTACCGCCCGCTGTTGAGCTTATGGACTACTGGGGTATTGTCAAGCCGCAGGTTCTCAAATATGTCATTGCGACGGTCATTTCGACTATAATTGTAATGATAGTTTCGGGACTTGTGACAGAGGGCATTATACGTTTGAGAAAGAAGGCGAAGTCCGAATGAAAGAAATGCTGACAAATTCCGTATTTTTCGGGGTATTTATAAGCGTTGGCTCATACATACTTGCCGACATACTCAAAAACAGGTTCAAAACTCCGCTTTTGAATCCGCTGCTCATTTCAACGGCGGTGACAATTGCTGTTCTTGCACTCGGCGGAATGGATTATGAGAGCTATCAGACTGGCGGAAAGTACCTTAATTACTTCCTCACGCCTGCGACGGTCTGCCTTGCGATACCGCTTTATGAACAGTTTGAAAAGCTGAAAAAGAACGCAGCTGCGATAATGATTGGAATAATCTCGGGTATGCTGACAAGCTTTTGCTCGATACTCGTCATGGCGCTGATAATGAAATTCTCGCACGAAGAATATGTAACGTTCCTGCCGAAGTCTATCACAACGGCGATCGGCGTTGGCGTTTCGGAGGAGATCGGCGGTTATGTCGGCGTTACGGCGGCGGTTATCGTTATAACTGGTATTCTCGGAAACATCATTGCGGATGGCATTTTCAAGCTTTTCCACATCAACGAACCCGTTGCAAAAGGAGTTGCACTCGGAACATCTTCGCATATCCTCGGCACGGTCAAGGCGCTTGAACTCGGCGAAACGGAGGGAGCTATCAGCTCGCTTTCCGTTGTTACGGCAGGACTTATGACGGTTATTTTCGCACCGATATTCGCTAACTTTATTTAAGGAGATAGGATATGTACAAACTTGCGGTTTTTGATATGGACGGAACGATACTTGACACGCTCGAGGACTTAAAGGACAGCACGAATTTTGCGCTCGAAAAGTGCGGTTATCCGACGAGGAGCTATGACGAGGTGCGCAGATTCGTAGGAAACGGCATCAGAAAGCTCATCGAACGTGCAGTTCCCGAGGGACTGACCGTTGAGCAGATCGACCGTGTACACGAAGTCTTCACGGAGCATTACAAGGTGCATTGCGCTGACACGACCAAGGCTTATGACGGCATCAAGCCGCTTTTGGAAAAGCTTCGTGCAAGCGGCGTAAAGACGGCTGTTGTTTCAAACAAGGCTGACTACGGCGTTCAGGAGCTTTGCAAGGAATATTTCGACGGACTTTTCGATTATGCTGTCGGCGAACGTGAGGGCATACGCAGAAAGCCTGCGCCCGATGCTGTGAACGAGGCTTTGAGGGTTCTCGGTATCGACAAGAGCGAGGCTGTTTACATCGGCGACTCGGACGTTGATTTTGAAACGGCGAAAAATGCGGAGCTGCCGTGTATTTCGGTGCTGTGGGGCTTCCGTGACGAAGAATTTCTCCGTGAAAAGGGGGCAACGCTGTTCGTTCGTGACCCTGCGGAGATATATGATATTATAATGACCTGAAAGGCGGTATAAAATGTACACACCTAACGAAAAACGATACGAAAAAATGGTTTACAACCGATGCGGAAAGAGCGGTTTGAGGCTTTCGGCGGTTTCGCTCGGCTTATGGCAGAATTTCGGTCACACCGGCGTTTTTGCGAACATGGAAGAAATGGTTCACACGGCGTTTGACCTCGGCATTGTACATTTTGACCTTGCGAACAACTACGGAAACCCTTACAACGGCAGTGCAGAGGAAAATTTTGGCATGATACTGGACAGGGGAATGAGAGAGTTCCGTGACGAGCTTTGCATTTCGACAAAGGCAGGCTATGAGATGTGGGAAGGCCCTTACGGTGACAAAAACGGCTCGAGAAAGTACCTAACCGCTTCGCTCGACCAGAGCCTTAAACGAATGAAGCTTGACTATGTTGATATTTTCTATCATCATATTTTCGACCCGAACACGCCGCTTGAAGAAACTGCGCTTGCGCTTGACAATGCTGTTCGTCAGGGCAAGGCGCTTTATGTCGGCATTTCCAACTACAACACTCAGCAGACAAAGGAGATCACGGCTATTTTTAAGGAGCTGCACACGCCGTTTATCGTAAATCAGCCGTCCTATTCGATGCTCAACCGCTGGATAGAGCGTGACGGATTGGATAAATATGCCGAGGAAAACGGTATCGGACTTGCGGTATTTTCGCCGCTTTATCAGGGTTTCCTCACGGGACGCTATTTAAAGGGTATCCCTGCGGATTCCCGTGTTGGCAAGGGTGCGACATGGATAGGCAATGAGCTTGACGATAAAATGGTTGACCGTCTTAACAGGCTCAATTCCATTGCATTAAAGAGGGGACAGACCTTATCGCAGATGGCACTTTCATGGGTGCTTCACAACAAGGCTGTTGCGACTGTGCTTATCGGTGCGAGCCGTCCCGAGCAGATAAAGGAAAATGCTGTCTGCATTGAACATCTTGATTTCACCGATGCGGAGATAAATGAGATAGAAGAGCTTATAAAATAAGAAAACAGCGTACATTCGCATTTGTGAATGTACGCTGTATTTATACTAATTCTCGATCAACCTATAGACAAACTCTCGGCTATAATAAGTTCATTCTGCGTCAAGCTCCCTTGTCAGGCGACAGCCTGTCTGCGGTCGCTTTTCTTGACTGAACTTATTCTATCTGTCGATTTTGTCTATAGAACGATCGAGAATTAGTATTAATTTGTACGCTGCTTTTTGCGGCTGATTTTATTTTTATACATATTTGCGTCCGCTTCCTCGAGAAGCCTATCAATGTTGAGGTCGTTGGTGAAGAGGCACATTGCTGTTCCGACGCTGGCTGATATATCATAAGGCTTTCCCGAAGATTTGTTTATTTCGGTGAGAGCCAGATTAAGGCGCTCTGTTCTTATGATAAGGTCAATGGCAGAATACTTTCCGACACCGATAAGGCAGAATTCATCGCCGCCTGCACGGATACATATTTCATTGTTCCTTGTCACGCTGCTTACAGCTGCGGCAACGGAGTTTATTCCGTAGTCACCCTCGCTGTGTCCATAGGTATCGTTTATGGATTTCAGCCCGTCCATATCAATGACAAAAGCAACGACGTTATCGCCGTATTCCGCTTTCGAGAAAACGTCACGGATATAGGCGTTCATTCCTCGGCGGTTATAAAGTCCCGTCATTGCGTCACGCTCGGAGAATTTGAGTATTTCCTCACGGATACGGAGCATTTCAAGGCAGTTATTGACATTTCGTATCCAGTTTACGTCTACCGTGTTTATTGTCTTTAATACTGAAAGTCTGCTTTCCAGAACGGCATAGCCCATTGAATACTCGTTGAAATGAACGGGTATAAAGTAGAAAACGGACGGCTCGCTGCGTTCTTCGGAGAGCTGTGGGAGCATGAGCTTCGTATCAAATGATCTGCGGAAATCAAAGCCTGCAAAGTCACCCGAATGATCCCGCTGCATATTGTTATAGGAAACGGCGAGAACCATTTTATCGGGATAACCCTTGATCTGTCGTTCGGAAGTGTCAAGGAAATTTTCATTAAGGCATAGACAGAATCTGTCGATCGGTTCGAGAAGGTAAGCGTGGCTGATGATCTTTTCAAGACCGTCCGTGATGCTTTCGGCACTTGTGAGGTCTTCGAGCATATAGCTTTGGAGAAGAAGGCTGATATCGTAATTTGAATCGGTGGGCCTACCGTTATGGTAGTTATGATTAATATTGAAAAGTGAACCGTAGAGGCGGCTGCGGAGATATCCGTAGTTTTCCTGACAGCCGCAGCTTGAACAAATTTTCAGACCTGTTTCGGGAAAATCGGGCGGATCGAGGACAGGCGCATTTGGATCGATGAACGAACGGAGCTTGTTTATTGCCAATGCCGCCGCGTGGGATATATCCGGTGCGTATGTTGTGACGGTGATGCTGTTGAGGGCGGCCTCGGTAGTCGCATCATAGCCTGTAACGATCATCTGATCGGGGACTTTTATGCCCTTTTCGGTAAGGCGGCGGATAAGTCCTATCGCCATATGGTCGCTGGCGCAGATAACGGCTTCGGGCATAGGAACTTCGCCGCCTGCAATAGAATCGGCAAGCTTTTCGCCGCCGCTGTACCAGAAATCCCCGTAGAAAATATTGTTTTCGTTAAATTTTAAATTTCGTGAGGAGTATTCATCGAGGCAGCCGCCGAGACGGTCGTTGGAAACGGCATATCCCTTCATTCCCGTAAGGAAATATACCTTTTCGGGGTCACATTTATGTACATCGAGGATATGTGCGGTTATTTTGGTAAAGGCTCCTCTGTCGTCCGTTGTGACAATGGGGAGATCGCCGTACGGATAGTCGATTAGAACGACAGGCTTTGTTGTTTTTTGAACGATGAACTTCATGATCTCATCAAGCTTTTGATATTGCTCGTTTTCGGAGAGCAGTATCGGAGGGATGATCAGTCCGTCGATAAGGTCAAAGTTGATAAGCTCAAATATATTCAATTCGCCTTTCAAATAAGCTTTAAAATAGTGGCATACCTGAACGAGCGGAGAAAATACCGCCACGTCATAGTCATATTGCCGGCACTGCATAAGCAGACCCTGCATTATGCGCTGATAATATATTCCTTCGGGGTTTGCTGTCAGAACCCCTATAAGCTTTCTTTTAGCCATAGGCTCTCCTTCTAAAGACAACGTGTAAACAATTAAATATGTATATTTGATAATGAGGATATCGTGCGTTAATAAGTTATGCAGTTATATGTTACCAAAAATATATTTACAATGTGTTAAGATGATATTGTAATATTATTAATCGAGTCAAAATTTAACGTAAATAACAGTTAATTTGTGAAAAATGGCGGTTGACAAGCTTTGAAAAGTATGATATATTAGCTTTGATGTACTCATAGGGGAGTACAAAATAAATTTTATCTTTAGGAGAGGTAATAATTATGAAATTTTCAAAGCTTTTAAGCGCAGCTTGTGCAGCAGCTATCGCAGCTTCCGCACTTGCTATCCCTGCATCCGCAGAAGATGTTTCCTATCACGCATATCTCGGTGTTCAGTCTGCAAGCTACACATTCAGAAATGCTTGGAACGATGCTACTTACGGTCAGGGCATAACTTCCGATGACGGAATGGTTTACTTCGATCAGCTCACAGGCTGGGAAAATCCCGGCAACATCGCTGTAAACAAGGGCGGCGTATTCACAGACGCAGAGATCACAGGCGACGGTACATACAGCGTTTCCGTTACTGATTTCGACTTCGGTGAAGATGAGACACTCAACCTCCTTTTCATTTCCACGGATATCCCTCTTGACGCAGGCATCACTATTTCCGATGTCAAGGTAGTTATGGACGGCAACACAAAGTACACATTTGATGAAGCTTATCTCAGCCCTGATGAAAAGGAATACATGAGCCCGATGTGCATCAACATCTGGAACGAGGATCTCGGCAAGCAGGACGGTCTTTTCGGTTACATGATGCCTACAGATTCCATCGAACTCCAGTTCACAGTTTCCGGAACAGGCGTTGAAGCTGAAACAACAGCGGCTGAAACAGAGGAAGTAACAGAAGCTGAAACAACAGAAGAGGTTACAGAAGCAATTACAGAAGCAGAAACGACCGAAGCGGTAACAGAAGCCGCTGAAACAGAAGCTGCTGAAACAGAAGCCGCTGCTGCTGACACACAGCCTGCTGAGGAATCCTCTTCCTCCAATGTCGGCGTTATCATTGCTATCGTTGCTGCAGTTGTAGTTGTTGCAGTTGTAGTAGTTGTAGTAGTTAAGAAGAAGAACTGATAAGGGATCTCCCTGACAGTTTGCCAAACTCCGTTTTGCCATGCCTGTTTACGGTAAAATGAGTTTATTGCAGCGGACAGAGCATACCCGCTCCGCTCGTTAAATCGCAAAAATATACTGCCCGATATCGGTGTTATTCTTATGATACCGATATCGGGCTGTTTGTTTAATATAGCTAAAAATATGGCGGTAATATTATATAATATTGTTATTGTTTTGATATTTGAAAAATGTTATAATTTTATTGTAATTAGTAGCTTTGCAAAACGATTGGATCGTTTGTTTTTTTGCGCAAAGTGTAAACGTTTGCAGGGCAGTCGGAACTGCTCTGCGAAAATCCTCAAAAGGAGAGAGTATATGAAATTCAAGAAAATTGCAGCCGGAGTTCTTGCTCTGGCAATGGCTGCTTCAATGGCAGGCTGCGGCGGCAGCGGTACATCGGACAATGCAGCTTCAACAACCGCATCGGCAAGTGCAGATGCAGGCAATGACGGTGACACAACGGATAACGGCGGCAGCTCCGCTTCTTCCGGCGAAGTTGCTTCATTCTCCGAGCTTTACGGCGATGAGACCATTCAGCTTACAGCTTACAGCCAGCTCGCCAACTACTCCGGCAAGCTCACAGGCTGGTTCGCTAAGATCTTAAAGGACAAGTTCAACTGCGAGATCACGATCGTTCCCGAAGCTGACGGCGCATTCGATACAAGAATGGAAGCAGGCAACCTCGGCGACCTCGTTGTTTTCGGTTCAACCGGCACAAACTATCAGAGAGCTGCTCTCGGCGGACTTCTCTTCGACTGGAACGAAGATGATATCCTTTCCGATTACGGCCCTTACATAAAGGAACATATGCCTTATGCTATCCAGAACAATGCGCAGTTGAGCAATTCTTTCGGCGCAGGCGAAACGGTTTACGGCATTGGTCACAACATTGCTACAGACCCTGAAGATCACGAAGCATTTTTCTACACAATGGACGTTCGTTACGATCTTTACAAGGAACTCGGTTATCCCGAGATAAAGACGATCGATGATTTCTACGATCTTATGGTAAAGATGAAGGAGATCTGCCCGACTGATGAGACAGGCAGCGAAACATATGCTACTTCACTCTGGCCTGACTGGGACGGAAATATGGTAATGTACGTTAAGGCATTCGCTACATGCTACTATGGCTACGATGAATTGGGATTTGGTCTTTACGACGTTGAAAACGGTACATATCACGATGCCCGTGAAGAAGACGGTCCTTACATGAAGTCGCTCAAGTTCTTCAACAAGCTTTATCAGGCAGGTCTTATCGACCCCGACTCTATGACACAGACCTACAACGAAATGGCTGAAAAGGTTACCGCAGGCGGTACATTCTTCTCCATCTTCGACTATGCAGGTTCTGCACTTTACAACACAGAAGAGCATCTTGAAGCAGGCAAGGCAATGTACCCTGTTGTTCCCGAAGATGCAACACCTCTTTGCTATGGTATGAATGTACTCGGCGGTAACAGAGTTTGGACTATCGGCTCTAAGACCGAATATCCCGAGCTTTGCATGGCTATCATCAACTATCTTGCAACTCCTGAGGGATATATGACATACTGGTACGGTCCTAAGGATCTTTGCTGGTACTATGATGAAGAAGGCAACTCCTGCCTTACCGAATTCGGTGAGACCTGCCAGGCTGACAAGAAGGGTACTAAGATGCCTGATGAATGGGGCGGCGGTACATACGATGAAGGTTCGTTCCAGGTAAACAACACGACCTGGACAAGAGACGCTTCCAACCCTGATTCCAACGGCGACACATATAACTATCAGAACTGGAAGAGCAGACGTTCCAACGCTACTTATGATATCCTTGCTGACTGGAGAGAACGCACAGGCTGCTACGATACACAGGAATATATGAACACTGTAAACTACAAGGTTTCCCTTGCTACAGCTTATTCCGAATCCGCACAGTCCGACGACCTTAAGGTCGTATGGCAGCAGGTTGCAAAGTGCATCATTGACTACTCCTGGAGAGCTATCTACTCCGGTTCCGATGAAGAATTCGATAAGAACGTCAGCGAAATGCTTGCTAAGTGCAAGGAATACGATCCTGACGATCAGTGCCTTAACTGGTGCCTGAACGAAGCAGCACTCAGATGCTCTTACGAAGATCAGGTAAGATAATTTAACTTAATGCAATGAGGCTTCTGCGGACGGTATGTCCTGCGGAAGCCTTGTTTTTAGGAGAAACGGTTATGCTCAACGAAAAGCTTATAATTGAAATGGCGAAATTCAACTGCGGTGCCCCTAAGCGTATACAGCATTTTACGAAGGTTTATGAATATGCTCACACTATCGGCGTGCTCGAAAAGCTTGATGAAACGACACAGAAAATTCTTGATATAGCTTCGATAATGCACGACATCGGCATAAGACCGAGCGAGGAAAAGTACGGACGCTGTGACGGTAAGCTTCAGGAGCAGGAAGGTCCTGCTTATGCGCACGAAATGATGAAAAGCTTCCCAGAGATATCGCCGGAGGAGGCGGAGAGGGTATGCTTTCTTATCGGGCATCATCACACCTACACTGGAGTGGACGGCTTGGACTGGCAAATCTTGCTCGAAGCGGATTTTCTCGTAAATGCGTATGAGGACGGACTTTCAAAGGAGAGCATAATGACGTTCCGTGAAAAGGTTTTTCGCACGAAAACAGGGATCTCACTGCTTGATATAATGTACGGAATTTGAATTTTTTGGTGAAATAACTGTGAAAACCCTTGTAAAATGTCAACCTTTGTGGTAGAATATAATTTGTACGAAAAATATTCTGAAAGGATGATATATATGGCAAAAAGACCACTCGTGCCGATCACACTTCTCACAGGTTACCTCGGCGCAGGAAAAACTACACTTATCAACCACGTTCTGAACAATCAGGAGGGGTATAAAACCGCTGTTATCGTCAACGATATCGGCGAAGTAAACATTGATGCGGAGCTTATCCAGAAGGGCGGCACTGTTACACAGAAGGACGACAACCTCGTTCCGCTTTCCAACGGCTGTATCTGCTGCACACTTAAGGTCGATCTGATGAATCAGATCACAGACCTTATCGAAACGGGCAAGTTCGACTATATTCTTATCGAGGCAAGCGGTATTTGTGAGCCTCTCCCGATCGCACAGTCAATTTCTGTTCTTGAGGGCAAGGTAGACAAGCGTTACCCCGCTATCTGCCGTCTTGACAACATCGTTACGGTTGTTGATGCACTCAGAATGGCGAGCGAATTCGGCTGCGGTGATGATCTTCTCGCTGATGACATCGGCGAAGAGGACATTGCAAATCTTCTCATTCAGCAGATAGAATTCTGCACAACTATTATCCTCAACAAGGTAGACAAAGTAACTCCCGACCAGCTCGGCAGAGTCAAGGCTATGATAAGGACGCTTCAGCCTAAGGCTAAGATAATCGAAGCCAACTACGGCGAAGTTGCTGTTTCCGATATCCTCGACACAAAGTCCTATGATTTTGAAGAAGCTGTTACTTCCGCAGGCTGGGCAAAGGCTTACGAAGAGGGCGTTGACGAGGAGGACGAACACGAACATCATCATCACCACGATCATGATGATGACCACGATCATGAGCATGAACATCATCACGATCATGACCATGATGAACACGACCATGACCACGATGAGCATGAGCATCACGAACACAAGTATGATGAATTCGGCAATTGCAGCTGCGGACATCATCACGACCACGAACACAACGATGAAGAAGGCGAAGCTGAGGAATACGGCATCGGTACTTTTGTTTACCGTCGCCGCAGACCGTTCAATCAGGACAAGTTCGGCGAATTCGTTGAGAACTGGCCTAAGTCCATAATCCGCTGCAAGGGTATGCTCTGGTTCTCCGATGACCGTGACAACGCTTATGTTTTCGAGCAGGCAGGCGTTCAGATCAACGCCACCGAATCGGGCAAGTGGTTCGCTTCCGCTCCCGAAAAGGAGAGAAAGCGTCTTCTCAAGCAGTATCCCGAAATTGCCGAGGACTGGGACGAGATTTACGGCGACCGTGAGATAAAGCTTGTATTTATCGGTCAGAAGATGGACAAGCACGGCATTACCGATGCTCTTGATGCTTGCCTTGACGACTGATAAAAAATATTTTGATAAAAATTTTTCCGTTACCACTTGACAACGCATAAAATTGTGCTATAATAAAATTTATAGAAGTAAACCGATGATTAAGATTAGTAATTGGGATCAATTCGCTTCCAGAGAGCCGCAGTTGGTGAAAAGCGGTGCGCAATATCTCAGTGAATGGACTTATGAGGGTCAACTGAACGAGAAATTCAAGTAGGAAGAACGTTTTGCATACGTTATAATGCTTTCGAGTGCGCTCTTTTATGGGCGAATTTGGGTGGTACCGCAGGATATTACAGTCTTGCCCCTTTATATTTGGGGCAAGGCTTTTTTTATTATCGTTTAAAACCGTGTGAATAGCGGTTTAAAATATTTCATTCCTATATTTTTATTAAGGAGAGAGAATTATGAAAATGAAGAGAATTATGGCTGCAGTAGTTGCAGCAGCAATGACACTTGCTTTCGCAGGCTGTTCATCGACAAACACGGACACAAATGCTGATACGAGCGCTGCTGATGCGAATGCTGAAACAAGCGCAGCTGCCGACACAACTGCTGAAAAGGACAGCTACACTATCGGTGTTATCCAGTTCGGCAGCCACCCGTCACTTGACAATTGCTATCAGGGCATTGAAAACGGTCTTATGTCAAGTTCTATCGCTGATAAGATCACTATCGACCGTCAGGACGGCAACTTCGACAGTGCTACCTGCGACTCTATCGCAAAGAACATGGCATCGAAGAACTACGATCTTATTTTTGCTATTGCAACTCCTGCTGCTGTTTCCGCATACTCCGCAACACAGAATTCACAGACACCTGTAATTTTCACAGCTGTTTCCGACCCTGTTGCAGCAGGTCTTGTTGAGAGCCTTGACGCAGGTTCAAAGAACTGCATCGGTACTTCCGATGTTCTTGACCTTGAAGCTCAGGTCGCTCTTATTCAGGCGCTTCAGCCTGACGTAAAGACTATCGGTATTCTTTACACTACTTCCGAGGCAAACTCCGTTTCCAACCTTGCAAGACTTGAAGAGATCACAAGCACAATGGACATCACCGTTGAAGCTCAGGGCGTTCAGAGTGCTGCTGATATCCCTCAGGCTGCTGCTACGCTCGCTTCAAAGGTAGACTGCATCAACAACTTTACAGATAACAACGTTGTAAGCAACCTTTCCGTTCTTCTTGAAAAGGCTAATGCTGCAAACATTCCTGTTTACGGTTCTGAAATTGAACAGGTTTACAACGGCTGCATCGCTTCTATCAGCATTGACTATGTTGCACTCGGCGAAAAGACTGCTGAAATGGGACTTGAAGTTCTCAACGGCGCTGATCCTCAGACAATGGCTGTCGGCACTATCACAGAGGGTACTCCGGTTGTAAACACCGACGTTCTTGCACAGTTCGGCATTGAACTTCCCGAATCCTATGCAAATGCAGAAAAGGTTGTAACAGGCGGCAATTCCGAAGAATAATTTATAAGAAAATTACTGCGAAGTGAATGAAAATTTGCTTCGCAGCTTAAAGCGGCGGAAAATGCTCCGCTGTTTTAAGCTGCGAAACAGCGGCAGTACCGACAGGGCGGTTCTGATTTTTTACGGAGGAATTATATGAACGTTATTCTCAATATTCTGATAGTAACTCTTGAAGAGGGTCTTATGTATGCGATCATGGCTCTCGGAGTTTACATCACCTACAGCATACTCGATTTTCCCGACCTTTCGGTTGACGGAACGTTTCCGCTCGGAGCTATTCTTTCGGGCATACTTATAATGAAGGGTGTAAACCCGTGGCTTTGTCTGCTCATTGCATTTGCGGTGGGAATGCTGGCAGGAACGGTGACGGGACTGCTTCACGTCAAGCTGAAAATCCGTCCGTTGCTCTGCGGAATACTTATTTACACGGGCTGTCTTTCGATAAACCTTGTAATGCTTCTCAAAGGCACGGGAGGAAAGGCTATTGCTACGTTCTTCAACAAGGACACTATTTTTAACAGCTCGTTCGGTGCGCTCATTCCCGAGAGCATTGGCGGATATTATCTCAGAACGACTATAGTTTCGCTTATTCTTGTAATTATATGCAAGGTTCTGCTTGATCTTTATCTTAAAACGAAGTCGGGACTTCTTCTCCGTGCGACGGGCGACAATGAAAAGTTCGTAACGATGCTCGGTCAGGACAACGGCGTTTCAAAGATACTCGGACTTGCGATAGGAAACGGTTTTGCGGCACTTGCAGGCTCGGTGGTTGCGCAGTCAAAGGGTTCTGCCGATCAGCAGATGGGTGTCGGAATGGTGGTTCTTGCACTTGCATCGGTAATTATCGGATTGAGCGTATTCAAGAAGGTTTCGTTTATGAAAGCGACTACGATGGTAATTCTCGGCTCGATACTTTACAAGGGCTGTTTGTCGGTTGCGCTTGCGCTCGGTTTGCCAACTGAGTATTTAAAGCTCCTTATGGCGCTTATTTTCACGGCTGCGCTCGTATTCAGCAACGGTTTGGGTTTAAAGGGAAGGAGGACGTCAGATGCTCCGGCTAAATAACATAGTTAAGATCTTCAACAAGGGAACCGTTGATGAAAATGTGCTTTTCAACGATTTCAGCTTCAATGTGAACAAGGGCGACTTCATTTCCGTTATTGGCTCGAACGGCAGCGGCAAGACTACGCTTCTTAATCTTGCCTGCGGAACGATGCAGCCTGACAGCGGTTCAGTCATCTTTGAGGGAAATGATATCACAAAGGTGAGCGAATACAAGCGTGCAAAGTTCATCGGCAGAGTTCTTCAGGACCCGAGAATGGGAACCTGCGGAAGTCTTTCCATACTTGAAAATATGGCTCTTTCCGACAACAAGAACAAATCCTATGGTCTTTCTCCCGTTATAAACAAAAAGCGTGTGGATCATTACAAGACCCTGCTTGAACAGTGCGGAATGGGACTTGAAAACCGCATGGGTGTAAAAGTCGGTTCATTGAGCGGCGGTCAGCGTCAGGCTTTGGCGCTTATCATTGCGACTATGACGGACATAAAGATGCTCATTCTCGATGAACACACGGCGGCGCTTGACCCGAAGTCTTCCGAGACACTTATGCAGATAACGGATAAGATCGTCAAGGAAAAGCAGCTCACGACGCTTATGGTAACACACAATCTTCGTTTCGCTGTTGAATACGGCAACCGAATGGTAATGATGCACTCGGGAAATGCTGTAATGGATCTTTCCGAAGAGGAAAAGAAGCAGACGGGCATTGATGATATTCTTGACAAATTCAATGAGATAAGCATTGAAGTAGGCAACTAAGGCGGGGAAGCCCCGCGGCAGGTTCCGCTTAGTTTGCGTTGGAAATGAGTTTATGGTCGCGAAGAGGGTTTTTAGTGATTCAAGGTTATTGAATTTGGTGGGAAGCCCCGTGGCAGGTTCGCGCTGCGCTGCACTTCGTTCCGCTTAGTTTGCGTTGGAAATTGATTTGTGGTTGCAGATATAGTGTTTTTACAATTTGATATAAAAATAAACGCTTATCAATTTTGCGGTTGATAAGCGTTTAATACTATATTCCTTTTTTGCGTATAACGACACGGAAAACTCTTGCTATTGAGGAAATGGCGAAAATGCCCATTGCGATAGCGCCTGCGGCTGCGAAAGCGGCTGTACACTGGTCGGCGAAGCTTTGCGTTTCGCCGTTTATGAGTGCTGTCATTGCTTGGTATATGATTTTTCCGGGGACGAGCGGTATAATTGCTACGACGAGGTACATATTTACAGGGACGTGCAGTCTTCTTGCGAGAAATTCCGAATAGACGGCTATTGCGCAGGTCGCGAAGAAATAGCAGAGCGGTTCGCTGCTGCCGCCGAGTTCGGCTGCGTTGAAGATGACTTGGCTTATGACTCCGCCGACTGCTGCGGCTATTATATGACGAAATCGGATATTGAACTGTATGCCGAATGCTATTGATGCGATAAAGCTATACAATGCAGGCAGGACGAGGTCGTTCAGGACGTTCATTTTGGTTTAACACCGCCTTTTTAATGCGTAATTCGTAATGCGTAATGCATAATTGTTTAGTTAGGAATTTTGGAGATCGGCAATTTTATATACCGAGCAATTTTGTCAGGGAGGAGATTGCGAATGCTGCGCCTACTGCCATTCCCGTTGCTACAAGGAGGGCTTCGATCAGAGTATACAGTCCTGCGATGAAGTCACCTGCTATAAAGTCACGCATACAGTTTGTTATCGTTACGCCGGGGACGAGAGTCATGGCTGCGCCGATTATGATGCTGTCGTACTCGTTTGTCAGACCGAAATAATAGCACATGACGGCGGCTGCGGCTGTAAAAAGCGAGCAGAGCAGGCTCATAAAAAATACACTCGGGCGGATCTGTGTGACGGCTTTTTCTATAAGGCATATTATGGCGGCGATAATTCCGCCTGCGATAGATTCACGCCAGCCGCCGCCGAAAAACAAAGCGAAAGTTGCGCCTATGACGGCATAGCTTATGACGACGGCATAGAAAGGGTAGGTCTTGCGCTTTTTTATCTGCGAGATATAGTTATTGACGGTCGCAAAGCTTGGCTTTTCCGAGCATATAAAGCGCGAGAGGTTATTCAGGCGGTCAACACGGTCGAGGTTGTTCACTCTTGTTTTGGTATTTCGCTGGATAGTGAGGGGAGTGCCGTCTTCGCTCTGCACGGTGATGATTATTGTGGGCGGAATTGCGAAGATCTCGAAGCGTTCACCCTGCTTATATCCGTAGGCTTCGGCGATACGGACGACGCTGTCCTCGACACGGTAGATTTCAGCGCCGTTTTCGAGGAGCATCATACCGATCTGCGAAGTGACGGACAGTAGTTCTTTACTTGTCATCAGATAACGAATCCTCCGTTTACAGAGATAACCTCGCCCGTAATGAACGAAGCTTTGGGTGAGGCGAGGAAAAGTGCGGTTTCGGCGATATCCTCGGGAGTGCCGATGCGTCCGATCGGGGTTTCTTCTTTGAGTTCGGACATTATTTCTTCGGAAATATTGCCGTTCATTTCGGTGGAGATAACTCCGGGGGCGATTGCATTGACGGTAATTCCCGACGGTCCGAGTTCCTTTGCGAGAGCTTTTGTCATACCTATAACGGCGGCTTTGGCGGCGGAGTAGTGTACTTCGCACGATGCGCCCGTTATTCCCCACATTGAGGAGATATTGATTATTCTGCCCGATTTATTGTGTATCATATCGGGGAGGGCGGCTTGTATGCAGTTATAAACGCCTTTCACATCGACGGCGAACATTCGATCCCATTTTTCCTCGGTGATATCGCAAAACATTATCTGCTCGGCGATGCCGGCGTTATTGACGAGGGTGTTTATACTGCCGAAATTTGAGTGGGCGAAAGCTATCATTTCATCGACGTCTTTTCTGTCGGCGACATCTGCGCAGAAAGGCAATGCTCTTCCGCCGAGTTTTGAAATTTCCTCGCAGAGTTCCTCGGCTTTTTCCTTTGATCTTGTATAGTTTATGATAACGTCTGCGCCGTTTTTTCCGAATGCGAGTGCGCAGGCTTTTCCGATGCCTCTTGATGCGCCTGTGACGATAACAGTTCCCGACATAGATGAGTTTTCCTTTCAGTTGTTTTATTCAAACTTATTATACCAAAAAAAGATGATGATTTCAACAGAAAACAGGTGATTTTATGAAATATGATTTTACAAAATGCGAACTTTGTCCGAGAAAATGCGGTGCTGACCGAGATAACGGAGTTGGATTCTGCGGTGAGGGTGCGGAGCTTCGTGCGGCTAAGGCTTATCTGCACAAGTGGGAAGAGCCTTGTTTATCCGGCGAGAACGGTTCGGGGACGGTATTTTTTTCGGGGTGCAGTCTGAAGTGTGTATTTTGTCAGAACTACAAAATTTCGTCCGAAAATTTCGGGCAGGTGATAACTGAGGAGCGGCTTGGCGAAATTTTTCTCGAATTGCAGGAAAAAGGGGCGCACAACATTAATCTTGTCAGTCCGACGCATTTTGTTCCGCAGATAATTTCGGCTTTGGAGCGTGTGAAAGGGAAGCTTAACATACCGATAGTTTACAACACGGGCGGATATGAACGGGTTGAAACGCTGAAAATGCTGGAGGGGTATATTGACATATATTTACCCGATTTTAAATATTATGATGATGAAATTGCGCTGAAATATTCGGCGGCAGGGGATTATTTTGAGGTCGTATGTGCGGCGATAGGCGAGATGTTTCGTCAGGTTGGTGCGGCTGAGTTCGGTGGGGACGGATTGATGAAAAAGGGGATAATGATTCGTCATCTGACTTTGCCGAATCATCGTCATGATTCGATAGCGGTGCTTGAAGAGATCGCTTCGCGTTGGGGGACGGAGGATATTCTGCTGAGTTTGATGAGCCAATACACGCCGTTTTACCGAAGCTCGGAATTTCCTGAGATTTCACGCAGGATAAGCACTTTTGAATACAATTCCGTGCTGAAAAGGGCAGAAGAGCTTGGGTTTAAGGGATTTATGCAGGAAAAATCCTCGGCAAAGGAAGAATACACGCCTGATTTTGACCTGAACGGAATATAAAAAAGCAGCTGCCGACCTGACAGCTGCTTGATTTATTTATAGTTGGCAAGAAGCCTTTAAATGTTCTGGTGGTCTCACTCCGTTTCATCAGTATTTCTTCAAACCAAGTAATCTGAGAACATTTTTCATAATCACCACTCGCTTTCAATGAGTTTGAGCAGCTTTTATCGCTTCATTGGACTTACCTCCTGAAATTTCTGATAGCTTTATCCATTATTCCAAGCTTCCACATTAGCGGACACTCCTTTATTTTTGATGGAATCGGCTTTTTAGAAAATCAGCACATTGGAATTCACTCCTACTTTTCAGAATCTTTGAGAAGTCCTATATATTACCATTTGTAGATCTCTTCATTTCTTTATGGATTTGTTTTGAGTTCCCGTCCTATCGGACATCGCTGACGTAACCTGTTGGACTCACTCCCTTACGGTATTGATCAAAGATTTTCATCATGGAAACGACGCTTCAGATTTTTCATAATTCATCGCTCCTTAAGTTTATTTTATGCATCGGAGATGCGAAATTGACCGTTTGATGATCCTGTTTTAAGTTCCCGTCCTATCGGACATCGCTAACGTGACCTGTTGGACTCACTCCTTTATGGATTTATCGGATATTTTCATCATGGAAACGACGTTTCAGATTTTTCATAGTTCATCGCTCCTTATTTTTATTTTATCCTATGCATCATAGATGCGAAGCTGAATTATCCGGTGGTCTCACTCCAATCTTTCAGATGTATAAATACCTCGTCAAAATTTTCATACGACTTCACTTCTTTCAGATAAGTCTTATATCAGCTTTTTTGGAAATTTACTGCATCGGTATTCAAAACCTTTCTGTGAAATTTGTCAGTAAATTTTATTCCATTGGAATCACCTTTCACAATTATTGCCTTTTATGTAAAGCCTTAAGGCGTAAACACTCTCTTCGTCTAAGAGTACCCCTCGGTTGGAGAAGCTTCGGGATTTTGTAAAAGGGTATAAAAAATCCGTATATCCCATGCTGAAACTTTCGAGATATGCGGCTTAGCTTTTTGCTTTTAAGTTTTTGTTTTCGATACACTATCGCATCGGAGTGAAACATCTTATGTTTTACATTTAAACTCCGCTTTTATTTTCCTTAAAAGGTCATTATGCACGAGCCGCAAAGGGTACTCTCGATAGACTGCTCTTCATTTAATTCCATTGGACTCGTCCTTCCTTTCCAAGCATTATTTTCATTTTATCGGATACCGGTGAAGATCCTGCACCGACTGACGCTTTATGTGATCTTTCATTCCGTTTATCCTGAATGCTTTGGGTCAGATTGTCTGGTGTACCTTTTGGTTTCACCTTTTTCTCTTTCCTTGAGTATAATATACCATATAGTTTAGTAAAAGTCAACAGTTTTCTGCTGAAATCTTAGATATATTTTGTGCTGATTTTTTATTTATTTTACATATTGACAATTTGACTGCGTTGTAGTACAATAAGAATGTTGAGTGCTGATTTTGCAGCAGACATACTATATACAAAGGAGGCAAAAAAATGGCTGAAGAATTTGACATGGATTTAGGTGCTGATATCTACACCCTCGTTGATGAAGACGGCGTAGAGCAGACTTTTGAAAAGATTGACGAGATGGACGTAGGCGAAAATCACTACTATGCTCTCGTTCCTTATTATGAAGATCCGACAAAGGAGATCGAGGCTGATACTGAGCTTGTTGTTCTCAAGTCTGAATATGATGAAAACGATGAGGAGATCCTCGTTACGATTGACAGTGACGAAGAATATGAGCGTATCGGAAATATGTTCCTTGAAAAGCTCAATGATATGTATGAATAATTTTCCGAAAATTTCTATTGATTTTTTCAGAACGACGTGCTATAATAGTAACAGTTAAAGAGAGTGTCTACTGCTTTGACCGATAAAGTGTGTTTTTATAATCCAACACATTATTAAAGGGATTCAGACTCCGACAGGGGATTGCAGACCTCCCGCCACATTAGATGTGTGGGGTAACGGATGCAGGGAGCGTGAAACTGTAGGGCTGTTGCCCACCTGCTTGAGTGCGGGTTTTATGCTGCACATGGCGGCAAGGCGGTTCATTTTAAAAACAGGGCGCATATCCTTTTGGGTATGCGCTTTCTTTATATATGTATATCTATACTAAAATTGGCTAAAATAATTGCTTAATATTGAAAAAAACAGGATAGATTTCATAAATTTCGAAAAATGTCGGAAAATGTATTGACAAAACGCTTGAGAAGTGGTAATATAATAAAGCTGTCAGCGAGAGAGACCCCGAAAGACAGAGAAGAGTACGAAGAACTTCAAAAAAGTTTGAAAAAGC
>ENA-OOZY01000904-OOZY01000904.1-human-gut-metagenome-genome-assembly--contig:-NODE-904-length-19644-cov-5.733218_pt1 | contig 19644 bp, 15 predicted proteins | sample MGYA00241047_ERZ501410 | MGnify/ENA primary metagenome ERZ501410 (study PRJEB25962, sample SAMEA2042621) | human gut metagenome | biome: human gut; feature: human-associated habitat; material: faeces... | reverse complement strand
AGATCACCGGCTCCGCCGGCAAGACCACCACCAAGGAGATGGTGGCCTCCGTGCTGTCGCAGCGGTACGACACCCTGAAAACGCAGGCCAACTTCAACAACGATATCGGCACGCCCCTGACGCTGCTGGGCCTTGCGCCGCAGCATCAGGCGGCGGTGATCGAAACAGGCATGAACCACTTCGGTGAGATACGTTATCTGGGCGCCATGGTGCGGCCCGACATCGCCGTCATCACCAACGTGGGCGACGCCCACATCGAAAATCTGGGCAACACCCGGCAGGGCATCCTGCAGGCCAAGTGCGAGATATTCGAGCACCTGTCCCCGGACGGCATCGCCGTCCTCAACGGCGATGACCCGCTGCTGAACACCGTTGCCCTGCCCCAGACCATCCTGCGCTGCGGCAGGGGGGAGGGCTGCGATGTCCGCGTCACCGACGTGGATGACCGCGGCATCGAGGGCGTGGCCTGCACCGTCACCACCGGCTGGGCGTCCTACCGGCTGCACACCGCTTCTCCCGGCGCCTACATGATCTACCCCATGGCCATGGCCGCCGCCATCGGTGAGCGCCTGGGCCTGACGGGGGAGGAGATCGCCGCCGGCACGGCTGCCTATACACCTACCGGCTCCCGGATGCACCTTATCCGCCTGCCGGAACAGCGTCTGCTCATCGACGACTGCTACAACGCCAACCCGCAGGCCATGGCTGAGGCGCTGAAGCTGCTGGCCGCCGCGTCCTGCCGCCGCCGTGCGGCGGTGCTGGGCGATATGGGCGAGCTGGGGGAGCTGACCGTTTCCGCCCACCGCGCCATCGGCGCACTCACCGCCGGGCTGGGGCTGGACACGGTCATCGCCATCGGCGAAAAGGCCCGTGACATTGCGGCCGCCGCCCCCGGCGCCCAATGGTATCCGTCGGTGTCCGCCGCCATGCCTGCTGTCCGCGCCGCCTTCACCGACGGCACGGCCATGCTGGTAAAGGCGTCCCACGCCATGCATTTTGAAAACATCGTAAAGGAATTGGAACAGAGCTAAATGATCGACATTCGCGTGGAGGGACTGGTGAAGTCCTTCGACCTGGAAAAGAAAATACTGGATGGCCTGACGTTCCAGATCGACACCGGGGAGCGGGTGGGCCTGCTGGGCCGCAACGGCGCGGGCAAGACCACGCTGTTCAGGATCCTCACCGGCGAGCTGGACTACGACAGCGGCACGGTGCAGGTGGCCTCCGGCCGCCGGGTGGGACTGATCTCCCAGATCCCCGTCTACCCCGAGGGCTACACGGTGGAGGACGTGCTCCAGACCGCCTTCGCCCGGATGTTCCGCATGAAGGATGAGATAGACGCGCTGGCACTGGCTATGGAGCAGGGCGCGTCCGACGATGCCACCCTCCGCCGCTACGGTGAGCTGAACGCCCGGTTCGAGGGACTGGGCGGCTGGGACACCGACACGGCGGTGAACAAGGTGGCCAACGGCCTGAGCATCTCCGACGAGATGCGCACCCGCCTGTTCGACCGCCTGTCCGGCGGCGAAAAGACCCGCGTGAACCTGGGCCGCCTTATCCTGGAGGACACGGATGTCCTCCTGCTGGACGAGCCCACCAACCATCTGGATCTGCAGGCCACAGAGTGGCTGGAGGAATACCTCCGCAAATTCCGGGGCACTGTGGTCACCATCAGCCACGACCGCTACTTTCTGGACCGCACCGTCACCCGCATTATCGAGATACAGGACGGCAAGGCCGAATTTTACAGCGGGAATTACAGCTTTTACGCCATCGAGAAGGAGCGCCGCTATCAGGAGCGCATGAAGCAGTACCTGAAGGAGCAGGCCAAGATCCAGCAGCTGGAAAAGGCCGCCGAGCAGATGCACCTGTGGGCCTTCATGGGCAACGACGCCCTGCACAAGCGTGCCTTCTCCATGGAAAAGCGCATCGAGCGCATGCGCACCACGGAAAAGCCCACCAAGGCCCGCCGTTTGGAGGCCCACTTCCAGAGCCGGGAGTTCAAGGGCGACGAGGTGCTGCAGATCAGGGGCGTCTCCAAAGCCTTCGGAGAGCGGAAGCTCTTTGAGGACGTGTACCTCCGGGTGGAGGGGGGAGAGCGCATCGCCCTGCTGGGCGAAAACGGCACCGGCAAGACCACACTGCTGAACATGCTGATGGGTCTTGACTGCCCGGATGCCGGCATGATCCGGCTGGGGCCGTCCGTCAAGGCGGCGTACCTGCCGCAGGTCATCCACTTCGACCACCCGGAGCGCAGCATACTGGACACCATGCTCTACGAGCTGGACATCACGCCCCAGTCGGCCCGCAACCGGCTGGCGGCCTACCAGTTCACCGGCGAGGACGTGTTCAAGTCTGTCTCCGTGCTGTCCGGCGGCGAGCTCAGCCGCCTGCGGCTGTGCATGCTGATGGACGAGAGCATCAACCTCCTTATTCTGGACGAGCCTACCAACCACCTGGATATCGACTCCCGGGAGTGGCTGGAGCAGGCGGTGGAGGAGTTCGACGGCACGCTGCTGTTCGTCAGCCATGACCGTTATTTCATCAACCGCTTTGCCACCCGCGTCTGGGAGCTGGAGGATCACGCCGTCACCGACTACCCTATGGGCTTCATGCAGTACCGGCAGGTGCGGGAGGAGGCGCGCCGCGCCGCCCAGCCCGCCGCTGCCCCGGCCCAGCCGAAGAAGTCCGCCCCCTCCGGGAGGGGCAGCCGTACCCAGCAGGCGGCCCGCAAGCAGCTGACCATCTGCGAGACGGCCATCTCCAAGCTGGAGGCCGCGCTGTCCGCGCTGGACCGGGACATGGAGGCCGCCGCCTGCGACGCGGAGAAGCTGGGAGAGCTGTATCTGCAGCATCAGGAGCTGGAGGCCCGTCTGGGGCAGGAGATGACCCGCTGGGAGGAGCTGAGCCTGCAAGCAGAGGAACAGGAGAACTGATATGAGCGATATTTTGTGTATTTACTATTCCCGTACCGGCAGCACCCGCCGCGCCGTCAAGGAGATCGCCGAGGCGCTGGACGCGGAGATCGTTGCCATCAGCGACGAGCGGGACCGCAGCGGCTGGAAGGGCTATCTGCGCAGCGGCATGGACGCCATGAAAACGTCCACCAAGCCCCTGCGCCCCTTTGAGACGGCCAAACCGCTGGAGGAGTACAAGCTGGTGATCGTGGGCAGCCCCGTGTGGGCGGGCCGCATGGCCAGCCCTGTCCGCTCCCTGCTGAAGCGCCGGGGGCTGGAGCTGCACCGCGTGGCCTATGTCGTCACCCGCAGCACCACCCAGCGCAGCGAGGAGGTCTACGACCAGATGGACCTCTACACGGCGGAAAAGCGGCTGTTCGCCGTGTCCCTGCGGCCTGACAGCGAGGGCTACGAGTTCTGGCGCAACGACTTTATCCAGAACGTCCAGCGCTGGCTGGAGCAGCACTGAGGGCGGGCCATGCTGGAAAAGCTGAAAGCCGTGGAGCGCCGCCTGACGGAGGTGGAGCGCCAGCTGTCCGACCCTGCGGTATATGCCGACCGGGACAGGCTCACCGCCCTCAGCCGTGAGCAGAAGGAGCTGACGCCCCTTGTGACCTGTTACCGCGCCTATGCCCGTGCGGCGCAGACGGCGGAGGATGCCGCCGCCATGCTGGCCGACCCGGAGCTGCGGGAGCTGGCACAGGACGAACTGGCCGCCGCCCGGGCGGATATGGAGCGCCTGACGGAGGAGCTGAAGCGCCTGCTGCTGCCCAGGGACCCCAACGATGAGAAAAACGTCATTCTGGAGATACGCGCCGGCATCGGCGGAGAGGAGGGCGCACTGTTCGCCGCCGACCTGCTGCGGATGTACACCATGTACGCCGAGCGCCGGGGCTGGACGCTCACCGTGGTCAGCGAGAATGACACGGAGCTGGGCGGCGTCAAGGAGGTCAGCGCCGAGGTGGAATCCTTCCACGACAACCTGCTGGAATACCCCCAGTATTCCCGGCCCGAGGAGTGGCACGGCCGCAAGGTGCCGGAGGTGCTGCTCAGCGGCCACCACGGCAACGTGGCGGACTGGCGCACGCGGGAGAGCTACAAGCGCACCATGGCCCGGCGCCCCGACCTGTGGGAGAAATTCGACCTGACCCAGGTACACAGCCGCCACGACAAAAAGGTGCTGGCCCAGGCGCTGGCGGAGTACGAGGCGGCGCAGCAGCCTGCCGCCCCGGCGGACACGGAGTCCGAGTAAGCGGCACACGGAAACAGCATACGCGGGAGACGGGCCATGGCCCGTCTCCTTTTTTCGGTGGATTTGTCATTTTTGCCGGAAAACCGACAGTTTTCCCGTTTTCGTTGTTGTAGTTTCCCCAAAACTCCTGTATAATAGTATGGCAAAAACCGGCAGTATGCTGAAAATATGAGGAGGAACACCGAATGAACGAAAAATACAGCGCGCTGTTTACCCCCTGGAAGATCGGCAACGTGGAGATCAAGAACCGTATCGTGCAGCCCTCCATGGGCGGCACATCCCTGTTCGGCTGGCTGGAGCCCTGTCATTTCGACAAGGAGGCCGCCTACCACATCCTGAACCGCGCCCAGAACAACGTGGGTCTGGTGCTGCCGGGCATGCAGTGCGTCCGTGACACCATGGGCGGCCGCTGGCTCTATCAGAACAAGAAGATGTTCAAGGACCTGGCGGAGTGGCTGCCGGAGTTCCACAAGACCGGCTCCAAGCTGTTCATCCAGCTGTCCGCCGGCATGGGCCGCTCCATGGCCATCAACGACATCATGGTGAAGATGCTGCAGAACAAGCCCTTCGGCACCGTGGGCAAGCCCTTCCTGAACGTGGATTACATCACCGCCTCCGCCTCCGCCACTCCCAACCGCTGGTATCCGGAGTGCAAGTCCCGCCCCCTGACCGTGGAGGAGATCCACGAGATGGTGGACGCCTTCGCCAAGACATCCAAGCTGCTGCAGGACGCCGGCGTGGACGGCGTGGAGATCCACGCGGTGCACGAGGGCTATCTGCTGGATCAGTTCACCCTGGCCAATATGAACTACCGCACCGACGAGTACGGCGGCTCCTTTGAGAACCGCTACCGCTTCGCCGTGGAGATCGTGCAGGCCATCAAGGCCGTCTGCGGCAAGGACTTCCCCGTGGCGCTGCGCTACTCCGTGGTATCCAAGACCAAGGGCTTCGGCCAGGGCGCCGTCCCCGGCGAGGAGTTCACCGAGTTCGGCCGCGACATGGCGGAGTCCGAGCGTGCCATCAAGTACCTGGAGGATGCCGGCTACGACATGTTCGACTGCGACAACGGCACCTACGATGCCTGGTACTGGGCACATCCGCCGGTCTACATGCCGGAGAACTGCAACCTGCCGGAGGTGGAGCACATCAAGAACTTCACCACCAAGCCCGTGGTCTGCGCCGGTAAGATGGACCCCGCCAAGGCCGCCGAGGAGATCGCCGCCGGCCGTCTGGACGCCGTGGGCATCGCCCGCCAGAATCTGGTGGACCCCGAGTGGGTCAACAAGATCCTGGAGGACCGCGTGGAGGACATCAAGCCCTGCATCAACTGCCACAACGCCTGCTTCAGCTTCAATAAGTCCGAGGGTACGCCCAATATGCAGCCCATGAACGACTCCCTGCATCTGGCGCGCTGCGCCCTGACCCCCTCCACCATGCAGCACAACAAGTACAAGATCGTACCCGCCAGAAAGCCCAAGAAGGTGGCCATCATCGGCGGCGGCATCGGCGGTATGGAGTGCGCGCTGGTGCTGAAGCAGCGGGGCCACACCCCCGTCATCTTCGAGAAGTCCGGCGAGCTGGGCGGCCTGTACATCACCGCCTCCGCCATGAGCTTCAAGGAGGCCGACAAGGCGCTGCTGCGCTGGTACGAGCGGGAACTGAAGAAGAACGATATCGAGGTCCGCTTCCACATGGAGATCAACGCCCCCGCCACCCTGCGCCGCGAGTTCGATGAGATCATCGTCTGCACCGGCTCCGCCCCCAAGACCCTGCCGGTGAAGGGCTTCAACAAGACCATCAACTTCACCCAGCTGCTGCTGAACCAGGTGGACGCCGGCGACCGCATCGTGTTCTTCGGCGGCGGTCAGTCCTCCTGCGAGGCCGCGTATGAAATGGTGCTGCAGGGCCGTCACCCCATCATTGTGGAGTACGCCAACGACCTGATCGCCACCCCCGGCACCTGCCTGGCCAACGCCTCCTTCCTCCGCGAGATGCTGGCGTTCAAGAAGGTGCCCATCTACCTGAACTCCACCATCACCGAGATCGGCGACGGCTACGTCATGGTCAAGAGCAAGGACGGCGACGTCCAGCGCATCGACTGCGACAGCGTGGTCAACGGCATCGGCTTCGTCCCGGCCCCCATCGCGCCGGATGACAAGAAGGTGCACCGTGTGGGCACCTGCGAGAAGTGGGGCAACCTGCGCAACGTCATCTGGGGCGCATGGGATGTCTGCATGAAGATCTGACACATCAGCTATACAGAAGTCCTGCTCCCAGAGGGAGCGGGACTTCCCGCACAGAGCATCCGCTCTCCGCATGCAAAAGCGCCCCGGCCAAGCTGGCCGGGGCGCCTTTATCATCTCATTTTACCGGAAGATCTCGCCGCTGGTGGGATTGCCCGCCGCCTGCGCCTCATCGGTATCGATGTGCATGGTGGTGGCGCCGTCCTTGTTGACGCGGACCACCACGTCGTCGAAGATCAGCTTGCGGCCCTCGCCGCCGCAGGCCACGCGGATGATGTCCTTGTCCTTGACGCCCAGTTCGGCGGCGTCCTTCTCCAGGATGTGCAGGTGGCGCTTGGCCACGATGACGCCCTCGCTCAGCTCCACCTCACCGGCAGGCCCGATGAGCTTACATGCGCCGGAGCCCTTGACATCGCCGCTCTCGCGGACAGGTGCGTCGATACCCAGCGTGCGGGCGTCGGTGGCGGAGACCTCCACCTGGTCGGCCTTGCGGACCGGGCCGAGGATGGACACGTTGGCCATCTCCTTCTTGGGGCCAACGATGGTCAGACGCTCGTTGCAGGCGTACTGGCCGGGATAGGACAGGGGCTTGCGGATGGTCAGCTCATAGCCCTTGCCGAACAGCTTCTCCACCGTCTCCTGGGTCAGATGGATGTGACGGGCGGAAGTCTCGATCATGAAACTCATAGTAAACACTCCTTTGTCTTTTGCCACAATATTTATGATTCCCCGCCGGGGAAACCTTCCTTTTCCGATGCGCGGCGCAGCTCGGTGACGTTGCCGATGTAGAAGTACGCCTTTCCGGCGGGCACGATCTCGCCGGTGACGGACACAAAATCGCCGGAACGCAGGGTCCTGGCCTCTGCCATGGCCTCGTCATTGCCGTCGAAGTGGATCAGCAGTCCGAAGCCGGTGTCGCCGTGGCCGTCCAGATCCAGATGCCACCACGGGAAACGCAGCGTCACCTTCCGCCCGGCGTACTTGCCCTGCTGTCCGTGGGTGTACTCCGACTTCACCTGATCGAAGGAGACAGGCACGATCTCGCCGTCCGGCATGTGGAAGTGGAATCCGCCGTACAGACGGCCCAGCCGCTTTTCCCGGCTGCCCTTCCGGCTGACCATCAGCATGCCCATCAGCACCGCCAGCGCTATGCCGTACAGGCCGCGTCCCTTCACCACGAACCAGATGCACGCCAGAATGCCCGTCACCAAAATCACGCGGTTGATGGCATCCAGACTCAGCCATATCTCTTTCAGCTTTCTCATGCACATTCTCCTTTTCTCTGCTTCCAACCCGTTTATATTACCACATCCCCGGCGCTTATGCAAGCGCCAAACCGCGCCCGGAAACGCAAATTTACCCTTGCATTCTCCCCGTTTCTTGCTATAATCATAGCAGATAGCACAATGTACTATATCATGTTTTTCTAATAGGAGGCCGTGGTATGTCTGTCAAGCTGGAATCGTATCGGGTGTTCAAGGAAGTGGCCGAGGTGGGCAACATCACCGCCGCGGCCCAGGCGCTGTATATCTCCCAGTCGGCGGTGAGCCAGTCCATCAAGCAGCTGGAAAACGACCTGCAGACCCGTCTGTTCTCCCGGAACTCCCGGGGCGTCACGCTGACGGCGGAGGGCAAGATGCTCTACGAGTACGTCCGCAGCGCCATGGGTCTGCTGGAGACCGGCGAGGCCAAGCTGTCCCAGACCCGGGAGCTGCAGATGGGCCAGCTGGTCATCGGTGCCAGCGACACCGTCACCAGCCAGTTCCTGCTACCCTATCTGGACAGCTTCCACCGGGAGCACCCAGCCATCCACATCCAGATCATCTCCGGCCGCAGCCATAAGGTGCTGGGCCTGCTGCGCTCCGGCAAGGTGGACATCGCCTTTGCCAGCACCCCCACGGATCTGACATCGCTGGAGACGTATCCCTGTTTCCCCACCCACTCCATCTTCGTGGCCGGTGCCGAGTATCCCTGCGACTTCGACCATGTCTACTCGCTGGAGGAGATCTCCGCCTTTCCCCTGATCCTGCTGGAGCGCAAGGCCTCCAGCCGCCTGTATCTGGAGCGCTTCTTCCTCCAGAACGGCCTGAAGCTGAACCCGGAGATCGAGCTGGGCGCCCGCAGCCTGCTGGTGGATCTGGCCGCCATCGGCTTCGGCGTGGCCGGCGTCACGGAGGAGTTCGTCGCCCGCGATCTGGAGAGCGGCCGCCTGCACCGACTCAAGACCTCCTTCCAGATCCCGCCCCGCTCCGTGGATATGTGCATGCTGCGGGACGTGCCCCAGACCGCCGCGGCGGAGCGCTTCGCCGCTTTTGTCAAGGAGAGCCTGCCGCAGGCCTGACCGGCTCCCTTTCCTCCGGTAAAACCCACAAAAAACCTGAAAAACCGCTGGAATATTCTGCATTTTTCCCTGTTGCTTTTCTGCCCGAAATCGGGCAGTATAGAACTAATACTTTTTGAGAGGAAGTGGTGACCATGCAGCAGCTGAAGGAGCGCATCCTGCGGGAGGGGCGTGTTCTCCCCGGAAACATCATCAAGGTGGACGGTTTTCTCAATCACCGGGTGGATACGGCCCTGATGGGCGCTATGGCGGACGAATTTGCCAAGTATTTTGATGTAAAGAATATCACGATGGTGCTGACCGCCGAGGCCAGCGGTATTGCTCTGGCTACGATCTGCGCCGAGAGATATGGTGTCCCCATGGTTTTCGCCAAGAAAGCCAAGAGCGACAATATCGAGGGCGGCCTGTACCAGAGCGATATTTTTTCCTATACCTATAAAAAGAAAGTGACCCTGCTGGTGTCCCAGGACTGGATCCACGCCGATGACCGTGTGCTCATCATCGACGACTTCATGGCCAAGGGCTACGCCATGCGCGGCCTCATCGACATCGTCAACAAGGCCGGCGCCACGCTGGCCGGCATCGGTGTTGCCGTGGAGAAGGGCTTCCAGGACGGCGGCGACAGCCTCCGCCGGGAGGGCTACCCCATCCACTCTCTGGCCATCATCGACAGCGCTGAGGACGGCGTCATCCGCTTCCGGGAGGGTACCTGACATGAAGAAAGTCCTTGTCTTGGATTTCGGCGGCCAGTATAACCTGCTGGTGGCCCGCCGCGTCCGCGAGTGCGGCGTCTACTGCGAGATCAAGTCCTACCGCATCTCCATGGACGAGGTGCACGCCTTCGCCCCTGACGCGCTGATCTTCACCGGCGGCCCCGCCACCGTGTTCGAGCCCAACGCCCCCATGGTGGACAGATCCCTGTTTGAGCTGGGCATCCCCGTGCTGGGCATCTGCTACGGCCAGCAGCTGATGATGCACCTGCTGGGCGGCCAGTGCCGCAAGGCGGAGACCCGGGAGTACGGCAAGATCCAGCTGACCCACGGCACCTCCCCCCTGTTCGAGGGCGTGCCCGAGACATCCGTGTGCTGGATGAGCCACGGCGTAGAGGTAGAGCAGCTGGCCCCCGGCTTCGCGGCCATCGCCCATACCGACGGCTGCCAGCACGCCGCCGTCTGCTGCGCCGGGAAAAACCTGTACGGCGTGCAGTTCCATCCCGAGGTGCTGCACACCGAATACGGCAAGGAGATCCTGCAGAACTTCCTGTACCGCATCTGCGGTTTCCGGCCCGAGTGGTCCATGGCCTCCTATCTGGAGGAGGCAGTGGCCGAGTGCCGCCGCCAGATCGGCAGCGGCCGCGTGCTGCTGGCTCTGTCCGGCGGCGTGGACAGCTCCGTGGCCGCCGCCCTGCTCCAGCGCGCCGTGGGCGACCAGCTGACCTGCATTTTCGTGGATCACGGCCTGCTGCGCAAGGACGAAGGCGGTCAGGTGGAGCAGGTCATGAAGCACCAGTTCCATGTGGATGTCCGCCGTGTCAACGCCGGCCCCCGGTTCCTGGGCAAGCTGGCCGGGGTCACCGATCCCGAGCGCAAGCGCAAGATCATCGGCGAGGAGTTCATCCGCGTCTTTGAGGAGGAGGCCAAGAAGATCGGCGCCGTGGACTTCCTGGCCCAGGGCACCATCTATCCCGACGTGGTGGAGTCCGGTCTGGGCGGCGAGTCCGCCGTAATCAAGAGCCACCACAACGTGGGCGGTCTCCCCGACTGCGTGGACTTCAAGGAGATCGTGGAACCGTTGCGCCGCCTGTTCAAGGACGAGGTGCGCCAGCTGGGCACCGAGCTGGGCCTGCCCGATGAATTGGTGTGGCGCCAGCCCTTCCCCGGCCCCGGCCTTGCCATCCGCGTCATCGGCGAGATCACCGAGGAAAAGCTGTCCATCCTGCGGGATGCCGACGCCATCTTCCGCGAGGAGATGAAGCTGGCGGGTCTGGACCGCACCACCAGCCAGTTCTTCGCGGTGCTCACCGATCTGCGCAGCGTGGGCGTCATGGGTGACGAGCGTACCTACGACTACACGCTGGCACTGCGCGCCGTGCAGTCTCAGGACTTCATGACCGCCACCTGGTCCCGCCTGCCCTACGAGCTGCTGGACAAGGTCTCCGGCCGCATCGTGGGCGAGGTCAAGCACATCAACCGCATCTGCTACGACATCACCTCCAAGCCCCCCGCCACCGTGGAGTGGGAGTGAGTTTTTGAAACTCCGAACCCGTTGCGGCACAACGATTTTGCGGTTTTATATCTCTCTTTTGATAACGATTTGATAACGCTCCCCATAGGCCGTATCATTCTGTATCCCCAGTGGATTGCGGGTAAAGAATGTTCTTTTGCGGCTTATAAGTGAGGACAACCATATTAGAAAGCCCTTACCGATGGCAACGTCGGTAAGGGCTTTTGCTGTCTATTCATCAGTATCGGGGCTATCTTTGAGTGCATCCACCAGGAAATCACTCAATTCCTGTGAGGGAACTTTTGCCCACCGCAGGGTGGTGTCGTACTTGGGGTAGTTGTACCGCCAGCGGTCATAGTCCTCCCTGGTGATCTCCCCGGCCTCCAGCTTCTTGGCCTGCTCCGCCCAGGCGGACAGCATATCAAGCATATTGGCATAGGTCTTGCCTTTGGATTTGTCCAGACGCAGACAAACCTCGCCGTCAATCTCCCCAATAGTCAGCCCCCGAATATCCTCCAAAGCAAAGAGGGTGTGCATCAGGCCGATGTCGGTATCTATGTCAGGGACGGTCAGGGCATCAGGGGAAATATCAAAGAAGTCAGCCAGGGTCTTTGTCAGGTCGGCCTTGGGGGTGCGGCTCCCGGTTTCATACTGTGCCATACGCACATCGGCGGAGCGTTCCGGGAAACCCACCACCATGCCAAGATACTTCTGTGTGATGCCCTTCATGTTGCGGAAGAAACGAATACGTTCACCAATCGCCATAACTGCCAACTCCAATCTATGTAATGGGGACACTTGAAGTATAACAGATATGTTTAGACCAGTCAAGAGAAAAATAAATAAATTTGTTTATATTTTCTCGTTGGAAGGTCTTGACATAACGGAATAGAGTTAGTATAATAGGACTACGTTAAGCAAATAGCGTTAAATCAAAAGAAAGGAGGAATCCATATGGAGAACAGATTCATCCGGGCGGAAGAAGTTGCGGACGAGCTGGGTGTATCGAAGCCCTACGCCTATAAACTCATCCGGCAGCTCAACGAAGAATTGAAGGACAAGGGCTTCATCACCATCGCAGGGCGGGTCAACCGCCAGTATTTCAACGAACGGCTCTACGGGGCCAGAAAGGAAGGGAACTAAATGCCAGTCTTTAAGGACGAAGCAAGAGGAACATGGTACGTCATGGTGCGGTATCAGGACTGGACGGGGGAGCGCAAACAGAAGTGCAAGCGTGGCTTTGCCACCAAACGGGAGGCCCAGGAGTGGGAGCGCAGTTTCCAGATGCAGACCTCCGGCGACCTGGATATGACCTTTGAAGCCTTTACCGAGCTTTACACCAAGGATAGGCATTTTTGACTTTCAGTATTTCTGCGTCATAAACTGCTTTCTCCGATTTATAAGTGTCCAGCTCGATCTGCCCCAGGAGATACCGTTCAAAGAGAGATTGCTTCTGGTCCCTCAAGGCTTCCAGCTGCTTCTCATACTCAGAACATTTGGCAGCGGTGGCCTCCAGGTGAATGGTGCCGTCCTCATGTTCGGGCAACAGGATTTCCAGCTGCTTTTTCAAAGTGAGGAGGACTGCTTCTTCCAGACCGGCAGCATCTGCACGGACATCGCGGCAGCGGCTGTTCACATCGGCAGTAGAATGGCGGCACATATAAAACGGTTTCTTTTGAGCGATGCGGGAGAGTGCATGGTCGCAACAGCCGCAATAGACCTTGCCTTTCAGTGGGTACTCCCTGGTTTTCTTGGTCGGCAAGGAGAACCGGCGCTGCACAGCCTGCACCTTTTCAAATAGTTCTTTGTCCACGATTGCCGGATGATGGTCGGGAATAATGAACCATTTGTCCCGCTCCTTCCTGCGGCTTCGTGTGCCGCCCACTTCAATGACTGCACGACGCCCAATGACATAGGAGCCGATATAGCGTTCGTCCTCCAGGATACGGAGAACCGTAGCGCCACTCCAGCGGCCACGGGAGCGTGAGACATCGTGGTACTTCTGCCCATGAGCTGCTTTGTATTCTCCAGGGGTCGGTATGCCTCGCTTAAACAGTTCCCTGGTAACGGCTGCCGCTCCAATGCCGGTTGCAGCAAGTTGGAAAATGAGCTGTACCACAGCAGCGGTTTCCGGGTTCGGCTCCATTCTGCCATCGGCGCTTTTGCGATACCCATAAGGGCAAACTTTGCTCTGGTATTCGCCGCGCTGCATTTTGGCATACTTGGCGCTTTTGGTCTTGATGGACATATCCCAGCTGTAATACTCGCTGATCAGATACTTGAAAGCTACATCCATACCGCCGGTATCGCCCTTATGCTGATCGCTGTCAAAATCATCGTTGATGGAAATGAACCGGGTGTGAAACAGCGGGAACACACGCTCAATGAAATAGCCAGTCTCAATGCTGTTTCGTCCAAATCGGGAAAAGTCTTTTACGATGATACAGTCGATCTTATTGGCCCGTACCATCTCAATCAGCTCCTGGACTTTGGGACGCTCAAAGTTTGTGCCGCTATACCCGTTGTCGATAAATTCAAGAACTTCTGCATTGGCGGACTCCGGCATGGAAGAAACAAATTCGTTCAGCGCAAGGTGCTGGTTTTCAATGCTCATACTATCGTATTTATAATCCTCCAAGGAAAGGCGGATATAAAGAGCAATCACATATTTCTGCACTGGCTCAGCACCTCCTCACAATGTTCAAATTCACTCTGGAAACGGAAACGAACCGTAATCCGCTTTTCTCTTGAGACCTCTATACGGTCAATCAGGCGGTCAATCAGGGCTGCCGTCAGCTGGCGATCTTCCTTGATATGCTGTGCATCCTGGGACAGCATTTTATACTGTTCCAGCTGCTTGGCGAGAATCGCAAGCCCCGCTTTCAGCTGCTCAATTTCTTCGCTGATCGCCTCGATTTTGGCTTCGTACTTCTCTTTGAAGGAAAAATACTCGTCTTTTGACAGATGGTTCTGGATCAGGCCCTCATACAATCCGCGCTGATAGGTTCGCAGCTGCTGGATTTCCTGTTTCCGGCTGGCGATTTTAGCCTGTATGTTTTTCTGTTCCTCGGCTTCTTTGGAGAGGTTTTCCAGACCGAGAGAGTATTGCCCCAGCGTGGTATCAAGCTGTTCCTGTATCACATCGGCCAGGGCATCCAGCAGCTCTTTTTCAAAGATAAACACACCGGGACAAACGCCCTTTTTGATGCGGTTGTTGCTGATACAGTGGTAGACATATACCTCCTGAGACTTTCTGCGGACGCATTTTTGCCGGTGAAGGCTGTGTCCACAGTGGGCGCAGAAGATTTTTCCTCTCAAAAGATTAGGGGACCAGGAATGTATTTCCCTGTCTTTGGCCTGCTGTGCAGCCTGGTCCAATGCTTTCTGAACAGCGGCAAACAGCTCCCGGCTGATGATGGCTTCATGGGTGCCGCGTACCGTTGTCCATTCATCGGCGCTGGCTCTGACCTGCTTGTGGTCAATGATTTTAGATACCCCTTGCACCAGATCGCCGGTATAAACTTCTGCACGGAGAATTTTGGCAACGGTGCGGGTTTGCCAATGCCCATTGCCCACCAGATTCTCATGGGTGATCTCTCCCAAGGTTCTCTTGTAGTGGCTGGGAGAGAGATACCCGGCCTCGTTCAAGCGTACCGCGATAGTATTTAATCCTGCGCCCTCGGCGGCCCATTGAAACATGGTTTTGACTACTTCGGCAGCCACCGGGTCAACAATCAGCTGGTGGCAGTTATCAGGAGCTTTCAAATATCCATAGGGTGTGCGCCCGCCAACATACTTGCCGTCTTTCATGGCCTGCCGCTGCTGGGCTTTGATTTTTCTGGCAATATCCATCGCATAGGCTTCGTTAATCATATTCCGCAGCGGAATGATGATACCATCGTGGGCATTGTCCGAGGAAGAAGAATCGTAGCGGTCATTCACGGCAATAAAGCAGACTTTCTGCGTGGGAAAGTAACGCTCGATATAATAGCCGGTGTCTATAACATTTCGCCCCAGCCGGGACAAATCTTTTACAATGACACAGTTGATAAGACCCGCTTCAATATCGGAGAGCATCTGCTGGAAGCCGGGACGCTGAAAGTTCGTGCCCGTTGCGCCATTGTCAATGTAGGTCTGTACCACAATAATCTCCGGGTTCTGCTCCAGATACCGGGCGATAATCAACTGCTGGGTTTCAATAGAGGCGGTGTGAGTATGTTTATCCTCAACGGAAAGCCGCACATAAACTCCGGCGCGGCAAGAGGTATCTATCTCCGGTGCAGGAAGCACCACAGTTTCTTTTCTGCTTTTTCTTGCCACAAATCATCCCACCTTTCTTTGGCTTGTTTGCTCTGCCAGCTGAATCAGCTGGATCGCTTTCTGGTATTCATCCTGGTATGTAAAGGTGATCTCCAATTCCTTTTTCCCAATCACCTTGATGCTCTGTATCATGTGAACCACAGCTTTGCGGTCCAGGGTCTCCATCGTAGAGAACTGTGTGAAGTGGGAAATCCAGCGGTTCCGTTCACTCCGGTTCTCCAGAACATCAGCCAGCTTTTCCTTTAAGACCCGAATGCTCTCTTTTGCATTTTCCGCAATCCTTGTGTATCTGGCCTTATAGTCGGTATATTCCTCTTTGCTGATGGTGCCGGTAATCAGGCTTTCATACAGGCGGGCCTTAAATTCAAGCGCCTGTTCCACCTGCTGCTCATTGGCGGCGATGTGGGAGGCGTATTCATTGGCAAGTGCTTGGTTGATGCTGCTCTGGTCGATGCCATCCAGGATGGCTTGCAGGCAGCTCACATTGTCGATGTAGCCTTTCAGACTGTCCTTGACGCACTCTACAAGATCGCTTTCCTTGAGCATTACCGGGTTGGTGCAGCCATGCTTTTTCCCGGTGGGGCAATAGTTGACCTGGATGGCGCGTTGAAGGTAGTTCGGGGTGTTGAAAGTCTCATACATGAACTGCTGGATGTACTTCTTGTCAATCCAGGTAGCGCCCAGGCGCACCTCGATCTCCGAAGCGTCCAGATCTTTGGGCTGGGCGGCGGTCAGGGCCTCCACATTGATGGCAAAGGCCGGGTCCTGCTGTGCGGCTCGCTGTGCCTGACGGAGCTTGCGCCGAACATTGCCGGAAAGGTATTCGTCGGCGGTCACATAGGTGGGCCGTTCTCCCTCCGGCACAGGCCCAGGCAGACGGAAGATCACGCCTTGCAGCTCGGCGGCCAGCTCGTCACTGGTCTTGCCGGTGAGCTGTTCCATATACTCCATGTCCACACGGGCCTTTTCCGCGATGGATACGGCCAGAGCTTCGCTTGCGGTGTCCACGGAAGTCACCGCCTCATGGGGCTTGATGGTCCGCTTTGTGAACATATCTGCTTTGTGCTTCAGTTGGCCATTCTCGTCAATGACTTCCAGCGCGCAGAGCAGATAGTAGCTGGAATCATCAGCAAAGGCCAGCCGGTTCCCCCGGTCATTGATAAGGCCGTACTTGGCGGAAAAATCGTCATAGAGCTGGTTCAGCTCCACCTGTTTCTCACGAATGTCGCTGTCCGGTGTAGCTGCGTCCATTTGCAGGTCGATCAGTTCCTGGACACAATCCCGCAGCCTCACCATGCCTTTAATGCGGGCCTCGGCGGTGGCGTTGAGATCGGGGCGCACCATGCGGCTGTTCTCCCGGAAATACACAGCTCCGTCCACCACGGTATAGGAGTAGTTCTTCACATTGGGGTCAGCGGGGATAGAGGTGTCGATGGCTTCGCCTTCGCCCAGCTCCGGCAGCTCGGCCTCCTGGTAGGTGCCGCGAATGTACTTCACAGCATCGTGCAGCTGATCGGCCAGCTCCAGCCCCTCAATGGGGTTCACGGTGTAGTCCATGCCGTGAGCGGTGCTTTCTGATTCCTGTCGGCCCAGCACCATTTCCGGGTGGTCCAGGAAATAGCGGTTGATGGAAAAGCCGTCCTCGGTCTGCCCGGTCTGCGTCCACTCCGGTACAATGTCCAGCGGGCGATCTCGCTTTTGGAGGAAGATGATGTCCGATACAACCTCGGTCCCGGCATTGGCCTTGAACGCATTGTTGGGCAGACGGATAGCCCCCAGCAGCTCGGCGCGCTGGGCAAGATACCGGCGCACGGTGGAATCTTTGGCGTCCATCGTATAGCGGCTGGTGACAAAGGCCACCACGCCACCGGGACGCACCTGGTCCAACGCCTTGGCAAAAAAGTAGTTATGAATGCTGAAATTCAGCTTGTCGTAGGCTTTGTCCCGAACCTGATACTGGCCGAAAGGTACATTGCCGATGGCAAGGTCATAGAAGTCCCGCCTGTCGGTAGTTTCAAAACCGGCCACGGTGATGTCGGCCTTGGGATAGAGCTGCTGGGCGATCCGCCCGCTGATGGAATCCAGCTCCACGCCGTACAGACGGCTGTTCCGCATTTCCTCCGGCAGCATACCGAAGAAATTACCCACACCGCAGGACGGTTCCAGGATGTTGCCGTTCTCAAATCCCATACGGCCCACAGCCTCGTAAATCGCTTTGATGACCGTAGGGCTGGTGTAGTGCGCGTTGAGGGTAGAACCTCTGGCAGCGGCATATTCCTCTGGGGTCAGCAACTCCTTCAGCTGGGCATATTCCTTGCTCCAGCTTTCCTTGTCAGGGTCAAAAGCATCCGCCAACCCGCCCCAGCCCACATACCGGGAGAGGACTTGCTGCTGCTCCGGCGTTGCCTGCCCGGTGGTTTCCTCCAGGTATTTCAGCAGCTTGATTGCCTCGACATTGGCCTGGAACTTGGCCTTGGGGCCGCCTTCGCCCAGGTGATCGTCAGTGATACGGAAATTCTCGGCGGTGCGGCGCAGATTGGCCTTGTATTCCTCATAAGAGGCTTTCTCGGCAGCTTTGACATTGGGGAAGGTCTGCCACTCGCCGTTTACCTGAATGGAAACGGGGTGTTCGTCCAGCACTTCATCCGGGGTTTTCTCCGGCTCGGTGACAGGTGTAGGAGGCTCCGGCTCATTGGTTCTCAGGGTCTGAACAACCACATCATAGGGCAGATGGTTCTTGTCGCCCGGATAGACAGCCACAGTCTCGGATTGGAAGGTCGGAGCTTCGGCAGCCGGTTCGGGGCGTTCCTGCCCAAAACCGTCCAGCTGACGGGCATACATCCCGCGCAGCAAAGGCGCAACCTCGCTCCACTGGAAGAACAGCATGTGCCACGCCTCCAACAGTTTGATAATGGTTTCCTGCATCCGCTGGGGCGTGTAGCTCTTGGGAAAATACTTCCGCAGGGTGTCGGATGTGAAAGTTACCCGGTCCAGATCGCTTTTCTTTTCTTCGCCCATGATGACGCGCATCATATCGAGGGTCAGATGCCCTTCCTGGCTGTATTTTTTGAGCCGCTGTGCCTGGGAGAGAGAAGGGGTAGACTGTTCGCTGTCCATCGCGTCCAGCAAGTCCCGCTGTTCCTCTTTTTTGAGAAAGGACAGCTCATAAGCCGGGTTGAGAGCGATTTTTCGTTCATCGACCATATCCAGCAGTTCAGGGATCAGCTCTGTCAGACGGATATAGCGTTGCACCTGGTTCCTACTCGAACCGGCCTGCTGCGCCAACAATTCATCTGCCCGCAACTTCGTCCCAACTTGGGACGAAGTTAAATCGCCACGCGCACCTTGATGCTTCATTGCCTCCAGCTTCATTTTGTAGGCAAAGGCTCGCTCGCTGGGGAGCAGACTTTCCCGCTGTAAGTTGCTGTCCACCATGATGATGGTGGCGGCATCATCGTCCAGGTCTCGGACAATGACAGGCATGGTTTCTTTCTCAGCCAGTTCACTGGCCCTGTGCCGCCTGTGTCCGGCTACCAGCTCATATCCGCCCTCCGGGTCCGGCCGGGCAATCGCCGGAACCAGAATACCGTACTGCCGCACACTGTCGGCGGTCTCCAGCATAGCCTCGTCATCCTTGACTTTGAAGGGATGGTTCTTGAAAGGATGCAGCTCAGACAGCGGGATTTCCCGTACTTTTTCCAGCTTGGCATCCTGGCGGCTTTCTTCGGTGGAAAACAAGTCATCGTATGGAGCCAGCTCTACTTTTTTCGCGCTGCTTTTCAAGCTTCAATACCTCCTTCGTCAGACTTTTGTACCTCTCGGCCACCTTGCCATTGGGGTCATGGGCAAAGATACTCTTGCCCTCGGCACTGATTTCCTTTGCCCGGACGGAATGGGGAATCTCGGTGCCGAACACCTTGATTTTGCTGCCGTAGGTCTCTCGCAGCAGGGCGGCGATTTCCTTAGCAAAGTTGGTGCGGTTGTCCACCATTGTCAGCAGGATGCCGTCGATTTGGAGCTTGGGGTTGATTTGCCGCTTTACCTTACTTACCGTGGAGAGCAGCTGTTCCAGGCCCTTGGCGGGCAAATACTCCGCCTGGACGGGGATGATGATCCTGTTGGCGGCTGCCAGAGCGTTGACCGTAAGCATACCCAGGGATGGCTGGCAGTCAATCAGGATATGGGAATACTGTCCCTTCAGCGTGTCCAGATACTGCCGAAGGATGGTCTCACGGCTCATGGCATTCACCAGAGAGACCTCCATGCCGGAGAGCTGGATGTCGGCGGGCATCAGGTCAACGCCTTCCG
>ENA-OOZY01000885-OOZY01000885.1-human-gut-metagenome-genome-assembly--contig:-NODE-885-length-19982-cov-3.603553_pt1 | contig 19982 bp, 9 predicted proteins | sample MGYA00241047_ERZ501410 | MGnify/ENA primary metagenome ERZ501410 (study PRJEB25962, sample SAMEA2042621) | human gut metagenome | biome: human gut; feature: human-associated habitat; material: faeces... | reverse complement strand
CCAGTCGCGGTTCTTGCCGCCGTCCGCCCAGTTCAGCAGGTGTTTTGACAGCAGCAGCACGACCAGCGCAATCATCATCCCAACCAGCACGTCCTGCGGCGTGTGCGCGCCGAGCCAGTTGCGGGCAAACGCCGTCAGCAGCGTCAGCAGCACGCACGGCAGAATCCACCATTTGCTGTACTTTTTCAGGTATGCCGCGAGGTTTCCGTAAAAAGACGCTGCCAATGTCGCATGTCCGCTGGGGAACGAGTAGCCCGTTGCCGTTGCCGCCGCTTCCGGAGCGATTTGCAGCCGCGCATCCTGCTTCCACGGGCGATAGACGCACGCGATATTCTTGATGAGCTGCGTCACCATCGTTGCACCCGCGAAGCACAGCCCCATCCGCTGCCCGGTGCGCTTGTCAATGCACCAGTAGAATACGACAATAATGACAACCGGCAGCGACCCGGCGGCAAATTCCGAAATGAAGAGCAGCAAGCTGTTGATGAAGTTTGGCGCCTCCGCCCGGAGGTTCTGCAAAAACAGCAGATATTCAAAATCCAACGCTATTGACTCCTTTGTTACTTAATGACGCTCATGTCCAGCGCCATCTTCGCCCATGCGTCCGAAGCGCCGCTCGCGCCCGTGACTTCCGTGCCGGGCTGATAATCCGGCGTGGTGTACCAGCCGCAGAAGGTCATGTGCGGGTAGGTCGGAGCATCCGGCAAATCCGCCTGATGAATCGCGCTGCCGTTCACATGGTAGGTCGTCTGCGCCGCCGCCATGCCCTCTACGGTGATGCGGTAAGCGGTAATCTTCCCGTTCGTCGCGATGACATAACAATTTTGCAGCTGTGCAGGGTTATCAACGCCGTTTTTGCGCATTTCCGCCAGCAGGATTTTGCTCGTGAACCACGCGGTCTTCGTGCCGTCATCATTCTTCTGTATCTCCGCCGCATCCACCGGAATCCACCAGACGCTCTTTTCCGCGCTGTCCAGCACGATTTTAGGCGTACCCGCGCCGGAATAGCGAATGCCAATGCGCGCGCCGTCCGCGAACCACTCCATTTTCGCTTCGAGCTGGATGTAGGAGGAATCCCATTCCTTCTGGCTCGTCAAGCCGTCGGCGTTCGCCCAGAGGATGCTCTCGTCCGCCTCCGCGCGCACTTCCGTCAGCGCACTGCTCCATGCCGTGCTGTTCTTGCCTTCCCACAGCGCGTCCAGCACCTGCGGGTACACCACGCTCGTCGCCTGACTGCGCAGCTTCGGATTCACCGCGCGGCGAATCCAGGCGTGGCACTCACCGCCGGACGTCTGATTGTTCCCATTGTCCCAGATGACAATCGGCACGCCGTAGCGCTGGGCATTCTGCGCGACGCAGTACGCCCACTTCGCGCGCTCGTCGTGATTGCCATTCGTGTTCGTCGCACCCGTTTCGCCCATCACGACCGGAATCCCCCGGTCAAGGAAGGTTTCCTTGATGTTCTCGAACACGCGGTTGATTTTCGTGCCATCCTTCTCCGGGTCGAACGTCGTCTGCGTATCCTGCAGGCAGAAGGTCTGCGGGTCATACGAATGCACGGACACGATGATGTTTGCCGCCGCTTCGCCATCCACCGTCGGCAGGGCAATCGCCGCCGTGCCCGCCGGGGAGCTGGTCGCCGCGTAGCCTGGAATCATCAGGCAGCGCTCGGCGTTGCAGCCCTTGGCGTCCTTGCGGATGGTGTTCACGAACACTTGGTTGAGGTAGTTGACGGCAGCGTAGCACGCCGCGTTGCCGCTCCACTCATAGTTCGTACCCTGCGCGCGCGGCTCGTTCATGCCCTCGAAAATCACATGCTGGTCAAAGTCGGCGAAGGTGTCCGCAATCTGCCGCCACATTGCCGTCAGCTGCTCGCCGATTTTCTCCGCGTCCGCCGCGAAATTCGGCTCGTTAATCCACGCTTCGTGGTGCACATTGAGGATGACGAACAAGTCCGCCTCTCGCGCCCATTCGACCACTTCGCGGACATGCTGGAGAAAGTCCTCGCGGATGGTGTACGTCCCATCGTCCGAGGTATAGCGGTACCAAGTCACGGGAATGCGGATGGTGTCAAAGCCCGCTTCCTTCACGCGCACCATCAGTTCCGGGGTGATTTTCGCGTTCCCCCACGACTGCTCCTGCGCGGTCACATCCGCGGTATTGCCGCCGGTTGCGTCCAGCGTATTGCCCAGATTCCACCCGAAACCCATCATCTCAACGATTTCCGTCGCTGTTTTGCCTGTCAGCATGGTTGATTCCTCCTCGGCGGCTGCCGGAAGCACCGGCAGCAGCATGATCAAGAATAGTGCAATCCATTTTCGCATGTTTTGCATGAATTTTCCTCCTATTGCTTATAGGATTGGATTGTTACGCAGGGATTTCGCTCCTTCGGGAGCGACCAAAGGGCTTTCCGATCGCCCTTTGGAAACCTTCGGCGCCCCTTCGGATGTTACAGGTCTGTTATGTTAGTTTTTTCGTTTGTGTGCTTTTGGTTGTTGAGAAATTGCCTTACCCTTTCGCCGGCGGACGCATTGTCAGACTAATTCTGTTTGTTTTCGCATCCGCTTCCAGCACCCACACGGTCACGATGTCGCCGACTCGGACGACTTCGCTCGGATGATTCACGCGTCGCTGCGCCATCTGACTGATATGCACCAAGCCGTCGCGGTGAACACCGATGTCCACAAACGCGCCGAAGTCGGTCACGTTGCGCACCGTGCCGCGAAGCTCCATGCCGGGCTGCAAGTCCTTCAAATCCATCACGTCGCTGCGCATCAGCACCTGCGGCAGCTCATCGCGCGGGTCGCGGCCGGGGCGGGACAGCTCCGCCGCAATGTCGCGCAGGGTCGGTTCGCCCACATTCAGCTGCTTCGCCAGCGCCGCGAACCCCTCCGCGTCCGCCAAGGTCAGCAGCTTGCCGACCGCCTCCGCCGGGGTGAGTGAAAAGTGCTTCAAAAGGGCGCGCGCCGCGTCGTAGCTTTCCGGGTGAACGCCTGTGTTCTCCATCAAGTCCTTGCCGCCGGGAATGCGCAGGAAGCCTGCGCACTGTTCGAAGGCTTTCGGCCCAAGGCGCGGCACTTTCTTCAGCTGTGCGCGGGTCGTGAACGCGCCGTTTTCCTCGCGGTACGCCACGATGTTCTTCGCGACGGTCGTGTTGATGCCCGCGACGTAACTCAGCAGCGACACGCTCGCCGTATTCACATCCACACCGACGCTGTTCACACAGTCCTCGACCACGCCGCCCAGTGCCGCGTCCAGTTCCGCTGCTTTTAGGTCATGCTGATACTGTCCTACGCCAATCGCCTTCGGAGCGATTTTGACCAGCTCCGCCAGCGGATCCTGCAAGCGCCGCGCAATCGACACCGCCGAACGCAGACTGACATCAAACTGCGGGAACTCCTCCGCCGCCAGCTTCGACGCGGAATACACCGACGCGCCCGCCTCGCTGACGACCATGTATTTGAGCGCATCGCCCAGCGCCAGCTCCTTCATCACCTCGACGAAGAACTGCTCTGTCTCGCGCCCCGCCGTGCCGTTGCCGATGGCGACGATGCCGACGTGGTGCTTCTGGATCATGCGCTTGACGGTTTCCTTCGCCTGCGCAACCTTGCCGTGGCTGGGCAGCGGGAAAATGACGCCCGTATCCAGCACGCGCCCGGTTTCGTCCACAACCGCGACCTTGCAGCCCGTGCGGATGCCGGGGTCAAGCCCCATCGCGACCTTCCCGCGCACCGGCGGCTGCATCAGCAGCGGGCGCAGATTCAGCGCGAACACGCGAATCGCCGCTGCACTCGCCTTGTCGGTCAATTCCGCGCGCAGTTCCGTGTCCAGCGACGGCGCAATCAGCCGCGTATACGCGTCGTCGCACGCCTGCGCGACGTACTTGCACGCCGGACTGCCCGTCTGCTGCACGAAGCCGTAGCGCACGAGCTGCTGCGCCTTCTCCTTGTCCACGTCCAGCGCGACTTTGAGGAAGCCCTCCTTCTCCCCGCGGTTCATCGCCAGCACCCGGTGCGACGGCATCAGTCGCAGCGGCTCACGGTGGTCGTAGTGCATGCGGTAGGTGCTGTCCTCGTCTTTCGCCGCGACCGTCGCGACCATTGCTGTTTGATGGTAGTACGTTTTGAGCTTCGTGCGGACGGCGGCATCGTCGCTGACGACCTCGGCGATAATATCCATCGCGCCTTGCAGGGCATCCTCCGCCGTTTCGACGCCCTTCTCCGCGTTCACATAGCGCAGGGCGATGGTTTCCGGCGCCATCATGTTCCGCTGCTGGAGCATCAGCGCGTTCGCGAGCGGCTCCAGCCCCTTCTCCTTGGCAATGGACGCGCGGGTGCGGCGCTTCGGGCGGTACGGGCGATAAATATCCTCCAATTGCGCCAATGTCGCGGCAGCATCGAGGTCGCTTTGCAGCTTCTCCGTCCAGACATCTAACTTTTGCAGGCTTTCACTGATTTCCTGCCGACGCGCTTCGAGCGCCCGCAGCGCCGTCAGCCGTTCGCTGATTTCGCGCAGCTTCTGGTCATCCAGCGACCCGTGCTGTTCCTTGCGGTAACGCGCGATAAACGGCAGCGTGCAGCCCTCGTCAAGCAGGCGAATGACGGCGTCGATTTGCCACGGGGCGGTTTGGAACTCCTGACAGAGCGTTTGTGTGATAGTCATGTCCTCACCTCAAATAATGATGCCTTCCAAATGATCCACCTCATGCTGAATCACCTGCGCGGTGAAACCAGAGAACCGCTGCACATGCCGCTGCAGCTGCTCATCCTGATATTCCATCAAAATCTGCTGATACCGCAAACACGGGCGCTCGCCGTCCAGCGACAAGCACCCCTCCTGCGCTGCGAAGGGAATCTGGCGATCCGTGATGACCGGGTTGAGCATCACCAGCACGGTTTTCCCTGCCATCACCGCAATGATGCGCTTGCGGACGCCAATCATGTTCGCCGCCATGCCGACGCACTCGTGCGCATGGGCGCGCAGGGTATCCGCGAGGTCACGCGCAACGGGCAAATCCTCCGCCGTCGCCATCTGGCTCTTGCAGGACAGGAACATCACATCTCTCACAATCGGCTGAATCATTGCTTCTTCACTACCACGCCGCCAGTTTTCCAGATGCTTCTTTCGGGCACTTCACCACGCACGCAGCTCAGCGGGTAGATTTGGCTCTCCCGCCCGATAACCGTGCCGGGGTTCAGCACGCTGTTGCAGCCGACTTCCACATAGTCGCCAAGCATTGCGCCCATTTTCTTCAAGCCGGTTGCCATGCTTTCGCCTGCGCCGCGAACCGTCACCAGCGTCTTGTCGCTCTTCACGTTGCTGGTAATCGACCCCGCCCCCATGTGGCTGCAATAACCGAGGATGCTGTCGCCGACGTAGTTGTAGTGCGGCGTCTGTACATGGTCGAAAAGAATCACGTTCTTCAGCTCCACAGAGTTGCCGACCACACAGTCTGCCCCTACCAGCGCACTGCCGCGGATGAACGCGCAATGCCGCACTTCCGTCCGCGCGCCGATGATGCAGGGCGCACCCAGATACGTCGTCGGCGCAACCGTCGCGGTTTTGTGCACCCAGACATGCTCGCTGATTTCGGTGTATTCCGCCTGGTCAAGTGCCGCGCCGATGCGCAGGATTTCCGCCTTGATGCCCGCAAGTGCCTCCCACGGATAGGTAAACTGCCGCAGGTAATCCGCCGCCAATGTGTGGTTAAGGTCGTAAAGCTGTTCGATTGTCAGCATAATTTGCCTCCTATTTATTATGTTGATTGCTTTTTCGCCCTGCGCCGCCGAATCAGCCAAAGCATAAACATCGCCAGCAGCAGCCCCGCCAGCGCACCTGATGAATCCAGCAGCACATCCTGCCACTTGCCCGTGCGCCCGGCAACGAAAAGCTGATGGATTTCGTCCGTCGCGGCATAGAGCGTACATCCCGCCCATGACAGCCAGTGCCAGCGGGCGCAGTAGCTGTCCAGCAGCAGCGTCAGCAGCATTCCCAAGAGCGTGTACTCCAAGAAATGCGCCGTTTTCCGCACGGCAAAATCCACCTGTGCATACAGCTTCCAGTACGCCTGCCCTGTCAGTCCCTGCCGCTGCGCCAGAGAATCCGTAATTGGGCGGGCAATTTTACCGCTGATGCTGCCGGACTGCACGCCTTCCTGTGCCGAGAAACCGAACATCACCAGCAGCAAGGACAGCGTAATCAGCCAGAGGATAGCACGATAAAGGTGTATTTTCCAGTTCAAGGTTGCTTTCCCTTCCTGCGGCGAAAGTTACGCCACAATTGTTTTATTTCGCGCTCCACCCCGTCAATTCCTGCCGTGTTGCATGGATTTCACGAAAAAAGGGCTGCCCGGTGCAGACAGTCCTTTTGTTGGATTATTTCACGCGCTCGCAGTACACCGCCACGCGTTTTGTGCCGCTGAGGGTGCAGGTCACGAGCGTCAGGTCATAGCCGGAATGGGCAATTTCGTTCGCATCGTTGGGCGAAATCGTGTTTTTCTCCCGCACAACGTAGCGGAAAACGTTATTCTCCATGTCCGTGAAGGTAACGGTTGCGTCCAGCGCCAAGCTGCTCAGCTTGCCAAAGTGGTAGGTGTGAGCAATAATAGCGAGGTTGTCCGCGTAGGCACTGCCGGAATAGCGGCACGGCGACACGCTCAGGTTCTCGTACGACCAGTTGCGCTGCACCGGCACTTTCAGCCCCAGCGACGGAATGGACAGCGTGCCGATGTACTCGTGCCCATTGACCTTCTCGCCCGGCATTTCGATTCCCGGCACGCGCTCGTAGAGCTTGCCCGTCGGCGCGGGCGTGGGTGTCGACGTGGGTTCGGGGGACGGTGTCGGTTCAGGCGTTTCGGTCGGTTCGGGTGATTCCGTCGGCATGGGCGTTTCGGTGATTTCCGGCGTGCTCGTCTGCTTCGGCGGATTCGTCGCAGTCCCTGCCGTCGGCGCGTTTGTCGGATTCGGCTGGTTTGTCGCAGGATTCACCGTTGCGGGCGCATCCGTCACAGGGGTGTTCGTGGCGGTTACGTCATCACGCGGAATGTCAGTCGGCAGTGCGTCAGTTACGGAGGGCGTGGATGCTGCCGGGGTATCCGCTGCAGTGGCATCCGCCGTCGGCGCGTCGGTTATCGGCGCATCCGTCGCGGGTGTGTCAGTCGGCATCATCGTCGCGGTGACTACGGGCGGTGCAGCGGTTTGCTGCGATTCCATCTGCCGCTGAATGCGAATCTGCTCCAGCGCCATCAGCGCATCATCCGACTCCTGCTGCGCGCGGCTGGCATCCCACTGGTTGTAGCCCACCAGCGCCAGTGCCGCCAAAATCAGCACCAGCCCCAGCGTCATCAGCAAATTGCCCTTACGGTTCTTCATGCTCTTGGCTCCATTTCCGGTGCAGAATCCAGCCAATGACGAACAGAATCATGCCCGCGCCCGCCAGAATCGGCACCGGCCACCACAGCTGCCCCGTTTCAGGAATCGGAGCGGTCGGGGTCGGCGTAACCGTGCGGCGGTTGGTAATCACATACACGCCGTTTTCGATGGAATATTCCGGCTCATAGTACACATCAGCCCCCAGAATCTCGTTGAGGGTGTACACATGGTCAGCCGGCAAATCCTTGAAGATATGATGCCAGTTGTTTTCGCTGTTCAGAATCACCGTGTCGATATGCTGACCGTCCTGCATCAGATGAATTTCAATCTGCACAGGGCGATATGTGCCGCGGTTGTCGTCATCCCACACCTTGACACACTCAAGGTCAATCAGCGCGGGGGAACGCTCCAGCTTGATGGTGGAGAGGACGTCATACTGCCACTCGTCGTCCACATTGCGCGTCGGCACAGAGGTCAGGAAGGACTGGAAACTGTACGCCCAGCCGCCGATGATGACCGGCGTGCCGGAAACAAGGTACAGACCGGGGTTCAGACCCGTAAATGTTACTCTGCCGTTTTCATCCGTCGTGCCGGTGAAATCAGGCGTTTCGGACGCAGCAAGGGCTTTCATCGCTTCGGACGCGGCTGCCCAGTCCGCCGCATTCTTCAGCGCGTTAATGTCGATATTCAGGGTGCTGTACGGGCTGCGCAGGGCGAACCGAGCGTCCGCATCCATGTCCGCCACCTGATACAGCTGGAAGGTCACGCCGGGCAGGTGCGCATCATCCTCGTTGTCATCAGCCTGAATGGCGAACGTCAAGGGGTGCGTCAAATCCACCCGTTCAAAGGCAAGCGCGCAGGGCGCAAGCAGAAGGCAGCACGATGCTGTCAGCAGGACAAGCGCCAGCAGGCGCGAGGGTTTGCGGCTCATCACGACCGCTCAGCTCCTTTCCGCTTCTTGTGTTTCGGGCTGGTCGTTACCAGCATGAGAATGAGGAGAATCAGCAGCATCGGCGCGGCGACAATCGGCGCGACGATGTAGGGGTCAATCACGAGTGCGTCCGCGGAGATGCGCACGGATAGCTGCGCAAGCGACGTTTCGACCCGGTGTCCACGGACAAGCAGCCGGTGCGAGTTAATGCCGTAGGGCGTGCAGGTGACGAGCGTGCACAAATCCATGCCGTCATAGATTTGCAGTGCGCTGACGTCATGCGGCTCGACAATGAGAATCTGGTCGATTTCGTAAGTCAGCACCTTGTCCAGCACGCGGAGGGTGAAGGTATCGCCGTAGGTGAGCTGGTCAAGGTTGGTAAAGAGCTTGGCGGAGGGCAGCCCTCGATGCGCCGAGAAGGCGGAATGCGTCCCCGGTTCGCCAGTCGGCAGGCTTGTACCCTCGATGTGACCGACGGCGACCTGAAGCACGTTGGCGTTCGTCGAGTGATACAGCGGCAGCGTCACGGCAATCTGCGGAATCTCAATCACCCCGATGATGCCCGAACCGCCGACATTCATCACCGCGTCGTACTCCTCGCGCTCCTCGTCGGTCATGATCAAGCGATCAACGGTGGACTGTGCGCGGAGTTTTTCGTTATAAGCGTTTGCCGCCGCCCAATCCGCCTCGTAATCCTTCTTGGACTCCTGCTCCACCGCCGTGTTGTAGGTGGCTACGGCACGCGACTGGTGGAAGGAATTGTAGAAATCCGACACGGACGGGTACAGAAGGAGCGCCAGACCCACAAACAGCACCACAAACAGCAAAATGGTTGTCATATTGCGCTTCATGAGCCGCCTCCTTTCTGCAAACATGCTTCATTTTCCCATTTGGGAATGCCGGGCGGCGGCATTGCGCGCACCGCCCGGCAGGGGTTTCATCAGAACATGGGGATGTTCAACGAATTGCGGGAGAGAAATTAGATTTCGTCCGCTTCGGCCTTGCGGCGAACGATGAGGATGAGCGCCGCGCCCACGAACATCATGCCGCCCAGCACGTAGAAGATGGTCGTGCCGATGCCGCCGGTCTCAGGCAGGGTCGCACCGGACTTGTTGACGACGTTCGTCACAAGTCTGTCCGGATCGTTTGTCTTGTCATGAGTAAATTCAATCACGCCATCATTCACAGTGCCGTTCAGGGCTGTAAGAATATCCTTACGATTGGTGTCCGTAATTTCGGGAACAGTGTCCGTATGAGTCGCAGTGATGTTAAAGATGATCGGAGCAATCTTGTTGTATCCAGCCGGCGCCTGCGTTTCGGTCAAACGATATTGACCATCGTCAAGACCCTTGAAGACAAAGATATCGGTAGTATCGTCGGTATATTCCTTGATCAGATTCCATGTATCATTGCCAATTTTCTTTTCCAGCTTAAAATGTGCGCCCTTCTTCAAAACGAGTTCATTATCTGTTGCCCCGTTGACAACCTTATTCACGTCCAGCTGATACGTAAACGCAATGACCGTATCCTTCGGCGTTTCGCCCATTTCAGGCTGCTCACTGTTGGGGTTGTTCGCAAATTCGAGGTAGCCGGTGTTCAGGTTGCCCTTCGCCCCAATGTTGGCGTTCTCATTCAGCGTTGCGGTGAACTCCACATGAATCTTGTCGCCGCCTGCAACCTTCGTCCCGTTCTCGCCATACGTCAGCGCCTTCAGATCGGCGATGGTCACGGTGAAGTTCTGGTCATTCGTCTTAGCAACTGTGTAGAACGTGTTCGCAACTTCCGCTTCGTTAACAAACACCTTCACGCTGTTTTCGTTAAAGGTCAGGCCAGTTTCCATCGTATCGTGGAAAACCAGCTTGTACTCACCCTTGTAAGAAGCAAAGTTGCTAGCAACCGTTGCGGTCAAGCGGTAAGGCACTGCGTCGCCGATGTCATAGTCGGCAGAATCCTGCCAATCGCTCGTAACACCCGTGGTATCGTTCACGTCCTTGATTTTCTTGATCAGCGACGGCTTAGCCGCCTTCGGCTCGATCGTCACATCGCCCGTAATCTTCACGATATAGAGGGTGTAAGAATCGTCCTTGCCAGTCAGGGTATTCGCCTTGTCTCGAATCAGGTAGTAGCCGGTAGGCACAACCATCGATGCTACGAACTCCTCGCCCACCTTACCGATGGTAGCAAAAGGATCTGCGCTGTTCAGCAGGTTGTTGACGATGTACTCACGAACCGCCGCATCACCCACCTTTGCCTTCAGCTCGTTGATGTTCGTTTCCGGCACAGCGTCACCTTCCGTGCCATTGCCGTTCTTGCCCCAAACGAGGTTGGACAGCACGCTATTGTGCAGGTCGCCCTTGAAGATCTGCAGGATTTCGTAGGTGTGTCCGTTGTCCGGTGCGGTGATCTTAGCCGTTGCCGCGTCGATAGTCGGCGTAGTAGTGACTTCCGTTGCGCCCGCGACAGTGACCATGCTCAGCACGAGCATCATGGCCAGCAGAATTGCCCAAAACTTTTTCATGGTTTTTCTCCTTTTCGTTGTCGTTTTTCATTCATTGGGAAACGTTTTTCGGGGATTACCGGGGTTGCCTACGTCGGGAGGTCTCCTGACGTATAGCTGCTATGCTTTTTTCATTCCTCCTCCCGTCGTTTTTTTCCCCATGTTTATACAAGGGCTTTCGCCCGCGTATACGGATTGAGCTGCCCCGGAAGGGGGGCTGCCGACTGCTCAGCAGCCTTCCCTCCGGCGTTTGATTTCCTGCCCCAGCAGCAATGCCGCCGCTGCCATCAGCAGCAGACCGCCCGCCGTGTACGGCAGTGTGCCGATGCCGCCCGTCTCGGGCAGCGTGTAGGTAATGGGTGTGTTCGTAATCTGGAAGACGCGATTTTCGCTGTTCGCGGGAATCGGCGCGGTGTTCGTGGCGTTCGTGTCGTCCGTCACCAGCTGCCAACCGCTGCCCACCGGGGTCTGCTCTTTGGCGTAGTAGCGGTAGATGTTGCCCTCCGCGTCATACGCCGGGAGATTGTACCACTTGTAGCCCCACCAGATGTTCTTGCTGCCTTCCGGCGCGGTGTATTCAACCACTTCGCCAAACTGCCAGCCATCCAGATTCTTCGCGACGACCTTCCCCGCTTCCGCGTCCCAGCCAAGGGTAACGGTCGCGATGATCTTGTCGCCGTCCGCCGCCGCTTCCGCGGTGGTCTGCTTGAGCGTCAGCGTGATATCCGGGAGGTTCGCGGGATTCAGCGTGAACTGATTGTCCAGCGACGTCCAGACCTTGCGGGCGCTGACGTCGGTCAGGGTGTTGGTGACGGTGAGTGTCTTGACGTTCAGGTTGATTTCCGGCCGTTCGCCGTTCGTCGGGTCAGAAGCCGAATGAACTTCGTTGCCTTCTGCGTCCACTTCCTTGACGTAGTAGTACCATTCGCCGCTTGCGCCTGTATCCTTGTCGAACCAGTAGCGCGGCAGGCGGGTCAGCGTCAGCGTTGCGGCATCGGTCGGCGTATTCGTGCCGACCGTCAGCTTCACGGTGCCGTCCGGCAAGAGCGTCGCGTCCATGTTCGCTTCCAGCGTACCCAGCAAGGGCGTGGTGTAGCGTTCCTGGGATAGGGTAAGACCAGCGCCGTCACGCTTTTCGCGCCAGATTTGCAGGTACACGACGGTATTGCGGACATTCAGCGGCAGTTCGCTTTCGCTGCCTACGGGGAAATACGCCTGCTTGAACTGTTTGGTGATTTTCAGCTTCGTCGGCGTGTTGGTAATCGTGGCAACGCTGTTGAGGCGAATTTCCGTCTGACCGTCCGGCAGGTTGTTCAGGTAACCCATGCTTTCCACCTCGCGGATGACGAAGGTATCGTCCGCGGTGGAGGTGAAAAAGCCTGAAATGTTGACGCGCCAGGAGGCTGCGCCATCCGCCGTCTTCGGTACGACGCCGGACACATGCACGTAATTCTTGCCGTTGATTGTCACCTTTTCCGCCGTGAGCGTAGCCGGTTCGCAGGTAAACGTGCATGTGTTGTACAAGTCTGGATCGAACAAGTCAAAGAGTTTGCTCTTGCCGGCGCTCTTCCACTGAATTTCCAAGTAGATGTCGCGCTGTTCGCCGTCCTCACCGTATGTGTTCGCATCCGTCCACTGCTTTTCAATGGTGATGCTTCGCGGAATGTTGGTCAGGGTCACGTTGCTGACATTGTCCTTGAACTCAAGGTAGTAGCTGCGGTAGAACCTTTGGCTGTTCTGGGATTCGTCAACCAGTACGTCTCCGGAGAACTCGTGACCGTAATTCTTTCCCCATTCGGCTGACACGTCAGGATCTCCGCCGATGGCTTCCGACACCTTGTAGCGGTACTGAACCAGCTTACTATCCTTATAGCCGTACAAGGGCAGATTGTCAATGGCAGCCTTCCAGCCGTTCTCTTCCGTCAGGTAGACGAAGTACATGACGTTCGACAGATACCAGATTCCGTATGGGTTATCGTCGAGGTAATACTGATCCACCTGAACCTTCACTTTTTTGATCTGATGCGGGTTTTGTTGGTTGCCATTGGCAACCTCCGGCGCCCACTTCTTCTCAATCTCGAGCTTCCCCTTCGGCAGGTTCTGAATCGTTGCGCTTGCGTCCGCGATGGTGACTAAGAAGCTTCCTTCCATTTGTGACGAAGAGGCTTTGAACGCATCCTTTGCCTTGATTGGCTCGCCAGCCGAATTGAGTTCAAGGACGTCGCCCACTTCTTTCGGCCAGTTCTCCGAGAAGCTGTAAACAGGCATCGTACCGTTCACAGGGGCTTCCGTCAGCTCATAGGTGTAAACAGCCGCCGTGTAAATAGAACCGTCCGGATTATACTCAACATGGTACGCTTCTTGCAGCGGTTGCGTTGTTGTCCAGTTTCCATTCGCATCCGGCATTATTTCGACGGAACGCTCGCTGGGGTCGTAAGTTATCCACCCTTTTGTTTTATCCCATGAATGCGTTGTCTCAGTCAAGTTGAGCGTAACCTTTTCCGGCTTCTTGGTGACATTGACCCATTCTTTCGTCAAATTGAGGTTGAGATTTCCCACTTCATACCCCGGCAGGTTCTTCGCGTGGATGTTCGCCGTTCCGCCGTCCGCAGGCTGGTTCACCGCACCGGTTGTTTTCTTGACAAGCGTAGCGTCGCCTGTGTAGCTCACCTGATACAGATACGGGTTTAGCGCACCATTAATCGTTTCGTACCCCTCTACGATGTAATAGTAGTACGGCTTCTTCTGCGCTTCGCCGTTCTCATTCACCGTAAAGTAGTACTTCGGCAGGTTGTTGAACTCCCAGACCGGTTCTTCGCCGCCCTCCGTCCAGTTTTTCGTGACGTAGGTGTACTGCTGATCAGCCGTCTTGATGGGCTTGCCATTGCTGTCAAAGGTGAGCTGCTTCTTCGCCTGAATCAAGCAGAACGTCAGCTCATCCCTGTCGCGGAAGCGCGCCCAAGTCTTGTCCACCTTGACGTTGAACCGCTCGACGTAGTAGTTCTTTTCGGTCACTTCCGGGAGCGTGTCCGTCAGCGGCTGGCGATAAATCTCCTTGATATCGGTCAGTGCCGCGTCTGTGAAGTAGTCCTCCGGCTGCTTCGGGAAGTCCGCAGGCAGATGCTGCGTGCCGAAGTAGCCGTCAATCGTCGCTTCCGACACCTCGTAGGTGTACGCCCACGCGGATTTCACCGTGCCGTCGGCGTTGTATTGCGCATAAACCGACTGCGTTTCGTTCCATTCTGCCCAAAGCGCCGTGTACGTTGCCGTGGTGTCCAGCTCGATCGTCTTTGCGGTGGGCGTTTCCGCTGTCCAGCCCGTATCCGGGGCATAGACATGGCGGGTGCGCGTCACGGTAATCTTCGCCTTCGTGCCTTCCGGCGTGGGCTTGTCCGCGGGATTGCCGGAAGCGTCCAGCCACTGCTTCGCCACGTTGAAGCGGTACAGACCTTCCTTCTCGCTCGTCAGCTTGTTGTTCGTCACGGTGACGGTGGTGCTAGTGTTCGCATCGCCCTCCGTCGTCACGAAACCGTCCACCGGGCTATAGCTGACGCTGAACGGGAGGGTGGCTTCGTTTTGGTACTTGACCTCCTCCACCTTGTAGCGGTAGCTTTGCCTGATGGGCTGATTCTGCTCGTCGAAGCCCGTCACAGCGTACTTCGGGAAAGTGCCGAACACGACCTTGCTCGTGTTCAGGCTGCTGATGCTCATGACCCTCGTGACCGCTTGGAAGCTGTTGTCCGCGACCCACGCGCCGTTCTCCTGCTTTTCGCGGGTCAGGCGGAAGGTCAGCGTATCCTGCATGTTTTCAGGCTTCGCGCCTTCACCCCAGCGCTTCTCGGCTTCGATGGTCAGCTTCGCGATCTCGTAGTTCCGCAGCGTCGCCGTGCCGCGTGCGTTCTCCGCGTCCGCCTTCGGGTTGGCGGGATTCCCGTCCGTGAAGTACTCGCTCGGGTGCTGCGGGAGACCGCTGTATGCCAGCTGGCAGTAGAAGCCGCTCGGCACGTTCAGTTCCCGGAGGCTATAGGTGTAGGCGCGGGCGTTTTGGACAACGCCGTTTTCCATGGCGACCGTGTAGGTTGCCAGCCCCTCGAACTTGGCGCTCCATTTGTTCGCTTCTGCCAGCGTGACCGTGTCGCGGCGTTCCGTGCTGCCCTTCGTCCACGCGCCGTTGACGTAATCCCAGCGCGTCTTGTAGAGCGCGACCTGCACGCCGCCAAATTCCTCGGTAATCGTGTGCTTTGTGCCATCCGGCGCGTACCATTCCTTGGACAAGTCGATGCTGATTTCGCCGTACTTGTCCTCCGGGCGGTAGACGTTGGTCAGCGTCGCCGTGACCGTGCCGGTGGTTTTGCTGGCGTTCGGGTCGATGGTGTAGGTGATGCCGGATGTGGTGTAGCTCGGCACTTTGCCCTCGACGATGTAGTAAATGTAGTAGAGCTTGTTGCCGTTCGCGTCCGCGCCGGTGGATTCCAGCTGCGACCACTGGGTGTGCCAGCCGTTCGCTGCCGTCAGCGTAGCCTCGCGACCGCCGTAAGCGTCGTCCGGGTGCTGGCGAATTTTTGCCCACTGCGCGTCGGTGAACTGCGTGACCTGCGTCGGCACTTCGTCAACCGGTGTGCCTTCCGGGGTCATCGTGATGCTCACGCTGTCACCATACTCATATTCTGCCGACCATTGATTATTCCAGCTTTGCCACCACTGTACACTGAAAGTTACCTTTTTCTGATACGCCATCGTTGTAGTGTAAACGAACTGTTTCTTCGACGTATCCTGCGGCTGTAAAACGATTTGTTTTCCGTCTACGCGAGCCAAAATACGCCCGGTGTCACCAAGTCCGTTACCCGACAGGTTCAGCGTTACCGTAACCTCCTGATTTTCCGGGAACTGCCGTGCAATCGTCGCGCTGCTGTTACCCTTCATTTCCGCCGACAGGATGAATTGCGGATTCTGCGTTGCATCCGTGTTCAGCACGTCGATATACTGCTCCTGCGTCAGCGCATAGCGGCGAAGCATCACGAGGACGCTGGCAGGGCGCGCATTCTCATGGGCGTCGTCGCCAGCCCAGTTCTTCTGCACCTCCATGTCGTGGCGGTCCTTGCTGTTCTTCACCTGAATGTTGATGCTCGCAGAGCCGTTGACGGTGTGCGGGCCATCCACCACGCCTTTGATGCCGGAAGCAGTCATGAGCTCCTGCAGCCGACTCTTCGAAATCGTGCCGAAGTTGCCATTGTTGAGACCGTCCGGGTATCTCTCCGGATGTGCTTCGGTATCGTCCGCTCTCGGAACGATGTGGAAGACGACCAGCGGGCGATCCTCCAGCACGAGGTGGTACGGTTCGACTGCATGCGTTTCCGCCAGCATGTACGCGACGTTCGGGTCGAGGGGACGCTCGTTCAGCTTCGCCGAATTGTATTGGTAAGTAATCATACCGCTTTGATCCGTGTAGACCTTACCATTTTCGCCGCCAACCGCCTCGAACTTGTTGGTTGCCGTGTTCCATGCGTAGAGGGTGAACTCCGTTCCCGGCAGCAGCAGCGAGGTGTTCGCGCTGTCCACCTTGCGGATGACCAGATTGTTGTGGATGTAGCCGCCGCCCTGACTGAAGTAGTCGTTATTACTGTTGTTCAGTTCGGTACTTGAGCTGTCTTTTCCTTCAAGGTTTGCGTGGTTTCTCAACGCCGGACTGATGCCCTTGTGGTTCACGTCGTTGAAGTTGTACTCGTTCGTCACCTCAGGCGGCAGCAGAATGTTCTCCTGCGCCGTGTATTCCAGAATCAGCGCCTTGCCGTCCGGAACGGTGACGGTTATGTTCAGCTTTCGCGTGTTTACCGTCGATCCGCTAAAGCTCGGCGTTCCCTGCGGAGGATACTGGTAGGTTTTATTCCCTTCCTCCGTTTCCGTGAACTCCATCTTCCAGAGATACTTCTCTATCTCTGCGCCGCGCACCAAATGTCCCTTGCCGTTTTCATCAACGTTCAGAATCGGGTTGTCGTTTTCATCCTTCAGCGCCTCGTAGAGCCTGAAGGAGCCTTCATCCAGCGTGACGTCTCGCAGATAGATATAATTATTTGGCCAGTTATTGCACCAACCAACAACGTCATACGACAGCGTATCCGTCAGCGTGAGCGTGCTGGATGCCGGATTCAGCTCCGCGCCTGCTTGGTTGATATCAATGGTGTAAGTGATTCGCGCCTGCTGGTCGCCGCCCTTGACGCTGTAGCCCTTCTGGACGTTCACCGCCTCGACCGTCTCTTCCTCGTAGGTCAGCTCGGTCTTCTGCTCCTTGTGATAGAGCGCCGCGTCGTATTTCACGTCCAGCTGGTTGTTCAGCACGCCCAGCGCCAAACTGCCGTTCACCGCGTTTTTCAGGAAGTCGTCGGCAATCTTGCAGTGAACCTTGACGGTCATATCCGCCTTGCCGTTGAGGACCGTTTCCGGACCGCCGGTATTCTCATTCGGCTCCATGGAGATGTTGATTCTCTGCTGCCGGTTCTCGCCTTCGCCCACCGCCGTCAAATCAGCCTTGATGGAAATGCGCTGCTCGCCCCACTCGTTGCTGACCTCATAGCCATCCGGAATCGTACCGGCATTGTCCGTTTTCTTATTGGCAACGGTCATCTTCGTGCTGTCCGTTTCGCTAAGAATCAGCCTCGAGCCGCCGTATTCGATGTACTCCACCACAATGTGCGGCGGGAGCGTTTCGGTCAGGGTGATTTCGTCGTGCGCCACGCCGTCATTGCGCAGGAGGATCGTCCAGTACAACTCGTTCTCACGGATGATCTGTCCGTTCAAATCACCAACGCCATGGTTGCCGAATTTCTTCTCAACCAGGTCGTTCGGGGCGGCCTTGTACCACGCGTCTCCGTTTTTGCCCGCGTTAACAGCCGTGTTCTTGAAGTCAACCCAGCTCGTGCGAGACGCTTCCAAATAGATGGTCGTCTGATACGGGAGCGTAACGCTTGTCGTCGCGTTCACATCCGTATTGGCGTCGTTCAGCACAACGCCTTCGCCCGTCGTTTCAAACCGGAAACCATAGTAGTAGCCTTCCGTCAGCGTCGTTTCCGCAGACACCACCATCGTGCCTTCATTTTTGCCCTGACTGTCGCAGGTCAGCAGCGTAATGGTGTACGGCACATTCTGCGCATCATGCTTTTTCACAACATCAAGGTCTTTGATGGCGTTGAGCAATGTCTGCGCCTGAGCCGCCGTCATGTAGTGCTGCATGATTTCTATTCCGTTTTTCCCTTCCACCTTCTTGTCAAACGTATCGCCGAAGTTCAGCTTATACTGAACATCCTTCGTCGCCGGGAAGGTGTACGTCGCGTTCCACGCTACCGGATACAGACCATCGGTGTATTCGCCGTTCTTCGTCGGATCCGCCGGCATACTCGCGTCAACCGACTTCACCACATTGTAACGCTTGTCCTGCCCTACATTCGCGGTGCTTGTCTTTTGTTCGCCGTCGAATTCCGCCGTGTTTGTAATCTGTTGATCCTGCGCGGTTGCTTCCACCGGCGTTTTGTATTGGATTACGATCTTAGCGGTGGTGTCCTTGAATTTCAGCTGCGGTTTGCCATCCGCGCCGCTTTCCACGGTGAAGTAATCCGTGTAGTTTTCAGCGGTGATAGGTGTGTTATTCGCCGTGATTTGCGACACATAGCCCTTGCCGTCCGTCTTCGAAAACAGCAGACTGCCGTTTTCGTCCACAAGCTGGTCGAACATCGTGTCCGTCAGCGTCTTATCCTTGATGTTGAAACGGTTTTCGTTGACGGTGAGCGTCCACTGAATGCAACCCTCATTGCTGTTGTACCAGTTGCTCTTTTGCAGCTTTCTAATCTGAACGTCAGTAGGGTTGCTGTTAGAGGAATCCTGGGAATGATCCCACTTTCCGCCACTCTGGGCAGCGAACGTGTTTGTCAGCTGATCGTATTCACCGGTCATTCCGTCCTTGTCGAACGTGTATTCATACTTAATTTCGTATGTTTCATTTGCCGAAAGCGGCGGCAGCACATAGTCCGTCGTCATGGTATAGACCTTGCCGCTTTCGTCCGTCGTGTTCGCATAAACGTAGTGAATGTGCGTTCCCGTCGTACCGCAGGCGCATGTACCGTCCGTCTTGATTTCTGTCGAAGCAGAGTCAACAGCCGGCACCTGACTCCAGTTAGAGTGTGTTTTAACCTCCGTGACGGTCATGTTTGTCAGGGCCATTTGCTTATTTACCGCCGTCATGACGTCCTGTGCAGTCGCGTTCTTGCCGTTCGTGCCCTTTGTGGATTCAATTTTGACGGTATACTCAATCGTTCCTTTTTCCCAGTTGACATTAGCCCCGCTTTTCCAAGTTCTCAAATCGCCGAGGAGGGAGTTGTTGCCCCTGTCGATGTCCTCCCACTTCACGGTAGTCGATGCGCCACCGAACTTAATGGTCAGGTCGTCGTTGCCCAGATTCTCAACATCTTCCTTGCGGATTTCGGCGCTCATCTTCATGGTGCCGGTGCGGTCGTCATGGCTGGGGTTGTTCCGGACAAAGTCCATATACTCGTCGGTGAACCACATTTCAACTTGTTTCGTTGCGGGATTATACTGGAACTTAAACGCCGGCTTTTCATTGCTGAATTTGGCGTCCGTGCCCGACCAGACAGAAGTGCTGTCCGTTTTGATATGCGTATTCTCTGCCGGAATAATAATCTTGTTGCCTTCGCCATGGCGCAGAATAGCTTCATCCGAAATCTTGAAGTCCGCCGCGAAGCTATAGTTGTACGCATTGGCATTTTCCGGAAGTATGATGTTCGATACCGTAATATTGGTAATCTGCATGCCGCTCTCGCTGACGGCAGGCGGTTCGTTCGCCATCATCAGGAAGCCCGGGTCGAGTCCAAGCGACGGCATCATCATGTCGTCCGGCTTCGCGGCATCAGCGTCCATCGACGGAATCACCGTAAGCGCAGGTGTCGGGGACGGCTCGTCCATCGGGGCAACAGTTTCGGCGGCGTTTTCCGTAGGCGCAGGCGTTACAGACGGCGCAAGCGTCGGTTCTTCCGTAGGCGTGGGCGTTGCCGTGGGCGCTTCCGTGGGCGTTGACGTTGCTTCGGGGGCTGCCGTCGGCTCATCCGTCACTTCGGGGGCTGTCGTCGGCTCATCCGTCACTTCGGGAGTTGCCGTCGGCTCATCCGTCACTTCGGGC
>ENA-OOZY01000876-OOZY01000876.1-human-gut-metagenome-genome-assembly--contig:-NODE-876-length-20121-cov-2.419167_pt1 | contig 20121 bp, 20 predicted proteins | sample MGYA00241047_ERZ501410 | MGnify/ENA primary metagenome ERZ501410 (study PRJEB25962, sample SAMEA2042621) | human gut metagenome | biome: human gut; feature: human-associated habitat; material: faeces... | reverse complement strand
AGAACTGGTTTCCGAGTAATCCGGAACATAGTTGCTCATTCGGATTGTATTCAAATTCTTCCGCACAGAAGATACCCCCACCGTCACCTCGCCAGAACGGCCGCTGAAATAAGTTGCCGTTGTCATATCGTTGCACCCCAGAAACAGGGACGTATCGCAACCACCAAGTATCTCCTCCCACTGTCCATCCGGGTATCGGTTCTGAAGCTGGGGAATATTCTGGTATAAAATACTCATTCCCAGATTCCGGCTCCTAGCCGTTGCCAGTTTTTTCTTAAAATCAGGCACAATACCAATATTGGGAAATTCGTCAAGAATAAAATGAACCGTCACTGGTAACTGCCGATTCTCCTGCCGGTCTGCAAACCGGATCAGCTTGATACACAGGAATGACACAAACAGCGTTGCCAGCACATCATAGGTGGAATCCTGATCCGAAGTGATACAAAAATAAGCGCATTTTTCCCGTCCTGGCAGCGTCAGATCAATCTCACGGTAACTGGTAATCTTCTGCACCTTTTCGTTCTGCATAATCTGAAGCCTGGTTCCCAGGCCAAGCACTGCGTTTCCTTTCACCTTCTCCGCTTTGGAAAACAGACGGTACGGTCCCTTAGCCGGGTGCGTGGTAGGCAGATTGTCAAAGATTCCGTCAATTGCTTCCAGGCTCTGATTAATCAACAGCTTATAGGCTTCTGCAAATGTCCGGTCTTTCTCCTCATACTCATGGTAAACATACAGGCACAAGGCTTTCAATAAGTCCATCTCAGTATTGTCATAAAAATGATCAAACTTATCCGTGGTATTGCGGATAACCACATCTACAAAGGTATCAATGAGTCCCCCTCCGTCTATCTCCGCCAGGCAGTCCCATGCGTCTGAATGATCCAGGTCTATTAGGTTCCACAGCCGAACCGTATATCCTTCTGCTTTCAGATACGCAGCCGTATCTTCGTACAACTCCGATTTTGGATCCGTAATGAACATACTCTCTCCGCGGCGGATGCACTGGAGAATCATGTTCCGGGCAAAAGCCCTGGATTTCATGGAACCCTGGGAACCACATACCGCAATATTCCGGTTCAGTCTGGATTCCGGAGGAAGGCTTAAAATATTTCCGCTTATAAGATCGGTTCCCAGGATAATCCCTTTTGTGTCTTTCACATCCCTGTCCTCCTTTAAAACCTGCTTCTTCTCCACCTCCGTCATGTATCCTGACGTCCCGTAGGTTCCCAGACTGGAATATTTGAAATTCCGCTCTTCGTCCATATCGGAACCGCCTGCCCTGCCCTGATATGCAATGATACCTGCGAAAATCAGGAATAGCCCAATGGTACAGAACGTCGTTCTCCACCCACGAAATGAAAATATCGCCGTAAAACAGCAGCGAAACGGATTAAAACTCACATGTGCGGTATCCACCGCAGCCTGGCAGAGCAGTCCGCTTACATAAAGAGCCAGGACAAACAGCAAAGCCAATCCCCATAAAAGTTTCTTCCTCTCCTCATTCTCGCTTAAAAATTCCCTCAACCATTTCAACAGTATGCACCTGCCTCTCTGTCAAATTTTAATCCTCCTTGCCTTTTATCCTCCGGAATCCGTCTTATTTCCCTGTGCGCTGTGATACTGATACAGATTCCCATAATAAGCGCCAATCGTATTGACTGCGTTATATAATGCCGTTATGATTACTGCTCGGATATTTCTGGCCTTTGTCTCCGTTTCCTGCAGACAATTAAGCACATACTGGATATGGAACAGAGTTAGTTTCCTGTACTGTGCCTTTACCAGTTCTGCGGGGCGCTCCTCCCGGTTGACCCTTATGGTTCGCGACGTAGAGGTCAAAACCTCCACAGCAATCCCTACCAGCTCGTCCAGCTCCTTCTCATCCGTCCTATCCCGAATTAAAATATCATATTCAATCTGTCTCTTAAATGCCTCCTTTACCTGCTGATAGGATTGGATGGGATAATCTATACTGTAATCTCTGTATGTATTCTCTGTATTTGTCTCCCCGATTTCAGTGGGACCGTCCCTCTCCTCCCGGTGGGAGGTGTCTCCGATTTTAGTGATACCCCTCTCCGTTTCCGGTGGGAGGTGTCCCCGATTTCGGTGATACCCCCTGCAAGTTTTCGCTATACTCCCTGTTTTTTCGAAATCCGGCCTGCTCTCCTCCGGCGCCTGTGCTTCGTTCTGCATTTCCTGCCTGCATTCATTTCCCTCTGGATATTCCTCCGGAAATGTAAGCCGTTCCAGCATGTCCGCATCCAAATCAAGAAACAGTACATTGGGAACCAACTGCCCGTTAATCGTCAATGTCCGAAACACCCGCCGCACCACTCCCAGCCGTTCCAGTTCCACCACGGCATTGGTGGCATCCCGTTTGGTAATCCCGAACTGATCCGCCATCTGTTGATAGCTTCGCTGTAAAAGGTCTGCCTTAAACCGTTTCCGGTATCCCAAAAGCTGTCCGCTCCCTTCGTCCCGTACCTCCGCAGCCCGGTACCAGTACACAATATCGGAAAGGATTACAATGGCGTTCAGATACGGTTTTCCAGTGGGCTTGCGGATGGTTTGATACCAGGCCGCCGGTATAACGTTGCCCGTGATGTTCATCCGGCTTAATCGGTCTACCGTCTCATTTCCTGTTGAAGTTCGGATTCCCTCCATTCCGTTTTCCCTCCTCCCCATTCTCCCAGCCCAGATACCGGCATACCTTTTCTGGCCGGATTGCCTCGATTATAAATGTTTCCGGGAACAGTTCCCGTAGTGTCTGCGCCTGGTAGGTAAAACAGAAAACCCGCCCGCCTCCATGAAACGGCTGTCCCAGGATTCTCCGGATCTGCCATAATTCAAACAGGTAGCAGAAGTAAACCCTTTTTCCCTCGCTGTCGGTTCCCGCCTCCAGGCCAGATAAATCCTCCCTGACATACTTCAGGGCTTTGCATAAAAATGAGCGAAACCGGCCCTGCGCTTCCACATCGCACAAAAGCCGCAACTGAACCATAGCCTCAGCCATAAATGGGACATAGTACACGAACTCATAAACATCATCCAAACGGAATAGGGTTCCCTTCAGTCCCCCATCACTCACTAAAAGGCGTTTTCCCATCTCCATTTGATTCCCCATAATAATGGCTCCCCCCAGTTTCACACTCCGGCTCCGCTTCATTCTAAGTTCCATCCGATTTCTTAAATTCCGTTCCGTCTTAGGTGCCCACTTCATCAGGCTATCCATCGTGTTATATACCACATAAAATCTGCTGGCTAACAGGATACCGCAGGCTCTGGAGCCCTTAATTTCCTTGTCTGTTTCCATCTTCCATTCCATGGTTCCATAATAAGAAGCAGCCAATCCTCCCTTGCCGGAACCGGACAGAGTCCGATGGACAGCCGGGAACAGCTCCTGCTTATCACTTTTAAATATCCGAATGCCAGCTCTGTGGCAAAACACCCATACCATGCTCATGCGGTGGAGACGGAGACGCTTTTCCGGCTCGCTCTTCACATGGCTGGTTGCTCCTGCGCCAGATAAGTATGGCTCTACATCCTCACCATATTCCTCCAGCAGATACCGTTTAGCCCTGACACGGAGCAGATAGCCTTTTAGCCCATCCTTACTCCTGACCGTCAAATCCCCTTCCCTTTTTAACCGGGTCACAAGTACGGCGGCATAGGAATCAGAGCCGACCGCATACCCGGACCAACTGGCCGGCAGTTCTCCGCTGACTGCCACCAGTAAAAGTAATTCGTCACGTCTGTCCCGTATCTCCATTTATCTCCCTCTCTGTTTTCCATATTTCTCTTTTTCGTACCCGGTCAACTCCATCCCTGGGTACATTTCAGTGCAAGGCTTCCCCTATTTTTCTCCTGTTTATCAAGGTTTTTGCAAATCTTACCCTGTCGGATTTTCCGCTTCCCAAGTGCCCTCAATTTTCGATATTCTCCTGTCCTTCTCCAGCCTGCAAATCCACTGCGGAAACTTCTCCTGATCCATGAGGAACAGGCAGGTTCTGTCCTCCGTCCCCAGCAGCGAGGTATGGAATGTATCCAGGTATAAGCCTCCATCCGACACCAGAAAGAACATTCCCAGAGCGTCAACCATCTGCTTTTCTTCAATGTTGTCGTGATCCCGTACCCTTGCCACGGATTGCTTCTGGTCATATACGTGAAGAAAACATACGGCTGCCCGTTCAAACTGCGGAACCTCCTTTCCTTGTTCCTGTTGGCGGATACACCAATTTTCCAACGCCATAGTTACAGGCTTATAAAGATAATCCGTATACTTATTTTTTCGGTGTGGGAGCAGCCCCGGCAGTTCCACCTTCAGAATCCCCTCTTCATACTCCACTCGGATTCCATGAAGCTTTACAATCCCCAAACCGTATGCCTCCCGCTCCCGATTCCACAAGCAGTTCTCAATCACCAGTCTGCGAAGTCCTTCGGTCAGCCTCTCCGCCATAAAAGAAGCCTCTGTCACACAGTCCACAAAGCATCCCATCTGAAACGCGGAACCGCTCCGTTCCTGCGCCGTCCGAATCAGCCTTGCCTCTGCCAGGCGTTCCTGCAATCCCCCAGCCTGCCGTTGAACTTCTTCCAGTTGTTTCTCCATTTTTTCCGTTTTATCCACTCCTCTCTGAAGATTTTTTGTAATACTCTACCCGTCCCTCCTCTTTCACCAGACAAAAACCAAGCGTTCCCGGCACTGCAATGGCTCCCATCAGGTTCCCCTCCTCTACCGCTATAATGTGGTTTCCCCCTGTGCGGCGGCTCTTTGCAAATATCCCGTTTACCAGCTTTAAATCCCCAGCCCCCACATAAAGAATGTCATAGATCTCCGCACCGGAATAAAACAGGATACGGATTGGAAAGTCCTCCTTCCCTGCCAGATAGTGTCCATCTACTGGTTTACGACGCATCATATCCGCCAGCACCCACAAACACTTCATGGTTCCGTCATCCTTTAGCGAATATGCAAATTCACTGGAAGCAATCAGCCCGGTGTAAGGGTTCCGGTATATCTGCCTGGTCTTTTCCAATTTTTTCAATGCACGGCCCGCCGCCTTTTCCTGTCCCGGAAAGAATGCCTCTAGCTGATCCGGTTTCATTACATTGTATTGGCGAAGCAGGCCAAGTACCTTCCCGGCCGTTTCCTCCGGATTCCGGTATTCGTACCCTTTCACAGCCTCTCCCCCTCTCATGCACCCACCCGTCCATAAGCCTGTTTCCCGTAACGGGCCAGCCGCTCCTTTAACTCCTTCAGTTCCTTCCGGTCCGTAGTGATTAAATCTTTCTCCAGCTGGCTGGCTTTAAACTCCAGAGTCAGATTGTTACTGTTCGTTGAAATCATGCCCTTTCCCCTCTCAAAATGGACAATCTCCATCCGCTCCGCATCGGACAGATGTAGCAGTTCCTGTACTTTTTTCGCTTCATCATTCTCCAGATTCAGGACAATCTTTGTCTTGGTTGCATTGATAATCCCCCGCCCATACTTTCCATCTTTCAGCGCCATGAAATCAGATAAATCCTGGGTGGCACAGACGGCTGATCCTGCATAGCCCCTTATAATCTTAAAAATCTCCAAAACATATTCCGCCGCCATCTCATTCGAGGAAGCCCCAATTAACTGCCATACCTCGTCTAAAAATACCGCTTTTTCCACGGTTCGGTCTTCTTTCACTTTTGACCAGACGTAATCTAATACCACAAACATCCCCACAGGGAGTAAATCTCCGGTAAGTTCAGAAATATCCAGAACAATATATTTATTATCCAGGTTCACATTAGTTTCCTGGTTAAAGCTGGAGGCAGAACCGTGGACAAGCCGGTTTACGATATTGGCAAGCCGCCTGGTTTCTGTATTCCCATGAAGAATATCGTATACATCACCCAGAACCGGCATAGCCCGGTATTGGTTCGGATTCTCCGGGTCTGACAGGCTCCCATTGTCGTGCGTGATTCCCTTGTTATAATACGTCTGTACCAGCGCTTCATCTAAAAGCTGCTTCTCCTCATGATCCATGTCGGGAATCAACAACGAGAAAAAGATATGCAGATCCTGGATTTTTGCCGCAAGCTCCGAGCGTTCCGCCGTATCCCCGTCTAACAGGTCATTGGTCGCCTGATCTCGTTTCCTGATTTCCATCACATTGATACAGTTTTTGGAGGCGGACGATATTTTGATGAACTCTCCACCGATATTGGTACAGGCTCTGGCAAACTCATGCCCCTTGTCAGGTGCAATGATAAAGACCTGGATATTCTTACGGCGCATACGCAGCGCCATCAGCTGCAGCAGAAAAGTTTTTCCCGCTCCCGTGGTTCCCATGATGGAAATATTCGCATTCTTATAAATCGTGGAATTAAAAATATCTATAATGACCAGGGAGCTGTTCGCCGTGTTTACCCCCATCAAAATCCCGTTTTTATCCGACATCTCAAAAGAGGTGAATGGGTAACAACTGGCAGCCCCCGAGGTCAGCACATTGCGTTTTGAACGCTCATAAATGCTTTTATCCAGCTTTACCAAGGGTAAGGCAGAGAGGAATGCCTGTTCCTCCTTAAACAGGCAGGAAACCGTATCCATGTCTTGGGCGTTCAGCAGTTTTTTCATCTCTTTCGCCCGCCACTCCGCTTCTTTGGCACTGTATCCAGTTACCGTAATCAGGATACAGATATAATAAAATTCCTCATTGGCCGACAGTCCGTTTTTTAGGTAATACCCCGACTGGATAGACTCTGCCAAATCATCAAAATTCGTGTTGGTATCAGAAGCATCCTTGATTTTCGAGCGGTTCAGACGGATTCTCCGCCCAATCCGCTCAAAGGTTTTTACCTTATCCTGTTTATACAGAAAGAGATCTACATCAATTCCCTCCCCCGCATTGACCAGAAGGGACATCCAGCCGGCCGGTACCCGGGATCGGTATCTTGCGGACGGCACAAACAGATAGGTGTGATACACTCCATCTAATACAACACAGTTCCCATGCCTGAAATCTAAAGTACGGGGCGCCACATACTCAGCAGCCGGAATCCGTCCCACGCTGTCCTCCCCATTTTCCCGAATATACCAACTGACCACCTGGTTTAAGCGTTCCGAAAACGGTAGCGAGGTACTGGTCTGGCGGTTCAAAAGCGTGTATAGTATCTCCGCCGTTTCCTCTGTATGGTTGTCGGAAAGAAGAATCTCATTCCCACACTGGTATAGATACTTCTTGGCGGTCTGGGCGTAGGATTCCAGCGTGTTTACAATTTCCTTCTCCGTTCCGCGTCTGGAATCCGCCTGGAACACAAGAAAAAATCGCCTGGTTACCGCTTCCTTATAACCAACCGAACAGATTAGATTCGCATAATCCTGCTGCAGCATCCGGCACCGCTCGTCCGGCTCCTTTTCGATATCCTCCCGTATGGTCTTAATATACTGGGAAATATCTGCTTTTTTGGACAAGGACTTAATCTGTAGTTCCGGTGGGGCAATCTTCAAATATCCCATAAAGGAATAGATGATTCCCCTCTGTTCACTGGCGCTGCGGTGAAGAAAATTAATAGGCATGACTTCCAGAATCTTCACATACCGCCCGTCTGCAGTATAGATAATGCCGTCCCGTATCTCTTTAAATGGTATTTCTCTGGAAGCCCTGGTAAATGGCAGGTCATACTGCTCATTCTGGCTGTTTTCTTTTCTTGCCGGCTCTGTTTTTTCGCGGTTTTTTTCCGGTTTCCGGCTCTTTGTCTTTTGTTTCAGTTCCTGCTTTAAGGCTTTCCTTATCTTTTTTAAATTTCGCTTCCATTCCCGGTTCTGAGTTTTCCTTGGACTTTGTCTCCTTTTCTGCATTGGCTCCTGCACTGGTACTCCTCCACTCTGTTTTTTTCCTCTTTTCACGTCCCCGTTTCCCTCCTTTCCGGGCTTTTTCTTTTCTTCGGTTCTGTTCCAGACGGTAACGCTCGTCTGGCTCTGTGAGGCATCTGCGCCGTCTCACATACTGAAAGAAGCTGGCAATAAATGCAAACAGGCTTTCTCCCTGAATCCCAATCACCGATACTGTCACAACCGGTACAAGAACAATCATACCGATGTACATTTTTATCTTTACCGTTGTATTAAGCGAAAAAAGCAGCGGAACCAAAACCATAAGGAGTATGGCCGTTTCCACTGCATTTCTTGTTTTTACCCTCCCGGAAAACAAAGTCCCTTCCTCCGCAAAATTGGGCGGAATGGTATAAACATCTATCCGGTCTTCCTGATCCATGGTATTCTATCCTCCTATCTCACTTTCGTTTTATCACATAATAAAGCTCGTAAAGGCATAGTGTAGCTCCTAATATCCCAAAAATCCAGAGCGGGCTGACTCTTATACTTCCCCGAAGTTCTGTCTCCTGATTTGTTTCTTCACCAGCAAGTTCTGACTCTTCGGTATTCCTCCGTTCATTATCAGCGGAATGTGTGGCGCACTATCCTCGTATGGCAGACGATACACACTCTCCGGCGTTATGGTTATCTGGCACATAATAATCCTCTGATCCTCAATCTCCACTTCCGTCCGGTCTGCCTGACACCGAAACTTACGGCCATCTGTCTGCGCCTCTAATCTTTCAATCTCATAGACGCCTACCGGAAGGGACAGGTTCACTGCATATCCATCCTTTTCAGTCAGTGCTGCGCTTCTCCTCCAACCTCCAGCCATGTTCCGCATATGCAGCTCTACCGTACCGTGGAATCCTTGGAACGTCTCACAACGGATGGACAGGGTTCCCCGTCTGCTGTCCGTATCCGTATACTCTTCCTCCCATCCGGTTGCACCTGTATTGACCCAAGCCTGCTGTGCCTGTACAGAACGCCCTTCAGCAAGAACTTCCCCTGGCTGAAGAACCAGGGCAAGAACCGCCGCCCCAATCCAGCCTCTTATCCATATATTCAATTTCTATCGTCCTCCCATAATCCATATACCGCCATCGCTTAAATCCCGGGCATAAGATTGTATTGTAGCCGGACTGTAAAGTTTCCCTGTCCTGCTCCGGCTTCCCGGATCGGCAATGGCTATATAGCCGTCCTCCGTCACCCCTGTCAGTACGATAAAGTGGCCGCTGCTTCCTGATATGGTATTTTCCGCACAGATTACCAATGCCAGCCTGCCTTCTTTTAGCTGCTTAACCACATAGTCTATCTGTCCCCTTTTTACCCGTTCCACCGAAAGTCCCCAATGACCTGCAGCCATAGCCGGAAATGAGTGGCTGGTTCCCTTCCCTGAGACATACAATCCATGAGACATGGCGTATTCAGCCGTCATCTGGGGCGTCACATTCTCCCCTGTCAATGTAGAGATAATAATGGCTAATGCAGTAGGACCACAGCCTGCAGATTTGATTGTAGAGCTGCCATAAGGCAGGGAAGCCCAGGGTTCTTCCCCCTGATTAAAATAAACCACCTCTTTCACACAGCCTTTGACTGTATCATAGGAAATCGTGTCCCCGCCAGTCTGAATTCCGCTGGTATAGATATCCTCCGATGCGCCGGCTCCCAGCACATAGTTCTTCCAGCTCGTTGCCTTAAACAGCAAATCCAGGATTCCGTCAGTTCCATCTTTCAGCAGCTCAAACAGTTTCAGCACATAATTGAAGGTAGTCTGGCTGGTCACATAACTATAACTGTAGCCGGTGCCTGTCGGCGTCAGATTAGGATTCAGCTTCACTACAATGGCATAATCCACAATCTCAATTTCTTCATCTTCCTCCCCGTCTCCTCCATCTATCGTCTCCGTATGGGTTCCCGTCTGCGTCCAGCCTAAAAAGTCTTTGGCGTTTTCTTCCACCATGGATTTGAGCAATATCGCCGAGACAGCCGTTCCGATTTGAGAGACAGATGCGCCACCTTCAGTTCCTTCTCCCGGTTCCGGTACTGCCTCACCACCGCCCGCCGCAGTCAGATACCCCATTACCTTTTCCACGTAAGCCGGCGTCTCACCGTTCTGTGGAATCCGGTATCCCGCTCTTTTCACCGCTCCCGGGCCAGCATTATAAGCGGCAACCGCCAGCCTGACTCCGTCCGGATAGGAACCGAAGGTACGTAGAAGCTCGGCTATGTATTTGGCTCCACCCATAATGTTCTGTTTCGGATCAAATGGGGACGTTCCCCCCAGATTCGCTGCCGTTCCGGGCATAAGCTGCATAATTCCCATGGCACCTGCGCTGGACACCGCATTGGGATTAAAATCAGATTCCGCTTTCCCCATTGCTTTTAGCAGTGCCTCCGGAACCTGATAGGTGGCCGCTGCCAGCGCAAAATATTCATCATAAGGACTAGTTAAATCTGAATCAAAACCACCCACAGCTCCATATCCGTTAAACCCCACAATCCGGCTGCCATTCCAGGATTCCTCAATTAGGACAGCCAGATACTGGCTTAACATAGGTTCCAGCCTGGACTCGTACTCATCTTCTACCTCATAATCATCATACCCATCCCAATTCTCACTAAAATCCACGCTTATTTCGTCCAGCATCTTGTCTCGGTATCCCTCAATCACAGCACAGAGTTCCGCCCTCAATTCTGGACTTTCCGAAAAAAGTGTTTCAACCTGAAGTTTTATATTCTGATATTCTGCTTCTCTGGCCTGGGACACATAACTATCCGCATCAGCAAAACCCAGATAGGAAAAGATAATCCCTATGGAATTCACAATCATGTACAGGAACAGAAAGACTGCTGCCAGAACTGCCCCTGCCGCTTTCCAGAAAGACTTGCTTGTCAAAACTGCCCCAATGGCCGCTCCAAGGGGGCCACCCAATGCGGTTCCGGCAGCCGTACCGCTTACAGCGGCTCCGCTTTTTGCAGCCCCCATGGCAAGGTGGGCTGCCTGGATTGTTTCTGCCGCCTGCTTTGCCTGCCCCGCTGCCCGAACTGTTCGGGCAGCCATTTCTGCCGCTTTGTCAAGCGGCTCGTCCTCTGTCCAGTCCCTGCTCATATCTCCCTCCTTTAAACCGGCTCTGATTCCTATTTCCTGTCAGGAGCTTTCCTGCGTTGATTCCTGCGTCTGGTCCCGGTCTGGTTTTTCACCGGTTTCTTTACGGCTTTCTTCTCTCCCTGCTGTTCCATCGGGCGTTCCTGCAATGCTGGCTGCTCTTTCGGTTTCTCCATACGTTCCTTTTGCTGGTATACCTTTTCCAGACGGAGGGTTCCGTTTTTCTCCAGGACTGCCTTTGTCTCCGGAAGCATGGCCGGGGCTTTCTCCTGTTTCGAAAGCTCATAATAGGTCTTCCCATTTTCATGAATAGTCTGGTACGGTCCTTTGGGCTTCTCATACAATCCCGTATCATAACGCATATACTGCTTTCCATCCCGTTCCGCCTGATAACGTCCTCGCAATCCCTCTGATATGCCGCTTTGCTGAGATACACCAGCCACGGCCGCACTGGCTCCTGCATTCACTGCGGCATTTCCTGCAATGGCCGCCGATGTGTCTATTCCGTCATTCACCGCTGATCCGCCTGCGGCAAAGCCGGAGCTATCACCTACCGACAGGGTTTGTCCTGATTCTGCTGCCATCAGTCCGTTCATACTGCCAGACGATTCCGCCGCCACCGTCCCCATTCCTGAAACGGCTCCCGCTCCGTCCATATGTTCCATCGCTCCGGTATCAAAGCTATCAGTTGACGAACCGGAAACAGAGGATTCCTGCGTTCCTCCATAAGAAGGTATCCCGGAGCCATCCGCCCCGTCTCCCATAGCAACACCTTCTGTCTGATTCCCAGTTCTGCTGTCCATACGATCCTGCAAGTCTCCAATTCCGGTACTCTCCCCAGACTGTTCCAGACCTGTGGCTCCCGACATCGTTTCCTGACCGAAAATACTGCCGCTTTCTCCGGTTTCCATCCCACCGGCCATATCTTCTACGTTTCCAAACGGCAGAATCTGGCTTCCACTCTCCATCTCTTCCATAGGAGGAAGTTCTCCTCCCTCTGCCATATCTCCTGCGGATAAAGGTTCTTCCTCAAACGGTCCCATACCTGTGGCTCCAATGGGAATTCCACCGTCCGATTCCATAGAGGGCAACGCACCGTCCTCCTCAGGAACAGTTGAAACATCTGGCATACCGTCATCTGCTCCCTGTGCAAATCCATTTTCGTCATCCGGTGTGCCAAACGGAAGATTCTGACCTGCTAAAGCGGAATCATCCATCTGGAATACACTGAATCCATCTCCCATATCCGGATTTTGACTCTCCATGCCTTGAAAACCATCTGCCATATTCCCGGCATCCATTCCGCCAATCCCAAAACCAGCTCCGTCCTTTATGTTTCCGTCCATACCAGACATAGCTCCTGCCGATGCAGACACTCCTGCGCCTCCCATGGGAATCGGTCTCCCGTTTCCAAAATTCATATGGCCGGAACCGGACGCCGCCGTGCTGGCACCTCTTCCGCGTCCACCGCCTGACAACAGGCGCCCTGCCATCATAAGGGCTCCCAATCCGCTTAAACCTCCCATTGTCCTGCCCATGCTTACGCCAAGAGAAGCCATATAGGAATCCAGCTTTCCCGCAATCTTGCAGAAGCCAATCAGACACATGGTTGCGGCAAAAAATCGGGTGAATCCATATCCACTTGCCATCAGGTTTCCATAGCCTGCCAGAAACATTTTCAGGCACCAGGCATCCAAAATCACAATCATAACTTGTCCACCAAACATCTTCGTCCAGGACGCCAGAATATTGTTCGTTGCCCTAGACCCTCCGGTTGCAAAAGCCAGCGGCGCTGTATAGGAAATTACTCCCAGAAGCACATACCTTTCTGCCAAAATAAACAGCAGCTTAAAATAATTCCACGCTACCACAAAGTGCATGATTAAAAGCAGAAGCGAGATACTTAACGCATCGGTTCCCAGCACCGATACCGCTGCCTCTGCGGCGGAAACATATCCGCTGAAAGAATCCACTGTGATTCCTGTCCCCACAACCCATTGGTAAGGCGTTCCCGCCACCTCCAGAACATAGTTTACAATATCTCTTGCATAGACCAACATAAACAGGCAGAATCCCGACCGGAATACAAGTTCCAGCGGATCTTCAGAGTTTATCCCCAGTTTCCCAAACATGGATTTAAACACCTGCCAGGTTAAAATCATGAGAAGCAGCGCAACTGCAATCGGCAGGACTGCATTCTGGTACAAAGTTCCCACAACTCCAAATAGTTCTTCAAACAAGTCCAGGTCGCAGGATAAAATCTCAGTAAACATTCCGCTCGCTATATCCATCATGTCTATAATAAACTGGGAACACAATTCCCGGACCGCCTCAAATAAAAGTTCTAATAGCCATCCCATCTGTCATTCCCCTTTTTCAGGGTATCCTTCACCTCCTTTGCCGGGAGAGCACCGGCATTTTTGCTGCTGATATGTTACTGTTTCATCATCTGCTATGGTGTAAATGATTGCTGCGGAATAATCGCCTCCATGTAAGTTACAATGGCCCCCAACGTCATCAGGACGGCCCAGCACACGACAATCCGCTTCAGCCACGCCCTGGATTCATCAACGGTCTTTCCTGATTTAGAAAAATTCATCAGGAAAAGACAGATCGCCGCACATACGACAGCGCCTACCGTTGCAAGCCCTGCCACATCGGAATAGACTTTCTGCATGGCACTCTTAGCAATATCAAAAATATCTGCCGCATAAACGGTCCGGCACATTAAAATGTTTATACCCCAGAGCAGGTATCCCTGTACAGCCAGACATGGCAGCCGCCTTGTCCATCCCGGTTCCTGTTTCCTGCTTTCTGCAGATCCATCTGCTTTTCTCAAATGCAGCTCCCTCACCTTCTTTCAGGCACAAAAAAAGCAACCACCATGGATGTGATTGCTTTTCTGTGCGTTATTTTGTTTCAGATTTTCATGGCTCCCCACAGGTTTTCCTGTGCATAAAAACTGATGATATCATTATAAATTCTGTAAAATCTCATGTCAATGCACGTCCAGTCCCAATAGAGTCTCATTATTGGCTCACATGAAATCTTACATTCTGTCAGGCGGCCAATCGTAACGCCGCTGCCTCGGTTCTCTCTTTTTCGATGATGTAATAATAAGCCGTAGTTTCCAATCTCACATAATCAGCGGCAATCTCAAGGATTCTCTTCACCTTATCCGTCCAGATCAGGCGGTTCCCCTGACGGTAATATGCTTCCTCACCCACCTTGATTGGAAACTGCACTTCACCGCGCGCCCGTACCAGCTGTTTTGCCTGTATCTCCCTATTCCTCATAACTGCACCATCCTTTCCTCAATCTTCATGCGGCTAACTGATCCAGCGACAACACGCTGACCCTGTCTGTCAAATCCACCTTTTTCCCGTTCGCAAAATTGAACTCCAGCTTTTTTACCGTAAACGGAATCCTCTGCCGCCTGGAAAAATCAAAGACTTCTGCCTTCACATCCGTCACAACCGTATCCGTCAGCCTGGATTTAAAATAGTGGTAATCCAGAATCTCCGCCTGTTTTCCTGTCCTTAAATGCTTCATCGCCTCGTCGTCTGACCGGATTCCCTTCGCATCCAGCTCCACAACCAGAGTGCCATCTTTCTGCAAGGTTCTGCTCTGCTGCGTGGATTCCATAGAAATATTTATTACTTCCGGCAGCTCCATCTGGAGACTGTCGAGAAGCAGCACACAAGTTTCCTTTTCTCCTATGGTATCCAATGTCTGAATCTGGAGCCTCATTTTCTTAAACTTATCTTTCTTCATTCCCGCCTCCCATAAAAAATCATTTTCAGGTTCCTTCTACCCTCCTTCTGTATCTCTGTTCCCGTTTTTGCCCAACAAAAAAGACGCCGCATTTATAAAAAAATGAGCGTCATTCCAAGTATATAGACAAATAGAAACATTCAGGCGGTTCCGTTCTGCCTGACCGCTTCCCTCCCATGAGGACGGGAACAAAATTTTTTATACCTTCTGCATACTGCCGAAGCTACATAAATCAATACAAGATTATATTACCACTATATATAGGTGTTGTCAATATTTCAAATATTTCAAATCAATATATTGTACTTGACTTTTTTCAGCATATCCTATATGATTAAAGAAAGAAATGGGTTTGTAACCGTACAGCTATTGCTCAAGCGGGGTGCCTGTTTCTTTTTTTATATTCACCACATCATATAGATACCTCTTTCCATCCGCGTCATGGCGTATCAGCATTTCCACATGGAATATGTTATAGTGTTCCAGCTCCCCATCTTCCCCATAAACCGGAAGCCCGAATCTGGAATCATAACGATACCAGCCAAATTTTGCGTCCCGCTGATGTTTTGGATTCAAATTACCTTTATGCCTCCGGTTTTCCGCCGTTTCAATCAGTTCGGGAATCCCCTGAGCCGCATTTGCTTTCGCCTTTGCCAATGCCCCCTTTAGCCTTGCTGTATCCTGGGAGCCACTATACTCATCTGCAAAGTCATTTCCCACATAAATAATATCCGCAGAATCCATAATTTCATAAACCTCTCCGATATACTGCTTCAGATATTGTTCAACCTCCTTCCAGTTAATCTTACGTTTCCCCCTGAATCTGATATCATGAATCATCACGATCTTTCTGCCATCTAAATCCTGTATCACACTTATGTTTCTTTCCCTGTCCATTTATGCACTCCTTATGTATTCTAAATTCCGGTTCCTGCGGCATAGCCTGCTTCCTGTTCCTCTGTAACCTGTTCAAAAGCTATCCGGCTCTTTTGACGCCTTTCCGAAACCCAGAGACAGGTTTCACTGTCCTCCGCCAGCAGTTCTGCCGTTCCTATCGTCTTTAAGTTTCTTACCATTAATCTTCCGCAGGCAGGGCAGACCTTTTTCTCCCGCCCTACTTTCTCCCCACAACATTGACAGAACCTATATTCTGGTCTTTCCATTTCTGTTTCTTTTCCCATAATCCACCGCATACATTTCCCTTCTTTCACAAAATCAATTTTCATTCATCAATCACCCAGGTATCCCTAAAATGTTCCAGCAGATTCCGGCTCTCCTCCTCATACCCCCACAGAATACCCTCCACTGCCCTCAAAGCGCTTTCCCTCCATCTGAAATAGGTACTTCGGTTAATTCGTATACTTTGAGATAAATGGGGATCCAGTTTGCTTATAATCTCCGTAATATTCATCGGCTTATAAGCTGACATATAGGTATAATACAAAACCCAGTAATACTTTTCTCCCTGTGGATGATACTGCCGCATTAAATCCACGGATTCATCAATCAGCTTCAGAAATTTATTTGAGCTGCTGATGGCCTCTACACGGGAACGGATATTCGCCTCGTCATTATTAATATCCATTCCCGCTTGATAGATAGATTCCAGGAAATCGTCCACATCCGTTCCATATTCCTTTTGGAACCGGTGCTTCACCTGCCCAATCTGAACCTGCATACGCCAGGATACGGAACGATAGATTTTAAATAGCGTTATGACATCGTGATAAACCTCACTGTTTTTATTTTCCGTTGTAATGATTCCAGTCTTTCCCATTATAATTATCCTCCATTACTCATTTGATTGTTTTTTCATTCAATTTGCTTTGGAGAATAATCGGTAAATAAACATCATTTAGGACTTTGCGACACCGTGTCGCAAAGTCAGCCAGCCTGGTTCATCTTTTCTTTCCAGGAATCCAGCAGTTCAAAAATAACCTCCTCAATCTGTTTTTTTGTATAGTCCTGCGGAAAATAGTCCTTTATTTTTTTAGAAGATATGGTTATGCTAACCTTTTTTACTTCCCGGTTTAAAATATCCGCCACCCGTTTTTCGGTCAGTTTTCCTTTTCTGCTTTCCTCTTTCAATTCGTCTGCCTGGCTTTTGGAGGGAATCGTGACATTTTCGGAAATGGTCTGCAGCACCCAGCTCTGTTCCTCTTCGTTTAGGAACGATAACTTTTCTGCAACTGCAAGGATTATTTTTCCCTGATCCGCATAGTCCAGCAGTTCCGGTTTTAAGTAAGTCAGGCGTATGTAACGCTGAACAGTCCTTGCACTGTCTCCCGCCGCTTCTCCAACGAGATCAGCGGTATATTCCTCTCCTTTTACCCCCTGATGGCTCAATGCTTCCATCTTCATACGGTATGCCCAGGCTTTTTCAGAGGGAAGGATATCTTCCCTCTGAATATTGGAATCCACCATAATGATTACCGCCTCATCATCCGTCACCTTACGGACAATCACAGGCATTTCCGTATGTCCAGCCAATTCACAGGCACGCTTTCTTCTGTGACCCGCAATAATTTCATAGTCCCCCCGCACTTCATCTTCCCGGACAATAGCCGGAACGAGAACCCCATATTGCCGGACACTCTTTACTGTTTCCTGCATCTTTTCATCATCAATCACATGAAACGGGTGATTTTTAAAGGAATGCAGTCTGGACAGTGGCAGACTCACCACGCTTTCCCCAGCCTCAGCCTTCTGATTCTCACCAAACAAATCATCATAAGATGTGAATACGATTTTATCCGCACTTCGGCTGTTCATAAGAAAGTACCTCCCTGGTCAATGCCCTGTATCCTTCCGCCACAATCCCTTTGGGCGCATGAAGGAAAATGCTCTTGCCCTCTGCGCTCGTCTCGGCAGCCTTAATGGAAAGAGGAATACAGTTCTCAAAAATATGGATTCTCTCCCCATAGGCACCGCGGAGTTTTTCAGATATATCCTTTGCAAAGTTAGTCCTGCGGTCTACCTTTGTCATCAGGATTCCTTCTATCTGAAGCCCTGGATTCAACTGCCGGTGAACCCGCCCAATAGTTTTAATTAACTGTTGAAGTCCCTTTACGGACAAGTATGCCGCCTCCACCGGAATCAGCACACTGTCTGCTGCCACGAGGGCGTTAATTGTCATCATTCCCAAAGACGGCATCGTGTCAATCAATATGTAATCATAAAACTGGCGCATCTCATTAACATACTGCCGCATGATCGTTTCCCGGCTCATTACATTTACAAGGGTGGTTTCCAGTCCTGCCAGTTCGATATTGGCAGGAAGGAAATCCACCCCCTCATCATGGTGAAGAATCCCTTCCATTGGTTCCCATGCTTCATCGTTTACGACCTTCTCCATCAAGTTCACCAGCGTAACCTCCAGTTCATCCGGCTCCATTACTCCCAGACACGCTGACATATTTCCCTGGGCATCCGCATCAATTAAGAGTACCTTTTGCCCTTCCTTTGCCAAACCGATTCCCAGGTTCACACAAGTTGTACTTTTTCCAACGCCGCCTTTCTGACTGGCGATTGTAATTACCCTGCACATATATTACCTCCGTTCCTTCTCTCTTGTAGGTGGTTACATCAATACTGTCTCAGGCAGCGCCGCAATATTCAGGATATCTGATTTTGACAGCCTGCCAAAAGTAAGGAGCATACCCGCAGCAGAATAAATCTTCAACTGTGTATCTCTGGCATTCCTCCAACTGTTCCTCTGAATCATTATAATCGTAGACACTGGGAGTCCCGTTGTTATACAGGTTAAATGCCATACGGATGATTCTAAGGCTCCCGGAGGTCTGCCAGCCTTCGTGCAGGCATTCCGTTTTTACACACCCAGAGGTGAAATCGTAAATCCGGTCTATATTTCTTCTGGTGTCCTCGCTGATTCCAATGCAGTACACCAGTGCCTCATGGTACACATCTTTGTATCTGCACTTTGCAAAATACGTTGTAAAAAATTTCTCGTGCTCTTTGCTCTTAAATTTAATCGTTCCGCTCTCTACCATAGAATTACCTCCTGTTATCTTCCATTTTCCTATGGTAACAGTATTGCCATCTTATGTACGTCTAATCTGCTTTTCCACTATCTACTGGTCAATGAAAATAGGGACAAGCACCTGAAAACCTTGTAAATAAAGGATTTCCTGTGTTGTCCCTATTATATCTCACTACCATACCTTGAACAATGCCGCTTGTCAAATTTAAAAGTTCCTCATCCACAACACGGAGAACCAGGCCTTTATTTTTCTGAATGCTGCCGTAATCCACCTTCTGAATTTCGATCTCATAATCTTTTACTTCCCCGGACACATTGCTTCGGATGTACGCAGTTCCCTTGTGAGTATCCTGTCGGAAGCCGACGGGAATCGCATCGGTTTTTATTGAATCCAGAAAATGGTTGTTTACGGTTCCGTAGATTCCCTCTGCCGTATTCTCCTTCACTTCCCCCAGTTTTGTTCCTTTTCCGTAATAGATCACTCCTGACATGACTCCCGGCTTTCCGGTCTGGCCTTTTTCGATCCCGAGGATCTGGGTCTCGTAGAGTTCCCCACCTTCAATATCCACCAGTTCCCCGGTATCACTGTCACTGATTCCATGCCCAAGAGCACCAAAATTTCCGTTCATATCCACATAAGTCATGGTTCCGATTCCCTGAGTATCATCCCTGACCCAGGCACCAAGCTTATAGCTTCCGTCTTCCGCAAGAACCGGTGTCATATCGACCTCGATCCTGCGACCATCACGCCGGATTCCGAGCGCCAGCGTCTTTCCGTCTGACGCGCTCACCGCGTCCACCAGATCATTTTTATCTTCCAGATCTTCTCCGTCCACCGTCTGGATATAGTCTCCGGACTTTAAAAGCCCATAAGCAGGTTCCACAACGTTTCCCGTATCATTTGTGACCTGCCCCGTCCCGATCACCATAACGCCCTTTGATTTTAAATAGATTCCCACCGGCATTCCACAGGGGATCGCATAAGATCCATCCACCACCTCCACCTGAATGTCTTTCATCCGGATAAGTCCCAGGAACTTCATTCCAACCCGGTAGCTTCCCTCATTTTTCCCATACATAGAGACTGCATCCGGGCCGGATCATTCCTTGCGGGATTTCTGAAGCATTCTTCAGGACAACCTCCTCGCTGTCACTCTCAAAGGTCACTCCGGGAGGAAGAGCAAAATGAAAGACTTCTTCCTCATTGACCACCAGATTCAGCCGATCCGGCACTGCATACCGGATATAGACCCAGGAAAATCCGATTGTAAAGACGAGAGAAATCCAGAATGTCCGGATCAGGATCCGTCGAAACGATTCTTTTTTCATCATGGCAGCTCCTCCTTTATTCATTCTTTATCTGCAACGCCGCTGTCGCGCCTGCACTGC
>ENA-OOZY01000875-OOZY01000875.1-human-gut-metagenome-genome-assembly--contig:-NODE-875-length-20126-cov-2.814907_pt1 | contig 20126 bp, 17 predicted proteins | sample MGYA00241047_ERZ501410 | MGnify/ENA primary metagenome ERZ501410 (study PRJEB25962, sample SAMEA2042621) | human gut metagenome | biome: human gut; feature: human-associated habitat; material: faeces... | reverse complement strand
GGGGCGAAGATACGGCTTTGTGCTTGTCCGGCTGTCGGAAACGGTTGTTTTGCTTTTGGTTTTTATGTCTTAATTGATTGATTTATATGGGTTTATTGTGTGTGTCGAAATGGCGGAGTGAGGGTATTTCGGAAAGGTGCCGAATTATTGTGTGAAAAAATTCACATTAAAGTTATCAATCCGGGAAAATAAACGTAAATTTGCCGTGGATTTTTTTCGGGGTATTGGTTTCCCGGCACAAACGTACAGACTTGTAAGCAATTGTTCCGAAACACTCATATCAATAAATCATAGTATGTCGAAAGTCATAAAACTGAAACGTGGTCTCGACATCCGGTTGGTAGGCGAAGCGGAGAAGACAGTGGTCCAGATGCCCGTCGGCTCCACCTATGCCGTCGTTCCGGATAGCTTTCCGCGCATCACGCCGAAACTGCTCGTTTCGGAGGGTGCCAAAGTGAAAGCGGGTACCCCTCTGTTTTTCGACAAGGCGCGTCCGCAGATACTCTTCACCTCGCCGGTGAGCGGTACCGTGTCGGCTGTCCGCCGCGGCGAAAAACGCAGGTCTTCCCTTCCAGCAGGTCTGTAATCGATGCCGACCCGGTTGTCGAATACGAGAAATTCCAGGCCCCCGTTCCGGCTAAATCCACTCCGGAGAAAATCACCGAGGTCTTGCTGCAAAGCGGGCTTTGGCCTCTTATTATTCAGCGTCCCTACGGGACGATAGCAAACCCGGGTGACCGGCCGAAAGCCGTTTTTATCTCCGGATTCGATTCCGCTCCTCTCGCACCCGATATGAACTTCGTGCTGAAAGACGAGTACGACAACCTGGTTGCGGGCATCGAGGCGCTGAAGAAACTGACCGACGGCGAAGTGCACCTCGGCCTGCGCAACGGCGAGAACGGTGTGCTCAACCGCTTGACGAATGCCGCCCAGCACCTTTTTGAAGGGCCGCATCCGGTTGGCAATGTGGGCGTGCAGATACACCATGTATCGCCCATCAACAAGGGCGAAACGGTGTGGACGGTGGATATACAGAACGTGGCCGTCATCGGTCGTCTGTTCAATACGGGAACGGTCGATATGCGGAAGGTTATCGCCGTGACGGGTTCCGAGGTGACCGAACCCAAGTATGTTTCGGTCATAGCGGGTACTTCGGTCGTGCAGCCGGTCATGGCGGCAGGGGTGAAGCACCAGCGGGCCGGGGAGAGTTTCCGTATCATTTGCGGCAACGTACTGACCGGAACGAAGACCGACGGCGACGGCTATCTGGATGTCTACCATAACCAGATAACCATGATACCCGAAGGCGATAAGTACGAATTGCTGGGGTGGATAGCTCCGCGCTTAGACAAGTTTTCGGTTTCCCGCAGCTACTTCTCGTGGCTCATGCCCAAGAAAAGGTATGACCTCGATACCAACCTGAATGGAGGCAGGCGTGCATTGGTGGTGACCGGGCTCTACGACCGCTATCTGCCGATGAACATCTATCCGATTTATCTGCTTAAGGCCTGCATGGCCGGAGATATCGACAAGATGGAGAATCTCGGTATCTACGAGGTGCTTCCGGAAGATTTCGCGCTCTGCGAATTCGTAGACCCCTCCAAGACGGAGATGCAGGCGGTCATTGCGGACGGTATCAATTTGATGATTAAAGAGCTGAGCTAAGGATATGGAGAAACAACTGAGAAAAATCGTAGACAAATACAAACCGGCGTTCTCCAAGGGCGGAAAGTTCGGTTTCCTGCACTCTACGTTCGATGCGTTCGAAACGTTCCTGTTCGTTCCGAATACGGTGACCCGCAGGGGAAGTCATATACGTGATGCGAACGACTTGAAGCGTACGATGATAATCGTCATTATCGCCCTGTTGCCCGCCCTGTTGTTCGGCATGTATAATGTCGGTTACCAGCACTTCGCTGCCATAGCCGACCCCGTATCGCAGGCGATGTGGTTCAAATGCTGGTGGTACGGATTCGTGCGCATGCTGCCGATGATACTCGTTTCGTATATCGTCGGGCTCGGCATCGAGTTCGCAGTCGCACAGCATAAGGGCGAGGAGGTGAACGAAGGATTTCTCGTCACCGGTCTGCTCATCCCGATGATAATGCCTATCGACATCCCGCTGTGGATACTGGCGCTTGCCGTCGCATTCTCGGTGGTGTTCGGCAAAGAAGTGTTCGGCGGAACGGGCATGAACGTCTTCAACCCGGCCCTGCTGGCGCGTGCATTCGTCTTCTTTGCCTATACGCCGAAGATTTCCGGCGAACAGGTGTGGATTCGCGGTTTCTCCAAGGGGGGGGCGTATGCCGACGGGTTCTCTGGCGCTACGCCGCTCGGGTACATCAATGACAGCGTTTCGGCCGGTGCCTCTACGCTAGACTTCGGAGGTACGACGCCGTGCGACTGGTTCTGGGGCTTCATTCCCGGCAGTATCGGCGAGGTTTCCACTTTCTGTATCCTCATAGGCGCTGCTATACTCCTTTACACGGGAGTGGCGAGCTGGAGAACGATGCTGAGCGTTTTTGCAGGCGGCCTCATTATGGGGTGGATATTCAATCTCGTGGGCGGCAATGCCTACATGGAGATGCCCGCCTACTACCATCTGCTGCTGGGCGGTTTCGCTTTCGGTGCGGTCTTTATGGCTACCGACCCGGTGACCTCCAGCCAGACCAATGCGGGCAAGATAATCACGGGACTTATCATCGGTATGCTGACCGTGCTCATCAGGGTGGTGAACCCCGGTTATCCGGAGGGCATGATGCTTTCGATACTCTTCGTGAACGCTCTGGCGCCGCTCGTGGATTACTATGTGGTACAGGCCAATGTCCGTAACAGGAAAAAACGTTTGAAAACAGTTAAACAGTAGTGCGGCCATGAATAAGAACAGCAACGTTTATATTATTATATATGCTTCGGTGATGATAATCATCGTGGCGGTGCTTCTTTCGGTGGCCTCCATGGCACTGAAAAGCCGGCAGCAGGCCAACATTGCCGTTGAGAAACAGGGGGCCATCCTCTCTACCATCGGTTTGGGCGGTGATGCCGACAAAGTGAAAGACAAGACCAAATACATCGAACAGGAGTACGAGAAATACATTACGGACAGCTATGTGGTGAACGGCGAAGGCGACCGTGTGGAAGGTGCGGCGGCGTTCGGCCTGCTTGACAAGCTGAAGGATGAATATGCCAAACCGCAGGCAGAAAGGCAACTGCCCGTCTTTGTTGCCAGGCTGGACGACGGTACCGTACTGAATGTACTCGCCGTGTACGGCGCGGGGCTTTGGGGACCGATATGGGGATATATCGCCCTCGGAAGCGATTGGGATACCATCCGCGGTGCGGTTTTCGACCATCAGGGCGAGACTCCCGGACTCGGTGCGGAAATCACCACTCCCGCATTTTCAGGACAGTTCATCGGCAAGACCATATTCGACGGCGAGGAGTTTACCGGAATAGCGGTGCTCAAAGGGGCCGGTGCTTCGGCCGGGAACGACCATGCCGTGGATGCGATATCGGGCGGAACCATCACCAGCCGCGGTGTCGAAAGTATGCTCCGGAACTGCCTGGAGGCCTACCTCCCGCTGATACGCAAGCAGCAGGCCGCCGTGGCGCAGCCGGAGTTGAAACAGGTCAGCTTAACCGATATAACAGTTGAAAACCATGAGTAAAGATAAAGCGTCCATGTTCTCTTCGAAGAACTTCAAATTACTGTGGGGGCCGTTGAACCTGAACAACCCGGTCATCGTACAGATACTCGGTATCTGCTCTTCGCTGGCCGTGACGGCGAAACTGAAACCCGCATTCGTAATGGCGGTGTCCGTTACGGTCGTGACCGCCTTTTCCAACCTTGTCATGTCGCTTCTGCGCAAGGGGCTGCCCAACCGTATCCGAATCATCGTGCAGCTCGTTGTGATTGCCACGCTGGTAATTCTCGTAGACCAGGTGCTCAAAGCCTACGTCTATGACGTCAGCAAACAGCTCTCCGTATTCGTCGGACTGATAATCACCAACTGTATCATCATGGGCCGCGTGGAGGCGTTCGCGCTGAGCAACAAGCCCTGGCCGTCGTTCCTCGACGGTATCGGCAACGGTTTAGGGTACGGACTCATTCTGATTGTCATCGCGTTCGTCAGGGAACTGTTCGGAGCAGGCACGCTTTGGGGATACAGGATAATTCCCGAGAGCGCCTATCTGCATGGCTACATGAACAACAGCCTCATGCTGCTGCCGCCCATGGCCCTTATCCTCGTGGGCGTCATTATCTGGATACACCGCAGTAAAAACAGGGATTTGATAGAAAAGTAGGGGTATGGAGAGTATATTTAATATATTTATAAGGTCGATATTTATCGACAACATGGTTTTCGCCTACTTCTTCGGCATGTGTTCCTACATCGCCGTAAGCAAGAATGTGAAAACGGCTTTGGGACTGGGTGCCGCCGTGACGTTCGTCATGTTCATCACCGTACCCCTGAACTACCTGATAGACGAGTTCCTGCTGCAGCCGGGCGCTTTGGCATGGATTAGTCCGAAACTGGCCGATGTGGATTTGAGTTTCCTTTCGTTCATTGTCTTCATCGCTGTTATCGCTTCATTCGTGCAGCTCGTCGAGATGGTTGTGGAGAGGTTCAGCCCTTCGCTCTATAACTCGCTCGGTATCTTCCTGCCGTTGATAGCCGTGAACTGTGCCATCATGGGTGGTTCGCTCTTCATGCAGCAGCGGGAGTTCCTGAACGTGGGCGAAGCCGCTTCGTACGGACTCGGTTCCGGTATCGGCTGGTGGCTCGCCATACTGATGATGGCTGCTATCCGTGAAAAGATAAGCTATTCCAATATACCCGCACCGCTCAGAGGGCCGGGTATCGCTTTCATCATTACGGGGCTCATGGGTATCGCATTCATGTCGTTCCTCGGTATTCAAATCAATTAAACAGGTTAGTGGATTATGATGAACTCTATTATAATCGCGGTAGTGGCGGCATTGATAATCGTACTGTTGCTCGTCGTACTGCTGTTGTTCGCCAAGGCCAAACTGACGACCTCGGGCGAGGTCACCATAGATATCAACGACGGCGAGAGGGTGCTCACGGCTTCGACCGGCGAATCGCTTCTTGCGACGCTTGCTGCCCAGAATATTTATCTGCCGTCCGCCTGCGGCGGACAGGGTACCTGCGGAATGTGCAAGTGCCAGGTATTGGAGGGCGGAGGTGAAATACTGCCTACCGAAACGGGCTTCTTCTCCCGTCGCCAGCAAAAGGAACATTGGAGGCTCGGCTGTCAGGTGAAGGTGAAGGACAACCTCAAGATACATGTCAGCGAAGCCGTGCTCGGCGTGAAGAAGTGGGAATGCGAGGTGGTTTCGAACCACAATGTGGCCACGTTCATCAAGGAGTTCGTGGTGAAGCTTCCGGCCGGTGAGAACTTGAACTTCCGCAGCGGCGGCTATATTCAGATAGATGTTCCGAAATACGACGCCATCAAGTTCTCGGATTTCGACATCGACGAAGAGTATCACGAGGATTGGAATAAGAACAAGATGTGGGGGCTGGTAGCCAAGAATCCGGAACCGACGTTCCGGGCCTATTCGATGGCCAACCATCCGGCCGAGGGTAATATCATCATGCTGAACATCTGTATCGCAACGCCGCCGTGGGATAGGGCTGCGGGTGCTTTCATGAATGTAAATCCCGGTATATGTTCTTCTTACATCTATTCGCTTAAACCCGGTGACAAGATTACGATATCCGGTCCGTACGGTGAGTTCTTCGTGAAGGATACGCCGAACGAAAAGATGTTTATCGGCGGCGGTGCCGGTATGGCTCCCATGCGTTCGCATATTTTCGACCTGTTCCTTACCAAGAAGACGACCGTTCCTGTGACGTTCTGGTACGGTGCCCGTAGCAAACGGGAGATATTCTACGAAGAACAGTTCGAGGAGATAGCGCGTGAACACGAGAATTTCCGTTACGAGGTGGCGCTTTCGGAACCCAAACCGGAGGATAACTGGACCGGTTATACGGGATTCATTCATCAGGTCATTTATGATAACTACCTGAAGTATCACGATGCGCCGGAGGATATCGAGTATTATATCTGTGGTCCCGGTCCGATGACCGCTGCCGTAGAGAAGATGCTCGACAACCTCGGAGTACCGAAGGAGAATATCATGTATGATAACTTTGGTTAGCAGTCTGTGTATTTTGGATAAAAGCGGCGGGGCTTCCAGGCCCCGCCGCTTTTATCCAAATGCCAAAAGGGAGCGCTGGCCGTTGTGCAATATATTATAGAATTATGGTAAAGGGTGAAATCATGTTCCTTCCGCCGGGAGTCAGTGAAGCGTTTGCCGAGCGCTCCGGATGGGGATTCGGGTATGTTACATGGGATGAAGTCAGGGCGTTGGTGAAGCCGCGGGCGGAAGATGCCCATAAAGGCATGTATGGGCATGCCTTGTTGGTCTGCGGTTCGAGGGGAATGCCGGGGGCGGCCGTGCTTTCCGCAGGAGCCGCTCTGCGTTCTGGTTGCGGATTGGTGACGGTGCATCTGCCGGAAAGCGAACGTTTTCCGGTCGAAGCGAATTTTCCGTCGGCCATGGTCAGTCTGGATACGGCCGACTGTTTTACGGAACTGCCTGCCGACATGACACGTTATACGGCAGTGGGTATCGGATGCGGATTGGGACAGGATTCCCGGACGGTGGAAGCGCTGGAGTGTCTGTTGGAGTGGTGTCGTACCCGTAAGGTTCGGATGGTGATAGATGCCGATGCGTTGAATATGCTTTCCCGGCATACCGGATTGCAGCGGTTGGTTCCTGCAGGAACGATATTGACGCCCCATTTGGGGGAACTGCGCAGATTGGTGGGAACATGGCGGGACGAGGAGGAGATGCTGGAGAGGGCGAATGGGCTGGCCGCCCGGCTCGACAGCGTTGTCGTCGTGAAAGGACCCAATTCAGCCGTTTTCAACCGAGGAAAGTGCGTAGTATTCAACTCTACCGGAAACGGCGGGATGGCCAAGGGTGGAAGCGGTGATGTGCTGACCGGATTTCTCACCGGATTACTTGCCCGCGGGTATGAGCCGGATGTGGCGGCGGTATTGGGTGTATTCCTGCACGGGGTGGCCGGAGATAAGGCTGCGGAGTATTACGGCATGGAGGGTATGAACAGTGCCGACCTGATAGATTTTCTGGCCGAGGCATTGAAAGAGACGGAATAAATTCCTATATTTGTCTCAAATGAATCACGTTAGGCCGTGGGACGGGCTTGTCGTCCGACAGTCGCTTTCGGTTTTCATTGAATATGTTCCTATATTTTCAATAATAGCTTATTGTATAACCGTTAAATTGATTTATCCGCAATGGCAAGTTTGAGAAGAGTAAAAAAAGATATAGATTACCTTGTAAGCGAGGTGGTGTACGACTGTTATCTGGCCCTGTATTTCCATTCGGAACGCCGTGATGCTATCGTGGCGGTGATGGAAGAGGCGGTGGATACCCGTAACGAATTTTACGAGATGGCGAACCATCCGGCCGAGAAACACAACAAATCCCTTGTGAAAAAACATTATGCTTTCCTTCGCAACGAACTGATGGAACGTATCGACGGCTTGTTTGATAAACTGAGCAAAGTGGTCAATGAGAAATAAAAGGAAACCTTTTCCGGAAATTTTCCGGAAAAGGTTCTTTCTTGCCGACCATGGGAAATACAGTCGAGGGGGCTTGACGGGTATTTCTCAGAAAGTGTATCGGTGGAGAATTTGTTTTCAGCACCAATTCCGAGGAGAAATCGTATAGGGCTTTTCTGAGTTGGTGTTTTACTTTTTGTCTTTTTAGGAGCTATGTCTGTTTCCGGAACACAAATCAAAGCAGATTGAATTGGAAGGGGGCCGTGTACTTATGAGGCGCTGAAGGGGGGGACAGTGATAGGGTAGGCAGAACAGCCGCAAGCAGACCGTAGGAGTTTCTGATACGCAGGAATAAACAGATAGGTAATGAACCTGTCAGAATCCTTTTTCAGGTACAAAATCTTTGCCGCAGAATAACCTAATAAGCAGGGTATGTGGGTTCTTGTAATCTGCTTTCTGGGAATATTATAGAGGACTTTGTCGTACTGGAGGCAAACAGTCTTTTCGGTGTTTTAGTGCCTTTTCAGTACGGTATGGGGAACATCGCCGTGCGTTATCAGTTGGATAGGACAGTTGTAATTGGCCAACTGTTCGGGGGTAAGATTATTCGTGTTGTGTCGGTGTACCGTGCGGTTGACGCAAACGATGCTCTTGACGTAACTTGTTATCGTCCCCAGGTCATGCGACACCATGACGATAGCCATGCGGTCATTGAGAGAGGCCAGTATTTCGTACAGTTCCTTTTCAAATTTGTTATCGACAAAATTGGTCGGTTCGTCCAGAATGAGCAGTTTCGGGTCGGAAATCAGTGCCCGACAGAGTAGGGCTCTTTGCATTTCGCCGCCGGATATCGCTCCGATGGGTTTTCTGGAGAGCGGTGCAATGCCTGCCATGGCCATCAGTTCGTCGGCTTTTTTCCGTTCGTCGGAGGAGATACGGAAAACAAGCCGTTTGCGCGACTGCAAACCGCTGTATACCACCTCCGCGACTGATATGGGAAATTGTCTGTCGAAATTATTTTGTTGGGGTAGGTAGCCGATAGTGCCGTCGTGTATGCTTATTCCGTCCGCGAATTCGATGCGTCCCGAATAGGGTACCATGCCCAGTATAGCCTTTACCAGAGTCGTTTTTCCGCCGCCGTTGGGCCCGATGATACCGGTGAAGTCATCGGAGAAAAGGTCGAGCGTCACGTTACGAAGCGCCGGAATGCCTTCGTACGACACCGATACATTATGGAGCGACACCAGTTTCATGAGCGGTGATAATATCGGTTATGCGCAGTATCTCGCTGATAATGTCCTCCTTCAGCGGGTCAATCTCAATTGGGACGGCACCTATGTCGGTCGCCGCTGTGGAGACTACGGTCAGCGGGAACTGTTTCTGATAAAGAACGACTTTGATGCCCTGTTCATGGGCTTTGCGGATAATGCTCTCCATCTGTACGGCCGAAGGCTCCTTCCCCTCGTTTTCAAGCGGTATTTGAGTTAAGCCGTAATCGTCGGCGTAATAGGTCAGTGCGGGATGGTAGATGATGAATGAACGGGTAGGGGAGGCGGCCACCTTTTCCCGGATTTCCCGTGAGGCCGCATCCAGTTTCTCTTTTAAAGTCTCATAAGCCTGGCTGTATCGTGTCGAGTCGGGAAACAGACGGTGGACGGCTTCGTATGTATCGGCCGCCATGATTTTTAGTTGTTCTGGCGAAGTCCATATATGGGGGTCGACACCGTGGCCGTGGCCTGTCGCGTCGTGTGAGTGGCTGCATGACCCTTTCTTGATGTCGATATGTCGGCTTAAATCGACGATTGCCTCTTTGTTTATCGGGAGGCGGGCAATGAGCTCCTGCTCGAAGTCGAGCAGCCCGCTGGTGAATATGAGTCTGGAGTCTTCCACGTGAACTATTTGCGACGCAGAAGGGGAGTAGGATTCGGGGCTCGCACCGTCCGGAACGAGTACTTCTACCCGAAAGTCTCCGCAGGTGATGTACTCTACCAGATACTTTATGGGCGATATGGAAGCGGTGAACACCGTCTCCGAGGCGTTTTTTTGACTGTTACAGCTTGACAACAAGATTATTGCCGTTATCAATCCTGTAATCGATATGTGTTTTTTCAGTGTCACGTTTATTTCCCGATACAATTCCAATGAAGAAAACTTTATTCGACAACGACCGAATGCGTGCCCCGGACAACGGAACCTGCAGTCGCACCATGATTCGGCTGACTCAAATATACACAATATATTCGCTAACAATCGAATGCGGTCTTCGGCCGGCAGTCGGTGTGCGGTCGCAGGTGCGATTCGGTTGAAACAAATATAGCAAAAGTTCATGTAAAATACGGAAATCTGCCGCTGCTTTTTCAGACCGCGCCGCATCATTTCGTATGTATGCGTTTGATAGGGTGTGTGCTGTTATTCTATCGGCTTGCCGTTGTTGAAAAAGTCTTCGGTAAAGATATATTCGTAATGGCGGACGGTATCGCTCGCCGACGTGAGCGTATAGGTTTCCATATTTAGCAAACTATCATCTCCTCCATTATCAAAAACTTTTCGTTCTTGACCAGCAAATATTTGCTTGCATTCAATCACTCGAAAGGGTCTGCGAAAGTCATACCATCAAATACTACTGTGTTTTCTTCTCCGGGCAATATCGTAAGAAATCCTCCGGATTGACGAATTTATCTTCCGATACCCAGCGGAATTTTCCAATAAAACTTGCCGTAATTCGGTTCTTCATGAACCCGTCTGTATAGCATCCGTTGTCATTCGTTACTGTAGAATCTTGCAAGAAGCATCGGTTTCCTGTTTACGCCACCATCCGGAAGTTGCTGCCGATTCCTTGCCTGCGAATTCTTCATGTCCCGCTTTATCTTGTCGTTGGTGATTTTGGCGTAAATCTGGGACGTCGCGATATGTTGTGCCTCGACCCGCTTCGGTACCGTTAGCAGGCAAAATGTTATCGGAAGGGGGTTGGTATTTTAGTTTATTCCGGGCAATCCCCTACATTACTTAACATAATATAAATTATATTTCATAGATTCTATCTAAATATTATGAGGATTATTCGTTGTTGCAGTAGTCAAACGATTCAACCGTGTGGTCGGAAAAGAATATCATCACTTTTCGAATCGCTTTTTTGGCAGATTGGCCGGAGGTACTGTCGGAAAAGTTACGGTCGGAAGATTGCCGGGATTGCGTTGCCGGAGCTGCAGAAAATAAATCCTGTTCCGCTATCTGGGGCGTCGGCCGGATGGCTGAGGGCTGAGAGGCATCGGAAATACTAACAGGCGGTGCAGCAGTAACCGAGACGGCAGGTTGCGTCGAGTTTGTTGCAGTGCGGTACATGTCGCCTTTACCAAGGATGAACCAATCCGGAGAGATGTCGGGAAATACGGTCAGCAATTTGGTTATAAAATCCATGCTCGGTTTGTTGCGCCCGGAAAGGATATGGGAGATGCCGGAAGGCTGAACTTCAAGCATCTCGGCCAGTTTATTCGACGATAACGACTTCTCTTTTAAAATCCTCTCTATGCGCTCTTTCATAGTATCTGTTTTTACAAAAATATAAATTACAGGAGTAATATCAAAGCGTTTTCGTGGTTTTCCCTTGCTGATTCTGTCTGAATATACCCGGAGACAATGGGTATTCTCTGCCATATTTCCTTTCCTATTTATATGAAATTCATATTTAATTTGCGTGTAATAATTTACTGATAATGATATTGTTATATATTATATATATGTGAAGTCATGTATTTTATGGTTATTCGGGACGCATATGTCCAGAATCAATATTAATTATTAATTGATGTATTAGTTAATTATGTCTTGATTATTAGTGTTTTATGTGTTATAATTCAATGGATGTTATGGCAGGTAACTGCGAAAGTTTGGATGTTGCAAGGATATGAATATTTGTAATTTATTTTATAGAAATAGTAATTACAATTGTAATTAATGATGATGTAAAAAGAGTCACAGAGAGATGTAAAAGAGATAAAAAAAGGAGGACAAGTACCCTGTCCTCCCCTTTTCATTCGCTCTATAAATAGAAGTTTTCGGGTACCTTTTTATGCGTTGATTTTGTCGGCTACGGCTTTCAATTCTTCTTGGGAAGGATGCTGTTTGTGTTTAAAATCGATATCGCTCTCCTTAGTGATTGGGAGAAGATGGATGTGGGCATGGGGGACTTCCAGTCCGATGACCGTAACGGCAATCCTTTTGCATTCGATTTTTGTTTCCAGCTTACGAGCGACTTTCTTGGCAAATACCATCAGGTCTGCCAACTCGTCATCTTCCAAATTAAAAAGGTAATCATTCTCTTTTTTAGGCACTACCAGCGTATGACCTTCGACAACAGGATTGATGTCCAGAAATGCGTAATGCTTATCATCCTCGGCTATCTTATAGCTGGGAATCTCTCCGTTAATGATTTTTGTAAAAATAGTAGCCATATTGCAGAAATAAATTGAAGTATCAGAATTTGGGACGCAATATCTCCGAATAGACAACGGCTTTCCGTAAATCGAAATCCTCCCATACTGCGTCGGTTTGCTCCGTTTGTTCCGGTTCAAGTGATATTTCGGAAAGCTGACAGAGCGTCGATTCGTTTTGACGGCGGGGATGTTGATAAATAGGCCGTCCGTCGACTGCCGTTGTTGTCTTTGTCTGTTCAGGCTGTTCCGGAGAGAAAGTGAGACTGATAGCAGAATCCGATGTAATTACATTTGTAATGTTGCCGGATGCGGACATCCTCTTTTTTTTCGGCTTGCTTTTCTTTTGTATTCCTTTCTGTATCGCCGGAATTGCAGATATTAGCAGCAATACTACCACGTAAACGAAATCTTCCATAAGTGTGGTAAAATATATGTTGTTACAAATGTAATTATAGCGTTCGCTTCACTTTTTCGATGCCTTTGATACTGCCCACCCTATCCAGCAAGGCATTCAAATTTTCGGTATCTTTTACGTAAACGCTTATTTTGCCCTCAAAAATACCGTCATGACTCTGTATGGCGAGTTCACGGATGTTGATGCCGAGTTCCAGGGTGATGACCTGTGAAAGGTCTACCAATATCCCTACTCTGTCTATGCCCCGGACCTCTATTTCCGCCAGGTAGGATTCGGCTTTGTAGCTCGACCATTTGATGCTGGTGACGATATTCTCCCCATGCTGGGCGGCCAGGCGGGTAATGTCTTCGCAGCCGGCTTTATGAACTACGATGGTATTCGTGCCGGGGGTTCTGTATCCTACGATATCGTCGCCCGGAATGGGATTGCACCCTTCTGCGATGACAAATTTCGGCGTATTGCCGTCTTTCGTATCCGAATTTCCGACAAGCAATGTATCCTGTTTGTCGGACTTGAAGGGTTTGGTGAGCTGGATGTCCCAAAACTTCAGCACTTTGCTCATCGAATTTTGACGCAGAACTTTATCTACACCGTCGAGATTGATGATGCCGGACCCCAGCTTGCTATAAAATTCATCCTTGTTGCTGCATTCGTAGGCAGGCAATATTTTCCGGAAAACGCGTGCGCTGGGAGTGATGCCGAACTCCTCCATGCGTCGGTCGAACAGTTCGATACCCCGTTCGATGTTGTTTTCCCGTGAACGTTTCAGGTAGGTGGTGATGGATTGTTTGGCTTTCGCCGTAGTCACATGGTCGAGCCATTCGAGATTGGGCCGCGAATTGTCGGAGGTGATAATCTCTATCTGGTCGCCGTTTTTCAGCGTCTCGAAGATGGACTCTATCTTGTGGTTCACTTTGGCGCCGATTGCCTTGTTCCCCACATTCGTATGGATATTGTAGGCGAAATCCAGTACCGTCGCACCCTGCGGCATCTTTCGGGGTTCTCCTTTGGGGGTGAAAACGACGATTTCATTGGTATATAAGGTGAGGCGTACATTGTCGAGAAACTCTACCGCATCTTCGGTAGGTCCCTTCAGTGCATTCCTCACCTCTTTAAGCCATTTGTCGAATTCGTCTTCGCTGCTGTGAGCCTGTTTGTATTTCCAATGGGCGGCGAATCCCCGTTCGGCTATCTCTTCCATGCGTTCGGAGCGTATCTGCACTTCGGCCCAGATACCGTCCGGCCCCATGACTGTGGCATGCAGCGCTTCGTAGCCGTTGGCTTTCGGAAAGTTTACCCAGTCGCGGATGCGGTCCGGCTTCGGAGCGTAGATGTCCGTGATGAGGGAGTAGATGTGCCAGCACTGCGATTTTTCGGGAATGAGTTCCGTGGGCTTGAATACGATGCGGATGGCGAAGAGGTCGTAAACGTCTTCGAAGGAGATTCCTTTCCGCTGCATCTTCGACCAGATGGAGAAGATGCTTTTGACGCGTCCTGCTATCGTAAAGTCGATGCCGCTCTCGGTGAGGCGCTGCCTGATGGGGGCGATGAAACGGTTTATGAATTCGTTTCTGTCTGGCTCCGTCTCGTCCAGTTTCCGGACAATCTCGAAGTATTGTTCCGGATACCGGTAGCGCAGGCTCAAGTCTTCCAACTCGGTTTTGATGGCATACAGACCAAGTCGGTAGGCCAGCGGAGCGAACAGATAGAGGGTTTCGCTCGATATCTTCACCTGCTTGTCGCGCGGCATGGAGGCCATTGTCCGCATGTTATGCAGCCGGTCGGCTATCTTGATGAGGATGACCCTCACATCGTCCGACAGCGTCAGCAGCACTTTGCGGAAATAGGCGGCCTGTTTGGAGGTGTCCGTGTTCACTACCCCGGCCATTTTGGTCAGGCCGTCCACCATGTAGGCAATCTTCTCCCCGAAAATGGTATCGATTTCCTCCACCGTGTAGGCCGTATCCTCCACTACGTCGTGCAGAAGAGCGGCCGCCACGGATTTTACGCCCAGCCCTATCTCCTCCACTACGATTTTGGCGACGGCGAGGGGGTGCAGTATATAAGGTTCCCCGCTGCGGCGCAATACCCCCTTATGGGCCTCCTTTGCGAGGAAGAAAGCCTTGCGTATCAACTCCCAGTCCTCCTCCTTCTTGACTATTTTCGAGCAGGATGAGAGAAGGTCGTTGAAACGGTCCGTAATGATTATTTCGTGTTCTTCGGAGTAGCCAGCTGTTGCCATAGGCAGATACGGTTTGATTGGTTCGGAAGCCAGCGGAACGCATGGGGCGTTTGCCGGAGGCGGCAACCTATTTCTTCGGGGCGTTGCGTGCTTCTTTCATGGCTTCGCGCACTTTGCCCTCGATTTCTTCCATCAACGGTTCGTCGGCCGTCAGCAAATCCTTGACGGCGTCACGGCCCTGTGCGAGTCGCCTGTCGCCGTAAGAATACCACGAACCGCTTTTTTTGATTACGTCGAAATCAACGCCGAGGTCTACTATCTCCCCTACTTTGGAGATACCTTCGCCGTACATGATGTCGAATTCGGCGCGGCGGAAAGGCGGAGCCACCTTGTTCTTGACGACTTTGACTTTGGCTCTTGCACCGAGCTGCTCTTCACCGTCCTTGATGCTGGAGGCTTTGCGGATATCGATGCGGACACTGGCATAGAATTTCAGTGCATTGCCGCCGGTGGTCGTTTCCGGATTGCCATATACCACGCCTATCTTGTCGCGGAGCTGGTTGATGAAGATGCAGACCGTTTTGGTCTTGCTGATGCTCGCGGTCAGTTTTCGGAGTGCCTGCGACATCAACCGGGCCTGGAGTCCCATTTTGGATTCTCCCATGTCGCCCTCTATCTCCGCTTTGGGTGTCAGGGCCGCTACCGAGTCTATTACGATGATATCTATCGCGCTGGAACGGATAAGGCTGTCGGCTATCTCCAATGCCTGTTCGCCGTTGTCCGGCTGGGAAATCAACAGATTGTCCACGTCTACTCCGAGCGCCTGGGCATAGCTTCTGTCGAAAGCGTGTTCGGCATCGATGAAGGCAGCCAGTCCGCCCGCTTTCTGGGCTTCTGCTATGGCGTGCAGCGCCAGGGTCGTCTTACCCGACGATTCGGGGCCGAATATCTCCACGACTCGGCCTTTGGGATAGCCTCCCACTCCGAGGGCCATATCCAGCGTAATCGAACCGGAGGGGATAACGGCCACCTCCTCGACCTTGTCGCTGCTCATTCTCATAACGGCTCCTTTACCGAAATCCTTCTCTATTTTGTCGAGCACTGCATTGAGTACTTTCAGCTTGTCTGCGCTCACTTCTTTTTTTTCTGCCATATCTATTTTCTTATCAAAATATTAACTCATTTTATTTCAAGTTTCCCACCCTGTCGGTTCGGGATGGTTGTTAATAAAGGTAAAAGTACGAAAAATATATCAATAATGAAGCGATAAGGCCGGAAACATCGCTGTTCCGGCCGCGTTAAAAGACAAGGTGCCGTATTATTTGGCCAGCACCTTGCGTTCTATCTCTTCTATCAGTTGATTGAAGGCTTTGTCGGTCTCTATGAGGTTGGAGACGGTTTTGCACGCATGCAACACCGTTGCGTGGTTCTTGCCGCCTATCGCCGCACCGATGGTTGTCAAGGGGGCCTTCGTGTGCTGTTTGCAGAGGTACATGGCTATCTGGCGGGCCTGTGCTACTTCACGCGTGCGTTTGGTCGAATCGAAAACCGCCTGGTCTATCTTCAGGTGGTCGCACACGATATTACGGATGTGTTCTATCGTTATCTCCTTTTGGTTGAATTTGACATACACTTTCAAAATTTCTTTGGCCAGCGTGATGGTTATCTTCCTGCCGAGGAATGTCGCGTTGGCGACCAGTGAAGAGAGGGCACCCTCTATCTCCCGGATATTGGCATTGATATTCTCGGCGAAAAAATGGATGACTTCATCCGGAATATCCGCATTGAGCCGGGCCGCCTTGTGTTTGATGATTTTGACCTTGGTGTCGAAATCGGGCGGCAGCAACTCTGCAGCCAGCCCCCAGCGGAAGCGGGTGAGCAGCCGGTCGTTGATGTCCTTCAACTCGACCGGCCGTTTATCCGATGTAAGGATAAGCTGCTTGCCGGATAGCTGCAGGTGGTTGAAAATGTTGAAAAAGGCGTTCTGCGTACTCTCCTTGTTGCCGGAGAGCTCCTGTATGTCGTCGATTATCAGCACGTCTATCATCTGGTAGAAGTGGATGAAATCGTTCACCTCCTTGTTCAGAACGGCCGATGTGTATTGTGCCTGGAATTTGTTCATGGAGACGTAGAGCACTTGCAGATTCGGGTGGCGCTGTTTTATCTCCATTCCTATCGCTTGGGCCACATGCGTTTTACCTAACCCGGAGTCGCCGAATACGTACAGCGGATTGTAGGCCGTACTGCCCGGATTGACCGCTATGGACATTCCCGCCGAACGGGCCAGCCGGTTGCAGTCGCCTTCGATGAATGTATCGAACGTGTAGTTGGGGTTGAGCTGCGAGTCGATAACTATCCTCTTTATACCCGGTATGACGAACGGATTTTTTATATTTGCCGTATCGGTCTGTTCCACATATTTTGAAATCGGCGTAGTATTTGCTTCCTGCGGATAGGCGGCCGGTTGCTGTGTGTGATGTTCGTGGTTGGGTATCGAATAGCGGAGTTTGGTCTTCTGTCCGAAAGTCTGGTAGATTATCGGGCGGAGGAACGGGATGTAGTGTTTCTCTATGTGATAGACGTACGCTTCGTTGGGTACCCGCAACTGCAGCGTGGTGCCGTCGAAGTTGACCGGCACGATGGGCTTGAACCACTTGATGAACTCCTCCTGGGAGGTCTTCTCCCGGATACGGGACAAGCAGTTCTGCCACATATCGCTGTATGTCGGATTGTTGATAACCATAAGTGCGGGGTGGTTTTTCCGAGTACAAAAGTGTGTTATAAAAATGTTTAAAAAAACCGTACCCCATGTTGCGTTTTCAGATTTAATTTTTATAGAAAAATGGGGGTTCTCGGAGGGGGCGGATTTAAAGGTTTGATAGCGAGAAATTCTAAAAAAACGCCTAATTTTGTATATAGAAAATATCATTGAGCGGCATACGAATCATAAATAAAATCAATGACGATTATGGGTATGAAAGCAGACGAACAAGTGCTGCTGCGGGCTGAAAAATGGCTTGCAGGGGATTTTGACGAAGCGACTAAAAGGCAAGTCAAGCATCTGATTGACAATAATCAAAAGGAGCTTACCGAAAGTTTCTACAGAGATTTGGAATTTGGTACAGGAGGTCTGCGCGGCATCATGGGTGTGGGAACGAACCGGATGAATGTCTACACGGTAGGCATGGCCACGCAGGGGCTTGCCAATTACCTCGCCAAGACATTTGCCGGAGAGGAGATAAAGGTGGCTGTCAGTCACGACTGTCGCAACCACAGCCGCGAGTTCGCCGAACGCGTGGCCGACATCTTCGCATCGAATGGTTTCAGGGTATTCCTGTTCGACTCGCTCCGTCCTACTCCGGAGCTCAGCTTCGCTATCCGGGAGCTCGGCTGCAAAAGCGGCGTGATGGTGACCGCGTCGCACAATCCCCGCGAATACAACGGTTATAAGGCTTACTGGACGGACGGTTCGCAGGTGGTCGCGCCTCACGACCGGAATATTATCGCCGAGGTCGCGGCGATTACCGACATCGACCGGATAAAATCCGGCCTGCATCCGGAGAACATTACCATATTGGACGAGGCTTTCGACCGGGTGTATCTCCAGCGCATCAAATCGCTCTCTCTGTCGCCGGAGGCGGTGGCCGCCAACCGGGATATGAAGATAGTCTATACACCCATTCACGGATGTGGTTACAGGCTGGTGCCTCAAGCACTGCGTGAGTTCGGCTTTACCGACGTGAGTACCGTCGCGGAGCAGATGGTGATTGACGGCAACTTCCCGACGGTGGAATCTCCCAACCCGGAGGAGCGTACGACGATGCGTATGGCCATCGAACAAGGGATGCGGGAGAGGGCCGATATCGTTCTCGCCACCGACCCCGATGCCGACCGCATCGGTATCGCGGTACCGGACGAGGAAGGAAATTACGTATTGCTGAACGGCAATCAGACCTGTGTCCTGCTTACCTATTATATTTGCCGCCGCTGGAGCGAGACGGGGAGACTCGACGGACACCAGTTCGTCGTGAAGACCATCGTGACCTCCGAGATGGTTGCCGAAGTGGCCCGAAGTTTCGGGGTGAAAGTATTCGACTGCCTGACCGGGTTCAAGTATATTGCAGGCATCATCCGTCGGCAGGAGCCGCTCGGAGAGAAGTATATCGGCGGCGGCGAGGAGAGCTTCGGGTACCTGCCTGAGGATTTCGTGCGGGACAAGGACGGCGTCAGCTCGTGTGCGCTGGCTGCGGAGGCTGCGGCCTGGGCCAAGAGTATCGGAACGACGCTTTATCAGTTAATTAAGGAGCTTTATGTAAAATACGGCTTCTATAAAGAAGGGTTGGTGTCGATAGTGCGCAAGGGCCAGGAGGGCCAGGAGGAGATACATCGTATGATGGTCGATTGGCGTACTGCGCCGCCTAAGGTCATCGCCGGTTCTTCCGTCGCAGTCATCAGAGATTATCTGACAGGAGAGAGTCGCGACCTGACGACAGGCAAGGTAACCCCGATTGATATGGAAAAGAGCGACGTCCTGCAATTTATTACGGCCGACCGAAGCATGGTCTCCGTGCGTCCTTCCGGGACGGAACCCAAGATAAAGTATTATTTCAGCGTTCGGGAACCGCTCGATGCCATCGACCGGTATGATGCCGTCGGCAGCGAACTCGATGCGAAGCTCGAAAGGATAAAGAAAGACCTTCGGTTGGAATAGGGAAAAGTTCGGTTTGATGGATGCGGCAGGGGAAAAGGAGGAGTTTCTTTTCCCCTGCCGGCATTTTCGGAAGCATACTTTCCGGTATAAGGGGTTTGCTTTACGGAAGATGGGATGGTGTGTCGCTGTCGAGAAAAATCTCCTCCGGGTAACGGACGGCGGTCAGGAAAAGTCCCTGTGCCGGGGCGGAGGAGCCCGCCCGCGAAAGGTCGCGGGCGGCGATGATGCTGCGGAATTCGTCCGGCGTCATTTTGCCCCGGCCTACTCCCACCAGTGTGCCCGTAATGGCTCTGACCATATTGCGCAGGAAGCGGTTGGCGCGGATGGTGAAGATGAGTTCCGTTCCCTCCTGCCTCCATCGGGCATATGTGACTTTGCAGATGTTGGTTTTGTTGGCGGAGTTGAGTTTGGCGAAGGTCGTGAAGTCGTCGAATGCGAGCAGATGCGCGGCGGCTTCGTTCATGGCGGCGGTGTCCAGAGCGCCGCGATACTGCCACGATGTTTCGCGGCTGAAGGGGTCTTTCTCGCTGCGCATGTAATAGGTATATTCCCGTTCGGCGGCATCGAAACGGGCATGCGCATCGTCCCGGACGCGGCGGATGCGGTGGACGGCGATGTCGTCCGGCAGCATCGCATTCAATTGGTAGCGGAGCGCTTCCGCCTCCGCGACGGGAGCGGCGTCGAAATGGGCCGTATAGTCGCGGGCATGTACGCCCGTGTCCGTCCGTCCCGCACCCGTCACCGGCGTGGGGAGACGCAGGACGG